>Ga0208316_1001693_pt1 | contig 12464 bp, 17 predicted proteins | sample MalvireepMed_231_FD_184240 | JGI IMG/M metagenome (GOLD analysis project Ga0208316, IMG submission 184240) | Marine viral communities from the Global Malaspina Expedition - Malaspina viral metaG DeepMed_231 (SPAdes) (version 2) | ecosystem: Environmental > Aquatic > Marine > Oceanic | place... | reverse complement strand
GCCCGATACAAGAGTGGAGATGCAAACAGCTTTGGACATTGGAGGCCCGGTGGTCCAGATCACCAAGGCCAGAGGCGGCAGGGTGTATGAGCTGGGACATGTCGAGGGCAAGCCCAGGGTTCCCAGCGTGACCTCCATCGTGGACGGCACGCTGCGGAACTACGGCGTGGAGATCTGGAAGCGGCAGCATATCGAGCGCGGCCTCGAGGCGCAGAGCGGCAGGCAGCTCAACGCCACGGCCATCAACGAGATCATGGCCGCAAGCTCGAACGAGGCCCAGGCCAGCGCGGATCTTGGCACGCAGATGCACTCGATTATCGAGGGCCTGCTTCAGGGCGAGGAGATGCCCGTGCCTGAACAGCTCGAGCCTGCGGTGCAGGGCTGGCTCAAATGGCGCACTGAGTTCTGGCGCTGGGAGCTTCAAGGCTCCGAGGTCACCGTCTACGATGAGGAGCTGGGCTACGCCGGGACAGTCGATGCCCTATGGTATGACCCCGTGTTCAGGCGGTACGTCGTGGTGGATTGGAAAACCTCTGCCGGGTTGTACTCGAGCGCGCTGATGCAGGTAAGCGCATACGCCCACGCCTTTGACGAAATGCTGCTCCGGGAAATGCGGTTGCCGATAGGCCTCGAGGTGCAAGGGATGGTGGTGCGGTTCGACAATGATTACCCACGCGATGAGGACAACAAGAAAATCCGCACGTTGCCCAAGGTCTTCACCGATAAGGTGGAGTATGCCTGGAGTGGCGATAACGGGTGGGCCGCCTTCGAGAGCTGCCTCGCCTTGAGCAAGGCCGAAAAAGAAAAAATAAAAAAAGAGAGACTCTGATGCCCTGCACTCCTGAGTATTGCGACGAGCATGACTACATGGTGGCCAGCGGAAGCGCATGGTGCCGGATGGAATTCGCCAAGCGCGCCAGCGAGGGCGGCAGAGTGGCCGCCGAGATGGGCCTGACCGAGGCGATAGATCGCATGGGCGATCTGGTCGAGGAGCTGCTGGAAGAGCGGAAGGAGCGGTTCAGGCCGCGCCGCCAAGCCGGGCCTCCCCAAGAAAAAAAAGAAAAAAAATCCAGCGAGGGCTATAAATGGAACCAACAATAACAGCGAAGGGTTCAGGCTATCTGATCGAGTGGGCCAGCAAGGATGTGCTGGCCAGGGTGCGGTATCCCAGCGTGTCCGGTCCGGGCATCAAAGCCGAGTGCGCCGTGACCCACCAGGGATTCCCCATCCACCGCAGCTTCCTGACCCTGACCAGCCCCAGCGGAATGCGGGACTACGAGCGCAGGCTCGAGCAGCGCAGGCCAGCCGCCGATTATCAGGTGGACTGGTCGCAGGTGGTGGAGGATCTGGCTGGCATAACAGTCGATGCGATACGGGCGCAGCTCCCCGAGCGGGTGCTGGGGGAGGTGACCAGTGACGGCACGTTCACCTATAGAGTGGACAACGTCCTCATCGAGCGCGCCAACAACGTGCTGTATGCCGAGGGAGGCACGGGCAAATCGTACTGGGCATTGTTCCTGGCCACGATAATCTCCGAGGGGTATGTGGACACTGACCATCGGCTGGTCGTTGAGCCGGGCAACGTTCTTTACTGCGATTACGAGACCTCCGACCAGGCAATTTCCGAGCGGGTGCGGAAGCTGCATAACGGCCTGGGCATCAACCGCCCGTCCAAGATAATCTACCAGCCGATGTCCATCCCGTTCGTTCAAGACCTGGACCGGATCATGGATGTCATAGACCGCCGCTCAATCAACGTGCTGATGATCGATAGCATGGGCCTGGCGGCTGGGAAGATCGAGGACTCAGACCAGGTGCAGAGTTTCTTCAGGAGCCTCTCCTACCTCAACGAAAGGTTCAGCCTCACAACGTTGGTCATCACCCACACCAATCGGCAAGGAACGTTGTTCGGGTCCGCCTATATCCAGGCCAGCGCGAGGTCGCTATGGGAGGCCAAGCGAACGTCCGGGTCTATCGCCGAGGGGTCTATGGACTTCAGCCTATTCCACCGCAAGGCCAACGACGTTGCCATCCAGCCTGCCCAGGCATGGTCGGTGGCGTTCGACGCGGAGAGCGTTAGGTACAAGCGCATCGACGTCTATGAGACCGAGGCTGCGGGGGAACTCAGCTACGCCAAGCTGGTCGAGCGTATCCTCCATGCCGATGGGCCGCAGGATCGTGAGTACCTCGACGCCAAGATCGCCGGGCTGAAGCTGGGGGACGCCGATGAGAAGGCTATCGCCAAGGTGCGCGGCAACGTGGCCACGGCGATCACCCGGCACCGCACGGCAGGCAAGCTCGAGGAGCGCGAGGACGGTATGCTGGTATGGGTGAAGTCCGCCCAGGCCCAGGAAGACGAGGAAGGTGAAGGCGAATGGTCGATATAGCGGTGATCCACCTGCTGCGGGACGCGAGGACGGCAGGGTTTTCGGTAGACCTGAACGATGACAAGCTCTCAGTGACTGGACCGCGGGATCGAGGTGATATCCTATCGGGCATCCGGGACCATAAGACCGAGATCATCGACGCTCTCCAGAATCCGAGCAGCGCGGCCCAACATTATGTAGACCGCCTGGTCAGCGGCGCCGCGTGGCTCGAGGCTTGCGAGGCGAAGCTGGATGCGGCAGAGACCGAGGCTATGGCCGAGGCGTATGTCCGCAACCTGCACCTATGGGCTGACCTGGACGAGGAGCTACGGCGGATAGTGCCGGAATACAGGGGGTGTCCAATTGGCGGCTGCAAAGAAACGGCGGCAGTGCGTTGTCTGCACTGTGCCCCATCTGCCACCACGGCAACTAAGCCCTAACGCCCGGCTGCACTGGGCGAAGCTCCGCGCCGCCAAGGCCGAGGCAAAGGATGAGCTGGTGGCCCTGCTGATCGAGCAGGGCTGTGTGCAGGATCCACTATGGGAGAGGGCGCACCTCAAGCTGACCTTCGTGGCCGCAGATAAACGGCGGCGGGATCTGGATAACCTTATCGCAGCCTGCAAGCCCTGGATAGACGGGCTGGTGGGCGCCAACGGAGTGATCGTGGATGACGCCTACGACAGGCTCTCAATCGAGGCGAGCTATCACATTGGAGAGAATGAGCAGACGATTTTGGAGGTGACACATGTGCCCTAGATGCGACACCAAACTCTCGCAAAACTACATAACCGAACACCCCAGGTGCATGACCTGCGGGTGGCAGGACTATACCCATCCACTGCCGAAGACTAGGTTCAGGTCGAGGGTATCGCGGCTTCAGTACATTGGATTCTCAGACAGGCTCGAGGGCATCACGGTGCCAATTCGCGTGAAGCGCGACGAGTCCAAGGTGGGCGTGTCAACCGTGCCAAGCTGCCCCTGGGACCATAAGGATATGCGAGTCGTGGCCAGCAGTGGCTATGGGAGGGCGAAGGGAGGGCGCTCGAACGAACGCACCTATCGTTGCCCAGCCAGGCACCGCATCATCCTGCTGGGCAGCTCCAACGGTGACTGGCGCGGGTGGATGTGACCCCTTGATTGATGGCCACAACGGCGTTATAATCAACGCCATACCAGCGGCTAGGAGATTTAAACCAGGTCGGGTTTGTTCATGCCCGGCGCCGAGCTTTCCAGGCGTGTCATCTCCCTCCGATAGTCCCGTGAACTTTGCCTGGCTGATGTTCCAGCGGGTGCCGCTAGATTATAAGACCCTGGGTCGCAATGCCCAGGGTCTTTTGCTATGTCGCTCTAAGGGGCTATAGAGGGCGTTAGGAGGCAGGTTGCGACCCCGGACCAACCTTCTTAATGAATCTGCTGAACTCGGAGATCAACTGCCCTCGCTCTTTCTTGGTTAGCCGCCCGTCCTCGCCCGATGCCTGGATCATCTCGATCAGCTTGATCATGTCAGGCACCAAGTCCTTATGCCTTTGAACCATCCTGAATAATTTCCACATGCCATCCTCCTTTAGCGTATAAACACTGGCTCCTCAAGCACGCCGTCGGCCACTGTGTTGACGCTGACAGAGGAGTTGATTACGAAATCTGCGCTGTTAATATCCCCGTCGTCACCGATCCTCACGTTCTGCAAAATCAATCGGCCTATCTCGAAATAGTCTGCATTGAATGCGCCAGTCCAGGCCCGAACGCCGTCGAGGGTCATCTCGTCAATCAGGACATCTCCGCCCGTTGTCGTCTGGTTGAGGATGATGCGGTCAACGGTCATATTCTCTGCAACGTAGCTGGTGGCCCCACGCCCAGAGCCAATCACCACATCATTAGTCGTGCTAGCCATAGTCATCTCAAATGTGTGGCCTGCGGCAACTACATCAGTGGTGGCCGTGATCTCATAGATGTCGCCGTTCGCGAAATCCATCGTCGGAAACTCGCTGTTCTTGATGGTCAACGTGTCTATGGTGATCATGTCCGAGGTGCTTGTTCCGGTAATCTGAAAGGCGTCTGTGATGCCAGCCTTCCCCAGGTTGATATTAGTGAAGGTCACCTTGTCCAATCGCAGATTGGCAGGGACATTGATCTGAAGGGTCTGTGATCGATCTGCCGGAAACTCTCGGTCCACCACAGGGTTGCCTATCATGGACGGCGCATCGTATGACGCTCCAACCATAGGCCACGTGATCTCTTGGTCTCCACTTGAAATTAACACAAACATCGAGGCAATGAAGCCAAGGGCGACCGTCGCCATTGATCCGACGATCAGTTTCCCGCCACCCAGATACACGCCGCCTGGGAGAGGGAGCCGTAGTCGCGCCAGACCGCCAAACCGAACACTGAGGGACGGTATCGAGAACGTAAAATCTCGTCTACTCATCGGTCTTTATCCTTCCCTTAATTTCATCCGACATTAACGCTACGATTGAGGATGCGGCCGCTGTCACTGGCAAAGCGAAGATGGAAAAAGCGACTAATATTATGTCTAAATGCGGCGCGATCTCAGCAGGCTTGCTGGTGGTCTTCCAGACGATTAATACACCTAGCGTAACAAATGCCAAAAAGAGGGGTCCGACCAAAACGATTGTGAGGAATTGTGTTCCCGTTAGCGTAGTCTTTGTCCTCGCTTCGAGTTCCACGATTCGCCGGTGGGCTTCTTGTAGCTCTCCCTGCAAATCTTCAGTCGTCATTGCCCGCGGAGCCTGTCATGAAATAGGTCTCAAGGCGGGTCAATCGAGCGATAATTCCTTCATACCTCTCCCGGCTCTGGTGAAGGTACTCGTCATGGCGGCGGGTCTGGTCGCGCCGTAGATTTTCCACCTGGGCGGCTAATCGTCCGAATCGGTAGACCAGATTAGCTATCGCAAGGGTGACAACGGCGATAGTGGCAATGAGCGCGGAGATGATCGCCGGGTCGGTCATTTCCGTCTGCGCTTACGGGCGTACTGCCGCAGCTTGGCCTCGGACATGCCGGTGCGGGTCTTCTTCCCCGACCGTTTCCTAGCCAACTCTGCGCCCATGAACTTGCGCTGCTTTGCCGATTTCGCTGGCATAAAACTCCCTATACCCCGAACGCCTTCACCGTGTCGAAGTCCTTGACCTGGAGCGTCACGGTGATGTCGGACGTTGCCGCATACGTCGGAGTGCTAGTAGTGATGAGGAATCCGTACACGGTTCCTCCTGCCGACCATATCGGGACGGACAGCCCGTACAGGTAGTGATAGGAATTGTCTGTGAAAGCCTGCCTATTGCTTGAGGAGGTCAGAGAGTCTTGATAGATGATCTTGTCTAGGTCAGCATCGGCTATGTCAAACGTCGCATTATCGGCAATGGTGGTCGGCGCGGACTCGAACAGGACCAAAAGGTAGTCAACAGCCTGCGCCGCGTTGTCGCATATGGTGATGGCCTGAAGTGTGCCGTTGCGAAGGCCGCTAAATGTCAGCAGGCTACCAACCACGTCGTTTGCGCCGTAGGCGCCAGCAGTGACTGTTGGGGTGACCTTGTAGCGTCTTATAACCATCTATGCCTCGACCACTGCTATCCGGGTCTGGCCTATCTCCCCATGCCCTGTGTCCTCCACGTCCTCCATGTTAGTGACATCCACGTAGTAGTTCTGAGTGTCGCCGTCGTCATCGACAAACGTGAACTCTACCTGATCGGAAGTCTCTATTGCCGTGATTATATCCGTCTTCATCTCTTTAGGCGTCTTGCCACCGTAGTTCTCGGAGCGATCCAGAGTGAACTCGAACCCGTACTTGGCAGGAATCTTCCTTCGCCACTCCAGGCTGATCGATTTCACGTTAGGTGTCCGTGTGGCCGTGGAGCCACGATTAAGAGTTATCTTGAACCGGATAGCCCGGAAGTTGGAGCCCGCCTCTATATTGTTATTAGCTATGGTCGGGAATGTCTGGGTTGTCACCCCGTTTGAGGTCACCGTGAACGTGCTGGACTCGTAGCTGGATGAATAGTCCAGGGCGTACTCCACCTTCGCCGTCTCGTCGGAGGTCATCTTGGAGCATTCAATGCGAACTCGAATGGCTGTCTTGTCTATCTCGTTCTGACCGGCGTTGAACCAGGGAGTGATATGATCCGCAATATCGTTGGTGCCCTCGTAGCTAATAGCGGGGGTGGCGAGTTCTGGGTTAACATCCCCTCTTTGGAGAGCTGTATACCCAATATCGTCATCGCCAAATGTATGGTAAAGCCTGTAGTTGCCTCCGATACTTGAGACGTGATTGCCCTGCGCAGAGCCATTGTCTCGAGCGAGATAATGCCAGCCGACGCCGTTGTATTCCCATACCGTTCTTAAGGTGTCACTAGACCCAAGCACGAAGGCCAGAAGCCCGGTGTGGGTGGGCAGTAGCTTGATGATATCTCCGCGTATCTCAGGTACGGGAAACCCTGCATCTTTGTTCAATCCCACCGACATGACCACGCCGCGAGTCGGGTCGTAGCGGTAGACAGTCATCTTCCCCGCAGTGATGTAGATGTCTCCGTTCCAGGTAGCCGCGCCCTGCACTGCTACTGAATTTGCATCTGCCGAGGCCATTCTTGGGAAGGCGACCTTCGTCTTGACAAACCTCGCATTGGCCGCATCGTGGGCATATAATCCGACCTCGGTGGACACGTAGAGAATCTCCTCCCCCTGAGCGTCCGGCCCGGTAAACAGCACATGGGCGTAGCCGTCGGGAAGCGGTATCTTCGCGTCGTTTACCTCTGTGCCGATGACACTTGAGAACCAGAGCTGGCCGGTGTTATCAAGCCCCCAGAGGCGGTCGTCCCAGAAGGCGAAAGACTTTACATCGGTCGTATCATCCGTCCATGAACTGTCCGGCGCAGTGCTGTATTCGTACCCAGTGCCATAGGCAAACGCGATATAGTCCGTAGCGCCCATTGTGAACGCTATACTCTCGTAGGCCGACGCGGCTGGGGTTGTCAGTTGAGAGCCCCAGCTATTGGAAGCGACAGTATATGCCCGTATATCCAGACCGTTACCCAGCGCAACGTAAAGTTTTAAGCCAAATTCATTTATCGCAGTTGTTAATCCGGCTACGCCAGAATCTGCGCCTGCTGTGTAGAGAGGAGGAAGCGTCAGGTGGTTCTTGTAACGTCCGTCTGCCCGACTGAAGTGAGAGCGGTTCAAATTCTCCTTGCCGTCCGTGGAGTAGACGCCAACGCCCCCTGACCAATCGTCCCAGACGATCAACGAGGTGCGTGGGTTGGAGTCCTTGTCAACATCGCCTAGAATAACCTTGCCAGGATACTGGGATGTGACGATCGTGCGGACCCTGCCGTCGCCGCCGAGAGGGTAGCGTTCGCCATTGAGAAAGATTTCTCTCTCTACGCTCACACGGTTGGTCATGGCCTACTCAACCACGCGCACGTTGGTCAGCATAGGGAGCCTTCGGTACGCCTGTGACGCCCTGGCCTCCCACATGGCTATCTGGCGCTCTGTGCGCTCGTTCTCAGGCCCGTAGGCCGATAGCGCAAGGGCAGTTGCCTTTGCTATGACGTAGTCGTCGCTTACCTCATTGACAGTAGCGTCTGCTGTCAGCAGCGTTGGCTCGTCACCGCCTACGATCTTCATCATCGAGTAACCGATGGTCGAACGCCCCGCGCTGGATAGAATCAAGTCACGGGTGTTCTTGTCGATGTGCCAGAGACGATTGGAAACCGGCGTCCAGACGGCCTCGTTGTTCTTGACCGCCTTTAGGTCATCAAGCCACACGGTGGTGGCGCCGAGGTCTGAGTCGTACTCCAGACCCACGGAGATGATAGCCGTATCCAGTTCAGGATTAGCCAGTTTAATCCTAAAATATGTCCATTCGTCGTTGGCTTGAAAATTAGTTCCGAAATTAAGGGCAGGAACGCTAAGTGTCTCCAGTGGACTACCGCAACTAGCAGTATCATCCAGCAATATCTTTAGGTTTCCCTCGGACGTGCCGGGGGTGGTGGAAATCTTCACCCATCCCTCTATATAGTCATAGCCGCTGAGGTCCTTGCTGGTGATGGAATCTGTAGATACATCCCCTGCGCTGGCTCCAACTGCATAAACAAACTTATTGCTAGCAGTACCTCGCTTTTTATCTTCAGTGTCCACAGTTGCTGTTATGTTGGCATTTTGACTTGCAGTTGATGTAGAAGTCCCTGATTCATCGAATACTGCGTCACAAGAATGAATGCTGGTAGAGGTGAAACTGGAACGGTACTCCAGGCGGTTGATCATGGAGAAGCCCGAAGGGATATCGAATCTTGCCACCGATCCAGCGCCATGAAGGGCCGTAGTAGGAGTGCTGGTCACTTCTGGGTATTCGTCCGGGTTGTAGGCGCGGCCATAAAGGCCAAGGACTGCCGTGTTGATGAACTCGTGTATGGAGACAGGGTTGTACCGTTCGGACCACCTCTCGTAGGTCATGGTGCTGACGGAGTTTGTGAATTCATCCACGGTCATATCAACGCCGTTGCCGGAAACGACGGTGTCTATGACCTGGCGTATTTCACCGTCGTTTGCCCCCGATGTAGAGACGATCCACTTGCCGTTCTCGGTGTCTATGTTGCCTCGGGCCTGTCCGTCAACCACAGATGCGCTATCGCCGGAATCAGCAGTGCTGAGAAATACGGCTCCAAGGTTATATCCAATAGCGACTCTAATCTGCTCTCTGGTTCTGTCAGCTAAAACGGGCATGAATCACCCTGCCTAGTCGCCAGCGACTGCTGATAATTTAGAATCATTCTTGTTGTTCGTATTCGTCGAGGTAGTCGTGTCTTGCTCGGCTATCTGCGCCTTGAGCGTGGCGTTCTCTGCCTCAAGTTCAGCAACGCGCCTCTGGAGGGCGATGCCCTGAACCTTGAGTCGGGAAGTCTCGTCGGTCTGAATGAGCGCGGTCATATCATCGACGGTTAGCTGCACCGGCGTTGGGACTGGCGGTTGCTGCTGGGTCATGCTTTACTCCGATTCCGGCGCTGGGTCTGAGCCGTCCCAGGCCGCTATATCTGCGCCGACAGTTGTGGCGTTGGCTTTGACCTCTGCCATCTTAGCGGTGGCGATGTCGGTCTTCCAATCGCCGGACTGTGAACGATACTCGTTCAACCCGTTAATCGCCGCATTTGCCGCTGACCTTTTTGCGCTCAAAATATCCAGTGCCTCGTCGTTTGTCATAGCTAAACTCCTAGTGCTTCTAGTTTTGTCTCTAATTCGTTGATGCGTTCGTACATCTGGTGCATGGCTGACCAAGTGAAGTGTTGCGCTCCCTGTAGATTCAAGCCAATCCATTCAACCCCGTCATCGTTGTTGGAAATATCCATCACCCCAAGTTTTGCCATATGCTCCAGACCCTCACGGTTGAGGGCCATTTCTCTGAGAGCGAGAACGTCATCGTGCCATGCCACTGTGCCACAGCACTCAAAGAATTCTATCTCTGCCCTACCGCAACTATCACAAACATAGTCGAAGTTAGTGCCGTGGTCGTCATTGAGCAACATAACCGTCCCCGAATCAGCGACTCGCCAGATGTCTCCATTCGTTGCCGAACCATCTATATTGGTTGACAGAAATCTGAAATAGCCTGACCCTGGGCGATATTGGAGATAGTAGCCCTGATTGCCAGCAGCGCCGCCAGCGTTACCCTCGCCGATGAGAATACCCGCATCGCCACCAGAGCCAGAGGCTGGAACCTTCACTGTAAGCTGTGCGGCTCCATTACCGTTAGTCGCCTCTGAGGTAATGTTGGGATTAGTCCCCGCTATATTTATAGCAGTCGCCGTCCAATTGTTGCCCGATGCGCCGACGTTAATCAACCCGCCAGTCGAGATACCCTGTAAGTCCACCTCACCAGTGGATTTAATCCGCATCTTTTCGGTGATACTATCGCTTGTGCGAGTCTGGAACGTCATATAGACATCGTTGTTGTCAGTCCCTTCCCACGCAACCGCCTGAGATGCCATTGATTGACCGGTATCATTGCCGTGCCAGACTATGTTGACGCCAGTGTCTGCCGAGCCGACTGCCGTCAAGTTCCGCAAAAGAAGGGCCGTTGGAGTTGATGACCCCGTGTTTGTAACGGTCAACGCGCCTGAGCCGGTGCCAGCCCCGATGCCAACGTCGCCAATGAGGTCAATCTCGCCCGTGCTATGGATACGCATCCGCTCGATAAGGGACGTATGGGTCGTATTGGCTGTGGTGTAGAACAGCAACTCTGTTCCCATAGCAGAGCCGCTCCATGTCTCGGTTGCCATCCCCTTAATCTGCGCTCCGCTCTCGAAACTATCACCGTCCGAGCCACGGAACGAAACATAGCCAAGCACGTCGTCATCGGCCACAGCGGTGTGACCACCGGCGATTGTGTCATTGCGGGAGCGCTCCAGGTTAAGGAAGGCAGCCTCTGCGGGGGTGGTGCTATACGCCTGTGGCGATATTCCAGAGTTTCCCTCACGCTTTACGTCGAGATATGAATTGTGGACGATCACCACACCTTCTGAACCGTCCAACTTCAGCAATCCCTTGGAATGGCCTCCGTCAGAAACCGCAAACAGGATATCCCCGTCAGTTGTGGTGTTGCTCAGAATTGCGGAGTTAGTCGCCAGGGCGGGCGTGACCGGGGTCCCTTCCAGCACGTCCGTGATGGCCGCATTGGCGCTATTGGCCGCTGTGTTAAGAACTATGACAAAGTCTTCGTCGTCTCCAAAGGCGTCCCCTACGTTGTCGCCGTGTCCGACAACAGTCACAGCGGCCTGAGCCCCTGTGGTGACAACCTCTACGAACATCTGTGGATTAGCCATTTAGTTGACTCCTGGGTAGTAGAGGCGGTTGTTCGAGGACTCGCCCCGCTTTCTAGCCTGTAACAAAAACTCGTTCATGGCCTTGCCGATCTGAATGCGTTCCTCTGCGGTCGGAGGGCGCTTATGTTCCTTTTCGTCTATGCTTCGCATCCAGTTCTCAGCGGCTTGGCCCGCCCTGTCCTCGATCTCCGCTCTCGTCACGTCTGAGTGGGCAACCACCTGCACCTCGTGCTGCTTGCCCTTGTACTTGAACATGAACTTGTAGATGACCGCCGTCTGTCGCTCGTTATGACGGCGCACCTCGATGTCGTTAACGTCGGTATGGGCCATTCCTTCTGGAGTCCAGAGGAAAGAGTCCAAGTTCGGTTTGTGACCGTTCGTTCCTAACAAGCCAATACCTCTACCGATTCGAGCTTCAGCGTTTCGCTCGGCTCAACGAGTCCATCGTAGGCATATAAGGGGGCTTTGGTCAAGGAGCAGCCGTTGGGAAGAACGATCGATACTCCCATTCCCCTTGCGACACCCAGCCAGTATTCCACGCAGGGACGGTGGTCCCGGTACTCCCCGCTGGTGTCAAGATAGATTCCTAGCAGGCCGATTTCGTCCACGCCTTCATGCAGGGCCAATGCGATCATGTACGGCACGGTGCTGGTCATGTACCCGCCAAAGCGATCAATGATCTCCCCAAGAGGATACCGCATGGAGGTCGGAATCTCCGAATTCTGCTCCTGCATATACACCGGAATTCCGCAGTTCTTTAGGAACTCGAGGTGATCGGGAGGCCTGCCAAAGGCTCTGTCCTGGTCTGCCTCGTAGTCCTCGTTTCCCGGCCCCCACTCGCCCTCTCGCCAGTTTCTGGGATGCAGTTGGAACCATCTATCGGCCCTTGCGGTCAGAAAGCGGTGGCACATATTCATTGCCCAAAGCTCTACGCCCGGTTCGAGCTCGTTCGCAAGGCGGTTGCTGGGACCAGCCGAACCCACTATGCAGATTCGCCTCATACTGCCTTGCCGTCCGCGTAGATTATGCTCATGTTGTTATCCCAATTCGGGAGTGACGGCAGCAGAATTGGCAACGTGACCATCCCACGCTCTACCAGTTCCTCTGCCTGCACAAAATCTTCCTCAAGGTTAATATCGAAGCCCTCATGATCGTAGGTAAAGAAGGGCATCACTATATCTCCCGATATGGAGTAGGTCTCAGAGACTACTTTCGTCCAGGCTATCTCAAGACTGGCGTTCTGAACGTATATCTCAGGAAGGGTCTGGTACTGAC
>Ga0208316_1001691_pt1 | contig 12471 bp, 15 predicted proteins | sample MalvireepMed_231_FD_184240 | JGI IMG/M metagenome (GOLD analysis project Ga0208316, IMG submission 184240) | Marine viral communities from the Global Malaspina Expedition - Malaspina viral metaG DeepMed_231 (SPAdes) (version 2) | ecosystem: Environmental > Aquatic > Marine > Oceanic | place... | reverse complement strand
CTTTACTTGCACGCGTTAATGCTTGTACAATTTTTGCCATTATACTAGACTCGCTATGCCTTGATCTTGTTCGGATCCCATAGCCATTTGTTGAAATTCTTTCATCGCCATTTCTTCAGCTTGATCAGGAGGGAATCCTGCTTCTATATATTTAGCAACCAGGTGTTCTAGAATGCCTTCTTCGCCTTCTACCTGCTCACTAAAAGGAATATTTTGATCTTGCATAAAGTCTAAGATAGGTTCGCTAGGTTCGTCGTGGCCAAAAACAGGTCCTGCTGTTCGGTAACCAATCCTTCCGCCTTGAGCAAAAGGAGTTCCTTCTACGTCACCTCCTGTAGGTGATTGTCCTGTCCCTCCACCAGGTTCATTCATTCCTATATTAGGTCTATTTCCACTTCCATAAGTTTGTATATTTTGTTGTACTTGGCTAGCCATAGCTGCATCAGCAGCTGCTTTATTATGCGCTGCTATTTCATCTGCTACTCTTTTTTCTTCTGCAATCTTTCTGTCCCCTCTCCATTTCTGAATTCCCTTCCAGCCTCTTCTTAAAAGATTAGTTGGGGTAGGAAGTTGAGAATAGAAATCTTGTGCCCTAGCCCAGGTTCCTCCCCATGTAGGACCTACACCGTAAGCTTCGGATTCATAATCAGTTATATTGGTTGGGCCTAAATTTTGATTAATGCCTCCTCTATTTATATTATCTACAGGATCATTTCCCCCACCATTTCCACCACCACCTTGTGCTAATAACCATGCTTCATAACTAGGATAGCCCATGTAAGATCCAGCTGCTTGTGTGTTAGTAATTCCTGCATTTGTATTTTGTCCCATGATTGCGGGAGGAGTCCATTGCTGTTGTGTATATTCTTGCAGGGGTCTAAAATGAGTTCCTGAATCGTAAATCTCTTTATCTATTCCAGTATATGCCATTATCTTCTTCCATCCGGTTGTATGTCCAGTCTAAATGTTCCGAGCTTCCAGTTCTGGGCCTCATAGGACCCGTCTTTGGAACCCGTGTTTTCTATTTGAAGCGCAATGGCTCTCGCCCGTGCGCGCGTGTCAACTTTATCAGTGGAACTGGTGATTGTAAAGGGTCCTAAGGAAGAACTGGCAGAGCTACTATTGGGATAATTTCTTAAAAATAAAGTAATCTTGGTATCTCCCGTCTGACTAATAAAGTCCGGTAAAAATCTTTTGATCTTCATAAGGTATTCTCCGTCCCCCCGTAGATCAGGCGCTCCTAAAAGCTGTCCCTGGGCCGCTCGTTTCTGTGTAATATCAAAGTCTCCTGAAAGAACACTGGCGGTGATTGCAGTGATCGATCCTCCGGCATTCACTTGATCGGTCCCTGTTTCCTGTTCATAATAAATGGTAGTGCCGTCCGTATTGCCCACCACATCATAGGAGGCATTATCCGCTGTCGTATAATAACAGGCATGAGGTTTTTCAAAGACAGAAGAGTCTGCCCAGGCCGTTCGTGCCAACGTTCCAGTATACCAGATCGGTTTTTTGAGCATCACGGACTCTAAATAATTATAAGTCACGACTCGATCCACCACCTCCGAACCTGAACTACAATAATACCAGCTGACTTCTCCAAAAAGATTATTGAGTCCGGCGTTAATTAAATCTCGAGGGGTGAAATTTAAACCCTCAAACACATGATCTTCAACTAAACATGGCATTGATTGAAGTTGACCTGAATAGCTAAAGAAACCATTTTCAGACATCCAGAAAGCAGTCCCATCCACTTCCATGCAGGCGTTCTTTCCAATGAGTCCACAGTTCGTTCCCGCGTGTTCAAAAGAAAAGGTAAAGGGCTGACCAACAAAACGCATTAGAAAGATGGCTGTATCGGTCCAAATATACATGGTGTCCCGACCTCGAACCGCTCCCATGATTCTAGAACCCTGGGCCAGTCTTTGCGTGCCCGCGGTGTTCGTTGCAGTAGGGGCATAATCGCTTGTACTTTCTTGATCAGAGAACCTTATAAACATATCGTCTTGAGTTGTTGAATCACCAATTGTTGTTTCAGTTCCCAAGAAAATTAAGTGACGGTCAACGGGAGAGACAATCATATGTCTCGAAGCCGTAGGGGCTCCGCTAATAATCGTTGCTCGATTTTCTGTAGGGTTAGCTGCTGCTGCATCCCATTCAAAACATTGAGCATTATAAATTAATGCAATGAGTTTAGTTCCATAGTTATCGAGAACCCATAAACCCGGATCAATAGTATAGTCGGCTGATGACGCTTCGCCCCAGCCAACGTAGTCTGAGATATTCGTTATCGTGGCACCGGCTGTATGTTCCGCTAAAGTAGTTCCATTTTGTGCACGGGCTCCTCCACTTAAAATTCCTGTAGCTGTATCGTTAGCGGTAAAAGAAATATCCTCTGTGCCTATTCTAATTTCTCCTGACGTTGGAAAAGCGGATGAGTCTGTTAAAGTAACACTGGTTACCCCGGCATCGGCTGCAATAGTTGACACGAGAGTTGTGGTTGCCGCTCCGGATGCACTTCCTGACCAAGTTCCTGTTCCAAAACCATACCCCCCTAATTGTTGAGAAGGTCCTACACTGTAATAACATAATCCTGTAGCTGATCCTGAATTGCTTAAAGGGGTTCCTGATTCAGTTGCCGCCATCGTCACTTCAATTGTGGTAGAGGTCGGCGCAGACGTGACCATAAATTTTATATCTTCAAAAGAAGCATCAGTATAAGTGGAACCAACAGCCGTCACTCCGCTAACGCCATCCATTAAAACAATATCATCATCGATTAGACCGTGAGGACTTGGAAAGGTTATGGTTACAGTTGTTGAAGAAGAGGTGCTCGTGAAGTCACAGCCTGCAATGCTGGTTCGAATAGGGTGGATATCATAGAACTGACCTCCTGAATAAACATATAAAATTCGGTTGGTACCAATCGCAGCATATTTAACTCCTGCGTTATCGTCCCAATGGTGTAAGGCTCGACCGGCTCCCGTCAGTTTATCTTCGCCTAACTGGTCCCAGCCTCCTATTTTTTCAGGCGTCCCATATCGAAAACGTACGTTATCTCCTCCTGTCCACTGCCCTTCGGCACCGGTCGGAGTCACTTGTTTATTAAATCCTGGTAAAAAGCTTACTTTTTGTAACATAGAAAATTCCGTTTATCCTATAAATTCTGGGACCCTAATAAAAATGAGTCCAAAAAATTTTGGGTCTTTAATATTACAATTATACTAGATTAGGGGGGATATCAACACGATTATAAGTAGGCGTAGAAGACCTTTGTGGTGGAAAGATCCCCCACACCAGCTTTAATTATATTTTATTTCTTAAGAGGAGGCAACTTAAAGTTTTTAAACCAGCCTGGAAGTCCTACATGAAGACGCTTGTCAAAGAGGTTCTCTTTAGCTCCTGATGTCTTGCGATTATTATAATGTAAAAAGACTTGAATGCATTCTTTACCTTTAAATTTATTTCTCCAATGCTCTAGTTCACAGCCACGATAAACCAGCATATCTCCTGGTTTTAAATCTACCTTTATACCTTTGAGTCCTTCTTTTCCAGAAGGCTCTAGATAGATTGGCCAGGGATCTCCTCCAAGATTCATGGTGGTGGATATCTCACAACTAAATCGATCTTTGTGTCTTTTAAGAACATCCCCATGTTTATATATCCTGGCAAAAGTATAAGCCGGATTCAATTTTAATCCCGTAGTCTTTTCCATAATGGGTTGACACTTCAACATTAAAGTTTCCATGGCGATGTCCGAGTAATGAGAATAGGTATGGGGAATCTGACCATCCGCTCCTTCATATTCCCCTAATAATGTTTCATAAGGAGAAATGTATCTAGTTTTTCTACACGTATCATAAACCTGTTTTTTAATAGAAAAATAATTGGCTATAAAGACAGCTAACTCTTTGGAGATAGCTTGACGAATAATTACATATTTATCTTTCTTAAACATTTCTCGCCATCTCTTTAGGGATAGCCGTGATGTTCCAATGGATAAATCTAAAGGGTGCTTTGCCATGATCTACTGCGTATTCATGTTCCATATATCCTGGAAATATAATTAAGGTTCCAGGCTTAGGTCTAAAATTAACTAGCTCTGTGCCATTAAAGATGCCTTTTAATTCTGGTTTCATTTTTAATTTAGTAGTTCGTGCACCTGTTCTTGGATCATGGAAAATAGGATAAGAAGTTTTTTCACTACATTTTAAAAAATAAAATCCTGATACATGCTGATTCCAATGGATATGCGCTGAATGATGGCCTCCACCTTTTTTAGAAAATTCCTGTACCCACATCTCAGAAAATATAGTTTGATATTGTTTCATATCATAGCCATGATGGTCTAAAAATTCCCAAGACTTTTGACCAACATAATTTCTTAGATCTATAAAATCGTTATCCTTGACTAACGGTGTTGAATGGTGGGTGGTGCCAAAATCTTTGTTAATTCTAATATTTTTTTTATCTCTTTTTCTGGCTTCTTTAATATATTTGTCACTGGCTTTGTTCAAGGACTTAACAAATTCAGGTTTTTCTTCTGACCATATAGGAGTTTTAAAATATTCGTTTATATACATTCGTCACCGTTTGTGAAGTAATTAAAATTTATAACGTATCGTATTGGTTCTTTTTTAGAAGTAATGGCTCTGTGTACAACGTCTGTGTCAAAAACCAACATTTTATTAGCATCAGCTTTTATAAATGTAGTTTTATTATTAATCTTTAATTCAGTTCCGCCGTCACAATCGTTTAAATATAGAATAGCAGTTTTGCACTTGAAATCATAATCAGTGTGCCATCCAGATGTTTTAAATAACGCACTGATAGACATATTAGCTCTAATCTGTATAGGGGCCTCTGCATGTAATTTTTTTAAAATAGGAATAATGTAGGGGGTGTAAAATTCGGACTGGGGAGCCATGTAGTTATAAAAACAATAAGTAAAATACATTTTATCAGTAGGGGTCATACGCTCCCTTCTTCTCCACGGAAAATCTTTATTCATAATTATGTTTTTAATCTTATCGAAAAGATCTTTATCTAAAAATTTTTTATGTGTTTGATATTTCATTTAAATGGATATCCTAAATGCCATAAGACAAGTGAGTATCTCACTCCTTTAGTTATGGGTTTAACTCTATGCCAAACAAATGATGGAAAAACAATGATACTTCCTTTAGGCAATATTTCCGTTGCTTTTCTTAAATGTTTAGCTTCATCTCTGTGGGGCGGATCGTATTGTCTAAAATCAAATTCTAATTCTCCTCCGCTATATTCTGAACCATCAGTGAGTTGACAGGTCATAGATAGTTTTCTAATCTTTCCATGTGAAGGAGTTTTAGGTTGGTCATAAACTTTGTGGTCGCTATCACAGTGCCAATCGTAATATTGATTAAGTTTATACTTTGTAAATTGGCACGATTCTGATCGATCCCATTCAAAATTCCACCCAGCTCTTCTGTTTGCTTCATGAACAAAAGGATGTATTTCTTTATAAATCCAAGTATCGTTGAGCCAGACTAAATCCGAATCTCTTTTATATTTTACATCTCTAACTTCTTCTTTGCTTAAAGGTTTTTTATCTAAATTTCTTCCTTTACCATATCCACCTGTAATAGCCATCGTTTCTTTTTGAGCTAAAGCATATTTAATAACGTCATCACAGAATCGTGGTGTCAGTGCCGATTTAAAATACCAAAAATAATTATATAAATTCATGAGTAATGGTTAGAATAAAGTTAAGTGAATCCTTTTGAGTGTTGGTGATACAATACGTTTGCGTCGAGGGAAACATGATAAATTTATTATCCGTTAAGGGGATATCCCAAGTTCTTCCTGCTCTTCTATTATCATCATAGTATATTCTAACGCTGCAATCCTTAACCTTTACCCCATACAACAAGGTGTAGTCTGGAGAATTTCTTAAATTTACAGGATCGATATTAAGTAAAGGAACGGAAACTTCTTGAGGTTTATAAATATTTCCCCATGTTTTTTTATTAATTAATTTAATTTCATATTCGACATTAATATGCTCTCTTAGATAGGTATTAAGTTTATCCCATTCCCTTGAATAAGGAAATTCTTCATTATTGATTTGTGATTTTAAAATGTCTAGTTGAAGTTTATTACGGTCTATTTCAAAACCTTTTGGCATCTCAACATCACCGTAATAGAGTCCTATTTCTGATAATACTTTCTTTTCCATATCCACCAGCTATGGTTTATCGTATTTTTTTTAAATTGTCTATGGAGCTATTGCTCTGTTTTATCCCAGGATTTATTTGATTCATTCCACTCATAATGATGAGTTTCTGATTCTGCACCTAAATCTGGAGCATCGCCTATTGGCGATTGCCATCTAGCATCTGTAGTATTCTTAACCCAAGAAGCGTAAGGTTGTTTAGGCCAAAATATGTTATTATCCTCATCCCAAGTATAACCTATCCCTGCATAGTTTCCTCTGAATGCTTTAGAATTATCGCCGGAATTATGTTTATTTTGGAATGTATTATAAGATGTTTGAATCCACATTGGGGCAGGCCAATTATTGTGTAATTGTAAATGTTGTTGTCCTACGGATTCATCTTCTTTTTGATCACCGTTCAACATATCTTTATTGTCTAAAGTTAATACTGAAATAACTTTTGAGTTTAAACTTATTTTTGCAAAATGTGCCATAATTTTATTGAAATTTGTATCTTATTATTACTATTCCTGAGCCCCCTGCTCCGCCAGAGTTTCCACTGAAAGCACCTCCACCTGAACCACCAGTATTTGCTGTACCAGCTGCTGCGGACTGACCTGAATCATGAGCCTGTCCTGCTCCGCCTCCGCCTGGAGTTCCTGCACATGATGGGTAACCTGCTCCACCAGAGCCGCCTGAATATTCTGTATCGGCTCCTGAAACTGAGGTATTAACATGCGCTCCTCCTGTTCCTCCTGTAGTTCCACCACTTGCACCACCTGCTCCGCCTGCACCGCCTCCTCCACCACTTGAATTATCTGCTCCAGTGGGTGCGTTTGGACCTCCATTTTGTCCTTGAGGGGGAGTTGTTGGAGGGGTATTTCCTGATCCTCCTGCGTCTCCTGTTCTTCCACCTCCGGTTCCTCCACCTGAACCACCAGATCCACCTACAACAGTAGGACTTGATGGATACATAGCTCCACCTCTACCGCCACCTGCAGAATCTATTGTTGAAAAAGTTGAAGTTGATCCTTGTACACCTACAGTAGATGATGAGGTTGCACCTCCTCCTCCAACTGTAATACTATAAGGAACTGCGGTCACTGTAATTGAAGTTCCACATGGATTACCATCTAAAGGAGAAGCGGTATAAGAGTCTACTGGACTTTTATATTCTCTAAATCCACCTGCTCCACCAGGACCTCCTGAATTAACATTAGGAACACTGGCGCCTCCGCCTCCACCTGCGACCACCAAATAGGATACTACATTATTAGCAGCATCGCCAATTTCGGAAACACAAAATGTTCCTGGTCCTGTAAATTTATGAACTTTATAATCTCCACAAGTTGCTCCTGCACAAGGAGTACCACCTGTCGCTGTAAGAAAATTTTCTGAACCAGTTGGGCTTGCTGTTACTGATTGTTGAGTTGCTAACCACCCTTGAGTTGCGTCTGCATAGACTAAAAGTACTGACTCCCCTTCAACTTCTAAAGTGGGATCAGAGGCACTGGCACCGCCAATGTTCTCTGAACCATTGGGTGCTATAGTGCACGCATTGGTTTGAAAAGTTCCAGCATAATCTTTAATACCTACAATATCTCCCACACTTGCCGCTGGTAAATTTACTGTTACCCCGCCACCTGTCGTATTAACAAAATAACCTTTACCACTCTCTGCTGTTACAGTAGAGGTGTGAATACTTGTATCCCAATCAACGGTTCCTTCTCTGCCGGCTGCCACAGCAGCGACAACGCCCGATGCTCGATAGGGATTATTTCCAGTAGGACCGCTCATAAATTTTTATCTCCTTTTATTATAGTGTTTGTTCTAAATAACTAATCACAACATCAACATCTCCTGCACTAGCTAATTTAGCTGAAAGCACATCAGTTGCTTCAAGCACAATTCTTGTAGTGTGTTCAAATGTTGCGTTGGCAGCTAGAGCTTGATCAGAATAGATTTCATAATCATTAGCACCGGCATCGTCTCTGATATATAGATCAAAAGTTTCTGCAGCCCCGGCCGTTTCGCAAATCGATAAATTAAGTACCGTAAGAGTTTTGCCTGATGCTGCTGTAAGTAAATCTACTTCACTATTTGAAAGCTCTTTTACTAAAGCTACTTTCATTACTTCACTTGCCATATTTTCCTCCTATTAATTTAAAATTAAATATCATATTTAAAATCCCATTACTAATACTTTACCTGTACTTGAAATATAAGGTGTCATCGCTGGATTAGCAGCAATAGTGACTGTATCGGTAGCTGCGGCTGTTGTTGTTATCCCATTGCCTGCCGCTATCGTTGCAGTATTTCCATCTGAAATGGTTTGACTAGATCCAGACGTTCCAGCTAAAGTAAAACTCGTCATGGTTCCAACACCAACATCAATAATATTTGGATTGGTAGCATCATCGGCTGCTGCATATAAAATTTTGTAACCTTTCTCAGTAGTTGACCATGTAACACTGTTGCCTGATCCAGTAACATATTTAAATTGAACAGTGTAAGCACCTGATGTGCTATTTTTAATTATATAAAAAGTTTGAACGTCCAGAGGGATAGTTACAATTTTATTTCCTGTAATTGCTTGAGCAGATACTGCTCCTAAAATAATAACTCTGTGGGCAAGAGTTGCTCCTGCTGTTCCATCATTTACAGATAATGTAGTTGTATTGGCTCCTGCACCAGCAGCGTTAAGTGTCTGAACAATGTAGCCACCGGAAATCTGTTCCATAATATTCCAGTTTGTGTTAGTGAGAGTCCCCCACGTACCAGCCTTCTCGCCGGTAGTCATGAGTTGAACTCCTAAAGCCGTATAATTTGAAGCCATATTTTTTCCCTATTAAGCCGCGTGTGTATCTTTTGTATATGATGTAGAGCCAGTTATGTCAACACTTGTATAAGACGTGGACCCGGTAACAGCCCCAGTTGTATAGGACGTGGACCCGGCAACAGCAGCAGTTGTATAGGACGTGGACCCGGCAACAGCACCAGTTGTATAGGACGTGGACCCAGTAACCGTGTCATCTTCATAATGTAAAGGAGAAACTATTCCTAAAGTAGTTGTTGCTGACTGTCCAGTAAGCCCCATTACTTGATCTGTGGGTGTAATAGCTCCAACTGATGTTGTAGCAGAAATTCCAGTAAGTCCCATTACTTGATCTGCGGGTGTAATAGCTCCAACTGATGTTGTAGCAGAAAGTCCAGTTGGTTGAACCAGTGGATTTGATGAAATAGTAACCGATCCATCAGAAAGAGTAGCTGAAATTCCAGTTAGAACAGTTGTATTACTTGAATCTATAGTTGGCGCTCCATCAGAAGAAGTCATTGAAAGTCCTGTGAGAGGCACACCAATTTCTATATTCACCGATCCATCAGAAAGAGTAGCTGAAATTCCAGTTAGAACAGTTGTATTACTTGAATCTATAGTTGGCGCTCCATCAGAAGCGGTTAAGGAAATACCTGTTAAACTAGCAACTGTAAGTTGAGTAGTAGTAGGTGTTCCTAAAGTTGAAGCTGATGAGAGACCTGTAACAGGAACCGTTATTGCGGACTCACCCCAATTTTCAAATCCCCAGGTATCCCTTCCCCATCCAACTTCGTTAAAAGCTGTAACACTTCCAAGTGATGAAGTTGTTGATAGACCCGTTAAAGTAAGAGTGACATCAGCTTGTTCACCCCAGGTATTCTGACCCCAGGTGGTGTCGGCTTGATTCCAAGTATTAGCCATAAGGAAGGACTCCTTACGCTAGTTGTATGATCGCTGTTGATGCGGCTGCTGCTGGAAATTCAATGGTGAATGTTCCACTAGTAACTGTTTTGTCCCCACCAAAATTGATAGCAAGAATTGATCGATTAGTAGTGAATCCTGTAATGGCAGTTGTATTGTAAAGTAATAATCCTCGTGCAGTGAAGCTAGCCGATGTCCAACTGGTATCCGCAAAATCACAAACTGCTGTATCACTATCTAGAGTGACATCAATATTTGTTAAAGTATTTCCTCCACCTGTATATCCTGAAGATGTAGTTGTAACTTCATAAGTTGAAGTCGGATCCGCAGTTGCATCTGCAGGTGCAGCATAAACTGTTGTTGATTTGCTTAATGTTGCTGAGTTGCTCGAATAAAGAGCACATTTAATAGTATTGCCTGCAGCTGTACTTCCAGAGGCATTTAAACAATGTCCTCCCTGTAAAATTTCTTCTTTGAAGCTGTTACAAATTGCTGATGTTATTGCCATGTTTATCCCCTAAATTATGGTGACGGTGATTTAACTGGGATACGAACTGTACCATCAGTGTAATCGTCCCGTCTTCTTCTTCCGAGTTGTACTCCTGCAAACTTCTGTACTTCTTGTTTATACTTGTTGTCGTAAAGTGTCAACATATCCATAGGTCCCTTTAAATATCCAAAAGCCTCTGTTAAGCAGCCATATAAAAGGCCACTCGCAAAATATCTGCTCAGATAAGTCCCAGAGGTACTAGTCACTAGACTCGTAGGTTGTGCATTATAATATATTCTAAAAGCATAAGTCGTATCAGGAGTAGGAGCTAAAAGAAGCCCTCCTGAAGTAGAATCAGTTACTCCTGTGGCTCCTCCAAACATTGCATAATATTTTGGTTGGCCGGTAACGTCTTGTCCAGTAAGACCTCCTGAAGGTCCTGTTAATTTTGCTACATACTCCCTTAAATAAGAGACATCTTTTTTCTGTAAAAAAACTGAGTTACCTGTCGTCGCGGACGTAGAATCAAATACTTCAACCGCTCTTACAAAGAGAGCGCCTGCTGGATTATTAATAGTATTATTATCTACGGCAAAATTTCCAGTTGCCATTTTTCTATCAGAATCCATAGGGAGATCATATAAAATTCTATTTTCTGCATTTCCTATAAATCTGCTTAGAACAGCACCACTAAAAACAGTACTGTCTACTTCGGTATAACTTCTAATGTCAGCTTCTAATTCTGAGAGTGTATATGTAGCCATAATTAATACCCCCTTTGTACAATAGTGTTACAGCTTGAGCAACTCTTCATATATCTTGAATGAGTAGTGCAGTGAGTTGGTTTTGGCTTAGGCGGTACCACTAGTGGAACCTCTTTTTTACCAAATAATTTTTTAATAAATTTAAACATTATGATCTATCGTTTACGGGTCCACCGAAAACGAAAAAGCCTCCTCCTGTTGCTATACTACTTGCAGCGTTTACTAAAGTAAAACTAAAACTGTTACTTACGGGTAACGTTGAAGGTTCTCCTGCATAAGGAATAGTACTGTCAATTTTTGTAATAATATAGGATCCATAAATTTTTGCCCCTGAAGTATGAGCTACTGCTGTTGTTGAAACCGGAGTTTCTCCATAAGAAGGAGCCGCAGTTCCTCGAGTACAGCCTGTTAAAGTATGCGTGCTTCGGCCAGTATATTGAATGGTTTCACTAGTAATCTTTCCGTATTGTAAAGAAGCTGAGTCTGTATTTGTGGCTTCAATGACAATATATCCTGATGTAGGAAATTCGGAACCATCGGTTAATACAATAGAAGTATCTGTTGCAGTAATAGTTGTGGCTAAAGTTGTACTTAATTCAAAAGTGGAAACGGCCACCCCTCCTACAGGATCTTTAACTTGATAAAATCTAACCGCATCATTAGTAGATCGCTGGTGTCTATTCTGGTTTACAATAACGGTGGTTCCTATTTCAGTTGTAAATGGATTATCATTTAAGGGAGCCGGCGTAGCGAAAGCTACTCGTGATGGTCTTGCTCTTTGTAAAGCTTGAGGATCCGCACTTGTTGGTTTAGGTTGTAACTGAGGTTGTTTAGGTTCAAATTCTGAAAAATGAACCCACGCGCCATTCCATTCCCTTACCATTTCCAGATAAGGAAAAGCTAATCCAGATCTATCTGAAATAGCAAGTGCATGTTTACCTGAAGAAAATGTAGTCATAATTAAGCATTAGGATAATAAACCTTAGGTGCAATATAAGTACTTGTAATATCGCCATCTTCTTTTACGGCTCTAGCCAATTCATCCTCATAATAAAGTTTTAATTCTTGTGATCTTTGTGGCACATTTTTTTGTGATAAATAAAATGCTAGTCCTGCTGTCATACAAGGTGCAAATCGATAAGGCACATTACTTGCATTCGTGTAAGCTCCAGCGTCTTGAATTCTTCGTGAATAATATAAATTTAATTTATTTCCGTCCTGGGCTGCACCCGGAGTTAAATATAAAGTTAACGTTGTTCGATCAATAAATCTTTGAATAAAAAAAGAAGTA
>Ga0208316_1001682_pt1 | contig 12515 bp, 23 predicted proteins | sample MalvireepMed_231_FD_184240 | JGI IMG/M metagenome (GOLD analysis project Ga0208316, IMG submission 184240) | Marine viral communities from the Global Malaspina Expedition - Malaspina viral metaG DeepMed_231 (SPAdes) (version 2) | ecosystem: Environmental > Aquatic > Marine > Oceanic | place... | reverse complement strand
TCGTCTTTAAATCATCAGACATATGATCTAACCTACAAGCTATTGGTCGATCTTCGTAGATGCCGCATTGGTCGTCATCTTGCAGGTACTGACAGCGGTCTATGCTTTTTGTTGTTGGGTTGTATCTTTTGCAGCACATGCCACATTGTATACATTCCCAAGGGCTGGGTATTGTCAAGTCTTTCATAAGCTGCGTAGATGATACTGTTATAAAAAGTACCCTGTAACCCAGGAAGGTTGCGTCTTACGAACTGCGCCCCTTTACACAAAGCACTTGAAGGCGACAGTACCATCTACGCAAACTGGAGAACGTCCTATGTGTTAGCTCCTTTTTCCATTATTTTATTTGTAACTGGTGGAGTATGAACTAAGACTTAGGACTCTATGTTCCATTATAGTGCTGTAGAGCAACTTGTCAAGTAAAAAATGCAATATATGTAAAAAAAAGTATAAAATAGTGCATTATTAACTTGACAAACCTGCCAGGAGCGCTATAATAGGAGGTACTCCGTTGGTGGGGTAACCCTATACTATATAGCGCTAAGAGGTCTATAACCTCAAGTACCTTATATTGTAAGTGCTGCAGAAGTTATACCTAGTGGAACAAAGTAAGGTGGTTTAAAAAATATAAAAATATGGCGGCTCTGTATATAAAGCATAGGCTAGGGGGTAGTGGCCCTTGGGTGGCCAGACCCGATTTCGCGCACTTTTCCTCATAGAAATATCGAGGTAGCTATATTAGGAACAGTAGAGCTATCTGGCTTTAGCTAGGCATTAGATTGCGTGGTGTGGCATATGGTGGGGAAAGCTAGGCCGACAATTTAGTGAATAGTACTGGCCAGTATTTTTTTAGCTATGTGTAGGGTAGGGGGGCGTGGCTATTCAGCCAAGCCAGATAACTTAACTATACCACTGGTGCAATGGTTTATAATGTTATTGATGGATAAATGCTAATGGGCAAAAAAGAACCCCAACACCGCGATGGCATTGGGGCTAAGTTTCAACAGGGAGGAATTATTGGTTAGCGAGTAAAAGAGATATACCGACTTGTGTCTTTATGTTTGAGGTAATGGCTTTGGTTAGTGCTAAACATATACTTGTAATCGTCCCATTCATCTTTGGTGATTACGCCACGAACAGAAGCAGAAACAAAGATCGGTAAAACCTCATCCGCAACCCAAGTCTCTTCGATATTACCTTGTGATGTTAATTGCATGGTTATTCCCCTTTTCAAAACATTACCGATATGATTATTGAGCCAACTATAATACCTGCAAGTATGATAGCAAACGAATGGTCCTTATTGTTCTCAACTCTCATTGTTCAAGTCTCCTTGGTACGCGATAGCTTATTCTTGAAACCATCATAGCAAGCTTTTCAACATCGTCTGGTTCATCATCAAGGCGTAGACTGTCAAATATGTTGGCCCATGTTGAAACGTGCTGTGTGGTACATTGGCTTTCAAACCAATATCTAGGAATAGTTAAATACCTTGGACCTGTTATAAGCCTGTTCATTTTGGTAACCCTTTCAATAATCTTTTTGGTACGCGGTATTTCTTCACCATACCCGCTTGATACAAGCGAAGATCTATAACGTCCTTATTACACTTATTGCAACACCGTGCGTCTTCAGGCATTAAATTCCCGATATTGTCATAAGCGATTGGTGCGGGATTGTGTCCTTGATCCCAACATACTTGGCCACTTTCATTTAATAGTGGCTCGATGTCATTCCTGCATATGCTACATTTCATTATCGTTCTCCAATCCAGTTACATATTGTTTGTTCATGGTTGTCATAAACCTGTCATGTTTCTCATTCTTGAACCGCTCCATTAATGGCTCAGATAACGTCACTACAGGAATATCCTCAAAACCAGAGTGAACAGTGTACAATGTCTGCCCGACTACTTCACTGTTCTGTAGCGCCTTGAGCATACCTTCGTTTTCTGTGTAGTCTTTTATCATTACCTCGTTGGCTGGCAGCTTAACACCTTCAACGTTTGTTGTTGCCTTGGCAACTGCTGAACCGTCAAGGATATCAATTAACCTTATCGATTTGTTACCAGTGTCAGTGTAATAGTCTAGCTGTAACTCGCAAAGTTTACCCTTATAAAAGATTGTTGGATTATACATTGTTAGTCTTCCTTCTCTAATTTGCCTTTGTGATCATAAGTTTTAGTAATAGCACGTTTACTATTAAATGAAGTAATTAATTCCTTACCATTTTCACCGAATAGCTTAATTTCTGATATCAGGTTGTTTTCATATGTGCATATAAGATTGTGACACCTTGCAAAAACGTTACCTTTCTCATCCTTGTAGCAATTAATATTAAGCTTAATTTCTGATACCCTATCAACTGAAAACGTTGTAGCCATCTATTTAACCTCCAAAGACATGTAGGATTACAATTAGAAAGCACAAAGACATTGCACCGCCTATGAAACAAAGCACACACACATCTCGCATGTTACGCTTTGCAAAATGGTTGCTTCGTTGATCTGTTACATCCTGATACATTGTTATTAATCTCCACTGTTAAATTAAAGAAAAAGGGCGCTGCGTTCTGCAACACCCCTAGTTTCTATCCGATTATGATTAATAAAACAACAACAATCGCTATGTATACGCCAATGCGATAAATGCTAATTATTACATCATACATTAAGCCACCTTTAATAGCTCTTTAGCTTCATCGTATGCTATTGTTTTGTGATCTTTACCGCCGCCATAGAACGCCTTATTCAATCTGTAATCAGCGCCGAAGTCACGTGTTGGCTTATGGTCTGTCATATAAGTAACAGTATTAAACGCACCCCAAAGCGTACCATTCGCACTTGGCAGATCCCATCCAGCGTTAATAGTACTGTCTGGTTCGCTGGCTATGTCTCGATCACCAGCGCTGATGTCCTCAATGGTTTTACCAGACCGCAGCGCCTCGACTTGTTCTTGTAGCTTGGCGATGGTCGCGTCCTTGGTTTCTTTCTTTTGCACTGGGCTAAATTCTTGGCCACGAAAATAAGCCATTGCTTTTCGCACTGCTTCAGACTGCACAACCTTGCCAGTGTCTTCGATGCGTTCTTTACCGCCAAAGACATTCTTGAAAAAGTCAATTTGTTCTTCTCCACTTAATGCACGTTTGGCGCAAGCTTTGGCGAACTCTTCTAACTCTCCAAAGTTTTTACTGGAAACACCCAAGGCAACCTTTAAAGTTTCGGGGTCGAATATGGCGCGATGATTATGGGTGACAATTGCGTCCACGTCTGCCATTGCTCGCCGCATTGTATTAGCACACACAACCCGAACAGGTGTATTCAATGCGCTGTTTGCATCTTGTCCAGTATGACTAATTGTAAACAGTAGATTGTTGACAACCTCGTCCTGCTGTTTATCGTCAAGATAAAAGCCTTCCTTTGTACTGGCCATGCACCAAACTTTTTGGCCACCAAATAACGAACCAGCAGTATGAAGATACATGCTGCCATTGTTTATGAACTCTTCAAAGAACTCGAACAATTCAATGTTCTGTACTGGCTTGTAATGGCCAGCAACATATTTACCCAAGATTTTACCATCGTGTATACGCTCAATAAAATTGCTGTCTTCGATTGGTTCACCTGCATGATGGGCGTGATCAGGTGGATAGTGATTTGACGTTAGCGCCACCTCCCAATTGCAACCCGCTGCATCCATCATTTCAGTGGGTGACATCTCGTTACTAACTGGCTCTCCTAAACCGTGCCAAGGAACGTCACCTACAAAGGCCATCGTTTCAACTTCATGTGACATAATAAATTTTCCTTTCAATATGTCGTGGTTGGTTGGTAATCACTTATATATAAGGTGGTTTGCCAAAACTGCAAACGTATTTCTCAACTATTCTTGCACCGTTACACTGTAGCCTTGAAACGGAAGATTGCAGCACTAGAGCCTTCCATTCCTAGACAGATCTACCAGCGGCCAGCGACGGCGCAGAGCGCAGCGCGCAGCGGCGGCGGCAGAGCCAGCGGCGGCAGCGCACCAGTGGCATAAATAAATTCCTATTAAACTTCATGGCTGACAATTTTAAGGCTAACAATTTCATCCTCTAGATAGTCAATGTATAGGGCGCTGACATCTTTGTATTGCCACCTGTTTTCATATGTTAACACCTGACAATCCCCGCCGCAGTCAGTGCAGGGTGTATCTGCTACAGGCTCGTATTCTATCCCTAGAACACCAGCACCGTCACAGGTTTTACAGTCTGTTACAATCTTCCATTTTGTTACTTTCATGTAAATGCTATTACAACCTCGTCATTCTCTTTGAAACAGTTACGTCCAAACCTTGACCTGCAGTACTTGGTGGCTGCTGCCTTGTTACGTACCACTATTACTGGCACCCACATTTTGCACCAATACTTTGCAACACTGTCATTCTCTACAAACTTATGATCTTCTTCTGAGTCTGTTAGATTAGGGTGTAACGTTCCATGCTTGTCAATATAACCAAATACACTGTAAGGCCACATTTGTTCCCACACAACAAACCTTTCGTCATAAGCTCTTTGCTGTATATCTATTTGTTTCTTTAACATGTTAGCTCGCAACTAAAATAATTATATATATGCACAGCGCCAAAGCACCGAACCCGACAAACAATTTGACAAATTCAATCAAAGGCATTTTGACTGTATCCTGTAGCTGACAAAAACATTTGCTTCTCAAGCGGTGACAAAACTTTAAGTAAATGCCTGACAAGTTCATGGATGACGGTTTCTGCAATGTCATCACTTCCTTCATACTTCCATGAATAAGCGCCAACGTCATTAAGTGCGTTAATCACAGTCCCTAGAGAAATATCTATAGTTGCTAACTTGTTATGTAACTCTGTAGCGGATAGTTCTAGCGAATGTATTTCTGAGCCTAGCTTGTTTTGTTGTACATCAACCACGGTTCTTAACTCCTTCTATTATAACGTTGCACCCCCGTTTAGCACTGTTATGTTTACTGTAACATAACATACAATCTCTACACTTCTGACCTGTACAGTTTTGTTTCACTGTATGATTGTCAGGTGTAACATTATTAAACACCTTGTGGAAATGCTTTGGTGGTTCCGTCATAACCTTGTCAATTCTTGGATTAGAATATACCAATATAAGATTGTTAGGTATACGCAAATCCCTATGCCATGTTCTAGCATTGAATAGTCGGATTGTAGTATTTTTATTAACACCTTGTAAGTAGGCGTTCCAATCTTTGTAGTACTTTGCCACTATGTCCTTACGTTTTGTCCACAGCGCGAAAGTACAGTCTGGGTTCTTACGTGCTATGTTTACAAAATTTTTAAAATGCTTCATGTTAATAAGTTCGCCATGATGTTGAAAGCGAAATACATCATCCTTGATAACTGGTACATCGTTGTATTGCAGCAGTGTCTTAGACATTACTTCAGTATTACGTTGCAGTGCAGCAGCAACATTCTTTCTAAAACCTTGTAACATTGCCCAACTGTAGCACTTGGTACATATTATCTTATCATCCTGCATATTATTCATCTTATAACAGAACGTATTATTTAAAGTATTAGTGCCAATTGCTCTGATACGGTATAACTTCCCATCGGGTTTACTGATATGTAACATATTTACAGTCCCATGTGGGTTTGTTTCCAATCAGGTGTCATCTTACACTCTGAGCAAATACGGTTTCCGACATGGCTGGATTGAAATGTAACGTTACACATAAGACACTTTCTAGTTACAATCTTATGTGGTACATCGGGTGGAGGTTTGTTATCATTCCTATTGTAAAAACCCCTACGCTTCTTATTAGCTTGTTTTAATCTTTTAGTGTTCTTGCTGCGCTTAGACATTATGTAATACCTTCAAATATATTCATTGTTTTTCCTTTCAAAGCCATCCTGCCATACGTGAAAAGCTCTGTCAAATACTTTTATTGCAGTCTCAGCTTATAAGCTTAACGTCTCCCATTGTTTCAATCCAAACCTTGGCACCACAAGATAGAGGCTTATTAGGTCTATATATAATCTTAGAGTCTCCCATTATAAGAACCTCACTAGCATATTTATTAGAACGGTACGTCTTTACAGTTAGGACGGGGTTTCGTTCTCCTGTCTTACTGTTACGTTTAATGATGTGTTGGTTAACATGGACTATTGTTTTCATGGCTGACAATCTTGCTGCTGACAATTCTCGCACGTAGATTCTACCATGTCAGTCATCCCAGCATAACACCAAACACACAACGTGAATGGAATGCTGCCGATATAACCTTCGATGCCGCCTTCGTTCTCAAGATCCGCTGGACCCTGACAAATGTTACAGACTGACAATTTCTCTCTAGCTGACAATAGTATCTCCATCACTTTACAGGCTGACAATTTCTTTGCTGACAATTTCTTTGATGTCTTTGAGTGGAACTTGATCGCGCATTGGCTTCTTATACTTTAGCTCCTCCTCTACAATTCCACCGATAGCTTTCAAGCTGACATTTTTGTTTGTGACAATACCTGCCAACTCTGCAATTCTCTTGTGCGATGCTGTAAGAGACTCTTGTAAGTCTCTGACATTCTTCTCCAGTACAACATTACTACGTTCTACTTCTGCATACTCTTCACGTTTTACGTACTTTTGAGGTGTTGTACCCCATTCTCCAGTGCCTACATTCATTCCGCTCTCATATATATTCTCTCTAGGGAGCTTTTCACTCTCCTCTTCAAGATAACTATTATCTCTTTCGGGAATACCCTTTGGTTCATCACTTGTCATAGCTTGTCCATCTCCTCTTTAGCCTTTTCTACTTGCCACCTAACTTCCTCACACAGGTACTCGATGTTTTTAACCTTAGTAACAATGTCACTTAACAAGACCTTAATCTCTGGCTTTAAATCCATAACATGAGCATCGTCCACAGGCATATGTATCTTAACCATATTGTTGTACTCTTTCTTGGTGTAAGCCATCTAATGGCCTATCTTGGTGAAAGTACGCTAGTCATATTCTCCTCCACAACCTTCTGTATCACAATTAGGCCAATTAGGACAACCTAAATGTAGTATTTCCTCCAGTTCTTTCTTAGTCCATTCGTGATTTACAAAAACAATGGTACCATCATTAAATTGGGAAAATATATCTCCTTCTTTAAAAACTTTTTTTAAATTTTTCTCAACTAGCTTAATAGCATTTTCTTTTGATTTAGCTCTTACGTTAAGCCCTTCAACATATACATCATAATACTTGTACGTCATTTTGTCCTTCTTCAATGGATCATTCCACTATCGTCAGGTGAAGATGGTATGTCCTCCCGATGAATTGCGGCTGACAATGATGAAGTTAATGCATCAAGAATAAAGTATGTAGAATGTAAACCGCTAGGAGCCTCATGTTCTAGTGTGTGTATTATTGCATGCAATACGCCTTCCAATACAGATGACTTATATTTATTGTCCTGTTCCTCTAACAACTTGTACACTAGCTTTGTCACTTCTTCAAGACTGTTGTTTACAACCTTGTCTGCTTTCTTAGATTCTGCCTTATTCATAACATCTTTTCCTTGTTGTTAATGCATTGTTATCTTCTTTAGTTCGTTCTCAATGTTATCACGTAATGTTGGAAGAGATCTAACGACACCCTGCAGAACTCTCTCTATCGCTTCGTCATTAAGAACTGACAAATACATTTCCATACATGTCTTTAACATAACGCCGCAGCACATAAAAAGCATACTAGGATCGTCACTTCTTCTGTACTTTTCCGTAAGATGGCTGATATCCTGTTGAAATGCTTCCATCTCATCCAGTTTCTCAGGCGGCGGTTTCTTCATGCTGCTAGGTCTATCTCCATACCGCGACACTTGACCCACTGCAGTGTCTCAATACTGACATTGCGATACTGCTTTGTAGCAGGTTCCCAGCCAACAATATATTTTCCTGGGTCTGCAGATTGTTCACCACCATTAGAATGTTTGTTGACATTTAGGCGGCAAGTCATCACTCTTTCGAGGCCGTTCTTTTTGATGAACTTAACGGTGAAGAAACGATTACCGACAAACTTCTCAAAAAGGGATCTGAAATTGTGTGAATGAAATCCCATGTTCTTTTCCTTTCAAAATTAAATGTTGACAACTTCAATTGAGGCCACTATAAAGAGTAACTGGGTGCATGTCAAGAGATTATAAAGATGGGTTATCAAAGACGACAAAAAGACCTAGAAAGAAAGGCTAAGAACAGGAATCCCTTTGCAAAGAGTTTATCAAATGCTAAGTACAGGCAAAGAGTAGTTCAGAACAAGAAGCTGAAGTTAAATAAAAAAAAATTTCAACCAAGTATTGACGACGAAAGGAACGCTGATGGATAGTTTGGATACAAAGCTGACAAAGCTGACAATGCTACTATAGATGACAACTTACGTTCTAGACATAGAAACCAATGCTATAGATGCTACAACCATCTGGTGTGTTGTGCTGAAGAAGCTGAACGAACCTGAGTTTGTAACAGCAACCAGTTCTAGAGATCTTTCATTTTTGACAAGTGATGATGTATTTATAACACACAACGGTGTAGAGTTTGACATCCCTGTTCTAAACAGAGTGTGGAAGACTAGAATTAAAGTGGCACAGGTATATGACACATATGTACTATCTCGCCTCTTTAACCCCAACAGGGAAGGAGGTCACGCCTTACGTTCTTGGGGTAAGCGTCTCGCATTCGAGAAGATGGACTTTGACAACTACGGCACGTACTCTAAAGATATGTTAGAGTACTGCAGACGTGACGTTGAACTGACAGAGAAGGTATACAACTACCTTACACTGCAGGGTTCCAACTTCTCTAACAAATCTATACGCTTGGAACATAAGATTGCACATATTATACACAAGCAGAGTAAGTATGGTTTCTACCTTAACATAGAGAAGGCTGAAGACCTCTGGGCAGAGACACTGGGAAAAGCCAAGAGTATAGAGAAGGAACTGCAGACTGCGTTCAAGCCAAAGCCCAAGTTTATTAGAGAGATGGTTCCACGCATAAAGAAGGATGGCACATTGTCTCTTGTTGGTTTAAATGACATTGACAATGCTGCAGAAACAGTTGGTGGCCCCTTCTCCATATTTAAGTACCAACCTTTCAACCTTGCTAGTCCAAAGCAGATTATAGAGAGACTAGATGCTTATGGTTGGAACCCAACAGTATTAACACCAAAAGGTTCCCCTAAGATATGCGAGAAGAACCTGGAAACCATAGCTGACAATGCTCCAGCTTCAGCCAAGAAACTGGCAGAGTGGAAGATGTTGGAATCACGCTGGAAAACTATAGAAAGCTGGCTGAACGCATGTGAGTCTGACAACAGGGTTCATGGCAGGGTTTTCACAATGGGGGCTGTGACAGGCCGTATGACTCACGCTGACCCCAATATGGCCAATGTGGTATCGTCTGACAAACCCTACGGCAAAGAATGTCGAGAATGCTTTACCGTTCCTGATACTGACAATTATAGACTTGTTGGCATGGACGCTAAAGGTCTTGAACTTAGGATGTTAGCTCATTATATGAATGATCCTGAGTACATTGACATTGTGTTGCATGGTGATCCACATACTGCTAACCAGAAAGCTGCAGGATTAGAGACAAGGGCGCAAAGTAAGACATTTATTTATGCCTTTCTTTATGGCGCTGGCGTGGAGAAACTAGGTAGTGTAGTAGGAGGTACTGCAAAGGATGGTTCCAGATTACGGAGTCAGTTCCTGTATAACATGCCCTCTCTGTCTAAGCTTATATCCAAGGTACAGAAGATGTCTACAGGCGGTGATATACGAGGGCTGGACGGACGGCGTATTCTAATACGACATCAGCATGCCGCCCTTAACACGCTGTTACAAGGTGCAGGAGCCATTGTCTGTAAACAATGGAGCATCTGCATGGATCACTACATAAGACAGAATAAGCTTGACGCACACCTGGTTAATACTATACATGATGAACTGCAGTACGAAGTCCACGTAAGAGATGTTGATGCAGTACTCTTAGGTGCTGACAAAATGATGCAGAAAGCTGGTAAAGATCTTGATGTAAGACTAACACTTAACGCAGACTCAAAGGTAGGTGAAACATGGGCAGATACCCACTAGAGGAACAACAAGGACAACGAGCGGAGACATGCTTCAAAGGTCTTGCAGAAAGACGAGGCTACACCGTTATACAAACTTCTGCAGCTTCTAACATACGCGAACACATTGATTTTATATTGGCTACGGATGATGCTCCTGACAAAATAGCAATTGACGTTAAAGCTCGTAAGAAAGTTTCACGATCCTCTAACGGATACGATGATGAAAACGTGTGGATCGAGTTTAACAACGTAAGAGGAGATCCAGGTTGGCTGTACGGTAAAGCTGACATGATTGCCTTTGAGAGAGCTTCTGACTTTGTGCTGGTGGATCGTGAGAGCTTGAGAGAGTACTGTGAGGCAACGGTATCCCCTGTGCTTGTTAAATCCACAGAAGAAGCTATTTATAAGTCTTTTCAGCGTGAGGGCAGAAAGGACATTATCAGTCGAGTACCCATGAAGGACATCATGCATCCATATTCTTTTTCAGTAGGTATAGAAATATGGAAAAAAGAGGTTGACAAGGCTGCATAGAGGTCTATAATAGACATATCAGATAACATAGATAAAGGAGTAACTTCTATGATAGTACGTGGAAAAGCGCAATGGGCGCATGTTTTTGAACCAAACGAACTTAGCGGAAAGTATCAGGTTGACATTTGTAACCTCGATAAAAAAACCGTTAAGGATCTTGAAGCTGTCGGTATTGACGTTAAGACAGGTAAAGGTGAGAAGGCTGAGAAGGGACGGTTTATTGTAGCAAAGTCTGCTAAGTATCCTCCTAAGATTGTGGATAAGAGGGGTGACCTTATAAAGGCCACTGTTCTTATCGGTAACGGCTCTGAAATTAAGGCTTCTATTCGTCCTTATGAATGGAACTTTAAAGGTAAGGCTGGGGTAGGCGCAGGGCTTAATAGCCTTATGGTACTCTCCTTGGTAGAATACGGTGGGCTTGATGATCTTGACCCAGAAGACGATGGGGAGGATGACGACGAACTGTAAGTAGGTAGAGTTCACGTTTAGATGGTAGGTTAGGGGCAGCTAATAGGGGCTGTCTACGCTGGAGCGAGGGATGGGGCTACCAGTGTCACTCTTACATATGAGGTTAACATGAAACAAAAGATTACTACACTCATACCCGATATTCATAAGCTTCTTACTGATGGGAAAGAAGGCTTTAGTGAAAAGAACATACAAGAGTTCTTTCAAGCTTTACGTGCAGACATAGAAGAGTTTCTATCTCCTGAGACTAGAGACAACAAGGGACGCTTACGGATGTCTGCTATAGGCAAGCACGACAGGCAGCTATGGTACGAGTTTAATGACAAAAAGAAGAAGCCTGTATCTTCACAACTAAAACTCAGGTTCTTCTTTGGTAATCTTGTTGAGTCTTTTATCCTATTTCTGGTGCAGGAAGCTGGTCATAAGGTAACAGATCGTCAGAAGGAAGTAGTCATAGACAGTATTAAGGGACACATAGATGCCAAGATTGACGGCGTGGTAGTGGACGTTAAGTCTGCTTCTGACTTTGGTTTTAAAAAGTTTAAAGAGCATACCCTGTTTAGGGACGATCCCTTTGGATATATAGGACAACTGAGCGGTTATGTACAGGCAGAGGGAGGAGACTCTGGATACTTCCTGGCTTACAATAAGAGTACTGCAGAAATGACCTTGGTAGAGATTGACGAATTAACAATGATAGATGCTCAAAAGAGGATCGCAGCTTTAAAGAAGGTTATGAAGCAGAAGGACGCTCCAGAGAGATGTTATGCTGATAAGCCAGAAGGAAAGAGCGGCAACAGAGTTATTGACGTAAACTGTACCTTCTGCGATTATAGGTATGAATGCTGGGCAGACGCTAACGGTGGCGAGGGTCTTAGAGTTTTTGATTATAAACGTCTTCCTAAGTATTTCTCCCATATAGAGAAGGAGCCACTGGTTGAAGAACTGCTGGTATAAATAAATGAGCTACAAAGGAATACATCAACCTTGTCCAGACTGCGGCAGTAGTGATGCTCTAAGCGTTAATTCTAACGGCAGCACATTCTGTCATTCCTGCAGAAAATATACAAGACCAAGCGCCACAAGAGAGCTTATGGAAGAAATTGTAGAGGAGGAGAAGCGCATAGTTCATGCAGAAATAGACCCTTCTATGCTCTCTGCTGGACAGAGTATAGCCTTGGTGGAACGTGGTATTACAAAGGAGACATGTGAGGCTTATGGTGTTACTGTCAAGAACGGCGCACATCACTATCCCTACTACAACGAGGATGGTGAGTTGGTAGCTCATAAGGTACGAACCAAAGACGGTAGCGGTAACAAGACGTTTAGAACAAAAGGTAACTGGAAAGACATAACTCTCTTTGGTGAGAACAACTTCAACGGTAAGGGCAAATACATCACAG
>Ga0208316_1001681_pt1 | contig 12539 bp, 10 predicted proteins | sample MalvireepMed_231_FD_184240 | JGI IMG/M metagenome (GOLD analysis project Ga0208316, IMG submission 184240) | Marine viral communities from the Global Malaspina Expedition - Malaspina viral metaG DeepMed_231 (SPAdes) (version 2) | ecosystem: Environmental > Aquatic > Marine > Oceanic | place... | reverse complement strand
GCTGGTCAATCGCAACAGCGGGCAGCTCAACATCGGGGCCGCCTTCTCTGATATCAAGGAAAGGTTCAAGGACGAGCTGGAGTGGGACAACCGCAAGGCCATGGAGAGTTACCTGGAAAGCCGCGGCTGGGAGTTGACCACTATGGGCGGCGGCCAGAACCGCAGATTCGCGACACCACCGGAGGTGGACTGATGATTGACTTTATCGGGTTGGGCGGTAAGACGGAGAGATTTACCTCCGGGGAGCTTTGGTGGTGCGTGGCCCTATCGTCGGGTAGTGGAGCCCTCATAGGGATGCTGATAACTATGGCCGTGATGAATTGAACACCATCGCCCACATATGCGCCATGATGAGCGTCCTCTATCTGGCCGTCTACTGCTTTGAGACGCTGGAGATAGAGCCGCTTGGGTTCGCTTGTGTCGGGCTGATGCTCCTGTACCTGGTGCTGACCATCTCGGCCATAGCCGATGATTGGGCCATCCTGGAGGGCTGGTCCGGGAAGCGACAGCGTGGGTAGATACCTAGCGCCTAAGTTTCTCGCGCTGATCGTGGCCCTGTTTTTGCTGGTGCCCGGGACGGCATCGGCCCAGGCGGCCCCGGACGATCTGATCATCCTTTCCGTCCAGGGTTACACCGGGGCATTGGAGGAGGATGACCTCCTCCTGGTGGTCCACTACGATATCGAGTACGCCAGCCCGCCGGCCCAGCTAGTCAGCGATACGTTCATCGGCCGGTTCTTGATCGGTACTGCGGACAAGAACAGCACCGAGCTGTTCCCATTCTCCCAGCGGGGTTATAACGAGGGGCTATTCTCGTTCTACTGGACAAAATTGGAGGCCGCTACGGACTCGGTTGAATATAACAACCCCAACGCCGAGAACTATACGATCCGGCTACAGGGCAAACCCGGCGTATTCCCGGGAGGTGTGCCGTCGATCAACTCCTCCACGATCACCTGGCGCACGACCCTGGAGCTGCGGGAGGACATCATCGCCCTGGCTGAAGTGCTCCAGGGGGACCCGAATTGGGTGACCGAGGAGCTGTCCCTGATCGTCACCGGGGACCAGACCCAATTCACCAGTGATGGCGAGGAGTATTTCGCCACGGTGATCCCGCGGTTGGCCTCTATGGAGTCCAGCCTCTTCGGGTCTGCGGTCACGATGTTGCTGCCCGTCACCCGGACCCCGACAAATACCTACCAGGAGGACCTGGAGGATTTCTGGGTGGGGTATTGGGTAGACACTAATTTCCAGTCAATCGCGGATAATTTCCAGATCGATCTCATCGTCATAAAGACCTTGTTTGCGTTCCTGGCCATGCTGGCCGTATGCGTTGCAACCGGAATCCTCCTCAAAGACCACGGCGAAAAGGCCGTCGAGTTCGGCATTCTAACGATGGCGGTCACTCTCCCTCTGGCGATCTCGGTGGGGCTCGTCGCGATGCCGTTGGGCATGATCGTGGGGCTCCTGGCGCTGGTGGGCCTCTCATGGGCGTTCTTCGGCCGGCGGGGTGGATAATCGTGAGACAGCTCGTTTTTGTCGCCCTTTCCCTCTTTGCCCTGATGCTAGGCGGCGGGGCTACCTGGGGCGTCCTCCACGCCGCCGATGTTAGCGGGGCCCTCTATACGATAATCGCCCGGTGGACCAACACGGGCGCGGCCACCCAGAATGATATCCGGGCTTCGTTCCCGATCAGCGGGGCGGCTCTGATCGATGAGAACATGCTGGCCACCGATGCGCTCAATGCCGCCCTCCAGAAGGGGAGTGTCGATCAGGCCGGTATGCCGCCTACTAACCGGATCATAATAGAGGGGCTGGTCCTCAAGAGCGGCGGGAGTTTCACCGAATACACGACAGAGGCGCAATCGGATACCCTTAACGATGTCCCGTTGCTCCCCGCCGATCCGGTAGTGGATGACGCCATCTATTGGGGGTGTGATAACCCGTGCCGGATCGTGACCTGGGATGTGGATACCGCCGGCGTCAATACTCTGACCTTGGCGCTGGAATATTGGGACGGGGCCCGTTTCACCGCGCTGGGCGGCGTGAATGATGATACCGACACATTCACCACCGAAGGGCGCAATACCATGTCCTGGAATATGCCCACCGATTGGGCGACCAGGACCGTGACAGGCTCCAGCGTTAACAGCTACTGGGCGCGGGCACGGCTATCGGCAGTTACCAGCCAGACCACTCAGCCGCTGGGCAGCCAGGTCCATTATGAGAATGGGGAATGGTGGACCTGGGTGGAGTCTATCGCTACGGACAACCAGGAGCAATACACGTTGTACCTGGGCGGCGATGATATGGTTGCCGCCCATCAGATATTTCCGGGGTCAGCCGGCATCATCACCGCGGACGACTCTACCATAGAGCCCGGAGGCAGCTATTCCCTGGGATACCAGGGGCGGCTGAATTTCTCAACGACGGGAGAGAGCGTCTGCCTTGCTTGCAAGACCGGCGCGTTCACCCTCCATGCCACGGGTTCCGCCAGTGCCGCGGGGCTCTTTGCCACATTGACGGGCAGCGGGACAACGAAGCTGGAGTTGGCGGGGCTCACGTTGCCGGATAGCGGTTCTCAGACGGTCATCATGGGCGCCTCGGGCAGTACCGTGGCACTGTTCGCCGATGCCGGCGGCGGCCTGGCCCTGGGCACATCCCAGACGATCACGGACAACGCTAACTCGTGGACCTGGGCCAGTGAGGGGAGTACCGATTACCTAGAGTCTGTCCGCCTCTATACCGCTGCGCCCTCGGTTTTCAACATAGACGATAGCTACACCCAGTGGGCCCAGGGCACACATACCGATACACAGGCGTATACCGGGGCGCTGGGGCTGGATAACCAATGATGCCGCGTAACGCCGCCCTGGTGTTTGTTGTACTGGTCATATTGATATTGACCGCCAGCTCTGCAACGGCCCAGGCGGCTACCGGCGCGACCTTCCGTATCATCGATGTACGGGTAGAGTACAACCACCTGGTTGTGGAGGGGCAGCATTTCAATGAGGATGGCTCCCACTGGTTCTATGAGAATTATACGTTTGCGGGTCGCGAACAGCACAAGCACCCGCGGGTCGTTGATGGGCTGGGCCGGCTGTTCCTGAGTACGGGAGAGGAGGCGCCCCTGGCGACCGATTCCACAGGCTACACGGATTATTACCTCCCACAGGGTGCGGAGTGGCTACTGCATAGCCGGCCGTACCTGGAGGCGGGCAGCATATTGGGTGTGATGGCACAGACGCACACGGAGCGGAGTGTCAGCGGTTGGGACAAGGGGGAGTTCCGGTTGACCACACACCCGCTGGACTACGGTGATGCCGATATAACCGGGGCCCCGTACCTCAAACAGCGGTTCCAGGAGATCGCGGGGAGTGCCTATACCATGGACGGTAGCGCGGCCCTCTCTCCATATGAGGGGGAGTTGCCGCCTGTCGATCCGTATATCAGTCCTAACTGGGGCACGGTCAGCACATTCTATCCCGACGCTAGTGCCATCGACGGCCATGTAGGGCGAGATGGCAACGATCTCTGGGCTGATATGCGGGCTTCCGGAAGCAGTGAAACCAACGATGACTCGGGGACAACCATCCTTGCCTATAATGTTGCGGCAAATGCTCCTACGGATCGGTATGCCTCCCTCTACCGGGGTATCTTCCTGTTCGATACGTCCGACCTCCCGGATGATGATTTGATCGATAGTGCCACGTTTGAATTTGTGGTTACCCAGATGTACGTAAACCTCAACGCCTCCTCGGATAGCCTGTCGATGGTTACAAGTGCCCCTGCTAGCGATACATCTCTGACCAATGCCGATTACAACGTACTCAGCACGACCAAACAGGCGGCGGACCTCACGGTAAGTACCATGACGGATGACTCTTCCACCTATACCGTTATGACCCTCAACGCCACGGGGCTGGGGAACATCAGCAAGACCGGGATCACCAAGTTCGGCACCCGGGGGACCGTTGACCTGGCCGATAGCCCGACGCCGGCTAACTCTCCGTGGTCTGAGGCCACGACCCGGCTTAGGATCGCCAGCTCCCGGGAGGTATTGACCGGGGATAAAAGGCCCAAGCTGGTAGTTACCCACTCCGCCCCGCCTACGGCGGCCATCACCGGAACCATTGGGGACGGTGCCACTGAACAGGAGGTCAGGGACGGCGGCACCATACTGATCACCCTGGCATCCACCACCTGGGTGGCGGATGGCGGGACATTTGACGCCCAGCGGCAGAACATCATCGACGGCCTCGACAGCGCCCAATCGGAGGCCCTGGGATGGAACGCCGAGGTCCGCGATAAGATTGGTGTGGCCTCAGTGGTGCGGACCTCCGACACACTGGCTACGGTCACGATAGCCGCGGATGAGGTTTCTGATTACCGTGTAGACAGCAACGAGATCATCACGGTCACCGTGCCGGCCAGCGCTATCGCTGCCAGCGGCGCGATCACGGCCACCCCGACCATATATATCACCGCGGGTAACGAGGCGGTCACCATCAGCGGGACCCTCGGAGCCAGCGGCGGCACACCCGCCGAGATAGTGGCCGGGGGTGAAACGGTCATCATCACCCTGGCCAATACCAACTGGGTGGCGGATGGCTCGACATTCAACGCCCAGAGACAGAACATCATCGACGGGATGGACTCCAACCTGGCCGATCAGAACGGATGGGACGCCCGCCGCTCTGATTTCGCCGTTACCGATGTGGCACGGACCTCGGCCACAGTGGTCACGATCACTCTGTCCGCGTCTGCCGCCTACGCTATCCCGTTCACCGAGACTGTGACCGTCACCGTCCCGGCGTCCGCGATAGTTTACGGCGTCGCCCTGGTTGGCTCTCCGACATTTGATATAGTCCCCACGTTTACGACATCCGGCAACCGGGTCAGCGCAGCCATAGACCTCAGTAGCATCACCGATGTGGCCTATTGTGCATTCGGCTGGAACGAGGAGACGCCCACCAGCACCACGGCCACCGTGGCGACATCCATCGATGACGGGGACAATTATTCTGCGGCAACGAATGGGGCCTGTCCTACCGGCATCAGTACAGGCGATAGCCTGGCGGCCATCACCGACTTCCGCGTAAAGGTGAGCCTGACTACCACCGATACCTCGGTCACTCCTCTGGTCACGGGAATGGCGCTATTGCTCCAGGATACCAGCGGGCCCGCCCTGTATTACCAACTGAATACCACACCGGGCATCACCATCACTGACCGCTCTGCCAATAGCAACGTGGGCACGATGTCATTCCCGATCAATCAGACCGCTGTTGATGCGACAACGGGCATCATGGAATCCACCCGGTCCACGCTTTCGCTAAAGCGCTTGCTATCCGTAGGGGATATCGTATCGCCCGTTACAGGGGCCGCAGGGTCCGGTAACCTGTTCAACCAGACAGAAACCGGGTTCGGGAGTTTGCCCTTTCAGGGCATGGTCGAAACCATGGCAACCGGAGCAGAGCTGCCTCTTAAATTCGTCTGGGTGGCCGCCATCGGGTTCCTGTCGATAGCGCTGGGGGTCGTTGCCCTGCATCTGACCGGCTCACTGATGATCGGCGGGATAGGCATGGGTGCGGGCCTCAGTATCGGGGCCGCGATAGGGGCCGGCCTCATTCCGGGTTGGACCGTGATCCTGTTCGTTATCCTGGCGTTGGCGTTAATCGTGCTGCGGTCCCGGGGAGCCTTGCCTCTATGAACAATTTTTTCATGTTTCTATTACTAATCTTCGTTGGCGGGCAGATGTTGTCCCTGTTCATGGAGGGGCGCACGGGCATCGCCAATACGCCGCTCCTGAAGGATATCACCCTCGCCAGCACAGTCCTGGATGTGGAGGATACCTCCGGGTTTCTCAGTAGCAACTTCGTGATCCTGGGGGATGAGGACATCTGTTACACCGGGGTAACCGCCCACAGCTTCACCGGATTGACGCGGGGATGTAATGACACTGACCCGGCCATCCACTCGGCCGGGGCCCTGGTCTACGATGAGGGCTCCGGTTTCCTCAACCGGGCCGTTGCGATGCAAGAGCATGAGGCGACATCCGAGGGTGGTTTCGGCGGCTGGCTCAAGGGCAAATTCAGGTTCGTGGGTGTGGCCACCAGTTGGGCATCAATGATCGCGCAGATGGTCGCGTGGGACTATGCCTACCTGGACGGGTTGGGAATATTTGTCAAACTACCCCTCTACGTGTTGAGCGCCGGCCTGGTGTTCGGCCTGTTCCGCATGGTGATCGGACGATGATCGATCTTAAGGACATCTCTATGAGGGTCATGGCTGCCATGGGCTATATAACTTACACGGCTATGGGTTATCTCCCTCTGAGTGCAGATGTGCGCTTTATGGTGGACATCCACCGGACAACGGCCCTGTACGTGCTCCAACGCCCCAGGAGGCGGCCCTGATGGCAAGAGACGATAGAACTTTAGGCGCCCCGGCGCAGATATCCTACGAAAAGGCCGAGCAATCGATATCGGAGGCCATCGAGGCCGGCCGCGTTACCGAGGAGGCCGGCGCCGCCCATCTGGAGGAGCTGGTTTCAACCGGGTTCGCCGGCGGGCCATCGGACGATGACGATACCGGCCAGCCTATCGCCACCCAGTTCAAGGTTAAGAAACGGGAACAGAAGAAAGAGAAGGTACTGGAGCATGCCCGTACCGCCCAGGCCGCCGGCGAGGATACCGTCAAGCACGAGTTGGAAGTAGATGCCCTCAACCGGGAGATCGTGGCCCTCCAGGGCGGCGTCACCAGGGGCCCCAGAGGAGAGGTGGTCCCGACAGCGCCCAGCGCCCAGGAGAAGGCCATCCAGAAGGTGGAGGCCGTCCCTGCGGCCAAGACGGAGAAGGGTTATCTTTTGCCCACTCTCCTGGATGCCGGGGTCAGCGAGAGGGACCTCCGGTTGGCCGGGTTCAAAACCGAGGACGTACAGGCCGCCGAGGCCCAGGTTGCGGCGCCGAAAACACTGGGTGACGATTTCCCCATGCCGGGGGTCGAGACGGCGGGAGTAGTAGCGCCGACAGAGGATGTGCCTGTACTCCTGGAGCGCCTGGACCCCCTGGCCCCACGCCACAAATATACTAGGGTATGGCTACCGGGGGCGAAGGCGCCCGTAGTGGAGGAAGTGCCGGCGGAACTCCTCCCCGGGGCAGAGGGCCCATTCCAACCGGGCCTGACCGCGGAGCAGCGCATCGCGATGGTGGCGGGGGTTAGAAGTGGGAGCCCCGGGGACTATCGTTACGACCTGGCGGAAGCGATCCAAGGGGGGATAGCAGACCAGACCCTCTATGGCGCCGGGTTCTCCCGGAGTGCTGTTCGGAAGGCTCATACGCAACTTAAGCGCCAGGAGTTAGGGGACGCCGCTCAGAAACGAGTGGTGGATGCCGTCTATTCCAAAGATACGTTGATGGCCGCCCGGATCAATCAGGGCCAGGCCGTACCGCTGGGAGAGGCCATCTACAAAGGCGCGGACCCCGTAGACCTTGCCCTGATGAGGTATCCGTCCGAGGCCATCATCGAGGGGAAGGAACTAGCGGAGGCGTTGAGACTTACGGAGGACCACCGGGACCGGCGGGGCCTGCGGTTAGTTAGTGCCGTCGCCGGCAACGTCCCCGATGAGCCTCTGCTACTGCTAGGGGCTACCCCGGAAGGCATCTCCCAGGCCAGAGCGGTCTGGACCGATCTGCGCCGGCAACAGACCTCAGCCCTGGCAGCCCAGGAGGTACAGGACTATCCCGGCACGGCCGAAGCGGTCCCGGAGTTGCCGCGGGAGATGATAGACGCGGCCACAAGGGCGGCGGCGATGGACCGGGTCCTGGCAATCCTGGACCAAGGCGCCCCTGACCAGGCGGCGGCCTTGCGGGCCGGGGAAGGGATCACACTGTCCAAAGCGATCAATCTGAACGTCGATCCAACCGATCTGGTCCTGATCGACTTCAAGGGGGAGGATGTCCGGGAGGCCAAGGATATAGCCCAGGCCGCAAACGTCTTTGAGGACTACCGGACGGGAGAGAAAGAATATGACCTGGCCTCTGGGTTCGCCGGCAGGGCGCCCGTGGGCGCGACCTGGGAGGGACCCCGCCAGGATGTGACTTACGGAGCAGCCACCTCTTTCGGGTTCGATAAACCAGCCATCCAATCAGCCCTCAATACCGCTATGTTGATGGGGGTTTCTGCGGCCGAGTTGGAGCGCCGTAACTTCCCCACCGAGATGATAACCTCAGCCCAAAAGGACCTGATCGCGCCGGCGGCCAAACCGCGGCCGGTTCCGAAACCCGGTGAAAAGTTTGAGGTCCCCGAGGACCTGGAGGCGATCCGGGCAGAGGCTAAAGACAAGATGTTCCAGATGGTAAGCGGCCCGGGAGGCAGCGACCTGGCCGCTACCACTCCGCAGTTCACATCATTCGCCCGGAGGGCGGACCTGATCGACAGCATAATCGGAGCGGCCGAGAAGGGGGATATTCCCTGGGACCAGGCCAGAGAGGGGATCAAGACGATCCCTGCCGAGGTAACGCCCGAGGACTTCGCCAGGGCGAAATTCAACCTGGGCAGGGTCTATCAGATCGGCGGCGCATTCTTCACGCCCGTAGCAGTAGCCGGTACAGCACTAACCTGGGAGATGGAAACGCCTACAGGGCGGGCGATCAGTGTCGGGGCGGATCTTTTATCTGCGCTTCCTATGGGATCGGTTGCGGTAGTTTCGGCGCGGTCCGCCGGGGCGCTGACAAAGGGCGCCAGGCTGCAACGGATCGCCGGGGATGTGGCCATGGCGGAGATCATGGGCCCCATCCAGGCGATAAGGGATCCGATAAGAGCGGTCAAGCAGGGCATATACAATCCCATCGAGGCGGTATTGTCACCGCGCAGGGTCCTGGGACAGGAAGTCATAACCAACACCTTACGGGCGCCGGCTACGGTAGAAGCCAGACCCGGGCAATTCGTGATCAAGGCGCCGGGGGAAACCCTGGAGGAGCTTGGCTCTGGAGTGGTAAGCGCCGCGGACGTTAAAAACGCGGTGAACCAGGCCGCTCTTGCCGTTATGCAGCGCGGGGAGTCCATCAAGGTGCCGGTTGGCGCTGGTGGGTCAACATTAGAGATGAGCGTCCCGTCCTCTCAGAGAATTTTAGGCAAAGGCGCTTTCCACGCTACCAGCGATGGCCGCAACGCGATGGCCGGCGATATGGTCATCGCGGGAAAGGAGGGTGGGGTGTATTTCGCGCCTACCCCACTCAGCCGTTTCGCCGAGGCTACATCTACCGGGAAGCCGATCCCGCTAACGCCTGAAGCCAAGGCGTTGATAGCGGCGGGAGAGCTGCCCGATAAGCCCGTGGCCTCAGTCTTATGGATAACAGACCAAAAACTCTTAGATCAATTAAAAGGCGCCGAGATGATGCCCGGGGCCGAGACAAGAGGTGTTGTGCCGGGTACGCCAGGGGCGATACCAAAGGTGTTCAAGGGCCTAGCGGAATTTGAGGCCGTCTTGCCTAATGGGGTCGTATTACCGAAACCCAGCCAGGTCCTATACCAGCGGGGCGCCGGCGGGCAACGGTATCAGTTGCTCATTTTCGGGGAACCACTGAACCCCGCACAGTTGGCCGCGCTGAAACTCAGCGGAACGAAGCAGGCGGTGGCCAATATCTTCTCCCCGCCGGCGGTTATGCGGTTCAGCGAGGGAGGGGAGATATCAGCCATCGCCCAGAAGGCGGATGACCTGGTAGAGCAAGCCAGACTCGCCAGGGCGGCCGGCAATACCGAGAAGGCCATCCAGTTAGAACGGGATGCGGAACGCCTCCAGGAAACCGTCCGGTTACTGGAGAGTAATTTCAGTGAAACCATTACCAACGTGGTCAGAAGTAACGCGGATGAGTTAGCCCGCCATGCGGACGATATGGCCGGCGAAGCAGCGGCCCTCCGGGCTGCCGGGGCTACTGATGACGCGGCAGAGGCCCTTATCCGTTCTACCCGGGCCACCGAATACGCCCGGGAGACAGCCGAAGCAGCCGGACGGATCGCGGGCGGCGGGTTGCCCATCAAACTAGGGCGGGTCATCCGGGCTCCCGCCGGCGCCCCTACAGGGATGCGGATCGATGCGGCAGGCCGGGTCATAGCGGACGGACAACGGATCACCCCGCCTGGGGTCCGCGTGAGCCCCGCAGATCGCCTCCCAGCGGGAGAGATAGAACGGGCCCGCTTTGAACAGCTCCTCCCCACAGACCGGGAGATGCTTCGCGCCGAACAAGAGATAATCGCCCCTCTAAGCCTACGCACAACTGCGCCTGACCGAGCCAGATTGGAATTGCCAGAGCGGGCCAGGATAGGAGTCCCGGAACAGCCTCTACCACCGAGGATGCCAGGCCCGGAGCGGCCCACGCCGAGAGTGCCAGGCCCGGAACAGCCTCTACCACCGAGGATGCCAGGCCCGGAGCGGCCCACGCCGAGAGTGCCGGGACTGGAACGGCCCACGCCGAGGATGCCGGGACCGGAACAGCCTCTACCACCGAGGATGCCAGGCCCGGAGCGGCCCACGCCGAGAGTGCCGGGACTGGAACGGCCCACGCCGAGGATGCCGGGACCGGAGCGGCCTACGCCGCGACTACCAGGACCGGAGCGGCCTACGCCGCGACTACCAGGACCGGAGCGGCCTACGCCGCGACTACCAGGACCGGAGCGGCCTACGCCGAGGATACCGGGCCTGGAGAAGCGGATACCCAAGGAAGCGGCGCCACGCTTCCGGCTACCGGACGGGACAGAGCTGCCCGCCGGCTGGTTCCCGCACATCGTCCAATGGCCACAGGGGAACGTCTTGATCACCCGGGACCTCCAGACCGGCCAGACAACCTATAAGGGAAGGAAAGCCGATAAAACATCGGCCCGTAAAGGATTCAAAGTCTTGTCTATGAGCCGGCGCACCCCCGTAGGCGGCGAGTTAGACATCGGGGCCTTTCTTGCTAAAAGTACGGAGGATATCCTGGCGTTCCGGCCTGACCCCACCAACAAGGACAAACGGTTCCGGGCCAGCGGGGGACGCCCGTGACCAAGGCTAGTTGGATGGCCCTGGGCGTCACCCTGTTCGTTATCGGCATCGCCGTGGCCGAGAGGGTGTTCGGGCCGTGATCGTCCTGGCGGCGGTGGGGCTCCTGGCGTCCGCCATCATGGCGGTGATGGGGTTCGTATTCAACATGGGGCTGCGGATAGTTGCCATGACCATAGCCACGACTCTTTCGATATTCCTGGTCTTATGGTTTCTAGCACGGTAGCCTACGGCTTCATGGCCGCGTTCACCGGCCTCCTGGTGCTGGTTTCGGTCATGGACCTACGCCACGGGCGCATCCCCGATAACGTGGTCCTCCTGGGGCTTATCCTCGGCCTCATTGCGGCGGTCCTTCAGGGGACTCTACTCAGCGCGATGCTAACGGGCGCGGGCACGTTCCTGGGGTTTATGGCGTTGGCATTGGTGTATCCCAGCGGGATCGGCGGTGGAGATGTGAAGCTGGCCGGCGTGATCGGGCTGATACTTGGCTGGCCGGCGATACTATGGGCGGTGGGGGTGGCGCTAGTGATCTGCGGGATAACGGGAGTGGCCATCAGTATGTCCCACAATCCAAAGAGGACGGTGGCCTTCGGGCCGTTCCTGGCCGGCGGGGCCGTGGTGGGGTTCCTGGTATGAAAGCCGCGATATGGACCCGGGTATCCACCGGGGAGCAAAACGCATCCAACCAGTTGCCGGCCATCCTTTCGTATGCTGCGGGCCGGGGCCTGGAGATCGTCCAGACGTACACCGTCCAGGAGTCCGCGTGGCGCGGGGCCCATCAGACGGCGCTCTCCCAGGTCTACGCCCAGGCCCGGGCCGGCATGTTCTCGGTCCTCCTGGTCTGGTCACTGGATCGCCTCTCCCGGGAGGGCGTGGCCGCAACGCTGGAGATCGTCAACCGGCTGGCTCAGTACAAGGTTAAGGTCTGGAGCATCCAGGAAGCCTGGACGGAGGTAGGCGGGCCGCTCCAGGAGCTGCTGCTCTCGATAGTCGCCTGGGTAGCCCGCCAGGAGTCGGAACGGAGATCGGAGCGGACAAAAGCGGGGCTGGAGCGGGCCAGGGCTAACGGCAAGGTCCTCGGCCGCCCGGATGGAGCCAAGGACAAGAAACAGCGTAAACAATCGGGGTACTATGCCCGGTGGGCTGACAGGCGTGAAAATGCGCCGACAAACCGGAGTGAATAAAGGACCCTTTATTTGTAATTTTGAAACACCTATTGTTTGTGCTTCTGAAATACCCTCTTTTTAACATGCAATAATTGTGATATAGCAATCCATCTCTTTTCACCTCCTACGGCAGCGGCCCCGGCGGGACCACCTCCCGCCGGGGTCGTTGCTTTAGGATGCCTTCAGCTACTAAATTTAGCTGGAGGTTTGGATGTTTACACAAGAAGCGATAGACCAGTTCTGTGTGGCCAAGGCGGTTGTGTGGACCTCATACCGGACCAGGGCTAAATATCTGGGGGTTCTCACCAGATTTGCCGCTGTCTACCCAGAGG
>Ga0208316_1001676_pt1 | contig 12570 bp, 25 predicted proteins | sample MalvireepMed_231_FD_184240 | JGI IMG/M metagenome (GOLD analysis project Ga0208316, IMG submission 184240) | Marine viral communities from the Global Malaspina Expedition - Malaspina viral metaG DeepMed_231 (SPAdes) (version 2) | ecosystem: Environmental > Aquatic > Marine > Oceanic | place... | reverse complement strand
ATCCAAGGTTGGCGATGCAGCCGCAGGGGCTGGGTTGTCCAATAGGTGACGGGGGGGGCAATCTGGCCCAGACAGCTAAGGAAAAAGACAATGGCACATCTTCCGGAACATTATAATTTCAATGCTTTGCCCAGTCAATCAATGCATACACCGACAGCTCGGTGCGGCGCCTGTGGAAAAGAAAAACCGCGATATGACCTAGAAGAGCGGTATAGCTTCGGAGTGTATGCCGGTCGGTACTGTAATGATACCTGCTGGGCGGAGAGTGGATATCGAGACGCGACAGATCCTGACGCCCGATTCGATGCGGCAGATGCCGGCGAAGCCATGGAGGGAGAATAGACCATGGCAGTCACTACATTATGGAACCACGACGAGCCCATCACGAGCTACACTGATGACATTCACATCCCGAGATGGATCGAGCAGGACATCAGTCCGGCCGATATCGCCGCGATCGTCCAGGGCGGGTGTGCTAGTGGCGCGTACATGCCAGGGGTCACGTACCACGTCGCCGCTGAAACCATGCAGACCCATGGGGACACCGCAGACGGTGTCCTGAACTACATCATATCAGCGCTTGGCGACCTGCCGACACAGCCGGCCGACGAGATGAGCTGGTCTGGCCTGGCGTGTCTTTATGTATCCTGCGCCGTCGAGCTGTGGGCTAGCGAGACAGCGGATCGTCTTATGAGCCTCCTGGACGATGCGACCGAGGAAAGGACTTGATGGCGAACCGATACGCGGAACTGACACGAGAGCAGAAACTATCGATAGATCGCCGCATCAACTCAACAGATTGCCGACGACTGGACCCTGTGGATGGACCATATCGATCCTGCGGCGACAATGACCGAGCCGGAATTTGATGCGATGAGTTACGATGAAAAACTCAAAATCATCATCGAGTGCAACGGCGTAGAAACGTGTCGATGTGCTGTCGGATACAGGTGCGACGATGTCTGACAAAGCGGAGACCTCGTCGTCCTCCAATACCGACGAGGACAGTGGTACGCATCGAGCGGTGAAATACCGGAGGCATTCTTCAGATATGAGGCGGAAGCGAGCGAGCAGGACAAGCAACGAGCGAGTAACGAGCGAGCGACAACGAGCAATATTGCTAAAAAGAGAAAGGACACACCATGGAGACCCGTATAACTGCATGGATCAAGACCGTAGAAAGCACCCTTAAAAAAGTAGACAAAGCGAAGCAGGCCACGCTGTCGGAGGCGCTGATGCTTGATCTGAGCGAAGTCATCGGCTGGCAGACGGCCCAGGCCATAACCTAGGGGAAAAACGAGCAGAACGAGCAACGAACGAGCGAGCGGGCAATCACGCCCAGACGAAAGGACAACATGGCACCAGTGTTTCTCACCCAGGGCGACGTGCTCCCAGATTGGAATCTGGACCCGCCGGAAGACCCCCCTGAATGTCAAGCTAATGACTTACCGGACGGCGACCCCTGCGATACCCCGATGACAGCGCAAGCTGCCGGCTGGGTCTGCCCGTCATGCGGCTGGATGCCGGATCCCGTTGAGGGCGAGCTATACCGGGACGATGATCGCTGACTGGACGCTGGACGGGAGGATCGTCAGCGCCACCAGCAGCGTCCAACTCTGTCCAGGCACATCCGGGGTGGCCCAAACATGCCCACACTGTGGAAATTCAGACCCCTCCATGGTCGAAAGGCTCCCCGCCGGCTGGCTGTGTCTGGTGTGTAGCAAGGAGTGGGCGCGGCATGGTCGTCGCGTGGCAAACGGAAAGAAACGCTAAATGCACCGACTCCGGAGCTGGATATTTATGCATCTCGAACCCACCGGCCTCTGGGGGCTCTGGCTGCGCTTGCGAGCACCGAGACCGTCAGCGGCCGAACGCTACCTGGACAAACAACGGATCGACGTATCCAGGTGGACACACTAAGGGTGAGCCATGACCATACTTAGAGCGAGGGTACAGCTCCGACGGTGCGACGTATGCGGGGTACTGCTGGGCACCACGAGTCTACCTAGATCGGTGTGCGAGCAGTGCGCGCCTGGGCCGATCCTTGCCGACATCGGCGGCGTGGTACTGTGTTGCGTCGTCATTTATCTCTTGGCACTGTTGCTCATGTTATAGACAGACGCTATAAACATAAGGAGAATTATGCCCATCCGACCATACATTGCAGCGGTGACACTGGACGATGACACCGACACCCATGTCATGGAGTTCGGCTCACCAGCAGCCCGAGCGGCGTTTCTCGGCGCCGTGAAAGCCATGCACCCCACGGCCAAGACCGTCACCACGGATATCACATGCTGAGCATACACGCTCATCTCAATTGTCCGCTCCTGAGAGTTCGTCGACTGAGACGGAGACGTGTCGATGTACTGGCGCTGCTTGAGGAGGCCGAAACAAAACACGCCGCTGGTGAGCCGCTCCCGGTGATTGTGGCAGCATTGGGCGGTAGTGTCCCCTACTCGTACGGATATCCGTCGCAGGCAGAATCGTGCGTCATTGTCCTGGTCGAGCCAGCAGTGGCGATACTATTCGGAGGCCGACTGCCGGCGTGTCACGCGACCCTCGCAGGCGCGGCCGTGGCCGCCACGAGGATCAGACTCGTGCGATGTCTCTATGATGGGCGGTACAGTCTGGAGGGGCAGAAGATCAGAGCCCGAGCTGAACTGCTGCACGCAGCCGATCGCGCCCACATCCGATTTCGGACCACGGGGCAATAATGAGCCGAACCGAACGAGCACGATGTCTTTTTCTGGCACACTCAGGCCAGTGGATCTCAAGTTATACCTTGGAGCGGGTCGCCGGGCGAATGGCGTGGCGCACACGAGTCAGCGACGTTCGCCGACTGCTGAAATCGACCGGGTCCATCCAGAACCGGCTCAGACGGTCCCCGCACGGCCACACCATCTCCGAATATCGATACGTGCCCCATACGCACGATGCTCCAGATTTCCCGCTGATTGATATGATGGAGGGACCATGACAGCAGCCGAAGTGAAACGCCTGGCCGAGGAGATCGGTACCACGCCTGGACAGCTCCGTCGCGTGGTCGAATTCATTGACCAGATCGAGGATTACGCACTCGACCACGAGTTGGCTCCAGAGGATCTCGTCAATGGGCTGGTCACCGTGTTGACGAATACGATCGCGCTCGCTCCCCCCGAGAAACAGGGCGAGGTGCTGAGCGGCCTCTACCTGGCCATGCACACCCGCCTCAAATTGCCAATCCAATAATGACTCCATCCGACTTTGCAGACAGTCTGCGAGCGTACTGCGGCTGGTCGCGCGCCAGCGTCACGTCCTACGTGCGCTCGCCAGAACGCAATAAATTGGTCGGTGGAGCGGTCGATAGCCGCCATTTAATTGCCTTGGCCGCCGACGTGTCGTACCACCCGAATGTGGCCCCTCGACTCGCCACGGCGAAACGGCAGGCGCTCAAACTGGGGATGACGCTGATCCGAGAAGACGATCACGACCACCTGCAAGCTCGCTAATATTTTTCACACACAGCGCGAAAAGGAGTGTACGATAAGAGCCTATAGTCAATCAGTATAGCCCAAGGAGAAAATAATGGCATCCGACGACATCCCGACGATCCGTACCAGCGCGAGCGTGAATCAACTCTTCGCAGCACGGGTTGCATTCGCGGAGCAAGGCATCGAGTTCGTCGCAGAGTCCAGTAATCCGCACTATGGTAATCCCTACGCGACACTCCCCTTTGTGTTGCACAAAACGATCAAACCGTTAGCGGCGTGTGGACTCACGGTAATACAGGGCGCGACGCTCCTCAATGGCGAGTTTGCCGTGATCACGCGGCTTATTCATACCTCTGGGGAGTGGATGGAAACGGTACTCCCAATTCCCCCGTCAGCCAAAGCCCTCGACCGAGATGCCTCGCAAGCGATCCTGTCAGCCTACACGTATGGCCGACGAGGGAGTTTGCTCGCACTCCTGGGCCTCGCCCCAGTCGATCCCAAAGAACAGAGCCTGCTCGACGTGGACGACGACGGGAACGCGGCGGCTGGAAAAGAGGGGGCTCACGACCGTCAACTCAACCAAGACATGGCAAAGGCCGTGACACAGACTGCTGCGCCGACGACGAAGATAAACGTGATTAGCCACGCGCAGTCAAAGCGCCTGTATGCGATTGCAAAGGCTCAGAATGTGGACATAACCGAGGTCACACGCTGGCTCAAGAAGGCGTACGGCTATGAGTGGACAGACGCCACGACCGACATTGAACGGCAAAACTACGAGGAAATCTGTGACCAAATTCAAAACGGGACGGCCCCACTCTAATGCGGCAACGCCCAGCGTTCCGAAGCCAGTGGTCATTCTCATCGGTGTGGTCGAAAACGCACCCGCCACTCCCGGACACTCCGTGGCTGCGGATGGCACTGGCGCGAGGCACAGCGGTCCACGAGTGGGCCGAACGGCTGGACCAAGGGGGCGATCGCACGCCGCTGCCTGACTACCGGGGCTATTGCCAGGCATACCTGGCCTGCTGCGAGGCCATCGAGCCCATATGGGAGGAAATCGAACAACCATATGATAACGGCGACTGGCACGGAATCCCGGACCGTATTGGACGCCTGCACGGCCATGATCAGCTGGTCATCGCCGACCTCAAGACCGGCGCCGGGCGCGGTCGAGATACGCAACTCCGGGTGGCGATACAGCTCGCCTGCTACGCCATGCTGCGGTCGCCGGACAGCTATGAGCAGGCCCTCCGCGTGGCGCTGTTCTTGGAAAAATCAGGGCAGTGGCGAGCTGTGACCTACACCGATACCAAGGACTTTCTGCGCTGGCGGTATCTCCTCACAGAGGCACACAATGGCAACAAAATCGAAACAGATCCCGAAACGACTCCAGAACAAACTGGTCAAAACGACCGCCCTGGCGCAAACGCAAACGATCACGACGCCGGTGACCTACCGACGAGCGTGTCGTGTCCTGCGCGATCTCCAGACGCTGCGGAAGACGATCACCGCCCACTATAGACCCATCAAAGACGCGATCAACGCCTCACGAAAAACCATCCTGAACCTCGAACGCGCAGACCTCGACCGCGTGCAAACCGAGGAGGACACGCTCGCCATGTCGGTCGTGGCGTATGAGGACGCACCAGCGCCAGATAATGGACGTGCGGTGCAACTCGTGACGCCACCGGACTGGCTCCGCCGGCAAACCACGCCTCGCGTGGTCGTGGACAATCTGCGAGCCCTAGTCGAGGCCGTGGCTCGCCATGAAGTGCCGCTGGAGGTGCTCGCGCCGCACACGCCAACCCTCAACAAAATAGCGCGGCAGCGGGGAGGATTATTCTCGATTGACGGCTGTCGCGTCGTACTGGACATCACGGTGATCACGATCCAGCCCACGGAGGACATCCGTGCGATCTGACGTGGGGGCAGCGGCGTATCTCCCGATGTCGGTGATCACGCATCGCGGCCTGACCAATGGGGCGGTCCGACTCTATGCGCTCCTCGCCGTGTGGGCTGACGGTGACGGTGATCCCACCCGTGAGCAGATGGCCACGGCGGTCGGGAGTTCGAGCGAGTCCGTGGACCGATGGCTGCACAACCTCCTGACCGTGGGGGCTATTTCGGCTGATGGGCGGAGGGGACATTTGAAACGGTACATGGTCCACCTCGCTCTACCCCCACAAAATACAGGGTCCACGGTCATCGATGAGACCGGGTTAAACGGCGAGTCACCGGTCCAACCGATCCTTGAAGATATCCCAGAGATACGGACGATCCCACCGCATACTATAGAGGTCAACGATCAAGAACCGGCCCACAAAACACCTGAATTACAAGGACGTATTACGACGGCGAAGAGTAAGAGACAAAAGACTCATAGTAGTACCGTACGTACAACATCGAAATTTGCACAGTTTTACGCGGCATATCCCAAACACGTCTGTCGGGTGAAAGCGGAGCGAGCGTGGCTGAAAACAACCGCCGATACGGACACCGACCTGTTTGTTAAAATCATGGCCGGCCTGCATCGGTGGATGCGACTCTGGAAAACCGAAAACCGGACATCCCAATATATCCCCCACCCGGCGACGTGGATCAATCAACGGCAGTGGGAAGATGCGTGTACCGTTCCAGCCCCACGGCCAACGCTCACGCGCCAAACGCAAGGCATGATCGAAGCGACCGCGGATTTCTTGCAACACGAGGAGACCCCATAGCATGGCTGACTCCACGGACAAACGACGTTTTGCGACGGCGTTTAATTTTCTCGCCGCCACCAAAAACACCCCCGTCGATGGCGTCAAACTCACTGCCTACTATAAAGAACTAGGACAGATACCCATCGCCGCGCTTGAGGAAGCGGCACACGATCTGGGCGGTGAGCCGTCGCCCTATCTGCCCGATGCGGGTACCTGGAAGGCCAGAGCTGAACAACTGGCAACAGACCGACTGACTCGTGAGTTGAGCCAGGAGGTACAGCACCTCACCGCTGGGCGCGAGCCGGAGCGTGACGAAGCCGAGCGGATCATCGCCGCCCGGAACCGGTTCTTCGATACATACGCGCGGGTCACTGGCCGGGCCATCGCACCCGACCATCCCCTCAGAACACAGCAGCCGGTCATTCCGACCTTTGGTTGCCAGATGTGTCGAGATTTCGCCTGGATTGAGGACATAATCACTACGCGGCACCGCCGCTGCCAGTGCTGGAGTACGAACCCCGTGCTGCAGGCCCGTCGAGCGCACGCGCAGTCGCAACGCCGTCGGAAGCACGTCCGATGAGGCGGGGAGGTCAGTGGTCACCTCATCCCAGGCGACACCAGTGTGTCCCGTGCGCCTTACCACGCACGGGGAGGCTGCCATTCCTCCTCTGCACACTGCACTGGGCCTCCCCACCTGATCGGATGCCATTGCCATTTGCGAAGCCCACCAGGACCAGGCAGCAGGAACGATCGAGCGAGAGACGCGTCCAGGCACGTCTCACGGCCGCTGTACGGGACAAGCTCGCCCTGCGAGATACGCACTGCCGGGTCTGCGGGACACGCCTCTCAGAGGGGCTCCAGGAGGCGGAAATGCACCATCTCGTCTTCCGTAGCGCCGGAGGGGAGACCACAACGCAGAATACCGTCCTCCTGTGCCACACCTGCCATCATCAGGGCATCCACGAGCGACGAATCACACTCGTGGTGGACCCGGTCCTTGGAGCTGACGGTCCAATCACCGTGCAGCAACGGCCACACAAATACCCCGTCAGACGATGAGCCACCTGGTGAAAAATTCTGAGAGCGCCTCCACGGTGGAGACAGGGGTGGAGATAGGTGGAGATTGGGGTGGAGATAGGTGGAGACCGGGTGGAGATAGGTGGAGCACATGCCTAAAAAAGTGGACACAAACCAACGAGAGATAGTCACGGCGCTGCGAACAGCGGGAGCGACCGTGTTCAGTCTGGCGTCCCTGGGTAAAGGGGTGCCCGACCTCTGTATTGGCTTTCGCGGGCTCACGATCCTTCTCGAAATCAAGGGACCGAAGGGGAAGGTGAATCCCGCCCAAGCTGAATGGCACGCGCGCTGGGGCGGATCACCGGTCGTGGTCATCCGATCGGTGGACGACATTCTGCCGCTGATCAAAAACATGGCCGCGATGGTCTCGGTTTTTGGGAACCGCATCGCCGCCGCCGCCGCTGGAAAGGACACCCAATGACCGACGATCTTGCCCCGGCTATCCCGGTCCATAGGGGCATCGGGGCGCTGTCCCTCGCCGACGGCATCACACTGACCCCAACGGGGGCCGTCATCGATGCCGACGTTACCTTCGAGCAATTTTGCACCGGGTTGCAAATATGCCAGGAGCTGGCGAATGGAGCGATGTGGGCGCTTGGCGACCTGTTGCACTATGGCGATCAACGAGGGGATTGGGGCGAGATGTACACACAGGCCCTTGAAGTGACCCAGAAATCTTATTCAACACTCACGAAGGCAGCGTGGGTATCCCGGACCTACCCACCCGACCAGCGCGTCCACTCCGTGTCCTGGTCACATCACCGTGAGGCCATCTCCGAGAAAGATCCCGTGGCACGGCACGCGCTGCTCCTGCGAGCGTCGGTCGAGGGGCTCAGCCGAGAAGCCGTCAGGGAACTGGCCATCGGCGAGCGGCCACCCACACCCCCATCCCATACCTGTCCCCAGTGTGGACACCAGTGGTAAGTGGAGAAGGCATGCAGAAGGGGAGCGGTGAGCATCAACGGCATGGAGTCGTTCTGGTCGATGCTCAAGCGCGGTTACGTCGGTGTCTTCCACCGCATGAGTCCCGAGCACCTGCACCGCTACGTCGCAGAGTTCGAGGGGCGTCACAACAACCGCGACCAGGGCACAGCCGACCAGATGGCCGCGATGGTGCGCGGCGCTGAAGGGCGGCGACTCCGCTACCGCGACCTGACCAACCACGACCACGGAGAGCATGCCACGGCCGTCTAATAGGCAAACGCGCACTATGCCTGACGCTACGAACGTCGTCCCGCTCATTCCGGCCGGTAAACTCAGATGCTACATCACAGGACAACTCCGCCCAGACAAACCAGAAGAACATGTCCGCCAGCGGTGGGCGCGGAGCCTCGTGGATGAGTACAAGTACAACCGTTCGGACATCGCGGTCGAATACCGGATCAAAATGGGCTCGTCGCGAAAGCGGGCTGATCTTGTGGTGTTCACGCCGGGCAGCGCACATCGCCAAGATGTCATCTTCCTGATAGTCGAGGCCAAACGGGCCGACGTATTGCCGCGTGATCGCTCCGAGGGAGTGGAGCAGCTCAAGAGCTACATGAGCGCGTCATCCTGCCGATACGGCTTGTGGGTCGGATTAGAGAAGATCACCTATGAGCGCCTGGAAGACGGCAGCATTGTTGAGACGACGGACATTCCGCGACAGGGCGATCTTGAACCGAAGCCGCCGGAGTTCTCCAGCCTCACACCAGCGGTAGATCTCAAGGCTGCGTTGCGCCGTTGTCATAACTATGTTTACGCGAATCAGGGCATCCAGAAGGCCGAAGCCTTCCACGAGTTACAAAAGCTCATCTTCTGCAAGGTGCTCGACGAGTACGAGACGATGGGTGCCTTGCGGTTCTTTATTCGCGGTGACGAGCGACGGTCTGAAGCAGGCCAGCGCCGTGTACTGGACGAGCGGATCGCGCCATTGTTTGATCAGGTAAAGCAGCGATACCCGTATATCTTCGAGTCCGATGAGGGCATCAAGCTAAACCGCAAGGTGTTGTCGTACATTGTGTCGGAGTTGCAGCGGTATTCCCTGCTCCGCACCAACACGGACATCAAGGGTGCCGCCTACGAGGAGTTGGTTGGGGAGAACCTACGCGGGGACCGTGGAGAGTTCTTCACGCCCCGGAACGTGTGCGACATGGCGGTGGGGATGACGCTGTCCCTGTTTCCGCTCCAGCGCGCCACGTCTTTGAAGATTTTGGATTGCTGTTGCGGCACGGGCGGATTTCTCGTGTCGGTAATCAATCAGATCCGGGACACCGTCAGCGCGTTCGAGGAGAGGAGGGGCGGCACGGATGCCGTGGTGCGGGGACGTGTGGCAGCCCGAGTGAAGAACATCGCTGAGCGGAACCTGTTCGGTATGGACATTAACCCGTTTCTTGTGCGGACCACGCAGATGAACCTCGTGATGCACGGCGACGGGTCCGCGAACGTTTTCCAGGGCGACTCACTCACGGCACCTGGCGAGTGGGACGACGAGGACGCACGGCGGAAGATCAAGCCCGGATCGTTCGACATCTGTGTCACGAATCCGCCGTTTGGCGGACGAGCCATCATCGACGATCCACATGTACTGTCGCGTTACGAGCTGCCCTCCTTTGGGGCTGCAAACACGCGGTCCTCAATGCCAGCGGAACAACTCTTTGTGGAAACTGCACTCCGATACTTGAAGCCGGGCGGGTACCTGGCCATCGTCTTGCCGGACAGCATTCTCAACAACCCCGGCCTAGAGTTCATCAGGCAGTGGGCGTTCCTGCGCGCTCGCTTTATTGCCTCAGTGGATCTCCCCAAAGAAACGTTCGCAGACGGTGGTGGCGTGCCCAATCCGAGCGTTCTTATCATGCAGCGACTTACTCGCACACAGATAAAACTGGCCGAGGCGGACGCTCTGGACGACTACGAGGTGTTCATGTCGATCCCACGTACGGTGGGACGAGACAAGCGGGGTAACCCTGTCTACTATAAAACTCCGGAAGGCTTCGAGGTGCTCGACGAGAACCAGGAACCAACCGTAGACGATGAGCTGCCACTGGTTGCGGAAGCCTTTGACGAGTGGAGACGGGGGGCTGGTTATGGCGCAACGTAAGCCGCGTGCGTCCGTCACGTCTCCGAAGTCACCACCACGGCGAAGCGTGGAGCACTTCGCCGTGCCGTCCAACATCGTGGCCCGGACGGTTGCGAGACGACTCGATGCGAGCTACTTCAACCCGGTTGTCGCACAGGCCCTCGATACGCTTCGTCATTCGGGAATGTCGCTGGCACCGCTCGGTGACATCACGTCGCGGGTGTTCATCCCGCCACGGTTCAAACGCATTTACGTTGATGCCGAGTTCGGTCTTCCATTTCTGCAAGGAAGTCATATCGTCCATTTTCAACCAGCCGGTCTAAAACATATCTCGCGGAATGCACATCCAGATATTGGCCAATGGATTATTCGGTCAGGGTGGGTTTTAGTCACCCGATCAGGAACGGTCGGCAGGGTCGCAATGGCACCTGCTGAATGGGATGGTTGGGCGGCGTCGGAACACATAATGCGCATTGTTCCGAATGAGAAGAAATGCCCCCCAGGCTACCTCTATTCATTCCTAGCGTCTCCGCTTGGGCATGTCCAATTGACCGCACAGATTTACGGGGCAGTGGTCGATGAGCTTACCGAGGACCAAGCGAAGAGCGTCCTAGTTCCACTGCCAGAGACCAGCGAACAGCGTGAACAGGTCAACAAGATCGACCGCGACGCTCGAAAAGCCATAAAGATACGGTCTCGGGCCGTGTCTATGGTTACTGGCGCAGTTCAAGGGATAAGTGGTCTTATGGGCGAGAGAGATACTGCAAAGGCGGGCGCGGATGGAGCGCCGTTACCAGTCGTTCGAGTGAAGCGGCATACCTATCAGCCGAGCAAGGCCGAGCTAGAGCAGGACATCGGCCTTGCTGTGACCCCCGAGGAACTGGGCCGCGCCGCCGTCACGCCAGTCAGGGTCATCGAGGAAGACTGAGGCGGGCGGCGGGCAAGCTGTCGCAACGGGGCGCGGGCGATGACTGACGCCACGATTATCGAGGGCGATGTGCGCGAGGTGCTGCCCACGCTCGACGCCGGATCGGTGCAGTGCGTGATCACCTCGCCGCCCTACTGGGGGTTACGTGACTACGGCACGGCGTCATGGGAGGGTGGCGATTCGCAATGTAGACATCGCCGGCCGCCGGCCGGCGGAAACGTGAGGCAAGGGCCGAACAAAGGAAACAATAACGCCGAAGGAGCACCCTACCGTGATTTGTGTGGCGAGTGCGGTGCGCGTCGCATCGACAATCAGATCGGTCTGGAAGCCACGCCGGACGCCTACGTCCAGACGCTGGTGGAAGTTTTTCGAGAGGTGCGGCGCGTGCTGCGTGACGATGGGACGGTGTGGCTGAACCTTGGGGATTGCTATGCAGGAGGCGCTAGCACTGGCCGAAATGACTCGGGACGCATACGCGACGGTGGTGGATCTGGATCAGGAATGACGGACGGAAGTGACCGCACAAAGATCGAAAAAAGACACGGCATCAAACCCAAGGATCTGGTCGGCATCCCGTGGCGCGTCGCGTTCGCCCTGCAAGCCGATGGCTGGTATCTGCGCTCTGACATCGTGTGGGCCAAGGGTGTCTCGTTCTGTCCTGACTACAGCGGATCGGTGATGCCTGAGAGCGTGACCGACCGGCCAACCAGAGCGCACGAATACCTGTTCCTGCTCACCAAGTCGCCGCGCTATTACTACGACGCTGATGCGGTGCGTGAAACTGGGGTTGAGAGTGGATGGAGTCAGCAACGTAAACGTGGCGTCAATACTTGGAAATACAACGACACCGTCGAGCGAATAAAATCAACAGGCCAGAATGTAGAAAAAAGCACACTGGGTGATCAAGCCACCCGCAACCTGCGATCCGTCTGGACGATCAACCCACAACCCTACCGCGAGGCGCATTTCGCCACCTTCCCGACCGCACTGGTCGATCCGTGCGTCAAGGCAGGGAGCACAACGGGCGATCTCGTGCTGGACCCGTTCGCGGGGAGCGGCACCGTGGGCTGTGTGGCGCTCAAGTTTGGGCGCAGGTTCGTCGGCATCGAGTTGAACCCCGACTATAGCCGCATGGCGCGGGAGTCGATTGTTGGGCCGTTGTTCGCGAGACACGTATGTCTCGCCTCTTGCTTTTCGATGCTCAGACTGCCACTCTAGGACACACTAATGGGCATATCATGGCGACGTATCGGTGGACTCTTCAAAGGTCTCGTTCCGTTTGTTCCCCTAATCGGCGGTCCCGCGGGGGCCATCCTCAAGGCCATCTCGACC
>Ga0208316_1001672_pt1 | contig 12582 bp, 11 predicted proteins | sample MalvireepMed_231_FD_184240 | JGI IMG/M metagenome (GOLD analysis project Ga0208316, IMG submission 184240) | Marine viral communities from the Global Malaspina Expedition - Malaspina viral metaG DeepMed_231 (SPAdes) (version 2) | ecosystem: Environmental > Aquatic > Marine > Oceanic | place... | reverse complement strand
GGCTCATGGCGCGCAGCTCGGGATGGTCGCGCATCACCTGGCCCAGGCGGTAGTAGGGGATGCGGCTCGACAGGTGGTGCACGTGGTGGACGCCGATATTGGCCGTGAACCAGTGGAGCACCGGCGGCAGGTCGTACTGCGAGCTGCCCAGGAGCGCGAAGTCGTGGCGGTTCCACTCCCCGTTCCTGGCCCAGGCGACGCCCTCGTACTGGTGCTGGACGAAGAACAGCCAGACCCCGGTGGTGGCGGCGACCAGCACGGTGGTCAGATAGATCATCAGCACCGGCCAGAGTCCGAAGACCGAGGCGGCGCCCGCGATCAGGACGGCGGCCACCGCGGTGGTGCCCAGGGTGCTGGCCCAGGGCCGCCAGCCCAGATGCATCAGGCCCACCGGCAGGCGGTTCTGCAGGAAGAAGGTGAAGGCCGGGCCCAGGCCAAACAGCACCAGCGGGTGGCGATAGAGCCGATAACCGAGCCTGCGCAGGCGCGGCAGGGCGAGGTATTCGTCCACGGTGAGCAGGTCGATGCCCCCCAGCCCCCGGCGGTCCAGATTGCCGGAGGTGGCGTGGTGCATGTTGTGGGTGCGCCGCCAGTAGTCATAGGGCGTCAGGGTGAAGACGCCGATGGTCCGGCCGGCCCAGTTGTTGAGCCGGGCGTCACGGAAGAAGGCGCCGTGGCCGCAGTCGTGCTGGATCAGGAACAGCCTGACCAGGAACAGGCCCGCCGGCAGGGTCAGCAGCAGCGCCACCCACCACAGGCCGTTCTGATAGGCGACCCCGGCCAGGGTCCACAGCAGCAACAGGGGTCCGGCCGTGATCGCGATCTCGGCGGCGCTGCGGCCATGGCCAGGCTCATGATAGCTGGCGAGCAGGCGCGCCCAATTCGATCCGCCCGGCGTCTGTTCAGTCAATGTCGCATTTCCAGATGTGTCGGCCAGGGATGTATGGGGAGGCCTGATGAACCCGCCCGCGGAGCGTTGCTGCCGACGTTCAACGCCGCAGGGAGCTTTTTCGGGAGTCTCCCGAATTTATCAACCGCGATCCGATGAATTCTGCGGCTCCTAATGTCGCGCCCGGCTCGCGCCTGGCCCTTTCAGAAGCACGGGCTCGCGGCGGAACCAAGGCCTGTGGCTACCGAGGGCCGATTTCGAGGCCGTCTGGGCCCTTTTCGACATCGTTGCCCAGGGGATCGCCGTGATCGGGCAGTTCGGGGATGTCCTGGCCAAGCCGTCCGTCGGCCGGCAGTTCAGCCGGCGGGTCCGGCTGTTCGCCGTCGGGGTCTGGGAGGATTTCGGGGTCTGGCATCGGGGCTCCTTGCGGGGTTCATGCTCTCAACGCCGGCGCGCAACCTCCTGATCCCTCGCCCTAGCTTAGATTGCGCCCGAACAGGGTGATGAGGCGCTCCCAATGGCGTTCGGCCGCAGCCTTGTCGTAGGCGGCGCGCTGCGGGAACGCGAAGCCGTGCGAGACGCCGGGATAGAGCTCGAGCTCCGTGGGCGCCTCGCGGCTCTCCAGGGACGCCGCAAGGGCGCGGACCATCTCCAGGGGCGCCCAGCGATCGGTTTCGGCGCAGGCGAAATAGAGCTCGGCCTGCGTCTTGTGAGCCACCAGGTGCGGGCTGTCGGCCTTGTCGGTGACGAGGTAGGTCCCATAGATCGCGGCCGCAGCGGCGATCCTGTCAGGATGACGCGCCGCGGCGTTGATCGAGAACTGGCCGCTCATGCAATAGCCCAGGCAGCCGGCGGGCCCCTTGGCCGCCGCGGCGTCCTTGGCCGCAAAGGCCAGCAGGGCGTCGGCGTCGGTCATGACCATAGGGATGGTCAGGCCATACATCAGCTCGCCCATCTTGGTGCGCACCGCCTCATCGGCCATGTCGCCGATCTCCATCACGCCGGCCCGGTGGTAGAGGTTGGGCAGCATGACGTAATAGCCGCTGGTGGCCAGGCGCCTGGCCATGTCGCGCAGCTCCTCGCGGATGGCCGGGGCGTCCATGAAGAACAGCACGACCGGATGGGGGCCGTTCCGTTCCGGATGCACCACGAAGGTGGTCATGGGGCCGTCGTCGGTGGGGATCTCATGGGTCTGCTCGATCATCCGGCGGTCTCCGGCGGCGGGACGAGCAGGCCGGCGCGGGCCAGCGACACCCGGGTCAGGTCGCGGCGACGCAGGAAGATCTGCATGGCGTCGGTGGTCGGGTCCCGCGAGGTCTGCCATTCGCCCAGATCCCGGTAGCGGGTCATGAGCAGCAGGCGTCGCGCGCCCTGGGCCCGGTCCCCAGCGCTTTCGGCCGCCAGGAAGAGACCGAAGATGGTTGTCTCGAACCGCGCCTCGAAGTCCGGCCAAGCCTGGCCCGAGAGGTCCACGAACTCATCGACCGCATCGCCGTCGATGGTGAACCAGTTGTGCACATAGACCCCGCCGGCCAGGGGCCGGCCCCCCTCGGCGGGCCGCAGGGTCGGCGACAGGTCATGGGCCTGCGCGCCCTCCAGGGCCGGCAGGGCGAACCCCGCCTCCCCCAGGACCAGCGCCTGGTTGGAGGCGAAGCCCAGCAGGGGCGCAAAGACCGCCACGCAGCCGGCCTGGGCGTAGGCGTCGCGCGCCAGGTCGCGCACGGCGGTGCGCTCACGACCCAGCTCAGCCTGGAAGTACCGGTATTCCATAGGCTTGATCCTAGAAGTTCACGCGGCCGGAAATAGCGCCGTCCACCAGCATGTTGATCCCCGTGGTGAAGGCCGAGCGGGGGCTGGCGAGGAACACCGTGGCCGCGGCGATCTCTTCCGGCGTGGCCATGCGGCCGGTGGGGTTGCGCTTGATCATGGACTCGAAGAAGCCCGGCGCATTGGCCTTCACATTGCCCCAGACGCCGCCTTCGAAGAAGACCGTGCCCGGCGAGACGACGTTGCAGCGCACGCCCTTGGGGGCGCCCTCCTTGGCCACGCCCTTGGCGTAGTGGATCAGCGCCGCCTTCATGGCGCCATAGGCCGAGGGGCCGCTGGCTTCGGCCGCGGAGACCGAGGAGGTGATGATGAAGGCGGCGTCGCCGCCGGCCCCGGCGGCCTTTTCCAGATAGGGCTTGGCCGCCTGATAGGTGCGCACCGCGCCCAGCATGTCGATCTCGAACATGGCGCGCCAATCGTCCTCCGACCCGCCGTTGACGAGGGCGCTGGCGTTGGAGATCAGGATGTCGAGCCCGCCCATTTCCTTGGCCGCGTCCTCGACGAAGGCGCTGATCGCAGGGCCGTCGGCGATGTCCACCGCCCGGCCCCAGGCCTTGACGCCCTTGGCCTCCAGGGCCTTGACCGCCGCATCGACCCCGTCCTGACCGCGGGCGCAGACCGCCACGTCGCAGCCCTCGTCGGCCAGCAGCTCGGCGATCGCCAGGCCGATCCCCCGCGACCCGCCGGTCACCACCGCCTTCTTGCCCTTCAGTTGCAGATCCATCGGCCTCTCCCTTGGCGATTTCGTTGTTGTGTTGGGCGACAGTTACGACGCGCCTTGGGCGGCGGATCAAGACCGCGCCCTGAGATTCCTGATCATTGTTCTGTTTGCCGTTGCGCCCCTGGTCGCCGGCCGCCAAGCTGACGACAAGGCCCGCCGCCGAGAGCTGGGCTGCTTTGGGAGGATGACCATGCGGAGCTTCGCGCTCGCCCTTTGCGCCTTTGCGCTCGCCGCGCCCGCCTATGCCAAGACCATCGCCGTGGCCCCAGGGCCTGACGCGCAGGAGGCGCTGCAGCTGGCCCTGCTCGACGCCAAGCCTGGCGACGTGGTCGAACTCGCCGCCGGCCGCTTCGAGCTGACCGACGGCCTGTCCCTGGACGTGGATGACGTGACCATCAAGGGCGCCGGCCCGGACGCCACGGTGCTGTCCTTCGACGGCCAGCAGGGCGGCGCCGAGGGGCTGTTGATCACCTCCGACAAGGTGACCGTGCGCGACTTGGCGGTGGAGAATTCCAAGGGCGACGGGGTCAAGTCCAAGGACGCCGACCAGATCAGCATGATCAATCTGCGGGTCGAATGGACCGGCGGGCCGAAGGCCACCAACGGCGCCTATGGAGTCTATCCGGTGGGCTCGTCCAATGTGCTGATCGATGGGGTGACCGTGCGCGGGGCCTCGGACGCCGGCATCTATGTGGGCCAGTCCAACACCATCATCGTCCGCAACAGCGTGGCGGAATTCAACGTCGCCGGCATCGAGATCGAAAATTCCAGCTCAGCCGACGTCTATGGCAACACCGTCACCCACAACACCGGCGGCATCCTGGTGTTCGACCTGCCCAACCTGCCGGTGATGGGGGGCCATTCGACCCGCGTGTTCGACAACAGGATCGTCAACAACGACACGCCCAACTTCGCGCCGGAGGGCAACATCGTCGCCAGCGTGCCGGTGGGCGCCGGCGTCATGATCATGGCCAACCGCAACGTCCACATCTTCGACAACGAAATCGACGGCAACCAGACCGCGGCCATCATGCTGGTCGGCTATACCCGCGACTTCGACGACGAGAGCTACAACCCCATCCCCCGCGAGGTGGTGGTGCGCGACAACAGGATGGGCCGCAACGGCTGGGCGCCGGCCTTTCCCGGCGGTGAGCAGCTGGCGGCCGCGGTCGGCGGAACCCTGCCGCCGGTGATGTGGGATGGTGTGGCGCCCGCGGGCGGTCCCCAGGCCATGCGGCTGACCGACGGTCCGGTGCTGAACCTCAACCTGCCGAAGGCCGGGGCCATGGACCAGGCCAAGCCTGCGGTCACACCGACCCTGGAGCGTGGCGAGATCACAGAACCGCCCGCCGTGGTCCTGCCCGAAGCCCAGGCCGCCCTGGCTTCATGAGGCGCGCGCTCGGCGCCCTGCTCGGTCTCGCCGCCCTGGCGCTGAGCGGGGCGCGGGAAGCGCCGTCGCAGGTGCGGCTGGAGGTTGTGCTGGCTGAGACGCCAGCGCCGCGGCTGGCCGACTATGGGCTGTTTCAGGACGCGGGTGCGCGTACGCCCAGTCCGCGGGTGACGCCCTATGACCTGACCACGCCGCTGTTCAGCGACTATGCGGCCAAGCATCGCTTCGTGTTCACGCCGCCGGGCAAGAGCGCGGCCTATAGGTCTGAAGGGCCTCTGGATTTCCCGGTGGGCTCTGTGCTGGTGAAGACCTTCGCCTTCGCGCCGGACATGGGCGCGCCCGACATCGGCGAACGGTTCGTCGAGACCCGGCTGCTGATCCGCAAGGCCGAGGGCTGGACCGCGCTGGCCTATGTCTGGAACGCCGATCAGACCGAGGCCGTGCTCAAGCGCACCGGGGCGCGGCTGGAGGTCAGCTTCATCGATCCCACGGGCGAGGCGCAGGCGATCAGCTATCTCGTGCCCAACCAGAACCAGTGCAAGACCTGCCACTCGGCGGACGGCGAACTGGTCCCCATCGGTCCCAAGGCGCGAAATCTCAACCGCGATCTGGACTATGGCCACCGAACGGAGAACCAGCTGGCCGCCTGGCGCCGGCTGGGGCATCTGACCGGCGGGCCTGAGCCTGCGAACGCCCCTCGTACGGCGGCCTGGGACGATGTGACCGAGGGTCTGGAGCCCCGCGCCCGGGCCTATCTCGACGCCAACTGCGCCCACTGCCACAACCCGGCCGGCATGGCCTCGACCAGCGGCCTGTTTCTGAACCTGGAGGAGCGGCGGCCGGCCCATCTGGGGATCAACAAGGCGCCGGTGGCCGCCGGCCGGGGGTCTGGCGGGCTGCAGGTCTCCATCGCTCCCGGCCATCCCGACCGCTCGATCATGGTCTATCGGATGGCCTCCACCGATCCGGGCGTCATGATGCCGGAACTGGGCCGCGCCCTGCCCCACAAGGAGGGCGTCGCCCTGGTGGCCGACTATATCGAGAGCCTGGCGCCCTAACCCCAGCGCCCCAGTATATCGATGGCGAGCCCCTGGTCCGTCTGACGCGGCTGCGCGTCAATGCCATAGGCGGCGGCGAGGATTTCCGGGGTCATGGCCTCGACTGGCGCCCCGTCCGCCAGGACACGACCGTGACCCAGCACCAGCACCCGATCGGCCAGGCGGGCGGCCAGGGTCAGGTCGTGGAGGGTCAGCAGCACGCCGCATTCCTCCGCCGCCAGCCGCCGGAACAGCTCGCCCGCCTCCAGGGCGTGCCGCGGATCCAGGCCCGCATAGGGCTCATCGGCCAGCAGCCATTCCGGCTCGCCGGCCAGGGCGCGGGCGATCAGGACCCGGGCGCGCTCGCCGCCGGACAGGGTGGTGATGTCGCGGTGGGCGAGATCCTCGACCCGGGCCGCGGCCAGGGCGCGGTCGATGGCGGCCTCATCCGGCGCGGCCAGGCCCCGGGCGCCGAGCCAGGGCAGCCGGCCCAGGCCGACCACGGCCCGCACCTCCAGCCCCCAGGCGATCTCCGGGGTCTGCGGAATGAAGCCCAGGCGCTGGGCGCGGCGGCGTGGGGCGAGGTCGAGCAGCGCGTCCTCGCCCAGGCGAACCTCGCCGCCCTTGGGCTGGGAAAGCCCAGCCAGAGCCGCCAGCAGGGTCGACTTGCCGGCCCCATTGGCGCCGAGGATGGCCGTCACCTGGCCGGGGACGAACTGGGCGCTCACACCGTCGAGCACCGTCCTGCGGCCGGCCTGCAGGTGGAGATGGCGGGCCTCGAGCACGCTCATGACAGCCTCCGACGCTGGACGAGGAGCAGGCCGAGGAAGAAGGGGCCGCCCAGGGCCGCCATGGCCACACCCAGTCGGACCTCGGCCGCCGAGGGGATCAGGCGCACCAGGATGTCGCCGGCCAGGACGATCACCGCCCCGCCGAGCGCGCTGGGCAGCAGCAGGCCCGCCGGGCGGGGCCCCAGAAAGGGCCGCAGCAGGTGCGGCGTCACCAGGCCGACAAAGCCGATCACCCCGGTGACCGCGACGCTGGCCCCGGCCGCGAGCCCGACCCCCAGGGCCAGCAGCAGCCGGGTGCGGCTGAGGCTGATCCCCAGGGACTGGGCCCCGGTCTCGCCAAGGGTCAGGGCGTCCTGGGCGCGGCCGGTGGCGAGCAGCAGGCCAAGCCCCAGGGCGACAAAGGGTGCGGCCATCTGCAGGTCGGCGAGGCTGCGGTCGGTGAGCGAGCCCATCAGCCAGTTGACGATCTCGTTCACGGCCCAGGGATTGGGGGCGAGGTTGAGCGCCAGGGCCACGCCCGCCCCTGCGACGATGTTCAGCACCACGCCGGCCAGGACGAAGGTCACCGTGCCCGGCGCGGACCCGGTGAGACCGATCAGCACCAGCACCCCGATCAGGGCGCCGGCCATGGCGCAGAGCGGCATCAGCCAGGCGATTCCGACCAGGGCGGGGAGGTAGAATCCGAAATAGAGCGAAACCACAGCCCCTAGGGCGGCCATGGAGGAGACCCCCAGAACCCCCGGATCCGCCAGGGGATTTCGCGTATAGCCCTGCAGCGCTGCGCCCGACATGCCGAGCGCTGCCCCCACCACCATGGCCAGCACGGTGCGGGGGATGCGCAGCTCCAGGATGATGATCCAGCCGGGCTCCCCGGCGCGCCACGCCTCAAGGGGCACCCACACCCGGCCGGCCATCAGGCTGATCGCCCCCAGGACCGCCAGGGCGGCGGCCAGGCCGATCATCACCGCGGGGGGAGAAAGCCGCCTCATGCCGCCCTCAGCACATTGAGCCGGGCGCGCGCCAGGGCCGCGGCGGTCTCGATCAGCACCGGGCCGCCGCAATAGAGCAGCCGCTGGGGAAAGGCCTCCCGCTGCATCCTGCCTCCGATGCGCTTGAGCGCCGGGTGGCTGAGGACCCGGTCGGCCCAGGTCGGCGCGCCGGGCGCCGGCTGGCCAGCCAGCAGCACCTGGGGCGGGTCGGCGATGATCTGCTCCAGGCCGATATTGCCCCAGCGGCCGAGGCCATAGCGGGCGGCGACGTTCTCGAAGCCGGTCCGCCGGAGCATCTCGTCGGTCAGGGTGCCGGCGCCGGCGGCGAAACCGTTGGGCTGGTAGACGATGGCGGTGAGTTTCGGCGCGCCCGGCGGCGGCGCGGCGGCGGCCAGCGCCGCTTCGATCTCTGCGACCACCGCCTCCCCGCGGGCCGGCTGGCCGATCAGGCGAGCGACCTGGCGGATCTGGGCCAGGCTGGCGGCCACGGTCTGGGGCACGTCGAACATGGCCGTGGGGATGCGCAGCCGGGCCAGGGCCTGGCGGGTGGCCGGGGCCGAGTGCTCGCTCATCAGCACCAGGTCGGGGCGCAGGGCCACCACCTCCTCGGCGGTCTCATAGGTGATCGGGATGGCCCGCGCCGCCGTCGCCAGGGTGGAGGCCTGGGCGTCGCGGGCATAGTGGGTCAGGGCGGCGATCTGGCGGCGCTGCGCCACATGGAACAGAATCACGTCCAGGCAGGGATTGAGCGACACCACCCGCTGCGGCCGCGCCGGAGCGGCGCCGGCGAGGCCGAACGCCAGACCGCCCACCGCCGTGCGGCGGGTGAGCTGGCCCGGGTCCGTCCTCGCCGGCCCGCGCATCAGAAACGCGCCCGCACGCCGAGCGCGCCGAAGCGGCCCAGCTCGCCATAGCCGCGGGTGGAGGGGTCGCGGTCGTCGAAGACATTCTCCACCCGACCATAGACCTCGAAGGTCTCGCTGACCGGCCAGGCGGCGCGGACGTCCAATAGGGCGCGGGGCTCCAGCCTGTTGAGGTTGGCCGCATCGTCGAAGGCTTCGCCGACATAGCGCACGGCCAGCGTCGCCGAGGCGCCTGCCGACCAGGTGTGGGTCGCCGACATATAGCCCTGGTGCTCTGGCCGGCGCGCCAGCTGGTTCCCCTCATTGGCCGAGCCCGACACCGCATTGGTGGCGTCGGTCCAGGTGTAGTTGGCGGCCAGGTCGATGGGGCCGACCTTGGCCTGGCCGGTGAGCTCCAACCCCTGGGCCTCGGTGCGCGCAATGTTGTTGTAATAGCCAAACCGGGTCACGCCGCCGACGCTGCAGAGCGGATCGACGCCGGTGAAGCAGGAGACATAGTCGATCTGGTTGTCGGTCTTGCGCTGGAACCAGGTGGCCGACACGACGGCCAAGCCGCCGGCCAGCACCTGCTCGACGCCCAGGTCCCAGGCGTCGGCCTCCTCTGGCTCCAGGCCCAGATTCCCGTACTCGCTATAGAGCTGGTAGAGGGTCGGCGCCTTGAAGCCCTGCCCGAAACTGGCCCGCAGGATGGTGTTTCCGTCGTTCAGGGACCAGGCCAGCGCCCCCTGCCCCAGGGTCTGGCCGCCGAAGGTGTCGTGCTCGTCGCGGCGCACGCCCACCGTCAGGGTCAGGCCGGTGAGCAGCGGCCCCTGGACCTGGACATAGGCGCTGTCGAGGTCGGCGCTGGCCGCCTGCGCCGGGGGATTGGGATTGAAGGCGCTGGGCGAGGCCGTGCGCATGCGGGCCTCTTCCCGCTCCAGGCCAAACACCGTCTGCCATGCCTCGGTCAGGGCGAAGGCGCCCTGGTATTCCCAGCGATCCACCTCGGAGCGGGCGTCGAAGGTGACGTCGCTCACCGCCTGGTTCGGATTGAGGCTCTGGCGGTCGGTGCGGGTGCGGGAATAGGCCAGCCGGTTGCGCAGGCGGTCGTCCATCAGGGCGAGGTTCAGGCCCGCATAGCCCGCCAGTTCCTCGGTGACGCCGTATTCGGGCGTATCGCCGAAGCTGTAGGCCGGGGCTGGATAGCCATCGACCTGCACGCGGCCATAGGCATAGATCCCCCGCAGGTCGAGGGAGAGGTTGTCGGTGACCTTGACGCCCAGGCGGCCATTGGCGCTGGTGTGCTGGAAGCCGTCGTCCTCGGCCCCGCCGGCGAAAGCCGAAACCCCGTCGGTGGTGTAGTAGCCGGCCCCCAGACGCCAGACGATGCGCTCACCGGCGCCGCCGATCCCGCCGCGGACATAGGCGGTGGCGTAGTCGCCGCCCTCGACGTCCAGGCTGGCCTGGAAGGGCTCGGTCGGTACGGTGGTCACCACATTGACCACCCCGCCGATGGCCTGGCTGCCCCAAAGGGTGGACTGGGCGCCGCGCAGCACCTCCACCCGGGCCACGTCGCCGGTCAGCAGGTTGGCGAAGTTGTAGCCGCCGCCGGGCTGGGCCACGTCGTTCAGGCGCACGCCGTCAATGACCACCAGGGTCTGGTCGGTCTCGGCGCCGCGGATGCGCAGGGCGGTGACCCCGCCCGGCCCGCCGTTGCGCGACAGGGTGACCCCAGGCGTCCGACCCAGCAGATCAGTCAGCAGGATGGCCTGGCTGGCCTCGATATCGGCGCGGTCCAGGACGGTGATCGCCTGGGCGACCTCAGCCGCGGCGGCAGGGGCGCGATTGCCCGTGACGACAACACCGCGCACGGCGTTGGAGGCCGCGGCCCCGGCCACGTCGGGCGCCGCGGCCGGCTGGGCCAGGACGGGCGAGGCGAAGGCCGCAAAGGCGGCGGTGGCAAGCAGTGTAAGTCTCATCTGGGTCTATCCCCCTCGTTGACGACAACGAGCCGAGGCGACACGGGACCACGGAGAGGGCGAACGCAGGCGCGCGCCCCCCGCCGAGGTCCGCGCCACGCGCGGCCCCACGGTTGTCGCCACCCGGGAAGACCCGTTCGCATGGCGCACCCCGGCCAGACGAAGGACGACCGCGACAGGCAGGTCTCCTGGCTAGCGGGTCATCACCCCTTGCACGCCGCCTTCCCAGGTCCGAGGACCCAGTGGCTGAGTGGCGTGCGGGCTCGCCGCTTACAGTTGCGGGGGCAGCCCAGGTCTTTCACCTGAGTTCCCTTTTGATCCCCTCGCGGGGAACCTGTCACGCGCCAGCCCTTAGGGGGGCTCGGGACCGCCGTCAACGCTGACGCTGCGGCGGCCCCGGGAGCTCTGGCGGGATCAGGGCGCCTCGACCGGCAGGCGCAGGGCGTGGCGCATGACCTGGAACAGATAGGGCTGGTCCATGGAGCCGGTCACCAGATAGGCGGCGGGGCCTTGCGCATAGGCCGGCACATCCTCGCCGGCGTGGGCGGCGGTGGGCGAATAGACGCCGGCCTGGCGCACCTGATCGGCCGCCGTCACATCGATCCCCTCGAGGGTGGGACGCCCCTCCCCGTCCCGCGGCCCGCCGGGGCCCGTGGCGTAGGTCAGGATCGGCAGCGGCTTGCCGTCGGCGGCCAGGCGCGGGGCGCCGGTGGGTCCCTTGATCAGGCCCAGCACGTCGTCGCCCCGATCGCCGCCGTTGATCACCAGGCCGTGGCTATGGTCGGCGGTGACGAGGATCAGGGTCTCGGCCGGGTCGGTGAGCGCGATGGCCGCAGCGACGGCTTTCGACAGCTCGATCCCTTCGGTCAGAGAGGCGGCGACCAGGCCGGCATGGTGGGCCTTGTCGATATGGGCGGCCTCGACGAGCAGCACATAGCCCTGCGGCTCGGCCGCCAGCCGCGAGATGGCCGCGCGGGTCATCTCCTCAAGGGTCGGAGCCTGCGGCGCGGCGGTCGGACGATCCACCTCGCGGGGCATATGGACAGCGGCGAAGAGGCCGAGCACGTCGCGCCCGGCGGCCACCGCGGCGTTGAGGCCGTCGCGGTCGGTGACGAAGGCGGCGTCGGCTCGCGCCCCCCAGATTTCGGGCAGATCCTGGCCGTCCTTGCGCTGACCGCCGGCCGCTTCGGGACGGAAGAAGCTCAGGCCGCCGCCCAGGGCGATGTCGGGACGCACATCGTCCGGCGCCAGCACCAGCTGCGAGGCGATATCGACGCAGCCGGCCTCGCGGGCCGCAGCCGGCAGGCTGACGTCGCTCTCCCAGCCGCGGTCTGGACTGTGGGCGTAGAAGGCCGCCGGGGTGGCGTCGGTGAGAGATGCGGTGGAGACCACGCCCACCGCCTTGCCCAGCTCTCGCTTGGCGCGCTGCGCCAGGGTCGGCACGTTGCGGGCCGGGTCACAGACCCCGCGGCGGGCGCCGCCGTCGACCCCCAGAGCGCCATTGATGGTGCGATAGCCGGTGGTGATGGCCGAGGCGCCGTTGGCCGAATCCGTCACCAGCCCGTCGGCGGAATAGGTCCGCACCAGCCCGCCATAGGGCATGGTGTCGAAGGCCAGGTCATAGGAGGCCCCGTCCACGCCGGCCCGCTGTCCGGCCAGGATGCGGGTGGCCGTGACGGTGGACACGCCCATGCCGTCGCCGATGAACAGGATGACGTTCTTGGCGGGCGCCGTCGCGGGCTGCCGGGCCAGGGCCGCGGCGAGTGCGGCCTGGGGCTCCTTCGCCTGGACGGCGCCGGCCGCCACAGAGATCGAAAGGGCAAGAACGCCAGCCGCCAGGCTCGCGCGGGGAAGGATAGGAAGGATCATGAACGCCTCTGCCTCGGCCCGCGCAACGCCGGCCAGCTAAGACGGCGGCTTATGCCCGGACTTCGTGACGTCCCTGCGAAGGCCGGCCAAAGGGGGTGATGGCGCGCCCGCGGCGGCCAGACGCAAAAAAGGCCCGATCTCTCGGGCCTCCAGCGCGATGGTACCACCTCTCGGGTTCGAACCGAGGACCTCCAGAGCCACAATCTGGCGCTCTAACCAACTGAGCTAAGGCGGCGCATCGCGAGGGA
>Ga0208316_1001665_pt1 | contig 12644 bp, 7 predicted proteins | sample MalvireepMed_231_FD_184240 | JGI IMG/M metagenome (GOLD analysis project Ga0208316, IMG submission 184240) | Marine viral communities from the Global Malaspina Expedition - Malaspina viral metaG DeepMed_231 (SPAdes) (version 2) | ecosystem: Environmental > Aquatic > Marine > Oceanic | place... | reverse complement strand
GATGACCCGGTGTCGATGGTGCCGAACCCGCTCGTTATGGACCCGCTATTTAATGCACCTGTGGTGACGATGTTACCGCCCCCGACACTGTGGCTGGCGAAGTAAGTGGAGACCGTATCGACGTTGGTCTGTCGCATCGTGCCGCCATCATTGATCAGTATGCCGTCACCCGATGCGACTGCGGTGGTGCCCCTGGAGGTGCCGCCATCAATGAGGTTGATCTCTGCTGCCGATGTAGTCACCACCGTCCCGGCAAGCGAGAGACCGTTGCTCCCATCGTGGCTTGCGATATTGAAGTCGTAGGCCCCATCGCTGAAGGTGGTGTTGCCCGTGATCGTCGGCGTATTGATCGTCGGGCTCGTGATCGTCTTATTGGTCAGGGTATCGCTGCTGGAGATCGTCGGTATCGCCACCCCCTCAATGCTCATAATACCGCTCGAAGCGGTGAGGGTGTTGGCTGTGGCGTGGGAGAGCTCGATGCCCCCGGTGGCGGTAGTGGTGCCCGTCACCGTCAGGTTGTCGGCCACCGTAGTCTCGCTGGTCCCATGCCCGATGGTTATGGCGATGCCAGAGGTCTCAGTGGCAAGTTTGAGGGCACCCGTGGCGTTGGTGATATAGGAGTTACTGCCATCGTGGTAGACGGTAAGGTCGTCGCTATCGCCCAAGAGCAGCTTGTCGGAGTCGCCAATGTCGAAGGCGTTGGACCCGGCCACCGTCATCCCGCCGGTCACGGTGATGTTACCGCCCACGGTCAGGTTACTGTCGATTTGGACGGCCCCATCATCCACCCATAGGGCGTAGTTGGACGATCCTTCGGTCGGTGCATTCTTGATGTAGAGGGTGGCGGCACTGGTCACCGTGCCGGTGGCGGTGATGTTGGGCTCCTCGAATGCCGCAGAGGCCACCAGAGCGGTGGTGCCACTGGGGATCGTCTGCGCCCCACCTGGGGCAACGTGGAAGGCGTAGGTGTCTGTGGTGGCCGTATGGGTGGCCGTAGGCGTCGAGATCGACAGAAACTTGTCGTCTACCGCCGCCTTGCCAAAGGCGAAGGTGTCCAGGCCCGCATCAGAGGCAAACCCGTTGGCGATATTATCGGTTTCGATGCGGAAGTCGAGATCCTGGGAGTCCTCGTTGAAGATGAAGCCGGTGGACCCTATACTGAGCATTTCGCGGGCGGTGCCGCCGATCATCGTCTTGAAGACGAGATCGCCATCCTCTGAGCCGTTGCTCACGTCGGTGAAATAAGTCTCGATCTCCGCAAACGAGGTCTTGTTGCCCGCGTCGTCGTCGCCCTGGATGAGGATCTCTATGCCGTCGTTATCCCCCACCGTCCCACTGGAGGGATCGTGCCGCAGCCGGAGACCCGTCCGTATGCCCCCAGCCGCCGCACTGATGTCGGTGATCTCCGGCACCCGGATACGCAGACCGTCTGAGGCACTGGTGTCCTCGTTGAGCATGGTCTGCGTCGTGCCATCCAATATTTTGGCAACGGTATTGGGGTTGGCATCGATCTCCGCCCCTTCGATCACATCGCCGGTCCCATCACGGGCCGAGTTATCGGTAAGACTGTTGAGTATGGGTGTTGCCATTAGATTACTCCGCTATTATTTGAAAAACTCTCCGGTCAGTCGTGCCGTCACTTGAGTTGTTGCCGCCCGTAGCGCATCCTGTCGAGTCGCGGCGGCTTGGATCAAATCCGGATCAATGGGACCAGACCCCCACTTGCGTCCGAGCCAGATGTTCGCCCCTTTGGGTTCGGTAAGCGATTGGCCCAGCTTTTTCATTATTCCGAATTGTATAGCCATTGATTCTCTCCCCAGCAGAGTGTTCACCTGTCCAGTTACAGCCCCCTGCTCACCACCACCCGCTTCCTCTGCCACCCCTCTATAGGCCCGGTAAACCGGAGCAAACCTATTTACCGTTCTGTGCAACTCTTGCAATGCGGCTAGCTTCTCCGGTTCCCCTTTGAACATTTCGTTCCATATCTCACCATCAATGCCACCCACCCGCTCAATCTCGTCATTGAGCGATTGGATGTTTATGCCCTCCTCCATCAGCTTGGGATCGGGCTTTTTACCCGGCATAAGACCTTTGGGCTTGCCTTTAAAGAGTATGTTTTCAAGGTGCCGTTGACGCGACAGTTCGTATGCTTCCTGGCCCAGGTACTCTCGCACCTGTCTGATGTTGGTGACGTTGTCGAAAATCTTGGGTACCAGATCGTCCCCTTTGGACTCGTACATTACCTTGCCCATAGGGTTTTCATCACTGCGCGGCTTGGGCCACCGCATCTTCTTGTAAACAGCCCACTTGGTATTAGCCTGTTGCATCAAGGATGCCGCCGCATCACTGTGCTTTGCCGCTGCATCGGAAAGTTCTTTACGGATGATGTCGCGGGCGTTGAACACGATGAGGTCTGCGGGTTTACTGGGACCAGAGAAGTCGTTTCGCAACGACTTGTACTTGTTGTGGACCCAATCAAACTTGGCCGGTTTGTACTCTATCTCCTTGGCCCCCTGCCCTAATATAGGGTTCCCCGTTGCATCGAAAATTACCGGTGCATCCGGCTTATCCTTGGACAAGCGTTCGAGGGTGCTGATAATATTCTGGACTTTATTAACTTCGGGCTCGTCTGCGGCAGACCGTGGGGTGTATCCCGCCTCGTCAAGCATTTCTTTTAATCGGGTGATCAAGTTTTTCGTATCTACATCCGATTTACCCAGTATCCTATTTGCCTCGTTATACAATTGGTCCGCCTGGTTGTGGACCGTGTCTACTTGCTCCCGATAAGATAGGCGGATGGCATTGCCGGTATCGGTGTTGCTCCGTGCGGTGATGACTTCATCTCCCACCTTAAGCGGCTTCTTGGGGCGAAGCATCTGCACAACATTGGATTGATGGCGACCTATTGCGGTGAGGATCATGCGGTTGACCTTCGCCAGATCCGGCAAAGCACTGGTCGCTCGAACCACTTTCTTGGTGATGTATTGGACCGCTGTATCTAAAGGCCGAACCACGGCCGGAACATGGGGATATCCGTACTTGTCCAGCACTTTCACAAACTCTTCGTCTATGGCCGTCTTTGTCAGACCCACCCACTTCGCCAGCCTCTCAGCCCCTGGACCGATCAACGGATATTTAGCAGTCAACGACCCCGGACCCTCTTTGGGCCGCGCAACCATACCAGCAGCGACTTCCCCCGTACCTTTCAAGCCCTTCCCTATTCCTGTCCCTATAGGGCCACCAAACAGACCACCAAGGACGCCAGACGTAACATCCCGATTCGGGTCTATAGCACCGCGAATTCCTTCCACAGTCCCACCCAACAGAGCATCCTCCAGGTACTCTTTAGCACGGGGGAACTTGGTCAGATAATTCTGCAACCACTTGGATTCTTGTATGAACCGTCCCCCCCGCATATACGGCACCATCGATCCGGCGAACTCACCGATGGAAAACATCGCACTATTGGGGGCTTGATAGGCGGGTGCGCCCAAGCGACGAGTCACACTCGCTATGCCCTGCGCGGCGAGCTCCGATGTCCCCAGCGTCATTCCACTTACAAAACCACGCTGCAAGTCCCCTGTGCCAACAAATTCCATCGCACGTTGCGTAAGGTCTACCGGCCCCCCAACATAATCCAACACTCCCCCCACAGCATCTACCACTCCCGGTATCTTGGGCAGGTTGGCAAAGTCTTGTTCCCAGCCACCCTGGCGGATCGCATCCTTGTCGAACTCCGATATCGCCGGATGATCGGGTTGCTTCGCAACTACCGCCCGACCTATCTGCTCTAAGGTGATCTCTCCGTCATCCACAGAAAGGTGCAAGTCTCCCTGCGCTTCTTTGTCCTCTTGTACCGCCCGCATACCGAGAGCCGCATAGTCAATGTTCATCTTAATTCACCTTATTGATTTAGCGTCTTCCACACTGATAAGAGGTAAGGGTGTATTTGTGTCGGGACCGCTCAAATCACTTCTGTAGGAGATCCGCTTATGCAGTTCCTTCCGTTGCTCAGACGTGGGTGGCATCGCGTACTTATCTAGCCACAGCTTGTCGTAGAGATCTCGCACCTCGTGATCAACGCTCGAAATCAGTGACGACATCGTATTTTGCAGATATTCTTTGGTGAAGGTGTCGGTACCTAAGAGGTCGTTGTAGAAGTGCTCTTCCGTCTTACTGATCGCTGCACCGGTTCGAGCGCGACGGACCGCATCGACCATATTGTTTAGTTGAAAGCGAAACTCAATGACCTTTTTCGGCACATTTCTGCCGCCGGTTAAAGGCTTCTTCAATCCCTCTAGCCGACCACTCAGGGGGCCTATATGCGCCTGTACGTCTGGATCGTCAAGCAGCGCATGGATCTTCTCAGCCGCAAGTTGTATGCGGCGATTCGTTTGTACGAAATCGTCTTGAGCGACCGTCATATTGAGCTTATAAGCATACGCGTAGTATACCGGTTCCCACTGCGCCAATAATTCCGCTATCTTCTCCTCCGAGACATTCGCAAGTCTCAACTGCTCCTGGGAATTACGCATCGCGTTTTCGGGAGTCTCATTGACGCTCCGCAAAGCCTGGACGTTGAGCTTGAAGACCGACGATACCGACTCTCTTTCGCGGTTCAATCGATCCCACTCATTTTTTACTTCAATCTCATTCAATCGATGACCCGATTGCGCCTCATATCGCTGGAAGTCGTTTAAGAGGCGAATATTCTGTTGCTGTTTGAATAGATCGACCTCTAGGCCCTGTTCACGCTTCAAAAACCCAAAGTGGATTTCTTGTTCGCGGGTAGTCCATGGCCTTGATGTCCCATCTTTAAACCACACTAGCCCATTGCCCATTTGCTCAACTGGGTTGTCGGGCGCACCCGCGTCACGCAATTCCCTGACAATTGCGGGGTCCGCTATTTCAGCGGACGTACCATCCTTGTATAAGATTTTCCCACTAACCGGCAAGATTCGCAAAAACTCTGGCTCTTTTGACTCCGTACGGGGGCCGACAGTAACCTCTAACTTTCCGGTTTGTGGGTCTTTCCGTCCTGTCGTAAAATATTCGGAATTGGGAATCTGGGTGTATGTCGGTACCTCAAGATCCTTCGTCCTCGCGGAAGTCAACGCGTTGTCCAGCTTGACCTTTTCTAAGGCTTGATTGTGAAGATTCGCTACATTTTCAGCCACGCCCAGCATCGCTGTCCCAAGACCCGGCATAGCGTCTGGCGGCAGTGTTTCCAACGCGTCTTCCAACGCACTGTATTGACCCTGGTCCGCCATCCATTGCAGCCTCTCCATATATTTCGCCCGCTTTGCCCGTGCTACTTCGTCAAGACGTTGTTGCTCCTCTCGTTGAAGGAGCATCCGCTGCTGTATCGCACCGGGCCACTTACTGCTCGACTCCGCCAGACCCGCGAGAAATCCACCTAGTGCCATCTTACCCTCCTAACCACGATAGATCGGCACCACTGCCCAGATAAGCGGTCCCCAGGTTGCCGAGCAGCTGCCCTATCGACTGACCCGCACCGGGCTGACCCGCCGGAATATTGAAGGCGGGCATCGAGGGGGTGATGGTGCCCATCCCCAGAGCGTTGAGCATGAGGCTGAGAGCCTGTGCTTGCTGCTGCGTCGTCCACCGGTTCTCTGCCGTCTGGCGATCCAGAAACTGGAAGAACTCACCCAACGACTGTGCCCGGTCCTGATCAGTGATACCCTCGTAACCCATGCCCGTCTGCGTGATCATAGGCACGATGTTCTGCATGAGGTTCGTTTCCATCATTGCCGATTCGTTGCTCTGGTTGCGACTGAGGTCGTAGCGCATCCTATCGGCTATGGTTGAGTCGGTGATACCCCGGTTGACGATGGACTGCTCTAAGTCGGCGGCTTGCTGGTCATGCTTAATGGATAAGTCATCCAAGAAGTTGCTTATCGCCGGGATCTCGCCCGTGCCGGACAGGTAGTTTATCGCCATCTGGTTTAGATCGGTGACTCCCGTCAAGGCCGCATCTGGCATATCAAACTGGTAGACCTCACCTGCATAGGCTTCGAGTTCCTCCTGGGTGATCGACCCGTCGCCATTGGCGTCCATATCGGCCGTATTACCCCCACCGGCCGCAAACTGAGCCGGAGTCATACCCAGAGTGCTTTCCATCAGAGTCGTGAGCTCGTCTTGCGTGAGAGCCGGTACTTCGCCGCCACCAATCTCCACATTCACTACGGCAGATGGAACCACAGGAGCAATATCTGGCCTATCTACCATTGCTGCCGGGTTTGCAACAGGTGGAACCACAGGAGCAATATCTGGCCTATCTACCATTGCTGCTGGATTTGCAACAGGTGGAACCACAGGAGCAATATCTGGCCTATCTACCATTGCTGCCGGGTTTGCAACAGGTGGAACCACAGGAGCAATATCCGGCCTATCTACCATTGCTGCTGGATTTGCAACAGGTGGAACGACAGGAGCAACATCCGGCCTATCTACCATTGCTGCTGGATTTGCAACAGGTGGAACGACAGGAGCAACATCCGGCCTATCTACCATTGCTGCCGGGTTTGCAACAGGTGGAACGACAGGAGCAACATCTGGCCTACCTACCATTGCTGCTGGGTTTGCAACAGGTGGAACGACAGGAGCAACATCTGGCCTACCTACCATTGCTGCTGGGTTTGCAACAGGTGGAACGACAGGAGCAACATCTGGCCTACCTGCCATTGCTGCTGGGTTTGCAACAGAGGGAAGTCCGTCTTCCTCTAACATCCATTGCCCCAGCGTAGCGTCCCAACGCATCCCAGGCGGCGGCCCCGCCACTGGAGGTATGAACCCTGGATACTGCGGTGCCGGTGCTGCCACTGGAGGTATGAACCCTGGATACTGCGATGCCGGTGCTGCCACTGGAGGTATGAACCCTGGATACTGCGGTGCCGTATAACCACCACCACCCGCACCCTGCGTTGGGTATGCTGTAAATCCGTTTCTATGCGCTGGATAATGTGGCATTATAATCTCCGCGTTCTAACTGGCCGCGCAGGGCTCTTGCCTTCTGCGCTAGCTACTTGCGATTTAGAAGCTATATAAGCTCTAATGGCATCTTGTGCCCTTTTTATATGAGCGTCTGGTGTCTCGCCTTCCCGCCTGGGATTAACCGCTCTCCAAGCGTTGACTAACTCAAGGTGATCCTCTCGCGTGGCAACGGCAGGGTCATAACCTGCCATCAAGGCATCCATCTGCACAGTAGGATCTACATCTGGAACGTATACAGAAGGAACCAATGACGTAGGATCTACATCTGGAACTACGGCAGACGGAACCGATGACGTAGGAGTTGGAATAATGTCGAAATCTAAGTCCGTCGTAAAAACGGTTCCCGGTGACACCGATCCATTCTCCCCCGGAGCAGCCGAGGGGTGCCCAAGAGTCCCCACAGGAGAGGGGTGCCCAAGAGTCCCCACAGGAGAGGGACCAGACGGCACACTTGTGGGAGGATTGTTAAATTTCACAAACCAAGGGGGGAGACTTGAAACCTGTGGTCGAGGCTTATCCGCAAGGGGCAAGGAGAGGTCTTCTTGAGGAGTGCGTCCCTCTCCTCCAAGGTCAAACTGGTCAGTGTCGCCACTCAGCAAAGCGTCGATCTCGTCTGAGGTCAGGTAATAAATCCCGCTGTAATCAGCATCACCCCACCAACCGGGTTCCACGGCTTCGCCACTGTGTACTCCCTTCGCGTAGACCGCGTCACCTCCCCCAGCCTGGAACGCTTCCCATTCACTGTTCGTTAAGCTAGACCCGTCATAGTTCACCAACTCAAGGGTTAGACCCGAATCGATCAGCCGTTGCACGTCCGCCGCCGATACGAGTCGAATGGGCACCGGTCCCTTATCCTCTTCCGGCCAATACTGACCCAACTCGACTTCTTGGCGCACCCCTGCTTCGCGGTTCCGCCTTCGCCACGCGGGTTCCGGCACTGGGGTCGGTGGCAAGCGCGTGAAATCCGTTGTCCCGCCATAGTTGGCCCATAACTGCGGATCAGCTACGTTCACGTTGGGGATGTCAGGCATCGTGCCTCCTAGAGCATCGCCAGTAGGCACCGCTGGACCCAGGTTCTGGAGTGTGGCAGGGTCGATGTACTCCTCAAACGGACCCGAATATTCTCCCTTGGGGGCAAGCTCACTGGTGGATACTACGCGTTCAGGTATCGACGCCCACTGTGCTGGATCATACATCCCCTCGAAGGGCTGGCGAAAAGGCTCACCCAACTCATCCAACTGCAAGGTGTCGCGCATCAATTTTTCCAACCCGCGCAATGCATCCACTGTAGACATACCCTCAAGACCCAACCATTCTTTCCAGTTGGTCCCCGGCTTGTCTTCGCCTTCCCAGAGATTTTTCCATATTTCTTCGTCCGACCAACTTTCCCAATCTGGCGTTACAGAACCAAGAATCCTGTCCTTGAGCCCAACGACCACATCGGTGGCCTTGTCCCACACCTTGCCCATCGTGCCCGACATCAGTTGAGTCACTGCGCCGAGGTCTACGGGGGGCACTACATCCACAACCGGCTTTGCGTCGGCCAGGGGATGCCCAAGAGTCCCCACAGGAGAGGGACCAGGAGGTGGCGATGGCGTCACCGTCTGGACTTTCTCCGCCGCCCCAAAGGGCACCCACTCTGGGGCCGATGGCGGGGGCACGTCGCGGGGCATATGCTCGAAGATACCCGGCGCATAAAGGAGATCGGGACGACGCCCCATCGTTTCATCCACGTAACCAAAAACCCGGCCCATTGCATCACCCATGTACCGTTCCTCGTTGGCGATGCGGCTGGCGTATAGATCCTTCATCATATCCGCGATGTCGGCTTGCGTCCCGTATAACCGCTTCTGCTCCGGACTAAACTCCGACCCGCCATTTCCGCGACTCGCGAAGAGACTCCCCAATAATGCTGCTGCTGGTAAGGCCCATCCTGGCATGATTATTTCTCCCGTGGTCCGTCTGATCCGAGCACTGAGGCTATCTGTATGCCGTTGAGGCGAAACCACTCATTGGCACCATTAGTAATTATCTGCATACGGACGTAGTTGCCCCGTCCCGCCGCCTGGGGGCGTATCCGTATCCCCGTTGTTGCGGCACCGCCCCAATAGGCTTTGCCGTATTCGCCGGTACCCCAACCTTCCTGGCCGGGATTGCGGATGGAGTCACTGGTGCCCAACGTCACTGAGTTCATGCCGACGCGGCCCAGGACGGGCCGTACGGTGATCTGGTAATCGCCCTTGGCTAAGGCACTCACGTAGACCCATCCATATTGCTTGACCCAGTTGGGCCGTCCCTGCGTGTAGGCGCGGGTGTAGATGTACTTGCGATATCCGGCATTGGACCGATTGTCGCCATAGTGCAGTTGGAACACCTGACCCCCGTTGTTGCCCACCACCTGTATATACTCGCCAGACGACTTCAACATCGTCCCTGCCGTCATGTTGAGTAGGTCGGCGCGGGTCCACCGCACCGGCTTGCGCCGACGAGCGGTGTTGGCGATGTGGCAATAGGCGGGCACCGTCTTGCCTGTCGCAGGGGACCAGCTATAGTATTCTTTGCGCTCGTTGTTGAAGACGGCAAACGTATTATCCGCATACACCATATTGCGCCTACGTATGAGCTCCGAGATCGGCTGGCTGGCATCCCGCGTGACGAACGAACCTGCCCGCTCCGTAGGGATCAACGCCTCGACGCCGGAGTCACTCATAAACATCAGATAACCACCCCCCTCTGGCCCCGCCTCTTGGATGCTGTAGTGGGATATCGCGCCGATGTTGGGACTGACGATCTCGATGGATACCTCGTTGATCGTCGCCGCCATCGCCATGCGGAAAATCTTAGTGCGCTTGAAGATGAAGAGGTTACCCGCAAAGGCGTAGAGGCCGGTGATGTCGCCGCCATACCCCCGGTATATCTGGATGTTGCCGCTACCCGTGCCGGTCCAATCCTCGCAGTCGCTGGTGACCGAGTAGTAGAGGGTGTCGCCCTTCGCCAGGAACAGCTTGCCCATGAAGGCGGTAGGGAAATTAGAGGCGGTTGGTGGACTGCCCCCCAAAGCCGATAACGCGGTGCCGTTGTATTTCTTGACCGCGTCCTGACCGTTGGCGAGGACGAGGATATCGGCGTTGGTCGTATCCCCATAAAACATCGAGCCCGATACGCGAGTCGTTGCGGTGGTGTTGAGGCCGGTGCCGTCCGTCACTTGGGCGAAGTCGCCGGTAGTGCGCTTGTAGACTTTGCCGTCATCACCCGTAGCAACCAACTGCGTCCCCTCCGCATAGTCGAAGAGACCCGTGATGATGGGCGTACCGCCAATCGTCGCACCCAGCTGCTGATAACCACCCATCGCTTCCGGGTTGTCGGCGGGACCGTCATAGACGATGTTGACGGCATCCCACATCGCACCATCCGGAAAGTCCGGGTTATCGACGGCATAGGTGCGGTCTATGCCTTCCCCAAACCGCTGGTATCCCTCTTCGCGCCACCCTGCCATGATTACCTCCGCACCGATTTGGTATCGAAGTAAACCTGCGACTCCGTTCGCACGTTGGCACCGTAGGAACGTCGGTAGGTCGCCACACTCATGCTGTTGGGTGTGATCGTCGTCGGTCCCCGAATGAGGTTGATGATGGCAAGTTGATACTGCTGCATCCAGTATTGCTGTTCGACGTAGTTGCGATCCCACTTAGCCGCACGAGCACATACGCGGTACTCCACCGCGTCGTAGGCCAAGTCCGGTGCATCCCCCCCGAACAGGTTGGTAGAGAAGGTGGTGTTTTCGGTGTACTTGGTCGTATACCAGAGGTCGAGGACATACTCGTCCTTGGGATAAGGCCATAGCTTGTAGACGGGTTGGTCGCTGCTATCGGCAATGATCCGCGCCAGGGCGATGGGCTTGCCGGCCGTGTTGCGGTGGAAGTCACCGCCCGACGCAGAGAGGAGCTCAGGCATATCGACGACGCCGACCTCGTTGTTAGGGCCGGTGCCTTTGTTATGACCGAACCACGTCTGACCCTCGCTGAACGTGACAAACTGGATCGAGTCCAGATCGGACGTACTCAGCCCATACTCGTCTTGGAGGATGACATAAGAGGCGGAGGTACTGGTAGTACCCACATAAGCGGTCTCTATGGTCAGGGTGTCGGGACTGCTATCGGTGTCGATAGCGGTGACCTTGTAGGAGACCTTGTCGGACGCAACGCGGAGGTACATACCCACCGCCACCGAGCCAAAGTTATTGGCGGCAACCCCATCGTCGTCCTTCGAGGTGACCGTCGTAGACCCGTTGGTGACCGCCACCGTGCCGGTGGTGATGTCGTCGGTGGTCGTAAGCGTAGTACGAGACAGGCCCCAGTTAAACCGCTTGCGACTGAGGACATCCCGCTTGGCGTTATTGGCCTCTTCAATCAGTGCTTGCTCAAGGATATTGGTCGAGGTGAACTCAGTGATTTCCGGCTCTTTGATATCCTTGAGAGCCGCGTTGATGACGACCCCAAGTGTCTTAGCCATCGATCAATAAGCCTTCCACTCGACGTATATAAAAACAGTATCGGATGCCGCTGCTGAAAGCGTTGTTAGCAACAAGTCTCCACTTTCAGTGATGCCGCCACCGGGTACATCTGAATAGTCGAAATCGATGCGACTTGACGCTGCCAAAGGATGCATTGCAATCGGCACATCAGTACCAGCATCTAGCGTTAATTTAGCACTGATGCCCTCTGATGCCGTTATATACCCTTTAATAATCTTGAGTGAAGTTGTGTAGGTCGTAAGAGCACTGATGTCTACGATTACTTCGTTGGTGAATTCGCCAGTTCCAGCCCACTCACCTAGCCACACTAAGTAGCCATTGTGCCCAGACTGTGCGCTTTGTGTTACTAGCGTCCCTGCTCCTGTTGATGGTGCCGCCATACTGATGTCCTCGCAATTCTATTTACTGGTGATACAATGGCGGTGGTGCGGTGCTCCGAAAAGCACCGCACCATCGATGAGCGTCTAGCTGCCGCCAGACGTACCGTATATACCTCTGGGATCACCCCAGCCGGAAGACTGTGCAAACTGACCACTGATCTTGTAGTCTTTGGTGTCAAAGTCATAGATGTAGTCGGTATTGAACTCTTCACGGGTGTAGCATACCAACTTGTGGTTTGCCTTCTCTGCGAGGAGGAACCACGCGTTGGTATCGGTGAGGTAATCCCACACAACCAACTGCAAGCCCAACCCGTTGATCGGGTTGATAGCCGATTCCGAATCGCCGGAACCACCGTAGTTGACCGTGGGGTTGCCACTGGAGTCGAGCAGACGAGCGGCCGTAAACTGACTATCCGGGGATACCAAGAGGTACTTGGGCCGGATCGCCAGACGCTTGCCCGCGCCATCAACGAAGTTCTTGCGAAAATCGATGAGGCCCGTTTCCAGGGAGGTCTTGGAAAGGTCCGCGTGTGAAGAAGGTTCATTGCGGTAGGTGCCGCCATCTTCGCGCACGTGAACAGCAGAAAACAATTCGATGCCATCCGGGCCGGTGTATGAAGACGAGAACCCATTGTTGAAATGGTTTGCCAGAATGGTCTCTTCCGTGGCATTGGCGGAGTAGGCTAGTTCAATTGCCATATCCTCCATCACCCCGT
>Ga0208316_1001661_pt1 | contig 12691 bp, 11 predicted proteins | sample MalvireepMed_231_FD_184240 | JGI IMG/M metagenome (GOLD analysis project Ga0208316, IMG submission 184240) | Marine viral communities from the Global Malaspina Expedition - Malaspina viral metaG DeepMed_231 (SPAdes) (version 2) | ecosystem: Environmental > Aquatic > Marine > Oceanic | place... | reverse complement strand
CGTGCGCGGCGAGGTCATCGCCTCCACCTTCGACGAACCGGCCACCCGCCACGTGCAGGTCGCCGAGATGGTCATCGAAAAGGCCAAGCGCCTGGTCGAGCACAAGCGCGACGTGGTCATCCTGCTGGACTCCGTCACCCGCCTGGGCCGCGCCTACAACACCGTGGTGCCGTCCTCGGGCAAGGTGCTGACCGGCGGCGTCGACGCCAACGCCCTGCAGCGGCCCAAGCGCTTCTTCGGCGCGGCGCGGAACGTGGAGGAGGGCGGCTCGCTGTCCATCATCGCCACCGCCCTGATCGACACCGGCAGCCGGATGGACGAGGTCATCTTCGAAGAGTTCAAGGGCACCGGTAACTCAGAAATCGTGCTGGACCGCAAGGTCGCCGACAAGCGCATCTTCCCGGCCATCGACGTGCTGAAGTCCGGCACCCGCAAGGAAGAGCTGATCACCCCGAAGGACCAGCTGCAGAAGACCTATGTGCTGCGCCGGATCCTCAACCCCATGGGGGCGCAGGACGCCATCGAGTTCCTGCTCGACAAGCTGCGCAACGCCAAGAACAACGACGACTTCTTCCAGTCGATGAACACCTGAGGCGGCGCGCGACGCGGCTCGTCGCTTCCGCTCTCTGCGCCGCAGGCGCCTTGAAGGGGTGACACGAAGGGCACGAAGGGCCGCCAAGGACACTAGGATGGGGCCGCTGAGCCCTTCGTGTCCTTGGCGTTCTTTGGGTTCTTCGTGTCACCTCTTTTTGATTCAGCCTCCGGCTGCAGGTTCCTCAGCCCAGCCCTGTTTCACGTGAAACATCAGGCCTGAGGCGGCGGGACGTGGTCCCTGGGCCACTTGATGAAGGCCACCACCCACAGCATCACCAGATTGACGATCGGCACCACCATCAGGAAGGCCACGGCCCAGGGGATGCCCAGGCGGGAGAAGATCCTGCCGACCGGGTAGATCAGCAGGAAGAGCCAGATCACCACGATCAGCCAGTGCCAGACCGAAAAGCTTTCCATTCTTGAAGTCCCTTCTGTGGCCGGAGATCAGGGGATCAGCAGCGAGGCGCCGACGGTCTCTCGACCCTCGAGGGCCTGGTGGGCCGTCTTCGCCTCCGCCAGGGGGAAGGTCTGGCCGATGTCGATCCGCACCTGACCGCTGGCGATCACGTCGAACAGCGCCGCGGCGCTGGCGTCCAGCTCCGCGGTGGTGGCCACATAGTCGAACAGGGTTGGCCGGGTCAGGAAGAGCGAGCCCAACTGCGACAGCCGTCCGGGCAGAATGGCCGGGGCCGGTCCCGACGCATTGCCGTAGGACACGAACAGACCCCGCCGGGCGAGGCTGTTCAGGGTCGCCTCGAAGGTGGCGGCGCCGACGGAGTCATAGGCCACCGGCACGCCGACCCCGTGGGTCAGGCGACGGACCTCGGCGGCCACATCCTGGTCGCGATAGAGGATGACGTGGTCGCCGCCCAGCTCCCGGACCCGCGCGGCCTTTTCCTCCGACCCCACAGTGCCGATCACCGTGGCGCCCAGCGCCTTGGCCCACTGGACCAGGATCGAGCCGACGCCGCCGGCCGCGGCATGGACCAGGATGGTCTGGCCCGCCTGGACTGGATAGCAGCGGCGCAGCAGGAACTCCGCGGTCATGCCTTTCAGCAGGGCCGTTGCGGCCACGTCGGCCCCCACCTCGGCCGGCGGTCTCACGGCCCGGGCGGCCTTCACCACGTGAAACTCGGCATAGGCGCCGATCGGACCAGACGCATAGGCCGCCAGATCGCCCACGGCGAAGCGGTCGACCCCCTCGCCGATCTCCACCACCTCGCCGGCGCTCTCCATGCCAAGGCCGGAGGGCAGCTTCACGGGATACAGGCCAGTGCGGTGATAGGTGTCGATGAAGTTCAGACCGATGGCCTGGTTGCGGATCAGAATCTCGCCGGGACCCGGCCGGGGCTGTTCGATCTCGACCAGCTCAAGCACCTCAGGGCCGCCATGGCGGGCGATGCGGACCGCGCGCATCAGCGGAGGTTCGCTTTGAAGAAGTCGGCGGTGCGCTGATTGGCGGCCTCTGCGGCCTGCGCATTGTAGTGCTCGCCCGCCTTGCGGGCGAAGGCGTGGTCGCAGCCGGGATAGGTGTGGATCTCGATCTGCGGATGGTTCTTCAGCGCGCCGATAATCAGCTCCTGGGCCGCCTTGGGCACGAACTGGTCTTCCTCGGCGATGTGCATCATCAGTGGGTGGGCCAGGCGTTCAGCCTCGCCAGTGCGCTGCTCGATGCCCACGCCATAATAGGCGACGCTGGCGTCGGCGTCGGTACGGGTGGCGGTGGTGAAGGCCAGCAGGCCGCCAAGGCAATAGCCGACCGCGCCCACCTTGCCGCTGCAGTCCTCGTGGCTGCGGACCGTGTCGATGACCACCCGGATGTCGCGCACCCCCTGGTCGGGATCAAAGGCGTTCATTAGCTCGAAGGCCTTCTTCCACTCGGCTTCGCTCTGGTCGGTGATGTCGACGCCAGGCTCGATCCGCCAGAAGAGGTCCGGGCAGATGGCCAGATAGCCCTGAGCGGCATAGTCATCGCAGATGTCGCGCATCACCTGATTGACGCCAAAGATTTCCTGCAGGACCACGATGGCCGGCGCCGGGGTCTGGGCGGGCTTGGCCACATAGGCCGAAAAGGCGCCGTCTGGGGTTTTGATCTCGAGGGTCTGGCCGGCCATATGCTGCTCCCGTGCGTTTGAACTCTTTGGGCGGCGCGAGGGCTCGCCTCGACCGCCACGTTTCGCCTACCTAGGATGTGGTGTCGCTGGTTCCTGAGGCGACCCCATACCTAACAAGCGATCATAACAATGTCGCCACTGCGCCCGGTTCCCGGCGCCATCGGAGGTTTCCCATGAAGATGACGGTTGAGATCGACTGCTCCCCCACCGAGGCCCGGGCCTTTCTCGGCCTGCCGGACGTGACGGAGTTGAACGAGCGCCTGGTCAAGGAGATGCAGTCGCGGATGGAGCAGAACATGGCCATGGCCTCCCCCGACGAGCTGGTGAAGGCCTGGACGGCCTTCGGCGCCGGCGCCCAGGAGCAGTTTCGCAAGCTGATGACGGCGGCGGCCGAGAGCGCCATGGGCGGCGGCGCCCGGCCGAAATGAGCGACACCATCTACGCCGCGGCCACGGCGCCGGGCCGGGCCGCGGTGGCGGTCGTGCGGATTTCCGGACCGCAGGCCGGACCCGTGCTGGCGCGGCTCGGCGGCCGCTTGCCCCGACCACGGGCGGCCAGCCTGAGGCGGCTGAAGGGCGCTGACGGCGGCCTGCTCGACGAGGCCCTGGTCCTCTGGTTGCCGGGGCCGGCCAGCTATACCGGCGAGGACAGCGCTGAGCTGCACCTGCATGGGGGGCCAGCCGTCGTCGAAGGCGTGCTGGAGGCCCTGGCCGGGCTGGGTCTTCGCCTGGCGCAGGCCGGGGAATTCACCCGCCGGGCCTTCGAGCACGGCAAGCTTGATCTCGCCCAGGCCGAGGGTGTGGGCGACCTGATCGAAGCCGAGACAAAGGCCCAGCGGCGCCAGGCCCTGGACCAGCTGGGCGGCCGGCTGAGCGGCGCTCAGGTCCGCTGGCGCGAGGCCCTGGTGGAGGCCCTGGCGGTGCTGGATGCCGCTGTCGACTTCCCTGACGAGGAGGTGCCGGCCGATGTGGCGGCCCGCGCGGCGCCGGTGCTGGAGGGGCTGATCGCCGAGCTGAAGGCGGCGACGGAAGCGGCCGAGCGGGGCGCGCGGGTGCGGGAGGGCTACCGGATCGCCCTGATGGGCCGGCCGAACGCCGGCAAGAGCACCCTGCTGAACGCCCTGGCCCGGCGGGAGGCGGCGATCGTCACCGCCACGGCCGGCACCACCCGGGACATTATCGAGGTCCCCATGGTCCTAGCCGGCTACAAGGTGATCCTGGCCGACACCGCTGGGCTTCGCGACACTGAGGACGAGATCGAGGCCGAGGGCGTGCGCCGGGCGCGGGCCTGGGGGGAGGGGGCGGATCTGCGCCTCTGGCTCCTGGACGGGTTGGAGGACCAGAGCGACCAGGCGCCGGACGAGGCAGGACCCGATGACCTGATCCTGGCCACCAAGCGGGACCTGGCTGAGCCCGTGACGCGCATCGGCACGCCGTTCACCGTCCGCAGCCCCAATGACCTGGCCTGGCTTGAGGCGGCCCTGGCCGAGCGGGTGGCCGCCGACCTGGGGGGCGCTGAGCCGCCGGCGGCCACGCGCCTGCGGCATCGCGAGCTGTTGGCCGAGGCCAGCCAGCGGCTGGAACGGGCCCTGGCCGAAACCGATCACCCTGAGCTGGCGGCGGAGGATGTGCGGCTGGCCGCCCGAGCCCTGGATCGCATCACCGGGCGGATCGGCGCCGAGGACGTCCTAGACCGGGTGTTCTCGAGCTTCTGTATCGGCAAGTGATGTTTCACGTGAAACCTGCAGGCCTGACATGCCCGGTGTTTCACGTGAAACAGCGAATTTCTCTCGGTCAGACGGCGTCAAACCTGAGGTGTGACCCCGGCGCCCGTCGACCTGGCCCGTCTGCTGACTTATATATGAGGGCCGCCCTGCGCGCGCAGCGGCGACCGAATTCAAGGTCACGGCGTGAACACCCAACTCTTCCAGCATCCGACAGAAGCCGACGCGCAGACCTGGGACGTCATCGTCATCGGCGGCGGCCATGCCGGCTGTGAGGCTGCCGCGGCGGCGGCGCGGGTGGGCGCCCGCACGCTGCTGCTGACCCATAAGCTTGAAACCATCGGCGAGATGTCCTGCAACCCGGCCATCGGCGGCCTAGGCAAGGGCCATCTGGTGCGTGAGATCGACGCCCTCGATGGGGTCATGGCGCGGATGGGCGACAAGGCCGGCATCCAATACCGCCTGCTGAACCGCTCCAAGGGCGCCGCCGTCCGCGGCCCGCGCTCGCAAATTGACCGGAAACTCTATCGCCAAGCCATGCAGGCCGAGCTGGCGTCCACGCCCAACCTCACCCTCAAGGGGGAGGCCGTCGAGGACCTGATCGTGCAGGACGGGCGAGTTGAGGGCGTGGTGAGCGCAAGCGGCCAAACCTATCGGGCGGGCCGGGTGGTCCTGACCACGGGCACATTCCTGAAGGGCCTGATCCATCTGGGCGACCGCCGCATCCCGGCCGGCCGCGCGGGCGAGGCCCCGGCCATCGGCCTGGCCGACCGGCTCTATGACAGCGGCCTGGCCATGGGCCGGTTGAAGACCGGCACCCCAGCGCGGCTGGACGCCGCAACCATCGCCTGGGATCGGCTGGACATGCAGGCGGCCGATGACCCGCCGACGCCCTTCTCCTTCCTGACCCGCCAGATCACCACGCCGCAGATCGCCTGCGGCATCACCCACACCACCGAAGCGACGCATCAGATCATCGCCGAACGGCTGTCGGAATCGGCGGTCTATGGCGGACGGATCAGCGGCCGGGGGCCGCGCTATTGCCCGTCCATCGAGGACAAGGTGGTCCGCTTCGCCGACAAGACCAGCCACCAGATCTTCCTGGAGCCGGAGGGGCTGGACGACGACACCGTCTATCCCAACGGCATCTCGACCTCGGTCTCCGAAGAAACCCAGGATCTGTTTCTGCGCACCATTCCCGGCCTCGAGCAGGTGCGGGTGAAGCGGTATGGCTACGCCATCGAGTATGACTATGTGGATCCCCGCGAGCTCTATCCGACGCTGGAGGTCAAGCGGATGCCCGGCCTCTACCTGGCTGGTCAGATCAACGGCACCACGGGCTATGAGGAGGCTGGCGCCCAGGGCCTGGTGGCCGGGCTGAACGCCGCGCGGTCGGCCGGCGGCGGCGAGCCCCATGTGTTCGCCCGGGACGAGGCCTATATCGGGGTGCTGATCGACGACCTGGTCACCCGCGGCGTAACTGAGCCCTACCGCATGTTCACCAGCCGGGCGGAGTTCCGCCTGATCCTGCGGGCTGACAACGCCGACCAGCGGTTGACGGACAAGGGCGTCGCCCTGGGGGTGGTGGGGTCCGAACGCGCCAGCGCCTTCGGCGCCAAGGCCGCCGCCCTGGGCGAGGCCCGGGGCGCCGCCGCGCGCCTCACCCTGTCTCCGGCCAAGGCGGCCCAGGCCGGCCTGCCGGTCAAGGCCGACGGGGTGGTGCGCAATGTGGTGGAGCTGCTGGCCTATCCGACCATCGCCTTCGAAGACCTGGCCGCCCTCTGGCCGGAGCTGAAGACCTGGGCGCCGGAGATCCGCGAGCAGGTGGAGATCGACGCCAGCTATGCCGGCTATCTCGATCGCCAGGCGGCTGACGTGGCCGCCTTCCGCCGGGACGAGGATCTGCGCCTGCCGGCCGAGCTGGACTATGCCGGGGTCGGCGGCCTCTCCAACGAGGTGCGCGAAAAGCTCGCCGCCATCCGCCCGCTGACGCTTGGCCAAGCCGCGCGCATCGAAGGGGTGACGCCCGGCGCGCTCACCGCCCTGCTGGCCCATGTCCGACGCAAGGTGGCGGCATGAGCGCGAACGCTCTGCCGGCGCCGGATTCCGCCGAAAATGGCCCTGAAAAAATCGCCGCTGTGGCGCACAGCGCCGTACCTCACATCGACGAAGCAGAATTTGTGCGGCTCAGCGGAGCCTCGGAGGCGCAGATTTCGGCTCTGCGGACCTATCGCGACCTGCTAACCGACTGGAATCAAAGGATGAATCTGGTGGGCCCGGCCACCTTGCCCGACTTCTGGGGAAGGCACGCCTGGGACTCCGCTCAGCTCATTTTGTTGGCGCCGCAGGCCCTGACCTGGGCGGATCTGGGCGCCGGCGCCGGCCTGCCCGGAATCGTCCTGGCCATTCTCGGCCAGGGGCGCGAAGGCTTCGAGGTCCACCTGGTGGAGAGCATGGCCAAGCGCTGCCGCTTCCTGGAGGAGGTGGTCAGCGTCCTGGACCTGCCGGCGACGATTCATAATGACCGTGCGGAAAACCTGTCGCGGGATGTGGATATCGTAACCGCCCGGGCTTGCGCCCCCATGACGCGCCTGCTGGGCTATGCCAAGCCTTGGCTGGACGGGAACAACACCGCCCTCTTCCTCAAGGGCCAGGACGTGGCCGCCGAAATCGAGGCGGCGCGGTCGGCCTGGCGGTTCGAGGCGGAGCTTCTGCCCAGCGCCAGCGATCCCCGCGGCCGCATCGTTCGCCTGAGGAACAAGATCCATGTCCGCCGAAGCTGAGGTCCAGGACGCCAGGCCCGCCGTCGCCGGCGCCAGCCGCGCCCGTGTCCTGGTGATCGCCAACCAGAAGGGCGGGGTGGGCAAGACCACCACGGCCATCAATCTGGGCACCGCGCTGGCCGCGGTCGGCGAGAAGGTGCTGCTGATCGACTCCGACCCGCAGGGCAATGCGTCCACGGGCCTGGGCGTCGGCCGCGCCAAGCGCAAGACCACCCTCTATGACGTGCTGATGGGGGAGAAGCCGGCGGTGGAGGCGGTGGTGCCCACCGACCTGCCGGGCCTCTACATCATTCCGGCCGATCCGGACCTGTCCGGCGTCGAGCTGGAGATCGGCTCGCAGAGCCGGCGGTCGTTCAAGCTGCGCGACGCCCTGGAGCAGATCCGCCGGGACGGGGACTTCACCTATGTCCTGATCGACTGCCCGCCGTCCCTGAACCTGCTGACCGTCAACGCCATGACCGCGGCCGACGCCGTCCTGGTGCCCCTGCAGTGCGAATTCTTCGCCCTGGAGGGCCTGACCCAGCTGATGCGGACGGTGGAGCTGGTGCGGGGCAGCCTCAATCCGGCCCTGGAGATCCAGGGCGTGGTGCTGACCATGTATGACCGCCGCAACAGCCTGTCCGAACAGGTGGCCAGCGATGTGCGCGAGCACTTCGGCCAGAAGGTCTACGACACCGTCATCCCCCGCAATGTGCGGGTGTCGGAGGCGCCGTCCTTCGGCAAGCCGGTGCTGGTCTATGATCTGAAATGCGCCGGCAGCCAGGCCTATCTGAAGCTGGCCCGCGAAGTCGTGGTCCGCGAGCGCCAGCGGCGCGCCAAGGCCGCCTAAAGAGTTGGGAAGATGAGCATGGCGGAAAACCGCAGGGGCCTGGGCCGGGGCCTGTCGGCCCTGTTGGGCGAGGCCGAGGATGAGAATGCCGACGGCGCGGCGACCGCGGCCACGGCCTCGGAGTCGGGTGGAGCTGCGCCCACGGCGCCCCCGCGCGAACTGCCGATCGACCTTGTCGATTCAAATCCGACCCAGCCCCGCACCGTGTTCCACGATGAGGACATGGAGGAGCTGACCAACTCGATCCGCGAACGTGGCGTGCTGCAGCCGATCCTGGTCCGACCCAGGCCCAATGGCCGCTTCGAGATCGTCGCCGGCGAGCGGCGCTGGCGGGCGGCGCAGAAGGCTGGCCTGCACAATGTGCCCGTGGTGGTCCGCGAGCTCGACGACCTGCAGGTGATGGAGATCGCCATTGTCGAGAATGTCCAGCGGGCCGATCTCAACCCCATCGACGAGGCCCGCGGCTATGAGGTGCTGATCGCCCGGTTCGGCCGCAGCCAGGAGATGGTGGCGCAGGTGGTGGGCAAGAGCCGCAGCCATGTGGCCAACATGCTGCGCCTGCTGACCCTGCCCGGCGCGGTGCTGAACCTGGTGGTGGAGGGCAAGCTTTCGGCCGGCCACGCCCGGGCCCTGATCACCTCGGACAACGCCGAGGCCCTGGCGCAGCAGATCATGGCCAAGGGGTTGTCGGTGCGCGACACCGAGGCCCTGGTGCGCAAGGGCGCCGAACCCGCGGCTCGCGGGGGTGGCGCGCGCAGCGGAGGCGGCTCGGGCGCGGACAAGGATACCGACACCCTGGCCCTGGAGAACGATCTGGCCGAGGTGCTGGGCCTCTCGGTGCAGATCGCCGACCGCGGCGGGGCCGGCGAGCTGAAGATCAGCTACAAGACCCTAGAACAGCTGGACGACCTCTGCCGGAGACTGTCCCGCACGGGGTGATGTCGCGGCGCGAAGCGCCAGGAAGACCCACCACGAAGAACACGAAGGACACGAAGGCGCTGCGGCGTCTTGGTGATCTTTGTGCGCTTTGTGGTTCCTCTCTTTCTGCGCCTGCGGATGAACCGCCCCACCTTCCGTCACCCTGGGCCCTGTGCCCAGGGTCCCTCGCGACGCTTGCGCCCGCCTCGACGAGGGACCCTCGGGACAAGCCCGAGGGTGACGCGTGTGGGGTGTGGCTTGCCTGGCCCTACAGCCCCATCCGCCGGGCGCGGGCGGCGATGGTGAGGGCGAGGCGTTCGGCGATCAGGCGGTCGGGGCTGCCGGTGGTCTTGCAGGCCCGGTCGGCGGCCAGGACTTCGGGTTGGACCATGTCCAGGGTCTCCAGGCTCCAGGCGCGGGCCTGGCGGAGGAATTCGCGCTCACTCTTCCAGAAAACGCCGGACGCCTTGGCGGCCTCGGGCAGGCCCGCCCCGCTCTTGACCAGGGTCAGGGTGCGGCGCAGGCGGGCGAGGTGCTGGCTGATGGCGCGGACGGCGGCGGGGCCGCTCTCCCCCTCGGCGGCGGCCCGGCGCAGACCGCTCTGGGCCTCGGCGATGCGGCCGCCAAAGGCGTCCGACGCCGCATCGGCCAGGGAGGCCTCGGGCTCGACGCCTAAGAAGTCGTCCAGGTCCTTGGGCGTGGCGGTGAGGCTGCTGCGGGGGCCGAGATAGAGGATCAGTCGCTCGATCTCCTGGCGGGCCACGCCGCGATCCTTGGGCAGGCGGGCGACGAACAGGGCGAGCGCCTCGGTGTTCAGCCCCAGCCCTTCGGCGTTCAGGGCCTCGCGGACCAGGCGGGCCATGTCGCCGGGCTCGTCCTCGTAGCAGGGGATGACGGCGCAGGCCGGGGCCTTTTCGGCGATCTTGCGCAGGCCAGAGTCACGGCCCAGGGCGCCGGCCTCGATGAGGAAGAAGGCCTCGGGATTGAAGGCGCCGTCCACATGGCCCTTCATGGCCTCGGCGGCCATCTTGTCGAGGCTGGCCTTTTCGCTGGAGAGCTTCAGCCGCACCAGGCGCCGGCCGCCCATCAGGGACTGGGAGGCCAGCTCGTTGTCCAGCCGCCCGGCGTCGCCGTCGATGTCGCCGTCGGTCAGCAGGGCGACGTCGAAGGGATCATCGGGATTGGGGACGACCTTGCCGGCCAGCTGACTGGCCCGTTCGCGCACCACGCCAATGTCGCGGCCATAGATCACCGCCCCGCGCATGGCGGGGTCGGGCTTGGCCAGGAAGCGCTCGATGTCCGGCCGCCGGCTGAGGATCATGCCGGCGGGCTCCTAGGGCTCGGCCTGGTCGGCGAACCAGGCGGCCAGCTCCAGCTGGATGCGCCGGGCGGCCTCGGCGGCGGCCCGCTCCTGGGCGTCCTGCTGGGCGGTGATCGAGGCGTAGGGCTGGTCGGCGGAGTCGTAGGTCAGCTCGACCCGCACCCGGCCGGTCTTGGCCGGTTCGCCGGTGGCGCCCGCGCGCAGGGTGTAGGCGGCCGTCAGCACGTATTCGTAGCGGGTGGCCACATTGTCCACCCGAAGACCGCGGGGGAACCGCTGCTCCGACAGGTCCAGATCCAGGCGCCAGCCCGAGGCGCCGGGCCGGGTGGCCAGGGCGTCGTTCAGGGCCTGGCTGACGAGGTAGCCGGCCCGGCCGCGGGGGCTGGGCACGTCGATGTCGGACAGGCCAAGGGCGACGCCAGGCTCGGCATAGAGCGGCCGGAAACCGCAGGCCGAGAGGGCCAGGGTCGCGAGGCTGAGCGCCAGCACGCCGGCGCGGCGGAGGGGTCTGGTCGTCATCTAGTTGGCCACGATGTTGACGATGCGGTCCTTGACCACGATCACCTTGCGGATGGTCAGGCCCTCAAGGCGCCGTGCGATCTCCGGGTCGTCAAGCACCATCTTCTCCACATCGGCCGGCTCGGCGCCGGCCGGCGCGCTGATCTCGCCGCGGCGCTTGCCGTTGACCTGCACGGGCAGGACCTTGACGGAGTCCTCCGCCAGGGCGGGATCATAGTCGGGCCAGGGCGCGACAGCCACCAGACCTTGGCCGCCGATCACCGCCCAGCATTCCTCGGCCAGGTGTGGGGTGAACGGGGCGACCAGTCGGGCGAACACCGACAGGGCCGCCTGGCGGGCGGCGAGCACGGCGGGACTGGCGTTCTGGGCCGGATGGGCCTTGAGAACATTGAGGAATTCGTACAGCCGCGCGATGCCGGAATTGAACCGGAAGTCGTCCACCGCCTCGGTCATGGCCTTGATCAGCCGGTGGCTGGCCCGGGTCAGGGCCAGGGCCGCCTCATCGGGCTCGGCAGGGGGAACGCTGGCCGGCTGGCTTTCGAACTCGGCCCAGACCCGGTTGACGAAGCGCCAGGCGCCCTCGACGCCGGAATTGGACCACTGGGTGTCGCGCTCGGGCGGGCTGTCGGACAGGACGAACAGGCGCGCGGCGTCCACCCCATAGACCTCGAAGATCTCCTCGGGCGCCACGGTGTTCTTCTTGGACTTCGACATCTTTTCGACGTCGCCGATCACCACCGGCTCGCCGGTCTCGACCAGGGTGGCGCGGCGGCTGTTGCCGCTGGCCTCGATCTCCACCGCCGCCGGCTCCAGCCACTCGCCGGACGCGCGACGATAGGTTTCGTGGGTGACCATGCCCTGGGTGAACAGGCCGGCGAAGGGTTCGCGCACCGACAGCATGCCCTCATCGGCCAAGGCCTTGGTGACGAAACGGGCATAGAGCAGGTGCAGGACGGCGTGCTCGATCCCGCCGATATACTGGTCCACCGGCAGCCAGTAGTCGGCGGCGGCCTTGTTGATCGGCTCTGCGGCGGTCGTATCGGTGAAGCGGGCGAAGTACCAGGACGAGTCCACAAAGGTGTCCAGGGTGTCGGTTTCCCGGGTCGCGGGTCCGCCGCAGGCCGGGCAGTCCACATGCTTCCAGGTGGGGTGACGGTCCAGCGCATTGCCCGGCTTGCCGAAGTCCAGGTCCGGCGGCAGGGCGACGGGCAGCTGGTCCTTGGGCACGGGGACGACGCCACACTTGGCGCAATGGATCACCGGCACCGGGCAGCCCCAGGCCCGCTGGCGGGCCACGCCCCAGTCGCGCAGGCGATAGACGGTGGCGCCTTCGCCCAGGCCCAGCGCCTCGATGCGGGCGATGGCGGCTTCTTTCGCCGCCTCTATATCGAGGCCGTTCAGGAAGCCGGAGTTCACGATGTGACCGGGGCCAGTATAGGCCTCGTCGCCTGTGGCTTGGTTGTGCAGCCAAGCGGAGGCGTCTCCTTCCCAGTCGTACTCGGGCGGCAGGACCACGGGCTTGACCGGCAGGTCGTACTTGCGGGCGAAGTCCAGGTCGCGCTGGTCGTGGGCCGGGCAGGCGAAGATGGCGCCCGTGCCGTAGTCCATCAGGATGAAGTTGGCGATCCAGACAGGCAGCTTCCAGGTCGGATCGAACGGATGGGCCACATGGAGGCCGGTCTCGTAGCCCACCTTCTCGGCGGTCTCGATCTCGGCGGCGCTGGTTCCGCCCTTGCGGCATTCAGCGATGAAGGCCGCGGCCTTGGGATCGGCGGCGGCCAGCTGCTCGGCCAGCGGGTGATCCGGCGCAATGCCCACGAAGCTCGCCCCATAGAGGGTGTCGGGGCGGGTGGTGTAGACGTTCAGGCCGTCCTCGAAACCGGCCGGCGC
>Ga0208316_1001658_pt1 | contig 12711 bp, 17 predicted proteins | sample MalvireepMed_231_FD_184240 | JGI IMG/M metagenome (GOLD analysis project Ga0208316, IMG submission 184240) | Marine viral communities from the Global Malaspina Expedition - Malaspina viral metaG DeepMed_231 (SPAdes) (version 2) | ecosystem: Environmental > Aquatic > Marine > Oceanic | place... | reverse complement strand
TTCATACCCGTGGAGGATTTTGTTATCTCCTACGATACGCCAGACCTTCGTACATCAGGACGCTATACCCATCTTATTCGGATGGAAGAGAATGAATTGCTCAAAAGGCAAATATCAGGATTCTATTCCGAGATGGATATGGAAAAAGATCCTGACCCAAGTGCGAACAAGGGGGATATTTCAAACAAGCTGGAGGAAGTTCAGGGACGAAGCAGGGACATTGGTAGCAAGGATAGAATATTCACACTTCTTGAAATGCATGTCGACATGGACTTGGATGACTACAAGGATGAGGACGGTATTGCCGTTCCCTATATCATTACCGTTTGCCTTGATACAAAAAGAGTTTTATCAATAAGAAGAAATTATAATGAAGATGATGATGAAAAGAAACGCATACAGCATTTTGTTCATTATAAATTCCTGCCGGGATTTGGTTTCTATGGCCTAGGCTATGTTCACCTTCTTGGCAACCTGCAAAAATCAGCAACAACCGTTCTTCGATCACTTATCGATGCTGGACAATTTGCCAATCTTCCTGCCGGTTTCAAGGCAAGGGGAATGCGAATTGAAGGAGGAGACCAGCCAATAGGATTTGGCGAGTTCAAGGATGTAGAGGGATACGGGGATGACATTAAGAAATCTGTCATACCGTTACCGTTCAAGGAACCATCCCAAGTTCTAACGCAACTGCTCGGATCAATGACCGAGGAAGGAAGGCGACTGGCTGCGACTACGGATCTGCAAACAGGGGATGGCAATACACAAGCTCCTGTAGGCACAACAGTAGCCTTGCTGGAACAGGGGACAAAAGTTATGTCCTCAATCCATAAGCGTCTTCATAATTCTCAAAAAGAGGAACTTAGGGTACTTGCACGAATCAATCTTGATTCTCTTCCAGATTATTATCCATATGATGTATCAGGCGTAAGCCGTTATGTCTTCAAGAAGGATTTTGACGGAAGAGTCGATGTTCTTCCAGTATCCGATCCAAATATATTTTCTACGGCACAACGGGTCATTCTGGCCCAGACACAATTGCAAATGGCACAATCTGCTCCCCAGATCCATGATCTGCGTGAAGCATACAAAAGAATGTACGATGCATTGAATATTGCAGATGTAGAGGATATTCTCATGCCGGAAATGGGCGACAAGCCGAAGGATCCAGCAACGGAAAATTACGCAATGCTACAGGCAAGACCTGTCAAGGCGTATCCGTGGCAAGACCATGAATCCCATATGGGAGTTCATCAGGCATTTATGATGGATCCGTCCAATGTTCCCCCGTCACAGAATCCGCAACAGCAACAGCAGATGCAGATGGCATTGCAGCAAATGATTACTGCCCATATTGCCGAGCATAAGGCTCACTTGTATAGGCAGATGATAGAGCAGGAAAGTGGATCAGAACTTCCAACTCCACCAGATTATTCTCGTGAGAATATGGCAAAGGATGATGGGTATGAATCAATGGATCCTGATATGGAAAATCAGGTGGCAAGGGCACAACTTCAAGCCGCTCAAGTCATTTCACAAAGAAATCAAGCCTTGATGCAGGCACAACAAAACCAACAGATGAACCAAGATCCTCGTATCCAGATTATGAAGGAAGATCTAAGGCTTCGAGAACAGGAACAAGTAGCGAACGTTCAGAACGATCAGCAACGAAATGTTCTCAAGGCAGAGGAAATTCGACTGAAGGAATCAGAGCAACGCAATCAGGATGAAATTGATATTATGAAAATTAATACCGACAAGGATATTGCAATGCAGAAGATGGCTGTGGATGCTAGTACCAAGACAAGGAACATTAGGTCACAGGAAGTACGAGATGCCTCAAGGGCAAAATCAAACGAACGAATAGCGAACAAAAGGGAGAAACTAAAAAAATGACAAAAAGACTAGGAATGGAAAAAAAGAAAAAGAAAAAAGATAAAATAAAAAAACAAGTAGAAAAACAAGTAGAAGAAGGAACGTGGGAAGGAGCAACTGAAGGACTTCAAAATATGAAAGAAAAAGAAGTTTGGGTTATTGAAGATTTTGAAGAACCTTACTATGTTACTCCTGAATCGGAAGATTTCAAGAGAATGAAAAAAGAACCAAAAGATATTGGTGCTTTCGCTGGTGGTGGAAGAGTAATAAAATACTTTAACCGAGGCGGAGGAGTTTACGGCTATAATCAAGGGGGAGGCGTGAACAAACATCAAGGACAATACGATATCCAAGTCAAGAAAATAAAAGGAAAAGGTAAAGTCTTATAGTGGATGTAGTTAAGTTCATAAAATTTTTAAAGACAAAAGTAGAGAGGGAACGAGAGTTAATATCAGATTCTCTTGTTGACGGGCGTATTTCTAAAGAGGATTACGAGAAATCTGTTGGCAAGGCTTCTGGACTGAAAATGTGTTTGGATTTAATAAGGGAAAGTTCAAAAAATTTAGAGGAGGACGATGACTGAATTTTCGCTAGTTGAAAAAGAACTAAAGGATAAGAAACATCCTGTAGCCGTTGGCCACAGGATATTAGTAAAGACATTAGATGTTGCTGATAGAACGAATAAAGGAATTTATTTGCCCGGCAAGGCTGTTGAAGATCACCGTGCTGTTGCATCCATTGGAAAAATAATCCAGATGGGCGAAGATGCATACAATAGGGATGACATGTCAAAGGCTTGGGCAAAATTAGGAGATTACGTTATGTTCGGAAAATACGCTGGACACCGATTCAAATACGGTGAAGCTGAATTACGAATAATGAACGATGACGAGATTCTGGCTATAGTGCCAGATATAAAAAGTGTTAGCTAAAGCATACTTTGTAGCATAGGCTACACTTTATTCCAACCGTAGCAATTCTGCTACGCAATTTAATATTAAATCTTTGGAGAAAAACCAATGCAAGTAGTACACGATGTATTGGGTAAAGGCAAAAAACCCAAACGTGTTGTTGATGACGGAAAGGAAGAAAAACTAGAGCCGTTAAAGGCAGAAGTTCTAGGAAACCTAGACGAAGAAAAAGTTCTTCCAGAAATCGAAGATCAACAATATATTGAAAATACCTCAGAGGAAGAATCGCAAGATGATTCCGAAGAGGTAGTTGCCCACCCTGAAAGTGAAGAGGAAGCTATTCCTCAAACTGAAAGGAAGAAAAAGAAGAAGACCTATCAAGACCGTATCAATGAGCTTGTGAAAAGAGCAAATGATGCTGAACGAGAAAGAAATAAGTTGTTTACTGTTAATCAGTCTTTGACTGATGAAATGCAGAAGATGCAACCTGACTTTCAAAAAGCTCGTGAGGATTTGTATGAATCCAAGAAAAAATCAGCAGAAGATGCTTTGGTAACAGCTCGTCTTGATCATAAGACTGCTTATGAAAGCGGTGATGCCGACAAACTTCTTGAAGTATCGGAAAAGATCGCTGACCTGAAGTATGAGCTTAAAAATCTTGAGTCTTCTCCTAAACCGATTGAACAAAGCATAAGCGATCAAACAAGTGGTAGAGCAACGGACTTACCGAAACCACAAGTTGATCCGAAGGCTTTGAGGTGGTCTCAAGAAAATACTTGGTTCGGAAAGGACGTAGCCATGACGGGTGCGGCCTATGGTATAGACAACCAGTTGAAGAACGAAGGATATGATCCAACCTCGGATGCTTATTACGCAGAGATTGATCGCAGAATGAGAGGTGCTTTCCCTAGCAATTTTGAAGGGGACGAGCCTCGACAAGTTGTAGCTGGTGTAAACCGTGCTACCCGTTCCACATCTAAGAGAGTTCGACTTTCTGAGGGCCAAATCGCAATGGCTCAAAGGTTAGGTGTGCCAACTAATGAATATGCGAAGTTTGTAAAGGAGCAATAATGATGATTGCAAAGAAAACTAAACAAACAACTCGTTCCCATAAGGAACGCAAAAAAACTTATGTACCTCCTAGTAGTCTGGATGCACCCTCACCCAATTCTGATGACGTTAAGTACAGATGGATAAGGGTTCAAGCGGCTGGAGAGGACGATCCACGGAACATAGCCAAACGGAGACGTGAAGGTTATGAATTTGTTCGTGCTGATGAGCATCCAGATGAAACCTATGCCGTACACGAAAGCGGAAAGTTTGCTGGAGTTATTGGTAGCGGAGATGTTGTTTTAGCTAAGATTCCTAAAGACCTCGTTGATTCAAGAAATGAATGGGTAAATACCCGTACAAGAAATCAGCAAAGGGCTGTAGATGAAAGTCTTTTGAAAGAACAACATCCTTCAATGCCTATAAACCAACAACGATCTTCCGATATATCACACGGGCGTAAAAAGCCCCAGTTTGATGAATAGCATAAGGCTACTTTTGTAGTTACGGATTAATTATCCTAAATAGGAGAATTAAATGGCAAATGTTGACGCACCAAATGGTGCTAAACCGGTACGTCATTTGACAGGTGGTGTTATCAGGGCTAGAGAATGGAAAATAGCTTCTGGTAGTTCAACTGCAATTTTCACTGGGGATTTCGTTAAGTTACTGAGCACTGGCTATATTGATGTAGCTGCTGCTGGTAACAGACTTCTCGGTGTTTTTGCTGGAGCTTCATATACTGCCTCAGATGGTACACCAAAATTCGTAAAATATTGGCCTGCTAGTACTACTACTCTGGGATCTGCTGACGCAACAGCTTACGTCTATGACGATCCGCAAATTATCTTTGCGATCCAAGGAGATGGAACTGATGCATTCACACAAGTAGGAAACCTTGCTAATGTCTTAGCTACTGCTGGATCGACCACTACTGGTCAATCCAAAATGGAGCTTGACACAAGTGACATTGGTACTGGGCCTGCTAACTTGAGAATTCTCGGTATAACTGCCGATCCAAAGAATTCTTGGGGTGCGAACACTGAACAGGAAGTTCTAATCGTTGAACACGAATTGAACGTACACACTGTTCGTGGCGATGCAGATGGAACTCCGGGAGTATAATATATGGCTATATCACGTTCACAACTGGCAAAAGAGCTAGAACCGGGCTTACACGCCCTTTTTGGTTTAGAATACAGTCGTTGGGAACAAGAACACGCACAAATCTTTACAGCAGAAAACTCTTCAAGAGCTTTTGAAGAAGAAGTTTTGCTCACTGGGTTTAAAGGTGCAGTTTCAAAAGCAGAAGGAAGTGCTGTAAGTTATGACACTTCATCTGAATTATGGACTGCTCGTTACACTCATGAAACTATCGCATTGGCGTTTTCAATCACTGAAGAAGCGGTTGAAGATAATCTTTACGATACGCTTTCAAAAAGATATACTGCGGCTCTTGCTCGTTCAATGGCTTACACTAAGCAAGTTAAAGGGGCTAACGTCCTTAACAACGGATTCAGTTCAAGTTATCCGGGTGGCGATGCGAAAGCATTACTTACTACTGATCACCCTTCACTTGAAGCTGGAGACCTAGCTAACGAGCCATCAACTGCGGCTGATTTATCTGAATCATCCCTAGAATCTGCCTGTATTTCTATAGGCGGATTTGTTGACGACAGAAATATTCCTGTGGCAGTACAACCTAGAAAATTGGTCATTCCAAAAGATTCTGCTTTCGTAGCACAAAGAATCCTGAAGAGTGAACTTAGAGTTGGTACTGCTGACAATGATATCAATGCAATGAGATCAATGAATATATTCCCAGAAGGTTATACTGTGAATCACTATTTAACTGATACCGATGCTTGGTTCATTCTCACAGATCTTGGCGGTTCGGGACTTAAAATGTTCCAAAGACGACCGTTAAAGACTGCAATGGAACCAGATTTTGAAACAGGAAACATGCGTTTCAAGGCTTCTGAAAGATATTCTTTCGGATGGTCTGACTGGAGATCCGTTTTTGGATCACCGGGAGCGTAGAGAGTACGAATAAAGGGGGGATTTCCCCCCTTTATCTTATAGATTTAGAATCATTCTAATCTATGGAACTAGGATAAAATAATCATGCCAACTGCCCTAGCAGACAATCGTAGAAGCGATGGTATGATTTAACTACGAGGAATTTAAAATGGCTAAAACATCTTTTACCGGCCCAGTAAGGTCGGAAAATGGATTTAAGTTAATTAGCAAGAATACTACTTCTGGTTTAATATCAGAAAGAACAGTCCACGACTTAGGAATCAAGGACACTAGACGATACTACTTGGAGGAGTATTTTGATCTTCTACCCGGTATTAATGGAGATTTGGCTTCAACTACTGAATCTACGAACACACCTGTAAGCAGGCAATTTGAAATATTAGGAACTAACCACACATCAGCTCTCGCTACTTATAGTGCTACCGTTGCAGGTATGGCTATGACAACAGCGACAGCAGACCAAGACCGAATGATTGTAGCACCACACTTGGACTCCAAGCAAGGAGCTTGGTCTGGGGTAAAGTGGGGCACTGAAAATCAGGTTCACTGGGAATGTGGAATTAGAACAAGTTCCGCAATCGACAACCAATGGATTTGGGCGGGATTGAAAAAAACCAATGTTGTGGAACTCGCAACCGATACTGAACAAGCGTTTTTTACTTTCGGTACTGATGCGGATAATGCCGGTCAGTCATTTACAGACTTTACCAAATTACATTTTGTGCATAGTATTGGTGGCACTGATTATATCAGCCAATTACCAATTACTGTTGCGGCAAGTACAAATTATCATTTGAAAATTAAATTTGATAGTGATAGAAAAGTATCTATTTTTGTTGATGGTGAACAATATAATGTTACCAGCACATCTGGTAGCACGGGTGGTACTGCTGTAACAAAGGGAACTACCAAGTCAGCGGCTATAACCGATGATGTTGATTTAATTCCATACATTGGAATTGAAAATTGCGATGCGGCAGCGGCAGTCTTGAATGTTCAGTTTGAGGCAATAAGCAGACTGATATTTGAATAAACAATAACGGCTAGGGTGTAAAAGCCCTAGCCTTTTTATAGGAGGAAATAAATGGCTGATACAGTAACAGGCCCAACAACGCTTTTTGAATCTGACAAAAAAATCGTATACAAATTAGTGGTTGAATCAGATGGCACTGGTAGTACAACAGTTTTTGCTGATGTTTCTGCCTTGACAGCGAGGGGTGACGGTACATCTGCGGCATATGTAAACTTACAACAAGTTTGGTTTGCCTGTGATACAGGAGATGGTGGAGATACTCATGCTCGTTTAGATTATGAAGATTCAGATGCTGATATTCCAATGCTTGGTTTAGTTGGAACAGGTCACTGGGATTTTCGTAGTTTTGGAGGAATACAACCCAATACAACATCAAACTCAAATGAATATGATGTTAACTTGGTTGTTCCGAGTCAGGCTGACGATGGAAATATGTACACGGTTGTGGCTGAATTTAATAAAGTATATTAATTAGGATAATACATGGCTCTTTCAGGAACTACATCTTGGACTTTACAGGTTGATGAAATAATTGACGAGGCATTGGAACGTGTTGGAGGTAATCCACAAACGGGAAATGAGCAAAAAAGTGCAAGACGATCTTTAAATTTAATTTGCAAGGATTGGATTAACAGAGGTATTCTGTTATGGGCTGTCGATGAAGTATCACAGACTTTAACGGATGGAACAGCAAGTTATACATTGGATACGGATACTATTGATATTTTAGATGCTGTCATACGAGAAACAAATGGTACAGATATAACAGATCATACCATTACAAGAATTAGTCGTGAGGATTATTTGGAAATACCAAATAAGGATGATAAGGCAAGACCGTCTCAATGGTTTTTAGATAGACAAAGAGATGCTCCTGTATTATACTTATATCCAACACCTAACGATTCCACGGATGCTTTTCGATATAGAAGAAGAAGAAAAATTCAAGATATAGATGCATCCTATCAGGATGTGGATGTACCAGACAGGTATCTTCCTTCCCTGACAAGCGGATTGGCTTATTATATGAGCCAAAAAAGGCCACAAATTGATGGTAACAGGCGACAAGAACTTAAAATGCTATATGAAGAAGAGTTTGAAAGAGCTATAACAGAAGATAGGGAGAGAGTAGATGTCAGAATCATCCCAGACTTTGGATATTAAAATTTGTAAAAAATGCGGTCGTGAGTGCGATTGTGGAGATAATTGTAAATGCAACGAAAAAGATTGCGAATGCAAAAAAAAGAATGTTGAATTTGAATCAGATTTTAGCGTAACGGTACATTAAAATGGCTTTCTCAAAAGGAAAATATGCTATGGCTGTATCGGACAGGAGCGGACTCGCTTTTCCCTATACGGAAATGGTTAAGGAATGGAATGGATCATTTGTTCATAGATCGGAATTTGAGGAAAAACATCCACAATTAAAATCAAAAAAACATGCAGTTGACAGTGAAGGTTTAAAGAATTCAAGACCAGATACTAAACAATATCCTTCTGCACAGATACAAAATGGATTTATAAATACTTTACATAAAACATTGGGACATACAGCAAAAACATTTGAGGGAACTTTTGGAGAAGGATCAGCACATGGTGGCAATGCAAGTCCTCTAGCAACAGAGTTAACCATGTCAGCAGGTTTAGGATCGGAAACTGTCGTCATCTCCTAAAATAAATTTATTTGTAGCAACACCAGCTTATGGTGGATGGCTATGTGAGGATTACTTTCATTCCATGTTGGAACTGCAAACCTTTTGCAGAAAAGAGGAAATTGCTCTTCGGGTACAGACATTGGGAATGGAATCTCTCGTTACACGAGCAAGGAATACATTAGTAGCAAATTTTCTAGATGATGAACATGCTACTCATTTATTGTTTGTTGATGCCGATATAGGATTTAGTCCAACAATTATAAAAAGAATGCTGGACTTTGATCATGAAGTGGTTTGTGCACCCTATCCAATGAAACTTATTAATTGGAGTGCTATTCCACAGTTAGTCAAGGATAATTTAGATTATAAAACATTAAGTTTACCCTATGTCCTCAATTTTGCAGACAAGGATAATGTAGAAGTCAAAACAGGTTTTGCAAAAGTATTGGATGCGGCAACTGGTTGTCTTTTAATGAAAAGGGAATGCCTTTTGAAGATGGTAAATAAATATCCAGACCTACATTATAAAACAGATCAAATTATAGATGGAAAGGAATACAAGTCTAAAAATACATATTTGTTTTTTGACACGATGAAGGATGAAGATGAACGATACTTATCAGAAGACTACGCCTTCTCAAGACGATGGCAAAAAATCGGAGGATCAATCTGGGCAGACCTCTCCTCAGACCTTATTCACTACGGACAGTACAAATTCCAAGGACAACTCTGGAAACATTTCGACAAAAAAACGTAAAGACGTAACCGTCAAGGTTACAGGAATATCATTCAAATTAACTAAAGGAGACTTAAATGGCTGATGCTACAGTTACACCTGTAAAAATGGCAGTAATGAGAAATCCAGTAAAGGGTTTCATTAGAAAATTGACTCCTGAAGAATCCAAGAAATACGAAGAGAGAGAAGAACGACTTAAAAGAGAGGGAAAAAGAAAATGACAGAAGCATGTCCTGCGTGTGGTCAGGAAAAATGTATTTGCGAAGGGGATGAATGTCCCTCTTGTGGAGCTTAAATAATAAGGAATAACAATGGCAGATGATGCGAGTATAACTCTAACAGCAACTTTATTACCAGATGAAATCGCTAAAACTATTAGTGGTTCTATGACGGTATCACCAGATGATGCCAATGACAAGTGGTACTATAAGTTAACGGCTTGTACAACAACAAGCACAAATTTAATTGCAGGTAGTTTTTTAGATTATACAGCCGTGGATGACGACACAGCACCAACGGCTATTACAACAAGTGACAAGGTAAAATTTTTATTTATTAAAAACACAAGTACGGCAGATGGTGTTGTAGTATGCTTTGATGGTGGAACGGCAGCTTATAATTTAGCTGACGGAGTATTCATTGGGCCAGAACAATCATGGTTCGGAAGACTTCCAAACACAACTGTAGATAACATACACGCTATTTCATCTGATATCGGAGATGCAGGCGATGCAACGGCAAATCTTATTGTCGCTGCCTTAATAGATGATGTGGCATAGGAGATAATATGGCAACAATGACTTACTCTTCCTTAACACAAGATTTAAAGGACTGGATGGAAAATGATGGAACGGAATTCTCCAATGAAACGGATAACTTTATTGGTTTGGCTGAACAGAGAATTGTAAGGGACATCGATCCACAGGCTTTCACGACAAGTGCCTATTCTACATTCAATGTTGATGATAGGTTTGTTTCCAAGCCAACCGATGCCTTAGTTATAAGACATTTTCTATATCTTGATTCTGATAGTAAAAGATATTTTTTGGAAAAAAGGACTGATGAATTTATTTATGATTATTGGCCTTTAGCATCGACAACAGGAACACCAAAATATTGGGCTGATTATAGTGATACAGAGCTTCTTGTTGCACCAACTCCAAGTGCAGCTTTAACAATAGAAATGAGTTATGTTCAACGACTGGATACGCTGTCAAGCACTAATACAACGAATTGGCTGACAATCAATGCACAAGAGTTACTTTTGTTTGGATCACTCATGGAAGCTTGTACTTTTTCAAAATCAAGGGAGGATCTTCAAATCTATACCCAGAGATATCAAGCGGCAGTAGAATCCATTAACAATCAGTCAAGAAGAAGAAGAAGAGATGATTATGCAGCTCCATCAAATGTGATGGGGGAAACTAATATACAACAAGCAACTACATAAGGGAGAAATTAAATGGCAATTTCGCAAACATTAACAGATGCGTTTTTACAGGATTGTTTAGACGGAGCACAAAATTTAGGAACAAGTGGGAATACCTTAAAGATAGCACTATACACATCAAGTGCATCCTTGGGTGCAACCTCATCAGCTTATTCAGCAACTAACGAAGTAAGTGGAACAGGATACACGGCAGGAGGGGCAACTCTCTCAAGTCAAGCCGTGGCTTTTGATTCCACCAACCAAGTGGCATACTTTGATGCAGCAGATCCAGCATGGACAACTGCGACAATTACGGCTCGTGGTGCTCTCATTTACAACAATACCAAGTCAAATGCATCGATTGCAGTATTGGATTTTGGATCTGACTATACTTCAACAGCAGGTACGTTCACAATTCAACTGCCGTCTGCGGCATACAATACAGCTATAATTAGGATCAGTTAAACATGGCATCCGGTACAGGTGGATATAACGCTGCTGCATATGGTGATAATGGTTGGAATGATGCAGCATTAATTACTGAATCAGGAATTGCTGCAACTATGGCTTTGGGAACGGAAACTCCTACGGCTAATGCCGATGTAACGGAAGCAACAACTCCAGAATTGGCAGCGATTGGATCACTATCATCTATTCCGACTATTACTGGAACAGCAAAGGTAGAACCAACGGGAGAAGCTGGAACTGGAGCAACAGGAACAGTTAAGCTTTGGACTCTAATAGATACCACATCTGATGGAACGGAAACTTGGACAACTGGACACGCAAATTAAGGGAAAATAAATGTCAAATTACACACAATTAGGTTTTGTCAAGCAAACCGATGGGGAAAATGAAGGTACATGGGGTGACGTACTCAACGAAAACCTTATCGACCTACTCGATGATGCCATTGGTGGTTATGTAGAAGTAAGTGTTGCCTCTGGCAATGTCACATTAGCCTTTGCCGATGGAACAGCCGATAATAATGGAAGACACGCAGTAATCAAGTTTACTGGTTCTCCGGGAACAACAAGAACTGTTACATTCCCAGATGCACAAGTAAACTATTTTATCATTAACGGTTCGGATGGCTCTGTTATCTGTACCTCTGGAAGTGGTGCGGCAACCGTAACCATACCAACGGGCATGAAGGATATCATCTATGTCGATGGCAGTGATGAAATTCTCAGTATGTTGGCAACTCCTAATATAAGTGGCAATGTTACTATTGGGGTGGATGATACAGGATATGACGTTAAGTTTTTTGGTGCTACTTCTGGAAGTTATCTTTTATGGGATGAGTCAGATGATGCATTAGAATTAACAGACTCTTCTCCAATTAAAATTGGTGATGGTGGTGATATGCAAATATACCACGATGGTACAAATTCTTATGTTACTAATTCACAAGGTGCTTTAAAACTAGCGACAGAATCAAGCGGCATAGCCGTAACAATAGGACATACGACCTCAGAGACAACAATAGCGGACAATGCAACTGTAACTGGAAATTTAAGTGTTGGGGGAGACTTTGATGTAACGGGAAGTTTTGATATGAGTGATGCCAATATTACAAATATTGGAAGCATTGCCCTAGATACAATAACAAATGACGGAACAGACATTACACTGGATTCTTCTGGTGATATTATACTAGATGCTGCCGGTGATACAATATTCTTAAAAGATGCCGGAACAACTTTTGGAAGTTTAGATAATACATCTGGCGACCTTATAATTAAATCTGGAACAACCACTGCGGCAACCTTTAGTGGTGCAAATGTAACTTTAGCGGGAACAGTTGGTTCTGGTGCTATTACTTCAACAAGCACTGTACAAGGAACAACTATTACAGCGACAACAGCCTTTGTGCCAGATGCTTCTGATGGAGCGGCTTTAGGAACAGCGGCACTGGAATTTAGTGACTTATTCTTAGCAGACGGAGCAGTTATTAATCTAGGTGATGACCAAGACATAAC
>Ga0208316_1001655_pt1 | contig 12723 bp, 17 predicted proteins | sample MalvireepMed_231_FD_184240 | JGI IMG/M metagenome (GOLD analysis project Ga0208316, IMG submission 184240) | Marine viral communities from the Global Malaspina Expedition - Malaspina viral metaG DeepMed_231 (SPAdes) (version 2) | ecosystem: Environmental > Aquatic > Marine > Oceanic | place... | reverse complement strand
TTGACGGTAGAAGCCAAGGATGCGCGGTTCAGTCAGTTCCGATGAACTTACAAAGCCGCCAGGCAATCTCGATTTTTAATCGGGACGAGCCCGGCGGCTTTTTGGCGTGCTGGGCAGACTCCATAAGGAGAGTAGATGCCCACCATATTAGATTCCCACCACTACCAAGCTTTAATCCAAGAAAGGGCTGACATTATTGCCGAGGCCAAGGCAGTCCTTGAAGAAGATCGTTCCTTGACCACTGAGGAAAAAGAGCGTGACGATGCCATTCAGGCCCGGCTCGAAGTGCTGAATGATGACGTTGCTCGGGCGGAGCGCCAGAGGGAACGGGAGCGAAGCCAGGCTGCAATCAGGCCTCCAGACCCAGACCCAGTTCCGGTTCCAGCCGGTGCAGGACACCCGATTTACACCCGGCCCAACACTCCCAGCGGGGGGCCGTTCGCCGAATTGGGAGAACAACTCCAAGCCATCCAATTGGCGGCAACCGGCGATATAGTAGCCAAGGAAAAACTGCTTGCTGTCGCAGAGTTCCACCAGCAAGAGTTCCGGTCCGCTGCCCAGGGGGCTGGGATAGCCATCGACTCAGACGGCGGATTCTTGGTTCAAACCGACTTTTCCACCGAGATCATGCAGAAGATGCACGATGTTGGGCAGCTAATTGGGCGGGTCCGGCGTGTCCCCCTTGGTGCCGACGCCAACGGGATTAAACTTCCGATGGTGGACGAAAAATCACGGGCCGATGGGTCTCGTTGGGGCGGCATACGGGGTTACTGGGTAGCGGAAGGCGGTGCCCCCACGGCTAGTCAGCCGACTTTCGCCCAATTGGCATTGGAACTTCACAAGGTCGCGGCGTTAGGTTATGCCACCGAGGAACTGCTTTCCCACGTTACGGCCATGACGGCCATCTTTACCAACGGCTTTGCCGAGGAGTTGTTGTTCAAGGTTGAGGACGCCATTTTTGAGGGCGACGGCGCAGGTAAGCCACAGGGATTTACGAACTCCCCCGCCATTGTGACTGTTGACAAAGAGACCGCCCAAGGTGCGGCCACCGTGCTATACGACAACCTCAAAAAGATGTGGGCACGGCTGGACCCACGGAGTCGGGCGAACGCGGCTTGGTATATCAACATGGATGTTGAACCCGCATTGGATGACCTAGCCAAACTTATCGGGACTGGCGGGGTCGAGCCTTACTTTGTGGCCTACTCGCCCTCTGGTGTTCTGACCATCAAGGGTCGCCCGGTCGTGACTACCGAATACGCTTCCACCTTGGGCACACTGGACGATATTGTTTTGGCTGACCTGAGCCAGTACGCCTTTATTGACCGGGGCGGAGTGCAACAGGCACAATCGCTCCACGTGCGTTTCACCACCGACGAAATGGCCTTCCGGGCCACCTACCGCTGTGATGGTGGAGGTCTGTGGAAAGAGGCGCTGACGCCCTTCAAGGGCACGAATACGACTAGCCCATTTGTAAACCTGGCAGCGAGGGCATAACCATGAGCAATATGCTATCGGAAAACTTTAATATCATTCCCCTGATTGAACCACAGGACCACCAATCCGCAGGTATCGACGGCGACTCTTTCCATTGTGGCAAGGTCAACCATTTCGCCATAATCGTACAGTTTGGCGAACTGACGGCTAACTCCATCATGTCCCTCTATAGCGGTGCGACGGCTGGCACCAAAACTACGCAGGAATCGTTCCGTTACCGGTTGGCCGACTCGGAGTTGAAAACTGCGACTGGTGATCTGTATGGTGCCTGGACCACCATCGCGGCAGGTGCGGGGCTGACCCTCACGGCGGCCAGCTATGAGGATTTCACCGTCATAATCGAAATGGACTCTGACGAAATGACGGTCGATCAACCATGGGTGACATTGGAGATAGACAGCACCGCATCGGAATTGTTCGTTTCGGCGGTAGCAGTCGCCACGCCTCGACACATGGGGCATGATACCTTGACCCTGATTGCCTAGAAAAACAAGGGCACGCCAAGGAGCAAAGGATGCCAACACAACGGTCAGAATACAGAAACGGGGCCATGGTGACGTGGGAAACCCACCGGATGCGGCTAGTCGATGCGGTGGGAGCCAGCGTCATTAAGTGGGATATACGGGATTTGGCCCTTCAAGATCAGGCCGGAACCGGGACTGATCCGGCTGGGGTTGTGGCCACGATGGTGGAAGTTGGGGCTGGCACATCGGAGATAACTGGGTCAAAGACAGCGGGCTATTCCGCCGAGCTTGTGACTGCGGCCAACGATAACGACGGAATTTCAGTGCAAGTTGCCGACGAAAATTTCGAGTTGACAAGCGATCAGATCGTCTACATGGGAATCGAGCTTGAGATTAACGATGTAACCCAATCCGATTTCATCGCTGGCCTTTGCATCACGGATACCGCTCTTCTGGGTGGAATGACGGACGGGGTTTATTTCGAGTCCGTGGACGGTGGAACCGGAATCAGTACGGTGACTGAGAAGGATTCCAGCGAGACCCAATCCGACAGTGAAGGGACATTGGTCGATGACACCCTTGTCTTTTTGGAGTTTTACTTCAACGGGACGGCGGTCTATTTCTTCATCGACGGCGTAGAGGTTGGCCGAGTGACGGCCACTATTCCAGATAATGAGGCTTTGCGGCCTTCATTGGAGTTCCTAACCGGCGAAGCCGTAGCCCAAACCATGAAAATCCGACAGATGCGGGTTATCCAGGTCGGACGGTAGCTAAAGGAGCTTAAAACATGAGTGGAACAGTATCGCGGGCATTACCAGAACCCCGGCTGGTTGATGGCACGGTTGACACAGAGTCACCGCGCCGCAACGGGTATGGGGAAGATTATGTTATGCCATTCAGTCGGCGGATGTCGGTGGAAGAGGGTAGCTACCGATTGCTTTACAGCGCCACGCCAGGGACAGGGGTAGCCGGGCACGCTGCGCCTACCACGATGGATAACACAAAACCGTTTGTCATGCTCCAGGCCGGTGCCGCCAAACAAGTGATGCTCGATTATATCAAGTTGGTTGTCACGGCGGCTGGTACGGCCGGGACGCTGAACTATGCCACGGGGTTACTGGCCACCTCCAGCACCTATACATCCGGTGGCGCAGATTTGACGACCAGCAACCCTAACGGGGGCTTGAATGAGCAGTCAGGGTTGTTGCTTTCCAAAGTTGGGGCCGTCGTAGCCGTTGCTGGGTCAGCCGAGCGTCAGGTACATCATCAGCGGGTGCGTACCGTGATACCTGTGGTTGGCGACGTGATAATTTTCAACTTTGGTGCGGACGCCAACGGGTCTTCCGCCGTGCTTGGAGGTACCACTGAGCTTGAACGTGTCATCGCTTGCCCCCCTGTGATTATTGCGCCACAGCAGTTCTACAAGTTGGTGCTGTGGCGGGCCTCCCAATCAGCGGCAGCTTCTTACGAAGTGGAAATAGGACTCTGGGAACGTTAGAAGGCAATAATCATCCACTGCGAATGGTGGCACTGGCCCGCTGGGTGGCCCTATCCCTTCCCGGTTGGGTTGGAGTGGTGGTGGGTCCAGCGGGCCATTGATGTCTTAGGCGGAGTAGCAAGTATTAGACCTGAGCGACATGCAACGGGACATCCAAGACCTTTACCGGGGTTTGCGCCTGGACGAAGTGGACTCGGATGCCCACGTGAGGATCATCGGCAAGGTTCAAGAGATATTCACCACTCCAGGGCTACTTGATTTGGTTGACGCCTACCAGATTACCCAACGAGAGCAACAATGAACTCCTATGTTAATTTGGCGGAATTCAAAGGCAGTTTGCTCGCTGGGGTGACGGTAACGACTCACGACGCCCGGCTGCGTGAGTTGTTGGAGGCCGTCAGCCGGGTTGTGGATGAATACTTGGGCCGGTTCATGTTCAGCCTAATTGCAACTCGCTACTTCTCTGGCAACGGCAAACAGGTATTGACGCTGCCTTGGGACCTGATCTCCATAACTACCTTGAAAGAGGACACGACCGCCAACGCTTCCTATGACAACACTTGGGCGACAACGGATTACATTCTTGGCCCCTATAACGCAACGCCGACGGGCCGGGCTTATTTGCCGGATACCCAACCCTATTGGCGGCTTGAGGTTGACGAAAGGTCTACTGGGTCTGAGTCGGCTTTTGGGAAGGGACAACGGCGGTTTGAGCTTGTCGGCAAGTTTGGCTATTCCGAAAGCAAGAGGGATAGTACATCGCTTGTTGATGATGCGGACGTTACGGCTGCTGACCTGACGCTCACGGTTGACGATGGAACGGATTTCAATATCGGCGAGACCCTCTTGATTGACAGCGAGCAAATGTATATCACGGCGATAGCCACCAATCTGCTGACGGTAGAGCGTGGGGTGAATGGCACTACCGCCGCTACCCATGCTAACAATGCGGCTATAGATATTATTGAGTATCCGAATCCCATTAGGGAGGCCGTGATGCTGGAGGCGGGGTTGCTGTTAGAGACGCGGGGATATCGGCGGCAGTTGGGGAATTTCGACACTGGAATCATCACCCCGTTTGGCCGGACGTTCAGTGCGGAGACGAAATCGAAGTTGGACCCGTTTCGGCTAGTGCGGGTATAAATGGCTGGCGAGATTACAACCATTCGGGACGCTATCAAGACCCGGCTGGACACTATCAGCGGGTTAGAGGTGTTGAACCATGAGCCGGACGCCACGACCATCACGCCGTCCGCCAGCATCCGTTTGGAATCAATGACCCGGAATGAGACGTTTGAAGGGGCCAGCGTACCGGGAGACCGGACATACCGGTGGGTGATCACGGTGCGATTGGCAGGGGCCATTCCTGCGGAGCAATGGGAAGCCTTGGATGACTACCTGGCTCCCACAGGGAGCAATTCTATCCTGGCCGCCATTGATGGGGATGACACCTTGGGCGGAGCGGTTGATTGGACAGTGATGGCACCTGGTGAAAGCATCGAGATAACAGACCGGGAGCAACGGGCCGACGGTTGGTTTTACGTGATGGAATTCCCATTGGAGACGTATAAATCGGGATGACCGCCATTAATTCGAAAGTAGAACTAAAGGGCAGTTTCGAGCCGTTGCTGAAAGGATTCTCCGACAAGACGGAGCGGGGTATTCTTCGGGCGTCGTTGCGGCGGACGGCCCAACAAGTGGTATTGAAAGCGGCCCGGTCTAATTTGAAATCAGTCGGCGGCTCACGTTTTGCAAAAAGCGTAACGGTCAAGGTTGCGGTCACGAATAGGGTGGCAAACGCCAAGATTGGGGCGAAGAAGGGAACGCCACTCGCCAAGACAGGTCACCTGATTGAGGGGGGTACCAAGGCGCACTCAATCGTGCCAAAGAAGTCTCGGGTGATGGTTGGGAGGGACGGCATTTTTTATGGTACGAAAGCAGCACATCCGGGCACTCAGGCTAGACCTTGGCTCAACCCCGCATTTGAAGACAACAAAACCCCGGCGGTGGCGAAATTTGGGACTCTGATTGTTGAGGAAATAAACAAGGCCATCTCCAAGGGGAAGCGGTGACCACACTAATCAAGATGGGGCCGGAGCGGGAACTGGCGGCTACCATCGCCCGTTGGATGTTAGATGACGGGGCCAGCATGGCGGAGGTCCGGGTACGGGTAAACCGGGAATGCCCCAGCCTGGACAGAGGAACCAAACGATGGACTCTATTGGAGCTTGAACGTGAACGAGAATGTGTACCTGGGGCCGTACATAGCCAGGCGGAAATTGTTGATTCCCCAGGGGCCGGGCAAGACGCCTAGCAGCATGAGATTCTTCAAACACGACGTATTCAGCTTCGACGGTGACGAGCCGGTGGACATTCGCGCACTGCTTAGAAGTCAGGCGATTCAGCCCTACACGAAGTCGCTGGAATCGTTGGAGGTGAAGGGTTAAATGGTTCGTACCCATGCTAAATCGGTCGCTCACTTTGTAGATGAATTTGATTTTTCTGGTGTCTCAAACAGTGCCCAATTGGATTTCTCAGAGACACCGGGAGACGTAACTGCGTTCGCCGACACTCACGCTACTTTTGTTGAGGGCAAGGCGACATTCCAATTCAATGTCCAAGGACTATTCTCGACCGCCACACCAAACTATGACGGTGAAACCTTCATTGATCTAACGTCTACCCAGCGGCAGGTTGGCATATATCCCGGCGGTGACACCGAGGGCAACTTTGGGTATGAAGGCCGGAGCAACATTACGGAACGCCCCGAGGTTGCGGAGACTGCTTCCGCCATTGCGTTGAACGTCACTTGGCTGGGTGACCAACCTGTAGTCCGGGGTGCGCTGATATACAAAGACACAGCGGTAGCCGCCACAGAGAATGGGACCAAGTTCCAGGTGGGAGCGGTTGGGGCGACTCAAACCGCCGTTGGGGTTCTGAGGTTGCTATCCGCTCCGGGAGGGGCCGGGAATAACGACTGTGTTGTAACCATCGAGAGCGATGCTGATAGTTCGTCTGGTGGCGAGACAACTCGGCTCACGTTTACGACCCTCAACCAGGCAAGCACCGCGACTCACGAAGTCCAAGAAGCGGCTGGGGCTTTCACAGACACGTGGTGGCGGGCGGTGGTCACGATCTCGGGCGCTGGCACCCGGACGTTTGACTTGGTCATCACTTTGGGCGAGAGGGAGACCTAATGGCCCGCACACATGGAAAGGATGTCAACTTCAGCTACAACGCAGTCAACCTTGAGGGAGAGTTAAACAACGCCGTAATGAACGTCACGATCCCCCCTGGGGACATCACTTCGTTCAATGATGCCTGGCAGAATTTCGTTGCTGGCAAGCCGTCTATTCAAACTGAAATCGCCGGTACGTTGAACATGGCTTCTGGCGGCGGGGACGTAACCCTATTTGAAGGTCTGGGGGCAGGGCATAAATCAACGGTGTTTGACCCGACCGGCGCAGGGCCAAACACCAACGACCCGGAATACCAATGCACAGCGTCGGGCCTGACGGGTGTGCTGGTGGCGAATTACAGCGTATCCCTACCGGTGGGTGGGGCGGCTGCGTATACGGCGACGCTGCAACATTCCGGCGACACTACTAGAGCAACATCCTAGGAGGTTATGACAATGGCGAGATCACACGGTAAGGATGCGGACGTGAGCTTCGATTCTGTCACTTTAGAAGATGAATTATCGAGCGTCACTCTGAATTTCTCGGTGCCCCCAGCGGATATAACGGCTTTCAGCGACGCCTGGCAGAACTTCCTAGCTGGGAAACCCACGCTGGCCATTGAAATGGCTGGGTATTGGGACCCGGCGGCATCGCAAGGTGACGCCACGATATTCGGGGAGCTAGGATTGGAGGGGGAGGAGTACGATGTTGAGCCGGACGGTGCCACGGGATACAACGGTTTCGCCATCGTGACCGCCTACTCGATAACAGCGGGAGTCAATGGCCCCATAACCTACTCGGCCAGCTTCCTGCACAACGGTGGCTCGGCTGCCGCTGACGGCGCCGCTCCCACTCGTGCGTGATGACCGGGGCCTAATCAGACCATAAGGCGGTGACGCCTCTTGGGCGCGCGCGGGGAGGGTTCGTACTGGTGCCCTCCCCATCTAAACCAGTACAGGAGACGACATGGTTAGCGATAACAATTCCAAGAAATGGAAGATACCCCCATCCCGAGTAGAGTCCGACGATTGCGCTGTCTATGTAGGCCGAACGATTGAAGACGGCGAAATCACCGAGGAAGGCATTGCCTATTATGTGCATAAGGATGAGTGGGTCGAGCTTATACCTTGCCGGTCGCTGGCCGAAGTAATGGCCCTATCCGATATTGGCTCGACGGCTCAATCTGGGTCCGGCGCACTCCGGGAATTGTGCCAAGTCCTGTCTGAGCGAATTGTCTCTTGGAATTGGACCGGCATGGATACCACCCCGATGCCGCAGCCTCACAACACCCCTGAAGTCCTGGAGCAGCTTACTGACGACGAGCTTATGTGGCTGTTGCAAGCGGCTCAGGGGAAGGAAACAGCGGCAACCAGAAAAAACGCTTAAAGGCCCTTGCTGAGTACGTTCTCGGCGAGGGCCAGCAGCCCTACGAAAGCACCATAGGGGTTATATGCGAGGCTTTCAACTGCACCCCAGATGTAGCGATGGTTCAGGATATTGCGTTGGTTCGCCGAATACTGGAAGCCCGGATGCTGGAACAAGCGAAGGACCAACACAACGCGGACAACACCAAAATGACCGAAGCTCAGACCAAACTTTGGATGGACGCTATGGAGTCGCTAAATGGCTGAAATAGCAACACTGTCAGTCCTTTTACAAGCCCGAGACCAACTGTCCGGCCCGCTGGGCAAGATGCAAGGGACATTGGATAACGTAGCGGCCAAGGCTCGGAAGATGGGTCTCGCCTTGACAGCCATGGGTGGAGCTATCACGGGCGTCACAGCCTTGTCCGTAAAAAGTTTTGTGGCGTTCGAGCAAGCTATCGCTAATACAGGGGCTGTTTCCAACGCCACGGCGGCTGAGATGGATGACTTGACTAAGGTAGCCAAAGAAATGGGGAGGACTACCGTTTTCACTGCTACCGAGTCTGCGAAGGCCCTCAGTTTCCTTGCTATGGCAGGATTCAACGTCAAGGAATCGACCCAAGCATTGCCTGGCGTTCTCAACTTGGCTGCTGCCGCGCAGATCGATTTAGCTCAAGCGGCTGACATCACCTCGAACGTGCTTAGCGGGTACGGCTTTCAGGTCGAGCAACTATCCAGGGTCAACGATGTTTTGGCCAAAGCCTTCACCTCAGCCAATACTGACTTGGTTCAACTTGGCGAAGCTATGAAACTTGCGGGACCTGTTGCGTCAGCGGCGGGTATTAGGTTTGAAGAATCCGCGGCTTCTTTAGCTTTGATGGGTAACGCAGGCTTCCAGGCTAGTTTGGCGGGAACTGCGCTCCGGGGCGCTATTACAAGAATGCTCACCCCGACGGCTGCAATGGAAGACGTCATGCAGAAACTCGGCGTGTCATTTACTGATTCTCGTGGAGAATTACTCCCATTGGTAGATATCGTTGCCAAGTTGGAGAAGTCCGGGATGTCTGCTGGCGACGCCATGCAAATTTTTGGTCAACGTGCGGGCCCGGCGATGCTGGCGTTAATTTCCCAGGGATCTGAGGCCCTGCAAACTATGACAGGTGAATTAAATAATGCCGGAGGGACGGCAGATGATATCTCAAGGCGGCAGTTGGATACATTGGGCGGGCAACTCAAGCTACTGAAAAGTGCCGTCGATGGCCTAGCAATTGAACTGGGGACAGTTCTGGCACCTGTCATTAGAGCGGCAGCGGAGAAGATCAGTGCGATTGCGGGAGCTATTAGTGATTGGGCAAAAGAGCATCCACGGCTGGCGAAGTTTATGGCGATCGCTACTGCCGCCATCGGCGCGCTGATGTTGGTGCTGGGTTCGTTGCTGCTCATACTGCCAGCGATAGGTGCGGCTATGTCTCTAATGCTCGGACCTGTCGGGGTTGTGATAGTGGCGATTGGCGCACTGACAGCGGGGGCGATCGCACTGTGGAAGAACTGGGATTTCGTCTGGGCCAACATGAAGAAAATCACGGAGACGGCGGTCAACTTCGTGATTGGCCTCTTTAATAAGATGACGTTTGTTCACCGTAATGCTTTGGCCGGGATGATAGATATTGCCAAGAAATTCATTGACGCCATACCAGGGAGCAACCCTTTGGGTGATTCTATGGAGAAAGCGGCGGCGTCGATTCGGGCTGGTATACCGGACATTGATATTACCGCCGAGAAGATCAAGACTATGGCGTTTGAATACGACGGAGCCGGGGGTGTGGTAGACGAAGCAACCACGGATATGAAACAGAGCTTTGCGGATCTCGCAGGAAGTGCCGAGACGGAGTTTCCCAAAATAGCAGCCGCAGCCGCTGACTTCACCGGCAAAATGGCTAGCTTGCTCAGTAGACAGATGCAGGACGCGATTGATGCAAGGAAAGGAATTCTCGCTGATTTGATAGACTCAAGCCAAGAGGGGCAACTAGCACTTAAAGAAGACGCTGCCGAAAGGACAGCAATAGCAGAAGACATCAATGCTAAGTTTATTTCGTTGACTAAACGGCAGCGAGATGACGCAATGAGTATTGACGATGAGCGCATGGCTGCCCTTATTGCTAACAGCAAGATCGTTCAAGCGGCACTAGACGAACAGGGAAAAGCCGCAGACAGACTCAATCGAACCTTTGACGATCAAACCCATAGTATTGTCTTTAACCTTTCCGACCAAGGGCAAGCATGGCGGAATCTGGGCAGTAGTGCCCAGGGCGTTATTGACGCCATGTCACAAACAATGGGCACGGCTGCCAAAAGCATAATTGATGAGCTGAAAGGGATGGCCATAGAGGGCGAGTCGTGGAAGGACTTGCTTTTGAGGCTAGACACTGAAGGGAAGATAAACCTGCAAAACTTGGCCGAGGAATTCAAGGCTTTAACCAAAGATGTGAACGAAACCGGGCGGGCAATCGCAGAGCTTTCGGCGGCAGAGGTGTTATCAGCACGGAGACGGGAACTATCCGGCCAGCAGTCCGCCGTTGAAGCGCAGATATTGCAAAACCTGGCTGCTGGTGTTGACGTGAACGCACTAGCTTTGGTGGCAAGTCAGATAGGCTCGGCGCAATCTTCCCTGCCCGGCATGGCTCATGGCGGCAGGGTTACCAGCCCTGGACTAGCGATAGTGGGGGAACGAGGCCCCGAAATAATGAGATTCCCTACTAGAGCTACCGTGGCACCGTTGGGACGAGGCGGAATGGGGGGGGCGACGGTTAATGTCACAAACCATTTTCATGGCGACATTATAGGAGTAGACGACCTAGACCGGCGTATTGTGCGCACCGTGCGGGACAAAGCGTTAGCCGGTGGCTTCATCGGGACTCCGTTGGTGAATTAAGTGGCTAATGAACTAAAACATAAATCTCAGGGCACGTCTTTGACTCAGGCTGAGTATGAGAATATCGACGCTCACCTCTTCGATGGGCAGGCGATTGGCGACTCTGTAGAGGCATCCAGCGCCACACAGTTGAGCCGCAAGAAAAACAACATCTCGGCCACGACCGCTCCGGGTGTTACCAACGATACCACTGAGGGGTATAAAATAGGGTCGTTTTGGTACGACGTGACAGCGGATAAGGCTTATGTCTGCCTAGACGTGACGACGGGGGCGGCTGTCTGGATAGAGATAACGCAAGGCGGACTGGCGAATATTGTAGAAGATACCACCCCTCAACTTGGCGCCGCCTTGGATGGGCAGGGGTTTGACCTCAATAATATGGGGGTACTGTTCCTAACTGAGCAAGCTGCGGCTGAGGCCGATGTCGCTGGTAAAGGGCAGCTTTGGATCAAAACAGCAACCCCCAACGAGCTTTGGTTCACCGACGATGCAGGGACGGACTTCCAGATAGGAACCCTGACTGGAACCGAGACCTTTACGAATAAGACCCTTGTGGCACCTGCCATTGGTACACCGGCTTCCGGTGTGATGACCAATGTAACGGGTCTGCCTTTAACCACCGGCGTCACTGGTGTTTTACCAGAGGCTAACTTGCCAAACGCTTCGGCAACCGCCGAGGGTGTTGTGGAACTAGCCACCGTCGTAGAGCTAGAAACCGGGACAGACGCGACACGAACCATCACCCCTGACGTGCTGGCAGGGTCCAACTTTGGTGAACGGGTGGTGCAAGTTCGAGTATTCGATGTTGCTACCTCCATGTCCACTGGGGATCGTAAGGCAACATTCGTGGTTCCAAGTTCTATGAATTTAATGAACTTAGTAGAGGTTCACGCCGAGGTTGATACTGCGGGAACCACGGGAACTTGCGATATTCAACTTCGTAACGTGACTCAGGCTGCGGATATTCTATCAACCAAACTCACCATTGATACCGCTGAAACTGGCTCTGACACCGCCGCAACCGCCGCGGTGATAAGTGCCACGGAAGATGATCTCCAAACCTTTGACGTGATAGCCATTGACGTTGACGTGGTTCACTCCGGGACGGCAGCACTGGGGTTAGTCGTAACTATGATATTCAGGTTGCCGTAATGAGACAAGCAAGCCCGGCATCATTTGGGCTCGGCGTCGAGTTAGTTGAGAATCTAAATCGACGCACACAGCATTCCATGCGGTTTACCAACCCCGACCGTAAGAATACAACGCTGTTCAGTAGCAACCTCCATTATGAAGCCCGACCCGGCGAGTGGGAGCCGCAGAATCTTAACTTCCAACTCAAGGGCAGTGACCATGTTTGCGACTGCCACTGGTTCCACACAACGGTATCTGACGACGGCATTGCCATGCTTCGCCCTGAGACCATGGCGGGCATCCGGTGGCTGTGGCCCAGTCGCCCAACCATCTCGGCCAAATCAGCGAACTACGGCGGCAGCGGCGTTAAATGGGATTACCAGGTGGGGCCGCACCGCCTCAAACTCTCAGGTACCGTTGCCACTCAGCAGGGGCCTCAAACCTATACCTTCCCTTATCAACCGTTGGGGAGTGCTTCCGACTTCACGATAGTTGATGGCCGAGCCGAGGCGGATGGTTTCCATGTTGGCTGCCTGTGATATTCGGAGCCAATCGCAGAACGTATGTGACCTCTGGCTGGATACTGTTGCCTCGGCAGCGGATGGCGTTTACCTTCGATGATACGTCTCTTCCGCTCGAAGCATATCCCTACGTCATT
>Ga0208316_1001644_pt1 | contig 12777 bp, 14 predicted proteins | sample MalvireepMed_231_FD_184240 | JGI IMG/M metagenome (GOLD analysis project Ga0208316, IMG submission 184240) | Marine viral communities from the Global Malaspina Expedition - Malaspina viral metaG DeepMed_231 (SPAdes) (version 2) | ecosystem: Environmental > Aquatic > Marine > Oceanic | place... | reverse complement strand
ATATCAATGGGTAGAAAAGGCAGTCAGAAAGCTAATGTACAAAAGGATCGTGAAATTGCTGTTCGTAATATGTTAGATAGTCACCATTGGCAGGAATTGGCAGTTGCATAGTGATTGAGTTTATTGCTACGATATATAAATTGTGTATAATTGTCATAGTAGTATTTGCATTATGGGTTATTGTTTCATATATTTTTTAACCTAAAGGAAAGGAGCTACTTTAAAATTACATCTTAAAATTAATACGTGCCACTAAAAAGGATAGCTTTTTTTCCCTTCAGACAGGATCTCCTTGCTATCCTTTTTTTATACGTTGACATTTATTTACATTGAGATTATTCTGTATATTGTTTACTTTTAATATTAATAATAAAAATGAAAGGTTATAATAATGACTGATTTAAAAGATAAAACACAAGTAATAGAAAAAAATAAAATTTTTAAAACTGATTTTCTCTTAGAAGACTGTACTTGGAGTTACAGAACGGCAAGTTGCCTTAAAAATACAGGTTTTAGAACTATAGCTGACGTTTTGGCTTATGGAGAGATTAATCTGCTCAAAATTCCAAACTTCGGATCTCGTTCCTTAAAAGAGGTGAAAGGTTTTCTTGATGAACATAATCTGTCTTTTAATCAGGATTATGTTTGGAAAATAGATACGGAGCTTTTACCACTTGCCGAAACTGTTACATTACATACTGACGATTTAATAAATGCTGTTCGTACTCATAAAATTAATAACTTCGTTACCGATTGTACAACCGAATTTTTGGATAAGTTCAACGGAAAAGATAAAGGCTTGTTGGTTATGGGTGTGGTTATGGGTCAGAATAATATGTTACAGCATATGAAAGATGTTTTATATGACGGAAATAGAAAAAGTGAAAGGTTAATCAAATGATCGTTGATAATTTTACTAGTTTACAAGGTCACAAGGTGGCTAATCAATTTGAAATTAAAATGAATGACTTTCGTATATTTCAATCGTATAAGACTATTATTGCTGTTAAGAATATGAATACTGATCAAGTTATTCTGGATCGTAGTTCGTGGGATTGTTCGAGAACTACTAGCAAATATAGAACTCAGTTCCTTGGAGAAATAACTCAAAGGACTAGAGTAAAAGTTAACAATGGTACTTATATGTTGAAAGATTTAAACAAGGGTGCTTATTGTGATGTTTATAAGTTTGTGAAAGATGTAAGGCAGTTTTTTATTGACCATGTTGATAACAGCAATAAGCCTTTAGTTATTCCAACTAAATTAAGTGTGCTTGAAAGTATAAGAAACGATTTTATGACAGAATTTGAGAAATGATAAGATATCTCATAAATATCTGCCTTTGTATCCTAATAATAGCTTTTTGTATGTTGGCTGTTACTTATTTAATTTCGATAGCATAAAGAAAGGTTAAAACAATGGAATTTTTTCTTATATCTTTACTCCAGATGTTGTTGGTGTTGCTGTAAGTAGATCAGTTTAAGTAACACCCTACAACAAAACCCTCTAGCTTTCCCTAGATCCTCCCCAACTTGGCTAGAGGGTTTTTCTTTGGTTGCTTTCCCTGTTGTTAATTGATAAGTCTTTGTATCTGCTCAGGTTGTGTGTGTGGTTATTGTACGCAATCCACAGCCATAGTTACTCCATTATACACTATTAAACTAGTTAGAATCTTAAACGGGGTAATTTTGTCAATGGATAAAACATGCGTGTGTGATAATAAGGGGATTTTTTCTGTGGTGGGTTGGTTGTTCTTTGGTTGTACAAGGTGGCGTCTCCTCTTTCTAATAAAGAAAAATATGTATAGGGGTATGCAAGGGCCACTACCCCCCCTCTATACATGTATATGCAATAACGACAGTAAATTAGGAAAAATTGGTCATTAAACCAGAGAACCGTTGCTGTACCTAGGTACCCTCTAGATATACCTTTGCTGTACCTAGATAAGGATTATGGTATATTAACCCTGAACAAAAGAGTTACTTTTATTATACACCCAAATAAGCAATCTGTCAAGAGAAAAATTATTTTTTTTATACTTTTTACAAATTAAACTAGAAAAAGCTTGACAGATCCTGTATATAGTATATAATAAGAGTATAGGCATAGTTCTATTCAAAATTTCACACCATAGATAATTATAGATAACAAGGGGATTGTTGAATCTATGCCTCCATTTTTAATTTTTTAACAGAGGAAGAACTTATGGCAGGAAAAACAGAATTAGGAAAAGCTAGAAAACCTAAAACTCCTAGAAAAACTTCTAAGGCAGGATCAAAAAAAAGGGCTGCAAAATCAGCATCAGAAACAGCAAGTAGAATGTATGCAGTAGCATCAGGTAGAGCATCGGCAAAAGGAGCTGGAAGAACTTTATCAGATCAAGATGTATCAAATATAGCATCTGCAGTAAGTAGAATAATGGCAGCTCAATCTGGCAGAACAAGTGCTAGGTATATTGGTGAAGAAGCTATGGGAAGGGCTGGAAGAACTGTATCTGATCAAGATAAAGTATTTGGTCGAGGTGTAGGATTTAAAAAAGGTGGGTCTGCTAAAAAAAGAGCCAAAGGTGGAAGAGTCAAGAAATAGGGGGTATTGATGCCAACAAAAAATGACGTTGGAGATGAATTGTGGGAGACTGGTATAGCACTTTTCGGTCCCGGATTTTGGAATACAAAGGTTACTGAAGAACACATGAAGAAGATAAATAAGTATCGTACTTTACATTCTGGTAAAGCTCACGGTGGATCTGTTAAAAAGTATGCCAAAGGTGGTGGTGTACGTCAAGCAAGGTACAAATAAATGACAGAGATATTCTACGTAGCTATGCTCATCGTATGTTTCAACGGTGAGTGTACAAAGTTTGAAAGTGCTCCTTATTCAAAGAACATAGGAGTAGAACAGTGTCAGAGGATGTTGAAATATACTTTTCAAACACAGGTAGGCCCTTATTATGACAAGATCATAGACTTTGAAAAAGATAATCCTGAAGATATTAAGATAACCTATGCCGGTTGTGATACTACTCAAAGAAGACCAGAGGACAGCAACGATTGGAAGATTACTCCCGATGTGGATAAGGATCTGATACCCAATCCGAATGATTTACGTTGGCAGCAAAACCGGGAAAGGGATGTGTAGTGCAACACAATGGAATACTTGCAGAGAAGAAAAGGGAACTGACAGATAAACAGAAATCGTTTCTTTCTAATCTCTTTGATACCGGTGGTAATATTAGTCTAGCTCTTGAAAAAGCTGGATATTCTAAAAATTCACGTAACGTAGTATTAAAGACACTATCAGATGAGATATTAGAGGTAGCCAAAACAGAACTGGCTGCACACTCTGTGCAAGCAATAAATAGAGTAGTAGAGGGAATGAATGATGTGGGAGAGCACCCACGAGCAGAGTTGCGTTTGAAAGCTGCTCAAACGTTGTTAGATAGAGTAGGTATCGGAAAACAAGAAAAAATAGAAATGGAAGGTAAGATTCTTCACGGTGTAGTGTTAATGCCTGCTAAAAAAGAAATGCCTACCGTAACAATAGAAGAGGTGTAGAGGATGGCTGAAGGTAAAACAGTAAACCCTGTTGGGGATGAAATGTGGGAGAAGGGCATAGACCTTTTTGGTCCCGGATTCTGGGGTACAAAGTATACACAAAACCACATAGATAAAATAGTTAAACATCTTGGATATAAAAAACCCCAAGCCCACGGTGGTTCTGTAAAGAAATATGCTAAAGGTGGTGGAGTGAGGAAAGTTAATTATGGCAGAAGTTAAAGTAAAACCTAGAGGACTGAAGAAAATTGATCTTGAAGTAGAACCTCTCGAGGGAGTAACAATTAAACAACGTATTAATTTACAAGATGTATTTAAAAAGGGATGGGAAGGTTTATCCGAATCCCAACTTGAACTTAGAGTTAAAAAACAATTTAATTTACCAAATAATGCCATTATAGATATATCTGGAAACTTGAAAAAAGGTGAAGGAGGTGGTATATTTGCTAATATTAGTATGCCTTTTAATAAAGGTGGATCTGTAAAAAAATATGCCAAAGGTGGAGGTATAAGAAAGGTTAGATATGTCTGAAGAGAATGGATGCAAAAACCCGGAGTGTAAATGTGAAGGATGTTCCTGTGATCCTTGTGAATGTACAGAAGAAAATCCTTGTAAGTGTGCATAAGAATATAAGAAAATGAAACATTTGGTAGTAACATAATGAAAATAAATAGAACATCTTCTACTGTACCTTTTGGTTATAAGTTATCTGAAGATCAAAAGGTATATGAACCTGTAGAGAAGGAACTTGAACTGTTAGATAAAGCCTTTGACTATGTACGAACTTGTGGAGCAGCCAAGGCTGCAAGATGGTTGACAGTAGCTTCAGGTAGAAGAATATCTAATCCCGGTTTAACAAAACGTATGAATAAAGGATTACACTTATAGAAACAGAAAAGAAAAAACGAGGTAGACCTCCTAAACAAGAAGGACAGTCAAAAGGTTCCTATAGTTGGTCATCTCGCATGAGAGCCAAACTTGCTACTCAAAAAAAGCTTTCTGCTAAACGAAAAAATGCTGAAAAGCTAACAGAACAGGCAAAAAGAGCTAGATCAGTAGCTAAAAAGGCTCAGGAGGCATCTAAAAAGGTAGATGATGCATTAAAAGGTAGAGGAAAGTCTGTAGTTACAACAGATGATCTAAAACACGTTCCGAAAGCACTGCGAGATCATCTGAAAGACCATGACGTTATATTTAGACCGAATAAAGGACCACAAACTACCTTTTTAGAGTCTCCAGAACGTGATATTTTATATGGTGGAGCAGCTGGAGGAGGTAAATCGTATGCACTTTTAGCTGATTTATTAAGAGATGCATCTAATTCTAACCACCGAGGGCTGTTACTAAGAAGAACACTGGCAGAATTAACAGAGTTAATAGATAAAAGCCAAAAGTTATATACAAAAGCTTTCCCCGGTGCAATATTTAAACAGGCTAAATCTACATGGGAGTTTCCTACGGGTGCTAAAGTATGGTTTTCCTACGTTGATGATGATCGAGACGTAACAAGATACCAAGGACAAGCTTTTAATTGGATAGGAATAGATGAAATAACACAATATCCTACACCATACGTATGGAATTACTTACGATCTAGACTTAGAACAACAGACCCAAGATTAAAAATGTACATGCGTTGTACAGCAAACCCCGGTGGTGTTGGAGGTTGGTGGGTTAAGAAGATGTACTTAGATCATGCACCACCTGATGAACCTTTCTGGGCTAGGGATTTTGACAGTGGAGAAATTCTTAAATATCCACTAGAACATCCTAAAGGAGACGAACCTTTATTTTTAAGAAAGTTTGTACCTGCCAGATTAACAGACAATCCTTATCTGTTTGAAGATGGTCAATATGAGGCAATGTTGATGTCTTTGCCAGAAGTAGAACGAAAAAGACTACTCGATGGAGATTGGGATGTAGCCGAAGGTGCAGCCTTTACAGAGTTTAGTAAAAGTATGCACGTTGTAGAACCATTTGCTATTCCTGAAGGTTGGGCCAGAATAAGATCAGGAGATTATGGATATGCCTCACCTTCCTGTATACTTTGGGGTGCAATTGACTGGGATAACAATATTTGGATATATAGAGAGCTGTACGTTAAAGGATTTACAGGAGAAAGATTAGGAGATACTATCTTGGAGATAGAAAGAGAAGATCCTGTAGTACAACATGCAACTTTGGACTCCTCTTGTTGGAATAAAACAGGTTTGGGTCCCAGTATAGCAGAAACGATGATAAGACGGGGAGTAAGGTGGATACCGGCAGACAGAAATCGAATGGCAGGAAAGATAGAAATACATCGAAGGTTAGCCTGTGATGATTATGGAAATCCTCGTGTACGTATTTTTTCCACTTGCAATAATCTCATCCGAACTATGCCTACATTACCCCTCTCTAAGACAAACCCTGAAGATGTGGATACGAAAGCTGATGACCATGCTTATGATGCGTTGAGGTACATGATGATGAGTAGAACTTTAATAAATGTACACAGTCCTTACAGAATGACAAAGTACACACAGAAATATGAACCCCAAGATCAAACATTTGGATATTAGAAAATGAAAGTAAAAGACCTTATATTAGAAGGAATAGATTATAGAGGAGTTCAAGCAGATGCATTTGGAACTACTAATACAAAATTTTTTAATAGATATATAGATGCTGATCAGGTTTTAAAAACAGGTACAGGATGGACTAAAGCTGCTACAGATTCTTTTAGAAATTATTTAGATGATTGGTCTAAAATAATTTTAAAAGGACAAAAAATTCCCGTTACTGAAATGAATGTAGATGAACTTTTTGGGAATAAAGCATTAATACAGGAATTAGCAGGACATGATTGGAGAGGTAAATCTGGTGTAAGTAAATGGTTTAATCAGTTAAGTGCTGCTGCAACAGAAAGAAATTTAACAAATATTGGTAAGCCTTGGAAATTAGTTACTGGAAAAGGAAAAGGTGCAATTAAAGGATTAGGAACTTCTATAGCACAAACAAGAAAAGATGTTCCTTCACATATTTATAAGATTATAAAAGATATAGAACAGACAGCTTTTACAGAATCTTTAGATAAATTAACAGCAGAATTTATGAATATAACCGGACATAGAGGACCAGAAACATCTAGATTAAATATAGAAAATTTTAAACGGACTCTTGCTACAGAACAAGGTAGTAATTATGGATTAAAAAAATGGAATTTACATGCTAAAGATTGGGCTATGAAAGAAGGCTCTAAAAAAATGGGTCATTTTTCTAAATTAGGAAAAATTGTTATTTATAATGCTTTATTATTAGCAGAAGAGGCAGGGAGAACATCAGGTCCATTATTCCCAAATGCTCAAGCAGTGGAAAATATAATAGGTACACAATTAGGTAAAAGATTAGGTCTTATTAAAGGATATACTGAAGGAGTAGGTGAAAAAGTATTAACAGCTGGAAGAACACTTTATAGAAATTTATCTAAAGGAAGAATACTTTCTACTAAAGAAATAAGTGAATTTGTAAATGCTGATGATGCTAGAAAATTGTTAGAATCAGGAAAAACAACAACTTCAGCAGGGTATAAAGTTATAGGATCGGTAGAATCTAGTGTTAATAGATTAGGTGAAGCAGTAGATGATCAATATATTGCTTACAGTGATCATAGAAGTCAAGATGATTGGGTTAAAAGAAATAAATATAAAGTTCCACCAGAAAGATTTACATTAAGAAAATCAGTTCTTTGGAAATATATTGCACCTGATGACTTTTTTATGGGATGGATGAGTGATAAACTTAGAGGTGTATATGAATCTGGAAAAGTATTTGTAAAAGGTAAAATACCATACACTGATGTAGATCCTCAAGAAATTATGTTAGAAGAAACACAATTAGCTGCTGAAGGTAAAGCTGCTATTCGAAAAAGAATATATGGAACATATAAACAAGGTAAAATTGATAAAAAAGAAGCTATTAAAGAACTAATAGCAGATGAAGGTTTAACAAAAGCTGAAGCTACTACAAAATATAATCAAATAATAGCTGGTAAACCTATAACAAAATATTCAGGTTTTAAGAAAAAATTAGGAGAAATTTTTGCAAAAACTAAAGGATATAAATTACCTGTTATTGGTGGTATTATAGCTGGTAGTTTAGATTTATTTTCTGAAAGTGGAGCATATGAACAGCCAACGGAAGAAGAATTACGAGAAGCTGGTTTATCTCAATATGATATAGATCAAGGTAGAACAATAGAAAAACCTTGGTATGAACCTAGTGAACAATGGCAAGCAGCATTGGGAGAAGCTATTAGTCCTATTGGTGGAAGAATGATTCTTGGAACAGGAACAACAGAAGAAAGAGCTGAATTTCAAGAAGTACGAGGTGAGAGAGAAGCAAAAGTAGAAAGAAGAATGATTGAAATGAAAGGTAATTTAGCTTATCAAGAAGAACAAAGAAAAATAAAAAGAGCATTTGAAGAAGAAGAAAGATTGAAAGATCGTGAAATAGAAGAAACTGTAATAAAAGAAGGAATAGCTCGTGAAAATGTACGAGGATTCTTAGGAACTTAACAACAACCAAAAAAGGAGGCAACTATGCCAAAAGGAGTAGAAGGAGCTTATAAATCAGGCTACATTATGGGCCAGATGAAAAAACAAGGAGCATTTTCAGATGCTAATGAAGAAGCTTTGCACAGAGAAGGATTAGATCCACAAGTTACTGGTGCTAATAGTGGTGCTTGGGAACAATCTGTAAAACATCAAACTACCAGTGGTAGTGCTCATACCAAACAGCTAGGTATGATAATGGGACAGTCTAAATCTCATAAATAACAAAGGATAAACGAATGAGTGATCCTGTTGACGTTTCAAGTGAACTGAATCCGGATGATGCTCCCGGTCTTGTTTCTATAATAAAAGGAAAACAAACGGAAGCTGAAGATGGAAGACGAGTTCATGAAGAACGATGGTTAAAAGCCTATAAGAATTTTAGGGGTATATATGATTCTACAACTCAATATACAAGTACAGAAAAATCTAAAGTTTTTATAAAGATAACTAAAACAAAGGTGTTGGCTGCCTATGGACAGATTGTAGATATACTATTTGCTAATAAAAAATTTCCACTTACAATAGAATCTACTCCTGTACCTGAAGGTGTAGCTGAATTTGCACATATGGAAACTCCTTTAGATCAGGCAATGCCACAAGATCCTTATGGATTTCAAGGTGATGGAAGAGCATTACCACCCGGATCTGTTCAAGCTACAAATAACTTAGATTATTTGGGAGGATTAGCACCAGAATTTGAAGGTGCTCCATTAGCAGAAGGTCCTTCTAAATTAGGTGAACCTCAAATATCTCCTGCTCAAGAAACTGCAAGACGTATGGAAAAGGTTATTCATGACCAATTAACAGGAACAAATGCTACTACAACTCTTAGAAATTCTATATTTGAATCCGTACTACTTGGTACGGGAGTAATAAAAGGACCATTTACTCATAGTAATACTATACATAAATGGATAAAAACTGAAGAGGGTACAAAAGAATATCAACCATATACTAAAGATATACCTAAAATAGAAACTGTATCTTGTTGGGATCTTTATCCTGATCCTATGGCTACAAATATAGATGATTGTGATTATGTAATTCAACGACATAAAATGAATAAATCACAATTACGTAATCTTATGAATATGCCAATGTTCGATCCTGATGCTATACAAGAAGTATTGGCAGGAGGAGGAAACTATCAAGATAAGTACTTTGAAAGTGTAATACGAGATGATAATCAGTTTAATAAAAGTGCAAATGAACGATTTGAAGTATTAGAATATTGGGGATATATGGATTCTTCTTTTATGAATGAAATAGGAACTGATATAGAGGGAGATGAATTAGGACAAGTACAAGTAAATATATGGGTTTGTGGAAATCAAATTCTACGAGCTTGTGCTAATCCATTTACACCAGAAAGAATACCTTATCAAATATTTCCATATGAAATAAGTCCTTATCAAATATGGGGTATTGGTGTACCTGAAAATATGGAAGATGCACAGATGTTAATGAATGGTCATGTACGTATGGCTATAGATAATTTATCTCTTGCTGGAAATCTTGTATTTGATGTAGATGAAACTTCTTTAGTTCCCGGTCAGAATTATGATATCTTTCCCGGAAAAGTCTTTAGAAGACAATCTGGAGTTACAGGAACTGCAGTAAATGCTATAAAATTTCCTAATACTGCAGGTGAAAATATACAAATGTATGATAAAGCTAGACAACTAGCAGATGAAGAAACTGGTATACCCAGTATAATGCATGGGCAGACAGGTGTTACTGGCACAGGCAGAACAGCAGCAGGCTTATCTATGTTATTAGGATCAGCCGGCTTATCCATTAAGACTGTTATAAAGAATCTTGATGATCATCTTTTAAAACCATTAGGAGAAGCTTTTTTTCAATGGAACATGCAGTTTAATGAAGAAAATCCCGATATAGAAGGAGATCTTGAAATTAAACCAAAGGGTGTTGCTTCGGTTATGCAAAAAGAAGTTCGTTCACAACGACTTATAGCTTTACTGCAAACAGTTGCAAATCCTATGTTAGCTCCATTTATTAAAATACCTAATCTTATAAAAGAATTAGCAATATCTCAAGATATAGATCCTGACAGTCTCGTAAATGACATGAACCAAGCACAGATCTATGCTGAAATGCTGAAAGGAATGCAGCCAGATGTCCAACAACAACAACAACAACAAGAATCAGGAAGTCCTCAAACTCCTAGCACCGGTACTGGGCAACCCCCAAACATGGGACCCCCTAGAGAAACTCCTCAGGGGACTCAACCAACAGACCTTACAGGGTCTGGTAATGGCACAATCGGAGTTGGAGGTGTACCGACTGCAGGGGAGGGCCAGTTTGCTGGCAATGCTCCTCAATTTGAAGAATAACTTTGATGAAATGAAAAAGGAAAAATCTAAAAAATAATGGCTACCAGTCTTGATGATATATATTTTTCTACTGAAACTACAGGTTTAGACAAAAGAAAAATCGGTGTACCTACTGATCCTTTCGGTAGTCAATATGCTTTAGGTATGTATGCTGAAGATGTAACTACACCAAAAGGTTATGAAGTTCCTGATATAGAAGAGAAAGAACAAGAAATAGATGTACCCGGTGGTGCTGCAGCTTTGGATACTGATATTGAAGAAGCAGCTATGCTGTTTACAGATGAAGAAAAAGAAAAGGAAAGAAAAAGGTTAAGTAGATTTGTAGATCCTTTAGGTATACAAATGCAACAACTAGGTAGATTTTCTGAAATACCAACAAAGATAAAATCTGATTTGGCTACTACTAGAGGTATAGGAATATCTAGAGCACCACCAGCTTCTTTAGCCGGACAAGGAGCAGCCGAACTTGGAGAATTAGAAGAAGCAGGGTTAGGAGAAGTACCTCTCTCAGGAGATTTTTATGCACCAGAAACAGGGCTAGGAACATTATTAGAAAAAGGTGGAGAATATGCTTGGGAAGAAGTTGGTAAACCTGTTTGGGAAGAAGTTGGTAAACCTGTTTGGGAAGAAGCTAAAGATGTATATTACGATTATTTTAAAGATCCTGTTAGAACGTATACAGGTACAGGCTATGGAAGTCCGTCTGCTATGGGACAGCCCACTTGGAGAACTGATGCAGTAGCAGGAGCTGGAAGAGGTATAGAGGCAATAAGAGGAGGTTGGGGAGGAACAGGTTATGGAAAGTTAGCACCACCAGAAGCAGGAGGCTATTTTGGTTCAATTGGTGAAATTGCAAGTACACTAGGATCTATTTTTTCAATATATAGAGGAGTAAAAAGTGGAACTGGTGAAGGAAAATTTGATGCAGCAATGGCTGCTTCAGTTTTAGCTACAGGAGGAGCAACAGCTATACCCGTAGCAATTATATCTGGACTAAAAGCTCTATTTGGCATGAGAAGAAGAGGAAAACCAAAATTCCCATTTGGAGGAACAGATTTTAAAACTGAAGGAAATAAACTTAAATTTCAACATCCGTATGGCTACAATGGATTTAATGGAGGTGTAGCTCGTGCAGGAGCAGCAAGTGTTGCTGATTATATAAATACTTTTGTAGATCACTTCAGTGATCCAGCAACAGGGCAGGGATTACAATTTAGTTCTTCAGCATGGAAAAATGCTGTAAAAAATGATCCACGATTGGGGAGATATGATACAATGAATGATAGTGGCTATGCTGATCCTAGTGTGTTAATACGAAAAATGCTTGAAGCACCCGGAGTGATAAGTGGTACTCCTACAAGAGGTGGAATACCAATAACTAATCAAGAACAATATCAACAAGCAGTAACAGATTTTAATCAATGGTATAGTAAAACAGCAATGGATCGTGGTGGAGTAGCAAATGCTCAATGGCTTAATACAAAAGAGGAACCAAATATGTTTGCTGAAGGTTGGGCTGGTGGATATGGAGAAGTTCCAGATCAAATTAAATTTTCTAGTAGGAGAGAAATAGGAAGAACAGGTCCCGGTGGAAATGTTCCGGGTAGGCCTATATATGAATATTATAATCAGTATGAAACACCAGTTGAAAGTCCCTATGATGTTTTATATTATAACATGATGGGAAAATTCAATAGGGGTGAAGGAGGTATGGGATACTAATGCCTGACATCTCTCAATTTGATCAGGAATTTCTAACAGCCGGAAGTCAAAGTGCTGAAGGAGAAAAGTTAGCTGGTCTTGTACAGCAGAACCTTACCCCTGAAGAGCAGCAAAGACTAGAAGAAATTATGCCAGTGATAGAAGAATTTAATATGTTGATGTATAAAGCACAAACTGGTGAAGAACCTCCGATTGATGAAGAAATGGGCCTTACAAATGGACAGGGAATGGTCGAACCGGGTCCGAGGGATGGTATGGTACCACAAGACATACAAAATCAACAGGGGATGCCTCCTAGACCTATAGAAGGGCAAATGCCCGAAAGTGCTCCGGATCAAGGTATGCAAATGGGAGGAGTAGCAGCAGGTCCAGTGGGAGTAGTAAATGAACAAAGTGCTGATGGTTCTGGAGTAGCTGATGACGTACCGGCAAAAAGTGATGGATTTGTAATAAATGCTGCAGCTGTACGTCATGCAGGACTAAGAGATATAAATGATATGATACAAGATGCTATAACCTATGCAAAACGACAGGGTATGAAATTAGATTTT
>Ga0208316_1001631_pt1 | contig 12852 bp, 18 predicted proteins | sample MalvireepMed_231_FD_184240 | JGI IMG/M metagenome (GOLD analysis project Ga0208316, IMG submission 184240) | Marine viral communities from the Global Malaspina Expedition - Malaspina viral metaG DeepMed_231 (SPAdes) (version 2) | ecosystem: Environmental > Aquatic > Marine > Oceanic | place... | reverse complement strand
TGCTTATATAGAAATGTTTTACAATCCGGTTCGTCGTCACGGATCCAACGGAAATGTGTCGCCAGCCGAGTACGAAAAGAGTTACTTTAAGAAGCTGGAAAGTGTCTAGAGAACTGGTAGCGATTCACGCAGCTGTTCGGCGTCAAGCTTGTTCAAATCCGGTTGAGTCATGACGCAAGTATGCCACTGCCGGCCGCTCAGTTCGATACGCTCATTGGGTGATAGCATTTATCGCAAGCTTATGATTCGATTTACATTACAGGATGCTGACCACACCGGCTTCGCCGATGCGCTGCCAGGGCAGGCCTTGTACCAGCGCCTGCAGCTGTTCGTCACTGAGCGCATGCTGCGGCGATCGCCACGACTCGCCCCAGTGGAACTTGCCGCGGTTCAAACGCCGGGCACACAACCAGATGCCCAGGCCGTCGTGGATCAGCACCTTCATCCGGTTGGCGCGCTTGTTGGCAAACAAATACGCACAATGCGGCCGGGCACTGCCAAAGACTTGAACCACCCGCGCCAGTGCCGTATCAGGGCCAGCGCGCATATCCAGCGGCTCGGTGGCCAGCCAGATCTGATCAATACGGATCACTGCAACAGCTCTCGCAGCAGCGCCAGGCATCGGTCCATCTGTGAGACAGGCAAATTGATGCTGATGCTCTGGTGGCGATAAGGGATCTCCATCCGGATTGATTCTGTCTCAGCGTTTTGCTTCGCGCCTGGTACTGATGGTGTCAGAGCAGCGCCCGGCATCGGCACAGCGACAAAACCAGGTGGGTCAAAATTATTGGCCATTGGCAGCCGTTGCCCGTTCTGTGCTACACGTATCCATTTGCGCAGCATGTTGGCGTTGAGTCCGTGCTCCAGAGCGACACGCGCCACTGAGGCACCGGGCTGCAAACTGGCCGCAATCACTTTGTGTTTAAACGCCTTGGTATATCGTTTGCGCTTAGGCGCGGGATTAACTACGCTTAATTCGTTCATGACAGGTGTCCGCTTAAAAATAGGTGGACACTATCGAATCAGGCGCACAACCGATCAAGATGTGATGGCCGGACGGTTACAGATAAAGCGGTACCGCTACGAAAGCAGTAATGGCGTAGGAAAACACCAGAACCAGCATGAAAGATTGCGCAGCTCGATCTGGACCAAAAAGGTAAAACGTAAACACCGCTACCGGGACTAGGGGCGCCACCAGAAACGCGATGCATGATCTCAATAGTTGGTTCATGGTATCTCTAACGCCGCGCACAACGGCACGAGCGAAGCGAGTGCCCGGCGCCGACAGGCGCGTATTGATGCGCTTTGTTATGCATTTAATGCTTCCTTAAGCTTGGAGGAAGGCGCTACGTAGCAGTCACACACTTCCTCTACAAGTATTACGCTATGCTCGACAAATAGTGGAACGAGAGGAATTACACGATTATAGAATGGCTGTAGATTCCACAGCTTATCGTCCAGTCTCCACCCAGGTAGTGCAGCAAGCTCTTTTGATACCACACCTCCATGCTTTACTGAGTTCGCAACAAGCCGAAGTTCATTTATGGAGTGAAAATATATTGCATTCTCCAACTGAACGTAATTCTTCCTAAAAATAGCCTTCAGTTTCGAAAACTTGTGAAGCTCCCTTTCGTTTGGAACATCGAATGCCAGTTTAGCCAGTCTGACGAGATGTTGCTCAATAGCCTTATGGGCAGCCAATACAAGTAGCTCATGGAGCAAAGCAATCGCCTCATTTGCTTCATCTACATCAAATGACTCAAAAAAGACATTCCAAGAATCCTCACCTTCCTCCTCGGCAATCCTTCGAGTTCTCTCCTGAGCCGAGTCTCGGATTTCGGCAAGGGCACCAAGTGCACTTGTTTCGAGCATGGATACGGCCGCGCGCCTATATGTGCCAAGCCTTCTAAGTCTGGCGCACCTTGAATCTTCCTTAAATATGCTCATGCTTCGCGCTCATGCATAACGCCCCGCAACAGCGGCGCGAACGAAGTAAGCGACCGGGCGCAAAGCGCCGGACTGTTTGCGATTGTTATGTGCGGTGCTTAGCATATTGATGTACGTCAAAAAGCTCCCCGTTTTTTATAACTTCGTTTCTGAGAATGCCTTCCAACTGATATCCGTTTTTCTCGAGGACGCGCACTGACGCTAGATTAGGAGATAGCACTGGAGCAAATAGCTTATTCCATCGCTCGCCCGCAAACACCTCATTTGTCATACGCTCGAGTACTTGAGTTGCAATTCCGCGTCCCCAGAACTCCTCACCTAGCCAGTATCCAATTTCTGCCGTGTGACTTTTCCAACCAGCTTGCGGCGTGATCCCTACGCTACCGATTAGTTCGCCGTGGTATTCGACAGCTTTGGTTATGGCTCCGCTTTCTCGCGATCCTGCAGTAATCCACCAAATTGCATCTTCGAGCGTATACGGGTAGGGAAAAGTGTAAACCAAGTACTGCGACACATTGGCGTTATTTGCCAGCTCAACTAAGCGCGATGCATCGTTTTCTGTATAGTCCCTGAGCTCAATCATCACCTTTATTCCTTGTGTCTCTCTCTTCGTCACGCTGTGAGCACATAACGCCCGTATTCACGCGCCAGCTCCGCTGGTCGCGTGGAATTGATTGTTAGGGCTCTGTCCCATCTCGACCTTTATCATCTGTCGGTGGTTCTTGAGGCGGCAGCTCCTTTTTTGAATATTGATAGTCCTTCGTAAGATACCCCTTCAGATGCTCGCGCAACAGATTCATTTTCAAATATGTGCGATGCTCGTAACGTGCGGCATCGTCAAGCGATAAACCGTCTTCAGACGCATCAGATACGTCCTTAGCAATGATACTTATTTTTGTTAGGTTCAATCGCTGCTCATTGATTCGGATAATTTCGGCGATAAAAACCCTAGCAAGTTTGTAGCTTGACGCAAGCAGCGCACCGCATACCAGTACGTACGGAAAGCGAGCAACCAAGACCTCCCAGATCGAAATATCTTGAGGAATACTTTCTAAGCCGCTGAGCTCGGACGCCCTAATAAAGAGGTCAACGGTCACCAAACCTATTACAACAATTGGGATAGCCGCGAACAATGAGTACCTTTTGATGCTGTCCGCACCCTGAGAAACAAATCCGGCGATTTCTGTAGGGAATAAATTTATGTTCTCCTTTAGTTCTCGCAGCTCCGACTTGGCTTTGGCGATCTCGCTCGAAAGCTGTTTTCGTTCTTCCGTTTTCTGCTCAATAGACGAAGCTGCCGACTCAATACGGGCGGAATACTCGGAAAGTTCTTGCTTCTTTGAGCTAACAGCACGTTCGGTTGCTGCTAGCTCCTCCCGGATAGATTCAAGATCCTCTTCGACTTGCGATTCATCGTCGTTAAGTTTATTTATAGTCTCAGTCAATTCGGCAATTGTATGTTTCAGCCCATCAATTTCAGCTTCTTTGGCCGCAACAGCCTCAAGGCGCCCTCTGCATTTTTCTAATGCTGATTGGCGAAGATTTTCGATCGAGCCGACTTGCTTTGCGATACTTGGAAACTCAGAGGGTTGCACCCCCTCAATCTGTACTGCTGTAAGAAGCTGGTCCCCCAGATACTTTTTGGGTGGTTCAATCGAAAACTTGGTGATGAAACCGTTTACACGCACATTCCAAGCATTGTTTTCATTAGCGATATGAACCTTGCCCTGTTCGCCAGATGGGTAGTAAGAACAAGTAAACTCTGCCTTGTTTCCATCAGCGTAATCTAACGTACTGAGCTGAATTCGAGTTACAAACTGAGGCTCTTTGAACTCGAACTCGTATGCCCGATGCTGACCTTTGACATAGTTTTCCTCGCTGGTGTTGCTTACCAGCTTTGTCGTCTTCCTTCCACGGTGATCTAGGTAAGAAAGGTCAATCTCATGGGGCGCTGACACCTTCAACGCCTCAAGCTCCCCGATATCTTTTTCGACGCTCATCTTACCTCCTTATAGGCCTAACGCCCTCTCATCAGCGGCGCAGCCCAAGCTGCGTCCGGCGACGCAGGCGCGTACTGCATGTAATTGTTATACATCTCTTCGACTTAGTCGCAGGATGTTATGGGTCGCAAACTGCACCTCAGTATCTCGTGCGATCCCTGCCGCGTGGAGCGCTGGTTCTGGACCAATTGAATTTACTGTTCCAGTAAGCATGTCGCCTTCTATGGTGTTTATTCTTACGTCGAACTCACGATCATCTTTCGTGAGCCGCGCGGTATCACCCGGCGATGGTGGTTGATCCATATAGATAGGGATTTCACCGTCATAGTGGAGTGGACCATTATGGTTGTCCCAGTTCATAAAGTGCTCCTCGATGTATTAGCGGCGCGAACGAAGAGAGCGTCCGGCCCGCGACTTTTGCGGCCGAACTACAGCCGCTTGTTATGCATTTTCAGTTAACCATTCACAGATTGACTCGTTCCTGCCTTTTTCCACGAGAGTGAAGTTTTGGACCCCTGGCTCAGTTTGTCGAATAAACCAACCAATGTAGTCAGGCGTTTGAACCCAAGGCGGGGGACTCGCAGGCTGCACGCTTATAGACCTTGTAAAGTAGTTGGTATGCCCATGCTGCACGCCAATGGTAGCGATACCACGCCTTGCTGCATATTCAATAGCACCGCTTTGGAATCCAGAGGTAGAAAACACCATGCCCTTATGAGCATCAGAGTCTCTTATTTTTGACTCCAGTACCATAATGACACCCCGTTTGACTGGACTTTTATACTTTTTGCATTCTATTAGGACTTTGACAATTGCTTGCGAAAATACTGTAAATTCTGCAACTACGTCGATCTCATACTCCCCGCTGTCTCCCTGTAATCGCTCAAGGTGTGTTACAGAGAAGCCAGTCATACTACCGCCAGCATTCAGCAACCATTCTCTTACCTGCAATTCAAACTGCTCAGGGGAGATATCAACATCTTGAAACTCTCTACTCATGGCACCGACCTACTAATGCATTACGCTCCTATTCCGACGCCAAATTATGCCGGCGTGCTTTTTGCCTCAGCAAAAAGCATGACGATATGCCTTGGTTGCTCAGAAATGGATTGTTATGCATGTTAGTTAAATTATTTTCCAAACACTGGCAATAATGTCTTTAATAATATCTGTTCTATCTAATAGTTTTTCTATTCGTTGCTCATCTTTCTCGGCTTCTGTTGGCGCACGTCTAGAAAACATCGGTTTGTTGATAAGTTCTTCGGTTTCAGTTCTTTCTTTAGGTTCTTGATTAGTTACTGGACTTTGATATAAAACGCTTGGCTGCTTTTTAGGGTTAAGTTTCCTATTTAAGGCGTCAGCCTCACCTTGTAGTAAATTTATTCTTTGCTCGACTATGGATATGTACTGAGAAAATCTTTCTTTCTGATGAGCTATCTCTGTTTTTAAAAGTTCAACTTCTCTCTGAGGTAAACTTTTTGATATTCTCCAAGACAGCAAAATGCAGCTAAATATAAATGCTATAAAACCACCGAGGAAATAGCTCCAGTTTTGTGCCAGAAATAATCCGATTAAATTTCCAATTTCTTCATCAGTCATTTTATTCCTTAAAGGTCAGAATTCTGGTGATGCATAACGCCATTCATAACCGGCGCGGCCACAGGCCGCGTCCGGCGCCAGAGGCGCGAAGTTAATGGCCTTGTTAGGTGATTTCACGCATTAGTCCTTAAGCACTGAATCTACATTAACTATATTAAACTCTTCAGATTCCTGTGCGAATTGCCTAAGCAGATAGGCATGCCCTTGCCCATAGATCACAAGAACTCGATCTGAAGGGCTTTCGCTCATTTTTACTAACCGAGAGAATATCTTGAGATTTCTCGCATACCACGTACCTACCCAGTTTGCCCCTAAAAGTTCTTCACCGCGCCCTATCATTGCGATGTCAAAGTACACCTTATGCGCGGCTGCCAGTGCATCCGGATTATTTAACTGTTTCAGCCAAGCACTAACCGTTTGGGACCCCAACTCGACATAATATTCCTTGGCGGCTTCTGGATCTGTAATTCGGTCAATTGTCGCCTCGAAACCGTTCGCCAAACCATAGCTATGCCAATCATAGTCGGCATCAATGTCTCCTGGTGGATTATCATTCCAATCCACAGCATAGATCTGATGATGTCCTAACTTCGCTGCCAGCCTGAAGCCAATCTGATCTGACTCATTCCGAGTAAGTTCATACTCTCCCTCACGATAGCGCGCATAGCGTTCATTGAGATCATCCTGACTTTGACTCAAAACCTCTACCGCAATGTGAGTAGGCTTGAACTCAGCTAGTTCGTCTATAAGAGCTAAGACCTCAGATTGTCTCCGTGCAGAGAGAATGTCATCTATTTCGATATTAATTGAGTCACGACCTGGATTATTGAAATGAGCCATGCCTAACACTAGCAAATCCGGTCGATCCTGCCCGTAAACCGCTGACGAGGAAAAGATAGTTGTTACTATCCAAGAAATTAACAACAATAGATGAGATTCCTTTTCCATTACTCCCTCTCCGATACACGCACTGTCGATTGAAGTCACCTAACGCTCGCCTCAAGTGCTCGTTTACGCGTCACTTTTGGAGGCGCTTGTTATGAGGTAGTTGCTCGCTAACCATTAAGCAACTCTCTTTTGCTGGCTATGATCAGGTTTGCAACCTTGGCATCATGCTCGCTGGTTGGGCTCATTCCCATTCGATCAACCGTCACCCAGGTAAGATACTCCTCTATCACTTTGGGATCATCGGAGCTCAATGCCCGCTTAAATACTTGCGGTAGATATCCGTGGTATTCATCCAATGCACTATCAAGATCAGAGACTCCGATAGGATCCCAATCCTTGTACAGAATTTCGTCAATTCTCTTGTAGAGAGCTAACTGATCAGGAGGTAACTTTTTGCCCATAATTCCTCATAACGCCCTGCTTCAGTGGCCGAAGCGGGCGGGTGGGGCTTTTGCGAAAGCAAAAGGCATGACAGTTTGTTTTGGTCCGTCTGAAATTTACTGTTAGGCGCGTTCACATTTTGCTTCCTATACTAGCCACAACAAGCCGGCAACCTGCATCGTAGGAATCCAACGCAAGCATCTTTTCGTCACGTCGCTCCCAATCTCCGGAGTCTAGATCCCGACGATTAAGAAGAAGCGTGGGCAACACCAGTGTCGCTCGAAGAGTCCTTTTCATCAGTTAGTTTCCTTTCGCTTCTATAAGCTCCTGCTTAAGTCATTATTCTTTGAAAATAATAGTATCGAATATTGCATGTGCGATTGCGACATCGCTCTCTGTCTTATATGCGGCGAACATACTAAGTAGTACCCGTCCATCCAGTCTGAAATGAACCTGCGTGCTGTATGGAAAACCTTCCCTGAACTCATATGTGGCTGTACCTATTCGTGCAGGCTCCCCTGAGATAATTACTTCTTTATATGTCGTATCTTCCGGCCATCCATTGAAGTTATTGGAATGTCGACCATAGTCAAAGCTTAGTTGCATATTGTCGGATTCAAACCGCTGAACGAATGAGTCGATCCCTTGTCCGTCAAGCTGGTGCATGTCTGATGGGATATAGAAAAGGAAGTACTCATTCTCTATCCGTTTGGATAGATCTTGCGCCCAACCCATCGAAACAGTAATGCATCCAAGCAACGCCCCTACTATTACTAAAGGCTTTAACATTTTCCATCTCCTGAAAGACAACTTAATTCAACTAACCCCAAACTTCGCAAACACTTCCTGCTGCGTCAGCTTGGGTGTGTCGTTGGCAAAGTCGTAGTAGTGGGGTTTCTTGTCGATAAATATCTGCTCGGTCATTTCAAAGCCGCTGGGGTCCTCGAACAGGCCGGCGGGAATGCCGTATTGGTCCTGGCCCTTGAAGTGATAATACAGATGCGTGCCGCAGTTTTTGCAGAAGCCGCGCTCGGCCCATTCGGACGAGCTGTAGGTCCCTATGTTTTCGGCGCCGGTGATCTCGGGTTTGCCCTGCAGCGCCAGCACCAGCAGCGGGCCGCCGCCCCATTTGCGACACATGCCGCAGTGACAGGCCTCTACGTGTCCGTTGCTTGGCATGGTGAGTGTGACGGCGCCGCACAGGCAGCTGCCTTTTATGCTGCGGGTGGATGTGGCTTCATTGCTCATGCTTGTTGCTCCGGCAAATACGATGGATCATAGGTCTGGAAATCTTCAGGCACGCTACCGCCCTGTGGGTGCTCCACAAGGCTATGGCCAGTATCTGGCCAGACGTTGTCGCTGATTGCCGGCAAGCGCCAATAGTTGCCCGCGCTACGATGCGTAGCGGCGGCCGATCTCGGCGATTTCTACAGAGTAGGAGGCATACCAGCGTTCACGGCCCAGCTGCTGGGCGGTGCGATGTTCGGGGTGGGCTTTCCAGGCCAGGATGTGGGCTTCGGAAGGCCAGTAGGAGAGAGCGATTTCGGTATCGCCTTCATTGACCGCGGTGAATTCCAGACAACCGAATTCGGTCAGGGCAAGTTCGCGCAGCCGTGATGCCGTAGCTGAGTACAGCTCGTCGGCCTGTTTGACCTTGGCGCGAAAGATAACAACAAACACAACCCATTCTCCCTGTTTGCGCCCGGTCATGCAGCCGGGCGTGATTGTGTTTCCTGTTTAATGCAAACGGGGACGCTTTGCAACTAGCCAATAGAGTGATTCGTGACGAGTGGGCGCAACATCACGTTTAATGGCAGTTCATCGGAGAATTGCTTGCCAGCGAGCGGCAGCAGCCAGATTACAGCTCGCCGGCCGCCTGCAGCACATAGTCAAAATCTGGCCTGTCGCGATAGTCCGCCTCGGCGAACTTGGCCAGCACCGTGCCGTCGGGGCTCAACACAAAAATACCGGGATACGGAATACCATAGGCTCGGCTGTCAGGTTCATAGTCCGTGTTCAGAATGCCCAACGCAGTAACGTGTGTGGTGTCTTCATCGCGCAGCAATGGAAAGTCAGTGCCATGGTCGATTTCGGCACCCTGCAGGGTTTCCAGTGAATCGTAGGTCATGGTGGCGACATTAAAGCCCAGCGACTCAAAATCGTCAGCCACCTCGACCAGCTGCTGCAGTTGGGCAATGCAGTACGGGCACCAGTCGAAGGAACGGCTGAGCACCAGCACCAGGCCTTTCTCGCCGCTGAGCTCAGCCAGGGTCTGGACCTCACCATTTTGGTCCTGAGCGCTGATCGCCGGGATCTCGCTGCCCACCGGAAAGTCCGGGGCCCATACAAATTCCTGTGCCAGTGACACAGTCGCGGACAGCGCAAACATTGCGCAGAAAACCAGCTTGAACAAACGGTGCATGGTGCCTCCAGCGGCAGATTCTGTTTATTGTTAACAATCACTCAAAACTAAAAGACCCGTCAGCCGGGAAAAGTTTACCGCCGGTCAGACGGATGATTCACGCCATCCATGGTTGGCACTTCACCCAGATCTTTGGGGTTGACGCCCTCCAGGCCGCCGACGTTGAAGCCATATTCGTTGGGATCGGAGCGGCGCTGGTGATGCGTGTAGATACCGCAGCGGGAGCAGAAGTAGTGTCGGGCCACCTGGGTGTTGAACTGATACAGGCTCAGCACGTCCTCACCTTTGACAATGCGGATGGCCGGCAGGCTGGTGGTACCCATGATGGCGCCGCGGCGGCGGCAGAATGAGCAGTCGCAACGGCGCGGCGCAACCACGCCATCGGGCAGGTGCAGCTCTATCTGCACGGCACCGCAGTGACAGTTAAGCGTGTGATATTCCTGAATCGGGGTCGGTCCAATCTGCTTGATACTCATCGGTATCGGCTCCTTCCGTAAGGGCCTCCGCCTGGCTGTCGTAGCTGCGGATGACCTGTTCTGCGGCATCGATGTCATCGTCCTGCACATAGACCTCGGCGAAGCCCTGCACGGCCAGGTCGCCCACGGCACCCTGCAGGTAGTGACCACCCACGTGGGGCTCAATACCGTGCGAACGCAGCAGGCCGGCAACTATGTGGGCTTCCATGATGTCAGCGGCGTGGTAAATGATCTTCATGACCTTAGTATCGCAGAATGACCAGCCCGGCTGCTACCACCAATAACAGTGCTGCCAGCCGGTTCAGCCAGGCGGACCAGAAGGCGAATTGTGGGTCATCCGCCAATAGTTGCCCTGCCCTGGCGACCAGCGCCGCATAGACCAGTTTGACACCACCAACACTGATGATGGTAACTAACATGATGAGCAGCACATCCCAGAACGTGATGGCGGCGACATCCACAAAGGCCGGGAAGAAGCCGAGGTAAAACAGGACAGCTTTCTGATCGCCCAGCGTCAGCAGCAGACCACTGACAAAGCTGCCCCGCAGTGTGCCGGACAAATTGGCAGGTGCAGGGTGTATTGAAGTATCAGCATAAGAGGTGGTGGCCGTGTGCGATGCAGCAGCGCTGCGCCACAGTCCATAGGCCATCCATAACAGATAGGCCGCAGCCAGGAATTTGAGCCAGCTGGCCCAGCCATCGGCGGCAATAAGTAGCAGGGAGACACCAAACAGGGCAATCAGGATGAACAGCAGGTCGCCGGCAACCACGCCAGCACTGACAGCTGCACCGTGACGAAAGCCACCGGCCAGCGCTCTGGAGGTTACGGCGAGCACGCTGATGCTTGGCAGGGCTGCCAGCACCAGCATCGCGCTTATCAGGGCCAGCGCCCCGGCAAGATCCAGCGTTAACACATCAGGCCCCGGAAAAATGCTCAGGGGCCCAGTCTAACAGACTGTTGTGTGCTATTTGCTGCCACGCACGGGCGAGCGTCGCTTGCCCTTGTCTTTGTCGACACGCTTTTTGGGCGCGCCGCGTTTTTTCTCTTTGGGCTTGTCAGCATTGAACTTGTCGCCGCCAAACTTGCTGCCCCGGCTCTCGGACTTGAACTTGTCGCCCTTGAAGCCGCCGGTTTTGAAGCGATCGCCACGTGGCTTGTCCGAATCCGGCTTGTCTGCCGAGCGGTCGAAGCGGGGTCGATCACCGCCTGGCTTGCTGTCGGCAAAACGATCCTGGCGCGCCGCACGTGGCGGACGCGTGGGTTCTGTAAATGCTTCACGACGTGGACCAGCCGAACGTGGTTTACGGGCACCTTCAGGACGTGAACGACGACCACGATCAGGTGCCGGGCCAGATGCCACACGCTCCAGGTTCAGGGCCTGGTTGCACACGCGGGTACGCTGCAGGGTCTGGAATACTTCATCGGGCATGCCAGTCGGCAGATCGATGGTGGTGTGATCATCAAATATCTGGATGCGACCGATATAACGACCTTCGATGCCGCCTTCGTTGGCGATGGCACCAACAATCTCGCGCGGCGTGACTCCGTGGTCGTGACCCACTGCCAGACGGAAGTGTTCCATAGGCACGTCATCACCATCACTGAAGTCACGCTGCTCGCGGCGCTTGCGCGGCGCACGTTCACCAGCGTCGTCACCTTCCAGCAGGCTGCCAATGTACTCATCACCTGTCGGGACTTTGCTGCGTTGCTTGCGGGCAGGCCGCTCGTCAGCATAATCGTCACCGGCAGATTGTGTGCCTCTTGACGCTTTTTCTTTGAAACCTTTGCTCGTGCCGTAACCGGTTTCTTTCACTTCTTTGAAAGATGGCTCCAGCGGTCGGTCTTTCTGCAGCAGGAAGGCCATGGCGGCTGCCGCATCTTCCAGTGAACACTCATGTTCCTGACAAAGATCGGCGATCAGGCTGCGGAAGAAATCCAGGTTGTCCTGTGCCAATGCATCGGCGATGGTCTGCTTGAACTGCTGGCTGCGCTTCAGGATCAGATCACCACGGGTAGGCAGTTCCATACGCGTGATTTTCTTGCGCGTGGTGCGCTCGATCGACTGCAGCATACGCTGTTCGCGCGGTGCAACAAACAGGACCGCCTTGCCGCTGCGGCCAGCGCGTCCGGTACGACCAATCCGGTGCACGTAGGCTTCGTTATCGTAGGGTATGTCGTAGTTCATGACGTGGCTGATGCGTTCCACATCCAGGCCGCGTGCTGCCACGTCGGTGGCTACCACGATATCCAACTGGCCGTTCTTTAACTGCTCAACGGTGCGGGTACGCAGCTGCTGGTTCATGTCGCCGTTCAAGGCCGCGGCAGAGAAGCCACGTGCGTTGAGTTTCTCGGCCAGCTCGACGGTGCTGTTTTTGGTACGTACGAATACGATCATGCCGTCGAAGTCTTCGACTTCCAGCATGCGCGTCAGCGCATCCAGCTTGTTGGTGCCCTGCACCAGCCAGTAGTACTGATCGATATCGGAGTTGGTGCTGGTTGCGCTTTTGATGCGCACTTCCTGCGGATCATGCAGATACTTTTCCGCAACGTTGCGGATGGGCGGCGGCATGGTCGCAGAGAACAGAGCTACCTGACGGCTGTCCGGGGTCTGCTGCAGAATGGTTTCGACATCGTCGATAAAACCCATGCGCAGCATCTCGTCGGCTTCGTCGAGTACCAGCGTGTTGATTTTTTTCAGATCCAGCGAGCGTCGATTAAGATGGTCGAGCAGACGGCCGGGGGTTGCTACCACTACGTGCACACCACGACGCAGTGCCTGCAGCTGCCGGCTCATGTCCTGACCACCGTAAATAGGCAGTACGTGGAATCCACGCAGTCCTTCGGCATAAGTCTGGAAGGCCTCGGCCACCTGAATGGCCAGCTCGCGCGTTGGACACAGCACCAGCGCCTGGGTCGACGGGTTATTCACATCGATTTTGGCCAGAATCGGCAGCGCAAACGCGGCTGTTTTGCCGGTGCCGGTCTGGGCCATGCCCACAATGTCCTTTCCTTCGAGCAAGGCAGGAATTGTAGCCTGTTGAATAGGCGAGGGTTTTTCATACCCGACGCGCTCCAGTG
>Ga0208316_1001622_pt1 | contig 12900 bp, 10 predicted proteins | sample MalvireepMed_231_FD_184240 | JGI IMG/M metagenome (GOLD analysis project Ga0208316, IMG submission 184240) | Marine viral communities from the Global Malaspina Expedition - Malaspina viral metaG DeepMed_231 (SPAdes) (version 2) | ecosystem: Environmental > Aquatic > Marine > Oceanic | place... | reverse complement strand
ATGAGGCGTTCCGCGAGGGTTGGATGAAGGCCCGCGCCGAGGCGCTGGAAGCCGAGGGCATGAACCCGGTGTTCCGCTAAGTCTGTCCCGCTTCAAGGAGTTCTGCCGTGGATTCTCATCATACGGGCGAGCCAACGGCGAAGCAGGTGTCGGGCGTGCGCGACTTACAGGGCCTCTGGCCCTGGCTGCCGCGCCTGGCGACCCTGGTTCTCACCGTTCTGACCCTCGATTATGTTCTGAACCTGGGGTTTTTCAGTCTGGTCACGGCGGTGGAGAGCCAGTTTCTCTACACCGTGGTGGCGCTGATGGTGCCGCTGGTGTTCATCATGTGGCCGGCGTTTTCCGGTGGTGACCGCCGACGGGTGGCCTGGTACGACGTGCTGCTGTTTCTGCTCGCCGTCGGGACCTGCGGTTACTTTGTTTATAACGCCGAGCGCATTCTCGACAACGGCTGGGAATACGCCGCCCCGCAAACCGCCACGGTGATGAGTTTCGTGCTGTGGGGGCTGACGGTGGAGGCGGTGCGCCGGGCCGGCGGCTGGCCGCTGGCGTTGATCGTCGGCGTGGCCGGCTGTTATCCGATGGTCGCCGACATCATGCCGGGGCCGATCCAGGGCTTTCCATCGTCGCCCAGCCAGACCGCGATCTACCACGCCATGAGCCGTGAGAGCGTGTTCGGCATTCCGTTGCAGGCGTTCGCCAATCTGGTGATCGGTTTTCTGCTGTTCGGTGTGGCCTTGCAGAAAACCGGCGGCGGTAAGTTCTTTATCAACCTGGCGTTCGCTCTGCTCGGTCATGTGCGCGGCGGGCCCGCCAAGGTATCGATCTTCTCCAGCGGCCTGATGGGCTCCATGAGCGGCAGCGTGATCACCAACGTGCTGACCACCGGGGTGCTCACCATTCCCGCCATGCGCCGGGTCGGTATCGGCCGCTCCTACGCCGCCGGCGTGGAAGCCTGCGCGTCCACCGGCGGCGTGCTGATGCCGCCGGTGATGGGCGCCACCGCCTTTGTCATGGCCAGCTTTCTGAACACGCCCTACAGCACCATTGCGCTGGCGGCGGTGGTGCCGTCGCTTTTGTTTTATCTCGGTCTGTTCGTGCAGATCGACGCCTACGCCGCGAAGCATGAACTCAAGGGCCTGCCCGAAGAGGAACTGCCGTCACTCAAGCAGACGCTCAAGGAAGGCTGGTACTTTATTTTCGTGTTCGTGCTGCTGATCTGGATGCTGTTCTGGCTGCGCCGTGAAGCGATCGCGCCGTTCTACGCCACCGCGCTGCTGCTGGTGATCAACCAGATTCTGCCGTATCAGCGTTGGGGCTGGCGCGACGTCACCGACTTCTTCTCCAGCGCCGGCAAGCTGTTTGCCGAGTTGATTACCATTCTGGCCGGCGTCGGCTTGTTGGTGGGCGCGCTGTCGGTCACCGGGCTGTCGGGCACCATCGCCAACGACCTGATCTACATCGCCGGCGGCAACCCGCTGGTATTGTTGCTGATGGGCGCGGTGACCAGCTTTATTCTCGGTATCGGCATGACCGTGACCGCCGCCTATATTTTCCTCGCGGTGGCGCTGGCGCCGGCATTGATTCAGGGCGGGGGTATGAATCCGCTGGCCGTGCACCTGTTCATTCTCTACTGGGGCATGCTCAGTTACATCACGCCGCCGGTGGCGTTGGGCGCTTTCGCGGCGGCCACGGTGGCCGGCTCCAAGCCGATGGAAACCGGCCTTAACGCCATGCGTCTGGGCAGTGTGATTTATTTCGTGCCGTTCCTGTTCGTGCTGAACCCGGCGCTGATTCTGCAAGGCGGCTGGCAGGAAATCGCGCTGGTACTGGCGCAGGCCCTGGTCGGTGTGGTGCTGATCGCCAGCGCCATTCAGGGCTATCTGGTGGGCATCGGCAGCTTGTCCACGCAGCGGCTCCTGCAATGGCCGATCCGGTTAATGCTGATCGTCGGCGGGCTGGCGTTCGCCGTGCCCGGCGGCGGCGCCATGCCGCTGGGTCACGGCGCCATGTTCGCGCTCAGCCTGGCGTTGACCGTGCCGGCCCTGGGGCTGGCGCTGTGGATCAATCGCGGGCTCTTGTCGTCCCGCCGGGAACCTGTATAAGGAAAGAAGGTTTTCTCGGACGGGGGCGCCATGATCGGTGACCGTGAAGTGATACTGTTCCAGGATCCGCGCATGCTGGATCACCGGCCCGACCCGGACGCCGCCTTCCTGCCGGGGCGGCTGGACCGCCGGGTGCGGGAAATTCTTTCCGGGCTGGGCGCCAAGTGGAGCTACCCGGAACACCCGGGCCGGCTCACCGCCGTGCTCGATCTGCTCGAGCGTGAGCCGGTGCCCGGCGTCCGTCTGGAAGCCGGGCGCGTGGCCACCCGGGCGGAACTGGCCCGGGTGCACACCACCTCTTACCTGGACGGCATTTACGCCATGCGCGGCGAAAACGCCTGGCTGGACATGGACACCACGGCGGTGTCGCCGGGCAGTGTGGAGGCCGCGGAGGTAGCCGCCGGCACCGCCGTGGCGGCGGTGGAGGCGGTGGTCGCGGGCCGTGCCGCCGGGGCCTTCGCCCTGGTCCGGCCACCGGGCCATCATGCCGAATCCGTGCGCGCACGCGGCTTCTGTCTCTTCAACAACGTGGCGGTGGCGGCGGCCCATGCCCAGGCGGCCCTCGGCTGCCGGCGCGTGCTGATCGTGGATTGGGATGCGCACCACGGCAACGGCACCCAGGAAATTTTCTGGGCCGACCCGGACGTTCTGTTTTTTGATACCCACCGCGCGGCGCCGTTCTATCCCGGCTCCGGCTCGTTGTCCGAAGTGGGCGGCGGTCTGGGCGAGGGCTACACGGTGAACGTGCCGCTGCCCGGCGGCACCGGCGACATGGCCATGCTCAAGGCGTTCCGGGATATCCTGGTGCCGGCGGCGGACGCTTTCCGGCCGGACCTGGTGCTGGTGTCCGCCGGCTTCGACGCGCACCGCTTTGATCTGGCCATGAACGTCAGCTACGAGGGCTTCGCCTCAATGACCGGCATCGTGCGGGAGATCGCCGACCGCCATTGCGGCGGCCGGCTGGCGATGGTGCTGGAGGGCGGCTACCACACCGAATCCCTGGCCCGCGGCGTGCACGCCACCCTGGAAGTGATGGCCGGCGCCGACCCGCAGGATCCCTGGGCGCCGGGCATCAACGAAGTGGAAGAGGCCGCCGGGTTCCACCGCGACGCCTTCCGGGAAGACTAGCGCTCCAGCGCCCAGCTGCCCCGCGCCAGCGCTTCCACTTCCGCCACGTCCTCCGCCGGCACGCCGGCGGGGTCGATGTGCTCAAGCGGATCGTAGTGGAAGATGTACAGGCGTGACACGAACTCCGCCACCGGCAGGGACGATTCGCCGAAGCGCTCGCCGCGTCCTTCGGTGGACACCTTCACCCCGTTGCCCAGGTCCTGCCCGGAGTCGTTGTTGGGGTTGTAGAAATACACCCGCATCACTTCGTCCTGATCCAGCGTCACCCGCTGGATGGTGATGGCGTGCCAGCCGACGAAACGGGCGGCGCTGTCGGTCACCGCCAGGCCCACCGGCTGCGGATAGATCAACGGCTGGTTGCCGTTGTGCAGCGGGTGATAGCAGGCGTAGAAGTAACGCACGAAATCGTCGTAGTGGCTCAGCTTGCCGGTGGGCAGGTCCACCGCCAGCTTGAACCCGCGGCCCACCCACCAGCCGTGGAATTCCGGATTGATCCAGCGGTGCGGGTCGTCGCCCCGGTCCGCGCACAGCGCGCCCATGGCGTGATAGATGCGGTCCAGGTGGGGCACCAGCACCGCCGACACCGCGTCCACGTCCAGCGGTGCGATCGCGGGCGTGGTCAGCGCCAGCTCCTTGGAGGACAGACGCTGGCCCTCGAAGTGCATCACCAGGTCGTCGTCGCGGGTGGCCCAGACGATCATCTGCAGCAGGTAGTCCGGGTCGTTGTAGGCCCACATGGAAATCGCCCGCGCTGACTGGCAGGTGGGGTTGTTGCCCTGGCCGACGCCCAGCGGCAGGCCGAGCACGCCGAGCACGCCGGCGATCAGCTGCACCTTGGCCGGCCGGATGTCGCTCAGCGCCTGGACGATGGCGGCGTCGGCGTTGGCGCTCAGGGTCTGGCCCAGCTGCCGCCACAGCGCCGGCGCCACCGGCGGCGCGAACAGCACGCCGCGCTCCAGCATCAGCGCCAGCCCGTAGGCGGCCTGGGCGGTTTCCGGAAACACCGAGGCGTCGATCAGCGCATAGACCAGATCCTGGTAGCAGAGCAGGGCGTCGCGGCCGGTGGCGCTCAGGCCCAGGGCGGCGCTCACCAGGTCGGTGGATTGGGACACGGCGAAGCGCAGGAACACCGGCTGGTACGCCGACACCAGGCCGGTGTCGTGCATCGCGCGGGCGAAGCCGTTGGCCTCCTGCTGCAGTGCCTGGCTGTCCATGCCCGCCAACCGCTCGGCGTACACCTCCAGGCCCGGGTCCTCCACGGAGGCCTGGGTGGGCCCGAACAGGGCACTCACCAAACGGTCCGCGCCGCGGCTGTTGGACACCGTGATCGCCGGGTTGTACAGGCAGGCGGCGATCTGCGTGATCATCGCCTTGAGGTGGTCCACCCGTACCGGCCGCTGGGCCAGAATCCGCCAGATCTCCTCGATCAGCCGGTCGATGATGTTGTCGTAGCCGATGCGCGACACCAGCAACTGCAGCACGCCGCGTACCGCCACCGCCATGCGGCCCTGGCGCACGCGGATCGCTTCGCCGCCGGTCTCGAACAGCAGGTCCAGGTTCAGCGCCAGCACCTGGGCCAGATAATGGTGCGCCTGTTCCGCGGACAGCGCGTCGTGGGGCAGCTCGCCCTGGGCCACCGCCAGCAGGCGCAATTCACTGAGGGCTTCCAGGGTGATGTCGTCCGGCGCACCCAGCCGCAGGGTCTGAACGGTGATGTCCGCCTGCAGAATCTCTGGGTTGGCCCAGTCGGTGCCGGAAAACAGGCCCGAATGTTCGATCGCCGTGGCGCGCTGATACAGCTGCTCGGCGCCCTCGGGCTGGCACAACAGGCGGCCGGCCAGTTGCAGGACCTTGCCGGTGTGCAGTGCCTTGGCGAAACGGCTGGCCTGGCTCACCTGTTCCAGGGCCTGGTCGAAGCGTCCCGCCAGGTCCGGTGTGGCGTCGTCGTGCTGCGTATCGCTGGTGCTCATGATATCCCCGGGTCGGGCTCGTTTGCCGCCGGTAGGGCGGCCCGCGTGACACTATACCCCAAGATGAACCCGGAACCCTTGACGCGGCAAGCGCTGCGTTCTGCTACCCTGTAAAAAGGGTCAGCGACCCGGTGTGCAAGGACGCCACGCCGAACCCCGCGGTGGCATGCCGCGCCCCCTCTCTACGGTCGGCCCGAAACAAGGAGATGATCATGACGGCCAAGAAAGATCCGCAAAAAGGTTACGTGGCCCTGCTGGGCTGGAGCCTGAACGCCATCGAAGCACTGGAAAAGTTCGACCGCCGGTTTGTGGTGGTGGCGCCGGACTGGGCCCGCGCGTTCGCCGAAGAGCACGACATTCCCTTCATGAGCTGGGATTTCGAACGGCTCAACGACCGCTCCATGGAAATCGCTGAAAAGCTTCAGGCGGAAGGCGTCGACGTGGCGATCCCGTTGTTCGAGGAGACGGTGGAATGGTCCGGGGCGATCAACTCGGTGCTGATGGACAACCCGCGGCTGTACGGCCAGTCGGTCTTGTTCCGCGACAAAGCCTTGATGAAACGGCGCGCGCAACTGGGTGGCATTCGCGTGGGCATTTTCGAAGAGGCCCACGACCGTGAAGACGTGATCCGCTTTCTCAAGCGGGTGAATCAGACGCTGCTCAAGCTGGACGGCGACCCGAACGATCCGATTCACCTGAAAGCGTTCGACAAGGCCGGCTGTCTCGGCCACCGCGTGATCCGCACGCCGGACGAAGTGGATACCATCCCGGACGAAGAATTCCCGGTGTTGATGGAAAGCCACCTGGACGGCTGGGAATTCGCCGTGGAAGCCTGGATCCACGACGGCAAGATCCGCTTCCTGAATATTTCCGAGTACGTGACGCTGGGCTATTCCGTGTTCGTGCCCGCCACCCCGGACCTGGAAAGCTGGCGCCCGCGCATCGAACAGGAAATCGAAAAGCTGATCAAAACCTTCGATCTGAAATCAGGCTTTATCCACCCGGAGTACTTCGTCACCAGCGACGGCACCATGTACTTCGGCGAAGTGGCCTATCGCCCGCCGGGCTTCAAGGTGTTCGAGCTGCTGGAAAAGGTTTACGGCTTCAATGCCTATCAGGCCATGGTGCTGGTGTTCGACCCGAAAACCACCGAGCAGGAAATTGTCGATTTCTTCCCCAAGGAAGTGGTCGACGCCAAAGGGCACGCCGGTTGTTTCGGCGTGTACCCGCGCCGCCGCGTGGTCAGCCAGCTGGAAATTCCGCAAGAAACCCTGGAGCACCCGTACTTCGATTTCCACGAGCTCACCGCGCCGCTGGAAGAAACCGTCACCAAACGCACCGCCTTCGGCACCCACTGGGGCCTGGTGTATTTCCACGGCGACGACCCCTACCAGCTTCGCGATTTGCTCAAGCACCAGGAAGATCTGGATTTCTATATCTAAGCGGTTTCATCCGCGCCTAAAGGCGGTATCGTCGGGGTTTGTCTTTCTTCAGCCAGAAGGCCCCGACGATGACCGCGGAGTTCCACCCCAGCGTTAACCTCAACCTCAATGTCCGTGGCCTGGGGGTGTCCGCCACCCTCGCCATCAACGAACTCAGTAACGAACTGCTTGCCCAGGGGCGCCCGGTGTTCAAGCTCGGGCTGGGGCAGTCGCCGTTTCCGGTGCCGGCCTCCGTGGTCGGCGCCCTGCGCGAGCACGCCGCCGCCAAGGATTACCTGCCGGTGCTGGGGCTGCCGGCCCTGCGCCGCGCCGTGGCCGGTTACTGGCAGCGCTGGCAGGGGGTGTCGTTCTCCCCGGACAACATCATGATCGGCCCCGGCTCCAAGGAGCTGATGTTCATTCTGCAGCTGGTCTACTACGGCGACCTGGTGATTCCCACGCCCAGCTGGGTCTCCTACGCGCCGCAGGCGCGCATCATCGGGCGCCAGGTGCACTGGCTGCCGACCACCCGCGCCAACCGCTGGAAGCCCACCGCCGAGGCCCTGGATGCCCTGTGCGCCCGCGACCCGGGCCGGCCGCGTCTGGTGATCCTCAATTCGCCGGCCAACCCCCACGGCTACGGCTTCGACGAACAGGAGCTGCGGGCGCTGGCCGAGGTGGCCCGGCGCCACCGTCTGATTCTGCTCAGCGACGAGATCTACGGCGAGCTGGACTATAACGGCGCGCACCAGTCCATCTCCCGCTACTACCCGGAGGGCACCATCGTAAGCAGCGGGCTGAGCAAATGGTGCGGCGCCGGTGGCTGGCGGCTGGGCACCTTCGCCTTTCCGGACAACCTGCACTGGTTGCGCCAGGCCATGGCCACGGTGGCCAGCGAAACCTACACCTCGGTGGCGGCGCCGATTCAGCACGCGGCGATCACCGCCTTCCAGGGCGGCACCGAGCTGGAGGACTACCTGTTCCAGTCGCGCCGCATTCTGGCGGCGCTCGCCGGGCATCATGTGGCCGCCCTGCGTGACGCCGGGGTGGAGCTGGAGATGCCCGACGGCGCGTTTTATCTGTTTCCCGACTTCTCGCCGCTGGCGGCGCGGCTGGCCGGCCGTGGCATCCGCGACAGCGGCACGCTGTGCGAGCGGCTGCTGGAAGAGACCGGCGTGGCGACGCTGCCCGGCGAAGCCTTCGGGCGGCCGGCGGAGGAGCTGACCCTGCGGCTGGCGTTCGTCGACTTCGACGGCGAGCAGGCGCTGGCCGCCGCCGCGCGGGAAGCCCGCGATCGCCCCCTGGACGACGCCTTTCTGCGTCGCCATTGCGGCCGCTGTGTCACCGCCGTGGAAAAAATGGCCGCCTGGGTGGTCGGCGAGGCGACACCGCAGTAACCGGCGGCGCCGGCTACCAGGTGCCGGTGTTTTCCATCGACGCCCAGGGTTCCCGCGGGGGCAGGGCGTCGCCTTTCTGCAGCAGCTCCACGGAGATCAGATCCGGCGAGCGCACGAACGCCATGTGGCCGTCCCGGGGCGGCCGGTTGATGGTGTAGCCCATGCCTTGCAGGTGTTCGCACAGGGCGTAGATGTCGTCGACGCGGAACGCCAGATGGCCGAAGTTGCGCGCCGAGCCCATGTCCTCCTCCGGGTCCCAGTTCCAGGTCAGTTCCAGCTCCGCGTCCGGGCTCTCCGGGGCGGCCAGGAACACCAGCGTGAAACGCCCGCCGGGCACCTCCTTGCGGCGGTTCTCTTGCAGCCCCAGCCCTTCGCAATAGAAGCGCAACGACGCGTCCAGGTCGCTGACGCGCACCATGGTGTGCAGGTATTTCATAGGGATCTCCTTGCCGGCTGTGACGGGAAGCATGGTGCTCCGCCGATTGCGGGTGCACGATTGGAAGCGGATTCTGTCACGGTGCTGGAGGGCTTCGCCAGCGATTGCCGCCCTTCGCCGACTCTGATAAAAACGAAATTGCATTCCAAAATAATGATAGTGGTGCGCTGCGTACCCAAAGAGAGAGCACATGGATTTACACCTTATCGGCGCTTCGGCTCTGGCCCGGCGCATCAAGGACGGGGAGGTCACCGCCGAGGCCGCCCTGGAGCATTTCATAGACCGTATCGAGCGCCTTGACGGCGCCCTGAACGCGGTGGTGGTGCGCCGCTTCGAGCAGGCCCGCGAGCGCGCCCGCGAGGCGGACCGCGCCCTGGCCCGGGGCGAGGACTGGGGCGCGCTGCACGGCGTGCCGATGACCGTCAAGGAGACCTACGAAATCGCCGGCTGGCCCACCACCGCCGGCATCGAGGCGCTGCGCGAGCATGTCTCGGAGCGCACCAGCGTGGCGGTGCAGCGGCTGCTGGACGCCGGCGCGGTGATTTTCGGCAAGACCAATGTGCCCGCCTACGCCTCGGACCTGCAGACCTACAACGACATCTACGGCACCTCCCGCAACCCCTGGAACCCGGACCTGACGCCGGGCGGTTCTTCCGGTGGCGCGGCGGCGGCGCTGGCCGCCGGCTTCACGCCCCTGGAGCTGGGCAGCGACATCGGCGGTTCGATCCGCACCCCGGCGGCGTTTTGCGGTGTCTGTGGCCTGAAGCCGAGCTTCGGCCTGATTTCCACCCGCGGTCATGTGCCGGGCCCGCCCGGTGCGCTGGCGCGCCGTGACCTGTCCGTGGCCGGCCCGCTGGCCCGGCACGTGGCGGATCTCGAGCAAGCGCTCACTATTCTCGCCGCCCCGGACGAAGAGGAGGCCACCGCCTGCGCCTGGAGTTGCCGCCGGCCCGCCACCGGGCGCTGAAGGACTTCCGCGTCGCCACCTGGCTGGACGACCCGCGCTGCCCGGTGGACCGGCCCATCGTCGACGCTCTGGAAGGCCTGAGCGCCCGGCTGGCGGAGCTGGGCGCCTCGGTGGACGCCGGCGCCCGCCCCGACGGCGTGACCCTGGGCGAGGCCCACGATATCTACTACCGGCTGCTCACCGGCACCATGGGCGAAGGCTTGCCCAGCGGTCTCTACGACCAGCTGCGCGAGGCCGCCGGCCAGGCGCCGGCGGACGATCAAAGCTACCGCACCCTGTTCGCCAGGGGCGCCACCCAGTCCCACGCCGACTGGCAGCGCAGTCATGAGCAGCGCAGCGTGATGCGCGCCGCCTGGGCGCGCTTCTTCCAGGACTTCGACGTGATGCTGTGCCCGGTGGTGCAGACCCTGCCGTTCAGCCATCGCCACACGCCGGGGCCGGACCAGCGCACCCTCACCGTGAACGGGGTGGAGCAGCCCTACATGGATATCCTGGTGTGGGTGGGGCTGGCGGGTGCCGTCTATCTGCCCGCCGCCACGGTGCCCATCGGCCTCACCGAGGATGGCCGGCCCCTGGCGGTGCAGGTGATCGGGCCCTATCTGGAGGACCGCACGGTGCTGGCGTTCGCCGCCGCCCTGGAGAGCCTGGTCGAGCCGCTGCCGCAGGCACCGCTGGCGGCGCCGGCGTGAAGGGGTGACACTGAATATACCTTGCGACAAATTGAGGGTGTGGTGCGGCGGAAAGCTGTGCTACATTTCAGATCCTGGTTTCATTTTACGCCCTCGCTATTCCGCTATGCGAAATAACCATGCGGAATTTGTGAGATAAGCAGCACAACAACAACAGGAGTTTTCCATGACTCTGCTCAGCGTATTCCGCAAGCAATTGATGATCGGCGGTTCGGCTCTGGCTTTCGCGACAGCCACGGTCTTCTCTCCCCTGGCCCAGGCCGCGGAGGACACCATCACCTGGAAAGTGCAGTCGCACTGGCCCGGTTCCAGCAGCTCCTACGAGGACAGCCTCAAGCGTATCAAGCGGGTGTTGGAAGAGCGCACCGACGGCAAACTGGAGCTCGAGCTTTACGAAGCCGGCGCTCTGTTCAAGGCCCAGGAGACCTTTAACGCGGTCAGCCGTGGCGTGATTCAGATGGGCACCATCTCCCCGGCGTATGCCCAGGACAAGATGAGCCTGGCCGGTATCGCCTCGGGCCTGCCGTTCGCGTTCCGCAACGTCTGGGAAGCGGCTTACTTCCACAAGAACATGGGCTTTGAAGACATGCTTCGTGAGGAAGCGGCCAAGCACAACGTCTACTACTCCACCGACAAGGTGTACCCCACCGAAATGGTGGTGAAGAAGCCGATCGAAAGCTGGGATGATTTCACTTCCCTGAAGATCCGCTCTTCCGGCGCGCTGCAGAAGTTCCTCAGTGAAGCCGGCGCGGCGGGCACCTACATCCCGGGCGGCGAGCTGTATCAGGCGTTGTCCAGCGGCGTGGTTGACGGTGCGCACTGGGGCGCCGCCCAGGGTGCCGCCAGCATGGGTCTCTACGAAGTGGCCAAGTACCACGTACAGCCGGCTCTGAACATCGCCGGTACCGACGCCTTCATTGTCAGCCAGAAGGCGCTGGACAAGCTGCCCGAAGGCATGGCCAAGATCGTCAAGGATTCGCTCAACGAGCAGTTCTGGATTCGCACCAGCGAATACCTCTACAAAGAGCGCATCACGCTGGCCAAGGTAATGGCCGAGCAGGACGTGCAGATCAACACCATGCCCCAGGACGTGCAAGACAAGCTGGCTAAAACCGCCCAGAAAATGTGGGACGAGGAAGCCAAGCGTAGCGACAAGGCCGCCGAAGTGGTTGAGAAGCTGAAAGGCTTCCTGTCCGATCTCGGCTACCTGTAACACCCGAGAGCGCCCCGGGGGAGCCATGCGGCTCCCCCTTTTATTGTCCGACTATTGAGCCCCCCGCGGAGGAATCATGTCCTTCCTGCAGACGCTGATAAACGGGGTGACCCGCCTGAACGACTTTCTTGGCCGCTGGATCGCCCATCTGATCTTCGCCATGACTGCTTTGCTTCTGTTCGAGGTCATTTGCCGTTACCTGTTTGACGCCCCCACGGTCTGGACCACCGAGTTCGCCCAGTTCCTGTTCGCCATCTATTCGATCATGGCGGGCGGTTATGTGATGGCGCACCGGGGTCACGTCAACGTGGACCTGTTGTATTCCCATTTTTCGCCGCGCGTTCAGGCGGTGATCGATGTGTTCACCTCCGTGGTGTTCTACATTTTTATTCTCGCGTTTTTGTATTTCGGTACGTCCATGGCCTGGGAATCCTTCCAGGGCCAGGAAACCACCTATTCCGCCTGGAACCCGCCGGTATGGCCGGTCAAGGCCTTTATCCCGCTGGCGGTGACGCTGGTGTTGCTGCAGGGCACCGTGAAGCTGCTGCGTGACATCGCCGTGGCCATCAACCCGCGGTACGCCGACGTATTGAAAGACGGTCTCGACGACGGTGAAGGTGTCGCCGACAACATCGAAGCCGATGTGAAGGAGCAGCACCGATGAGCATCGAAATGATTACCCTGCTGTTCTTCGGCTCGCTGCTGTTCTTCCTGGTGCTCGGCCTGCCGCTGGCCTTCGTGCTGGGCGGGGTCTCGGTGATCTTCCTGTATTTCACCTGGGGCCCGGACGCCTTCTACATGGTCGCTTCGCAGATATGGAGCACCATGGGCAACTTCACCCTGGTGGCGATACCGCTGTTCGTGTTCATGGCGATGGTGCTGGAACGCACCGGCGTGGCCAAGGACCTCTACCGCATGATGTACCTGTGGTGGGGCGGCCTGCGCGGCGGCCTGGCCATCGGCACCCTGGGTATCTGCGCTATCTTCGCCGCCATGTGCGGCATCTCCGGCGCCGCCGTGGTGGCCATGGGCACCATCGCGCTGCCGTCCATGCTCGAGCGCGGCTACGACAAGCGCATGGTGCTCGGCTGCATCAACACCGGTGGCGGCTGGGGCATTCTGATTCCACCCAGCATCCTGATGATCCTCTATTCGCTGATCACCGGCGTGTCCGTGGGGCAGATGTTTGCCGCCGGCGTGCTGCCGGGCATCCTGCTGATGGTGCTGACCTGCATCTACATCATCGTGCGCTGCTACTTCCAGCCGCATCTGGCCCCGGCCCTGCCCAAGGACGAGCGCGCCTCCTGGCGAGAAAAAATGCTCGCCCTGCGCGCCGTGATCCTGCCCATCATCATCGTGGTGGTGACCCTGGGCTCGATCATCGCCGGCGTCACCACGCCCACCGAAGCGGCCGCCGTGGGCGTATTCGGCGCGCTGGTGTCGGCGCTGGTGTACCGCAAGTTCTCCTGGGAACTGATGCGCGACGCCTCGATCCGCACCTTCAAGCTCACCGGTATGATCATGTGGATTCTGTTCGCCGCCCACGCGTTCAGTGCCGCCTACCAGAGCATGGG
>Ga0208316_1001611_pt1 | contig 12979 bp, 8 predicted proteins | sample MalvireepMed_231_FD_184240 | JGI IMG/M metagenome (GOLD analysis project Ga0208316, IMG submission 184240) | Marine viral communities from the Global Malaspina Expedition - Malaspina viral metaG DeepMed_231 (SPAdes) (version 2) | ecosystem: Environmental > Aquatic > Marine > Oceanic | place... | reverse complement strand
ACACAGCAGGCGCGCCTGACCCGCGACCACGTCGGCCACCGGCGGGATGGGGTCGTCGCCCCGATGCTGGCCGAACTGCGCCTTGCGGGCCGCCGCATCGCCCTTGCGCCAGGCGTCGATCAGCCGGTGAACCTCGCCCATGAAGACGTGGAAGTGGGTGCGGCGCTTCCTGGCCACCGGCGCGGTCTCAAAGAACAGGTCCATCAGCATGGACTTGCCCCGGCCCACCGGCCCCCAGAGATAGACGCCCCTCTGGCTCTGGGGTTTGCGCAGCCGGCCGAAGAGACCGCCGGGTTCGCTGGCGGCGAGGTCGGCCTCCAGCCGCGCCAGGGCCGGCAGGGCCGCGGCCTGGGCCACATCGGGTCGGATCTCCCCGCGATCCAGGCGGGCGCGGTAGGCGGCTTCGAGGGCGGACGTCATGACCCGCCCCCTAGAGCATGACGCGACCAGGCGAAACCGTCTGATCGCGTCATGCTCTAAATCCTGAGGTTAGAGCGCGTTTTGTTCCGATAACCGGGTCCCACTTATCGGAACGCGCTCTGCCCGCTGAGGGCGCGATCACAATCGGCCAATGATCGGCAAGGCGAGCTTGAGCGTCGGAACAGCCCCCGGCGCCGGTCGGTTGTCCTGGCATGACCCGTAACTAAGGAGGAGAACCGCCATGGCTGATGAGCCCCGCACATTCGATCCCGATGTCACCGACGCCAACCGGACCCGCCAGCAGGGCGGCGGCGTGGGCCAGCGTGAGATGGATCAGCAGCGCGATCCCGACCGGGCGGTCGACGCCCCCCGTGAACAGCCCCGGCAGCAGCAACAGCAGCAGGCCGAGCCCAAGCCCGCCGTCTCCCGGATCGATGGGACGCGGCTGGAGCCCCGTAACGCTACGGGTATGGGCGACACGGGCGGCGATCTGGGCGCCGGAACTCCCGCCAATGTCGATGTCCATGACCTGGAGCAGGACGACAATCCCCAGGCCGAATGGGGCCAGGACACCGGCGGCGCCGCTATCCACTCGGCCAGCCGCGGGGATCGCACGCCGGAAAAGAGCCAGGGTCCGAAGACCCAGGCCCGCGCCAAGGAGATCAATTCCGGCGGGGGCTGAGCCGCCGATCAGGAGGCCTGTGGCTCCGTCGGGGCGGCGGGCGCGGGCGTCGGAACGCCGTCCTCCTCGCCCGCCGGCACCAGGGGCGTATCGCTCTTGGCCGGCAGGCCAAGGTCTTCCCGCAGGAAGCGATAGGTTTCCCGGCGTTCGCAGGCGCAGGCCTTCATCTGCCCGTCCTGGTCCCACCAGACCAGCAGCGGATAGGCGAAGTCGACACCATTGTCCTTGAGCAGCGGGGTGAGCCGATCGACGAGATTGCGGCCGGTCTCCACCACCGCCATCCGGGCGGCGTCGCCGTCGGCCGGCGGGATGCCTGGGGCGGTCCAGGCCGAGGCCGGAACCTGCACCCAGCGTTCGAAGAGGTTCCAGTCGCGGTTGAGCCAGAGCTCGGCCACCGTGGCGCGCTCCTCAGGCGTCGAGCGTTCGAGACCGTTCACTTCGCGCCGGGCGATCTCGATCACCCGGGTGTCGATCCCCGCCGCATGCAGGTCGGGGAACTGTTCGGCCTTGAAGCGCAGGCAGTCGGGGCAGGTACGGAACGAGACCATATAGACCGCGGGACCTTCGATCCCCGGCGAGACCCAGCCCGCGCCCTCCAGCATTTCGGCGATCTCAGCCTGGTGTTCGGTCACGGTATCAGGTCTCCAGCGGATTTCTTGGTTCCAGTAGAAATAGGCGCCGAGACCGGCCACCACGACGACCAGGGCCAGGATCGCCCACAGGCGGAAATTCTTCATGCTCGATCGCTCCAAAGCTCGAGGTCAGCCTAGGCCATAGGGGCAGGACGCCGAAAGTCTATCTCATGGTCGGGATGACAAAGGCCTGATCGCTTCCCTCGCCCTCGGGCCAGCGGGCGGTGACCGTCTTGACCTTGGTGTAGAAGCGCACGCCCTCCATGCCGTGCTGATTGGCGTCGCCAAAGGCGCTGCGCTTCCAGCCGCCGAAACTGTGATAGGCCACCGGCACGGGGATGGGCACATTGATCCCGACCATGCCCACATTGACGCGCGAGGCAAACTCCCGGGCGACCCGGCCGTTGCGCGTGAAGATGGAGACGCCGTTGCCGTAGGCATGCTGCGAGGGCAGGGCCAGAGCCTCTTCGAAGGTCTCCGCCCGCACGATCTGCAGGACGGGACCGAAGATCTCCTCCTGATAGGACCGCATGGCCGGCTTCACATGGTCGAACAGGGTGGGGCCGATGAAGAAGCCCTTCTCGTGGCCCTGCAGGGAAAAGCCCCGGCCGTCGGCCACCAGCTCGGCGCCCTCCTCCACCCCCATCTGGATGTAGTCGGTGACGCGCCGGTGGTGGGCGGCGCTGACCACCGGGCCGTACTGGGCGCCGGGATCGGACGAGACGCCGATCTTCAGGGTTTCGATCTTGGCGCTCATCAGTTCACGGAAGGCCTCGGCGGTCTTGGTCCCGACGGGCACGACCACCGGCAGGGCCATGCAGCGCTCGCCCGCCGAACCGTAGGCGGCGCCGAGGATGTCGCCCACCGCAGCCTCCAGATCGGCGTCAGGCAGCAGAACGCCGTGGTTCTTGGCCCCGCCCATGGCCTGGACGCGCTTTCCGTGGGCCGCGCCGGTCGCATAGACGTACTGGGCGATATCCGACGAGCCCACGAAGCTGACGGCGGCGATGTCGGGATGGGTCAGGATGGCGTCGACGCAGACCTTGTCCCCATGGACCACGTTCAGCACGCCGGACACCTCGACGCCCGCCTCGGCCCCGGCCTCCATGAACAGCTCGGCCAGCCGCACCGGCACGCTGGGGTCCTTCTCGGACGGCTTGAGGATGAAGGCGTTGCCCACCGCCACGGCCACCCCGAACATCCACATCGGGATCATGGCCGGGAAGTTGAACGGCGTGATGCCGGCCGCCACGCCCAGGGGCTGGCGCATGGACCAGACATCGATCCCCGGACCGGCCCCCTCGGTGAATTCGCCCTTCAGGGCGTGGGGGATGCCGCAGGCGAACTCGATCACCTCCAGGCCCCGCTGGATGTCGCCTTTGGAGTCGGCGATCACCTTGCCGTGCTCGGACGACAGCAGGGCGGCCAGCTCCTCCATCCGCGCCTCGACCAGGCGCTTATAGGCGAACATCACCCGCGCCCGGCGCTGCGGATTGACCGCGGCCCAGGCGGGCTGGGCGGCCAGGGCGGCCTGGACGGCGGCGTCCAGCTCGGCCGCCGAGGCCAGGGCGACGTGGGCCTGGACCTCGCCGAGGTTGGGATCGAAGACCTCGCCCTGGCGGCCCGAGGTTCCGGCGACGGCGCGGCCGGCGATGAAGTGGCTGATCTCACGCATGGGGGAAGCTTAGGCCGGGCCTGCGCCCGCGCCTAGCGCTTGCCCAAATTGCAGGCTCAGGCGCATTCTGGCGGGGCAATGAGCGTCGCTTCGTCCACGGATATCCTGCGCCCCGCCCGGACGCGCCACGATCATATCGTGGACGTGCTGATCGCCGAACGCGCGCCGGGCCTCAGCCGCCATCCGACCTGGCCCGTCCTGCGGCCCCTGCTCTATGGGCTGCTGGACTATGGCAAGGCCCGCCGGATGGCCGACGCCATCGCCCCCCTGCCCGGCCGCGACGCCCTGGAGCGGGTCTCGGGCCTGCTGGATGTGCGGCTGAGCGTGAGCCACCTGCAGCGCCTGCCCCGCCAGGGGCGGGTGGTGGTGATCGCCAACCACCCCACGGGCATCGCCGACGGGGTCGCCGTCTATGACGCCTTCAAGGCAAGGCGGCCGGACATCTGCTTCTACGCCAATTCCGACGCCCACCGGGTGGCCGCGGGCTTTTCCGAAGTGCTGATCCCCGTGGAATGGGTGGAGGAGAAGCGCACCCGCGAGCGGACCCGCCTGACCCTGCAGCGCACCCGCGAGGCCATGGAGGCCGAGCGGGCCCTGGTGATCTTCCCCTCCGGACGATTGGCCCGGCGGCAGCCCGACGGCCTGCTGGCCGACCCGCCCTGGATGAGCAGCGCGATCTCCATCGCCCGCAAGTATGAGGCGCCGGTGGTGCCCCTGCATGTGACCGGCCCCTGGTCGACCCTGTTCCACCTGTTCAACCGGGTCTCGGCCGAGCTCCGGGACATCACCCTCTTCCACGAACTGTTGAACAAGCGCGGCGGCCAGTACGGCCTGACGCTCGGCCCCCCGATCGCGCCCGAGGCCCTGGCCGGCGATGTCCAGACCGCGACCGAGGCCCTGAAAACCTATGTGGAGCGGATTCTGCCCGCCGATCCGGACCGGCCCTTCGCATGAGGCTTCCCATCGATGGCGATCTCCGCCTGGAGGACGAGGCGGCCACCGCGCGCCTGGGCGCAGCCCTGGCCGGGGCGCTGAATGTCGGCGAGGCCATCTGCCTCACCGGACCGCTCGGGGCCGGCAAGTCCACCCTGGCCCGGGCGCTGATCCGGGCGCGCACGACGCCCGACGAGGATGTGCCCAGCCCGACCTTCACGCTCGTGCAGTTCTATGAGGGAGACGGCCTGGCGCTGGCCCATTTCGACCTCTACCGCCTGACCAGCCCCGACGAGGCCCATGAGATCGGCCTGGACGAGGCCCTGGAGGACGGGGCGGCGATCATCGAATGGCCGCAGCGTCTGGAGGGTCGCCTTCCCCCCCATCGCTTGGATATAGACATCGTTCTGGACGGAGCGGCGCGCCGGGCGCGGCTGACACCCCATGGCGCCTGGGAAGGACGTGCGATTGCATTCGGATCGTGAGGGCCTGAAGGCCGACTTCCTGGCCCGTCACGGCCTGGCCGAGGCCCTGCGCGTCCCGCTGGCCGGCGACGCCTCCACGCGGCGCTATGAGCGGCTCTCGCGTCCTGGCAAGGCCAGCCTGATCTTCATGGACCAGCCACCGGTGGAGACCGCGCCCTGTCCGCCGGACGCCAGTCCGGAGCAGCGGCGGCTGGCCGGCTACAACGCCATGGCCCGGCTGGCTGCGGGTCGGGTGGACGCCTTCGTGGCCACCGCCGGCTGGCTGCGCGACCAGGGGCTGTCGGCCCCGGAGATCGTCGCCCACGAGGCGGGTGATGGCCTCGCCGTGCTGGAGGATCTGGGCGACGACCTCTATGCCCGGCTGATCGAGACCGGAACTGACGAGACGCCTCTCTATGGCGCCGCCGTCGAGGTGCTGGCCCGCCTGCATGAGGCGACCCCGCCGCCGGTGCTGGAGGCGCAAGGGGCCGCCTGGCCCTTCCTGACCTATGACGACCTGGCCCTGCGCACTGGGGGCGACATGTTCCTGGAGTGGTGGCCGAAGTTCTCCGGCCTTGCGCCGTTCTCGGCCGACGCTCAGGCCGAATGGGAGGCGCTGTGGGCGCCGATCCGCGCCCGGGCCGAGGCCGGCGCCAGCGTCTTCTGCCACCGGGACTATCACGCCGAGAACCTGATCTGGCTGCCCGACCGCAAGGGCGTGGCCCGGGTGGGCCTGCTGGACTTCCAGGATGCGGTTCGCGCCCACCCGGCGTGGGACTTCTCCATGCTGCTGCACGACGCCCGCCGGGACGTCTCGCCGGAGCGGGAGGCCGTGGCGCTGGCCCGCTATCTGGAGATCCGCAGCGACATCGACGCCGCAGCCTTCCGCGCCGACTACCACGCGCTCGGCGCCCTGAACTCGGCGCGCATCCTGTTCATCTTCGCTCGGCAGGTGGCGGGCTTCGGCAAGCCGCGCTACGAGGCCTTCATGCCCCGCACCTGGCGCTATCTCGAACGCTGCCTGGCCGATCCCGACCTGGCCCCGATCAAGGCCTGGTTCGACACCCACGTGCCGCGTGAGGCGCGCCGGTGAGCGGGAAGGGCTTCCCCAAGACCGCCATGGTGATGGCGGCGGGCCTGGGCACCCGCATGCGCCCGCTCACCGACCACAGGCCCAAGCCCCTGGTGGAGGTGGCCGGCCGCACCCTGATCGACCACGTCCTGGACCGGATGGTGGAGGCGGGCGTCGAGACCGCCGTGGTCAATATCCATCACTTCGCCGACCAGATGGTGGCCCATCTGGCGCGCCGGGACGACATCCGCATCAAGATCAGCGATGAGCGCGCCGCCCTGCTGGATTCCGGCGGCGGCATCGCCCACGCCCGACGTCTGCTGGGCGACGACCCCATACTGGTGGCCAATATCGACTCCCTCTGGGCCGGCGGCACGACCCCGCCCCTGCAGACCCTGGGCGCGGCCTGGGACCCTGAGATCATGGACGTGCTGCTGCTGCTGGTGCCCCGGGGCCAGGGGCTGGGATTCGAGGGGCCGCAGGGCTTCTTCCGCGACGCGGCCGGACGCCTGACCCATTCGGCACAGGCGGAGCCGCCGACCCCCTTCGCCAATGTGGGCTTCCAGATTCTCAAGCCGCAAATCCTGGATGGCGTGCGGGAAGAGGCCTTCTCCATCGTGCCCATCTGGCAAAGGCTCGCCGAGCAGGGCCGCCTGCACGGGGCGGTGATGGACGCCTTCTGGATGCATGTCGGCGATCCCGCCGCGCGGGAGGCCGCCGAAGCCAAGCTGTCCACGTGAGCCGGGCGCCGCTCTTTGACGGGCCCCGGCCCCGCTGGTTCAACATCCCGGCCCACCGGCCCTTCGTTCACGACCTCGCCCGCGGCCTTTACGAGGCCCTGGCGCCGCTGGGGCCGGAAGCCCTGTCCCAGGCCACAGTTCTGACCCCCACCCGTCGCGGGGCCCGGGCGCTGGCCGACGCCTTCCTGGCGGCCGGCGGCGGCCTGGCCCTGCTGCCGCCGCAGATCAGGCCCCTAGGCGATCTCGACGCCGGCGAGCCGCCCTTCGAGCCCGGCGATCTGGCCGCACGCCTGCCCGCGGCCATCGATCCCCTGCGCCGGCGGCTGGAGCTGACCCGACTGGTCAAGGCCCACGAACATCTGCTGTCGCGGGATCTGGACGCCTCGGCCGCCCTGGAGCTGGCCGACGCCCTGGGGGGCTTCCTCGACAGCCTGCAGATCGAGGAGGTGGATGCGTCGGGCGCCCTGTCCGGCCTGGTGGACGTGGAGCTGGCCGAGCACTGGCAGGTCTCCCGCGCCTTTCTGGAGACTGCGCTGGCCGCCTGGCCTGAGCGGCTTGAGGCGCTCGGCGTCGTCGACACCAGCCAGCGCCGGGTCGCCCTGCTGCGCGCGCTGGCCGAACAATGGAGCGTCCGGCCACCCCAGGGGGTGCTGGTGGCCGCCGGCTCCACCGGCACGGCGCCGGCCACCGCAGACCTGCTGGCGGTGATCGCCGAGGCGCCGCAGGGCTGCGTGGTCCTGCCGGGCCTGGACGAAAGCCTGGCGGGCGCGGCCTGGGAGCAGGTGGACGAACAGCATCCGCAAGGGGCGCTCAGCCGCCTGCTGGTCCGCGCCGGCCTCACCCGCGAGGCGGTGGAGATCTGGCCGGCCTCGGCCCCCTATCAGAGCCAGGGGCGCTGGCGCCGGCGGGTGATCAACGAGGCCCTGCGCCCGGCCCAGGCCACGGCCGACTGGCTGAACGTCATCGGAAACCTGCGGGCCGAGGGCGCCAAGGACGGCGTCGATCCCATCACCGAGGGCTTGGCTGGCCTGTCGGTGGTCACCGCCCGCAGCGAGGAAGAAGCCGCCACGGTGGCCGCCCTGCTGTTGCGCGAGACCCTGGAAATCCCCGGCGCGACCGGCGCCCTGGTGGCGCCCGACCAGAACCTGGCCCGGCGGGTGTCACTGAAGCTCGCCCGCTGGGGTGTCATCCCCGACTCCTCGGTGGGCGCGCCGCTGATGGCCTGTCCGGCAGGCGTGCTGGCAGGTCTGGTCGCCAAACTGGCGGCCGAGCCGCTCAACCCGGTGTTGATGCTGGGGGTGCTCAAGCATCCCCTGACCCGCCTTGGCGAGGGCCGCGAGGCCCTGGAGACCCGGCAGATCGACCTGGAGCGCCATGGCCTGCGCGGGCCGCGTCCGGCCGACTGGGCGGCCCTGACGCGTCGGCTGGATGAGAAGGTGACCGATGAGGCCCGCAGGGCCGGCGCGGCCGGACTGATCACCGCCCTGCGCGCGGCGCTGACGCCCCTGACCGACATGAGCGAGGCGAGCCCCGCCGCCGAACGGGCCCGCGCGCTGGCCCTTGCCTTGGAATCCCTGGCCGCTGACAGCACAGGCGCCGCCGGCCGCCTATGGGGCGGGGCGGGCGGCGAGGCCCTGTCGCAGCTCCTGGCCGGGCTGATGGTCGAGGCCGGCGCCCTGCCGCCGGTGACCCCCAAGGGCTTCGCCGACCTGCTGGTGCGGCTGATGGGGGACGAAACCGTCCGCGTCGGCGGCGCCACCCACCCCCGGCTGCGCATCCTGGGCGCCATCGAGGCCCGCCTCGTGCGGGCCGACCGGCTGGTGGTGGCCGGCCTGGAGGAAGGCGTCTGGCCGCAGGGCGCGCCGCTGGATCCCTTCCTGTCGCGGCCCATGCGCGAGCGGCTGGGCCTGCCGCCGCCGGAACGCCGGGTGGGCCTGGCCGCCCACGACTTCGCCCAGGCCGCCTGCGCCCCCAATGTGGTGCTGCTGCATTCCGAGCGCCGGGAGGGCCAGCCGACGGTGAAGTCCCGCTGGCTCTGGCGGCTGGAGACCCTGGCCCGCGGCGCCGACCTCACTCTGCCGGGCCGTCCCGACCTGCTGGACTGGGCGCGCGCCCTGGATGCGGCGCCGGACTATGAGCCCATCGGCCGGCCGGCTCCGCGCCCGCCCACGGCCGATCGCCCGACCCAGTTCGCCGTCACCCGGATCGAGTCCCTGACGCGGGACCCCTATGCGGTCTGGGCCCGGGACATCCTCAAGCTCTACCGCCTGGAACGTCCGGACGAGCCGGTGGAGGCCCGCGCCCGGGGCACGGCGATCCACGAGGCCTTCGAAACCTTCGCCAAACGCCACCCCAAGGCCCTGCCGCCGGAGCCGGCCCGGGAGTTCGCCCAGCTGTACCTGGAGGCTCTGGTCGCCGCCGGCGCCCCGCCGGAATCCCTGGCCCGCGAGCAGGCGCTGGCCCAGGAGGCGGCGGCTTGGGTGGTCGCGCTTGAAGCCGAGCGTCGGACCGATGGGCGTGACATCCATGTGGAGGCTGGCGGCCAGATCACGGTCCGCGCCGGTCTGCGGGACTTCACCCTGACGGCCAAGGCCGACCGCATCGAGACCGGCCCGGACGGCTATGCCCACATCCTCGACTACAAGACCGGCCAGGCGCCGTCGAAGAAGATGGTCGAGACCGGCTTTTCCCCCCAGCTGACCCTGACGGCCGCCATCGTCGCGCGCGGCGGATTCGAAGGCGTGCCGGCAAGGCCGCCCGGGGACCTCGTCTATCTGCAGGTCACCGGCCGCAAGCCCGCCGGCAAGGTGGAGATCCGCGGAACGGCGGGACCTGAGAGCCACGACGCCGCCGAGCAGGCCCTGGCCGGCGCCCTGCGGCTGCTGGTCCAGTTCGACGATCCGGAGCGGGCCTATCTGTCGCGAACCGCACCGCAGTTCGTCCACGACTATGCGGGCGACTACGCCCATCTGGCCCGGGTGTTCGAATGGTCCACCAGCGGCGAAGACGGCGAGGGCGAGGCATGAGCCCAGTGACCGACATTGGCATCGATCCCCAGCGCACCGCCGCCGACCCTGACCTGTCGGCCTTCGTCACCGCCAATGCGGGTTCGGGCAAGACCAAGACCCTGATCGACCGGGTGGCCCGCCTGCTGCTGGCCGGCGCGGCGCCCGCCGCCATCCTCTGTGTCACCTACACCAAGGCCGCCGCCGCCGAGATGCAGCGGCGGCTGTTCGACCTGCTGGGCCAATGGTCGGTGTGCGATGATGCGGCCCTGCGCGCCGCCCTGGCCAAGCTGGAGGGGCGCAGGCCTGATTCCTATGACGCCGCCCGCCTGTCGGCCGCCCGGGCCCTGTTCGCCCAGGCCCTGGAGACGCCCGGCGGTCTGAAGATCCAGACCATCCACGCCTTCTGCGAAAAGCTGCTGCGGCGCTTCCCCCTGGAGGCGGGCATCTCGCCGGGCTTCCGGGTGATGGACGATCCGGCCGCGGCCCTGATCGCCCGGGCCGCCCGCCAGGCCGTGGCCCGCCATGCCCTGACCGGCGAGGGCGCGGTGGCCCAGGCCTATGCGCGGCTTTCGGTAAGCCTCGATTTCCGCGCCTTCGAGCAGATGTTCGCCACCTTCGAGGCCCGCCGCGGGGCGCTGGACGGCTTTGTGCATCGCCAGGGCGGGCTTGAAGGGGCGCTCGCCTGGATCTGGGACGCCTGCGGCTTCGACGGTGAGGCCGATCCAGAGGCCGTGGCCGCCGCCGCCATGGCCGAGCTCGACCGGGCGCTCTGGCGGGAGGCGGCCGAGGTCCTGGCGCTCGGCGGCAAGACAGACCAGTCCTGTTCGCAGACGCTCTCGGCGGTGGCCGCCGACCCGCACGCCACGCTCTCCGATGCGCTCAAGGCGCTGTTCACCCAAGGGGGCGAGGGCACGCCGGCTGCCTGGGTCGCCAAGACCAAGGCCCTGGCGAGCGCCGAGCCCATACGCCAGGCCCTGCTGGACGAGCAGGACCGGCTGGCCACGGCGCGGGACCAGGTGCGGGCCGCCAACATCGCCTGGGACAGCGCCTATGTGCTGGTCCTGGCCCAGGCCTATCTGACGGCTTACGGCCAGGAGAAGGCCGCGGCCGGCGCGCTCGATTTCGGCGACCTGATCGAGAAGACCCGCGCCCTGGTGGCCGAGCGGCCCATGGCCGCCTGGGTGCTCTACAAGCTGGACGGCGGCGTCGACCATATCCTGCTGGACGAGGCCCAGGACACCGCCCCGGAACAGTGGGAGATCCTCAGCGCGCTCACCGCCGAGTTCTTCGCCGGCGAGGGCCGCGAGCGCCAGGCCCTGCGCAGTCTGTTCGTGGTCGGCGACGAGAAACAGTCGATCTACTCCTTCCAGGGCGCCGCGCCCGAGCGCCTGCGCCTGGAGACCGAGACCTATCTGGCCCGCATCCACGAGGCCGGCGCGCGGGCGCAAAGCGTGCCGCTCGCCGCCTCCTGGCGCTCCACGGTCGATGTGCTGAGCTTTGTCGATGCGGTGTTTTCGGCGCCTGAAACCCAAGGCGGCGTGCCGCCGGCCCGGGGCGAGGACGCCGTGCGCCACATCCCCATGCGCGCCCACCACCGAGGCTGCATCGACCTCTGGCCCCTGGAGCGCGAACCCGAGGGGGAGGAGCGCGAGGCCTGGGACGCGCCGCTCGACGTGGAAGGTCCGGCCAGCGCCAACCGGCGCCTCGCCGAAAACATCGCCTGCGAGATCGAGGACCTGGTGGCCCGGGGCGATGGGGTGTTCGACAAGGACCTGGACGGCGAGGACGGGACCCGCGGCGCCTGGCGGCCGGCCAAGTATGGCGATGTCCTGATCCTGGTGCGGCGGCGCAAGGCGCTGTTCGAGGACATATTGCGGGCCCTGAAGCGCCGGGGCGTGCCCGTGGCCGGCGCCGACCGGCTGGCCCTGTCGGAACACATCATCTTCGATGATTTGCTGGCCGTGGCCCGCTTCGTGCTGTTCCCGCAGGACGAGCTGAACCTGGCGGCCCTGCTCAAGAGCCCCTTCTGCGGCCTGGACGATGACGCCCTCTACGCCCTGGCCAAACCCCGCAAGCCCGGCGACCTGTGGAGCGCCCTGCAGGCCCGCGCCGCTGAGCGCCCGGACTGGACCCAGGCCCTGGCCTTCCTCATCGCCGCCCAGGCTGAGGCGCGGACGCGGCGGCCGTTCGAATTCTATGGCCGGCTGCTCACCCTGCGCGACGACGCCGGCGCCTCCATGCGCCAGAGGATCGTGCGCAGGCTGGGGACCGAGGCCGAGGACGCCCTGGACGAGTTCCTGGCCCAGGCCCAGGCCGCCGAACAGCGGGGCGTGTGTGATCTGGAGGGCCTGGCCGACGCGCTCGCCGGCCTCAACATCACCGTCAAGCGCGAGATGGAGGCGGCCCGCAACGAGGTCCGCGTCATGACCGCCCACGGCGCCAAGGGGCTGGAGGCGCCCATCGTCTTCCTGCCCGAGACCACCCTGTCGGGGCTGGGCCGCGGTTCGCCGCTCTTGGAGACCGAGGACGGCGGCTTCCTCTGGTGTCCGTCCAAGACGCTGGACTGCGTGGCCTCGGGCGCCGCCCGGGAGCTGCGCGCCCGCAAGGACGAGGAGGAGGCCTATCGGCTGCTCTATGTGGCGCTCACCCGCGCCCGCGACCGGCTGGTGATCTGCGGCCGGATCGCCGCCAAGACCAAGGAAGAGAACCTCAAAGGCTGGTGGGCCGCCATCCAGGCCGGCTTCGCCCACGAAATGGTCGGTCCCCACCTGCGGCCAGCCGCCTGCGGCCAGGTGGAGGCGCGGCGGTTCGGCGAAGACCCGCAGGTGCTGGGCCGGGGCGCGGCTGAAGCGCCAACCACCGCCCCCCTGCCGGCCTGGGCGCGGGCCGACGCCGCCGTCGATCCCCTGGCCCGCTTCGCCTCGCCCTCGGACCTGGGCGAGGCCGAGGAGATCCTGGCCCCCTCGCCGCTGGCCCGTGTCGGGGGGCTCGGCCGGTTCCGCCGGGGCGAGCTGATCCACCGGCTGTTGCAGATCCTGCCCGACTTAGCCCTCGCCGAGCGCGACGCCGCGGCCACAGCGATCCTGGCCCGCGAGCCGGACCTGACCGAGGACCAGCGGGCCGAGATGGCGGGCGCGGCCCTCGCCGTCCTGGCCGATCCCCAGTTCGCCGGGGTGTTCGCCGCCGACGGCCGGGCCGAGGTGGCCATCGCCGGGACCGCCGCGGCCCTGCCGCCGGGCCTGCAGATCTCCGGCCGCATCGACCGCCTGGTGGTGCGCCCCGACAAGGTGCTGGTGGCCGACTTCAAGACCAACCGGCCCTCGCCGGCCCGCATCGAGGACGCCGACCCGGCC
>Ga0208316_1001608_pt1 | contig 13001 bp, 12 predicted proteins | sample MalvireepMed_231_FD_184240 | JGI IMG/M metagenome (GOLD analysis project Ga0208316, IMG submission 184240) | Marine viral communities from the Global Malaspina Expedition - Malaspina viral metaG DeepMed_231 (SPAdes) (version 2) | ecosystem: Environmental > Aquatic > Marine > Oceanic | place... | reverse complement strand
ACTGCGCGCGACGCTAGATAGGCGTCCCCAGATGTTCAGGTGACAATTCAACGTGCGACTTCCCCAGGCCCGCCTCGACCAGGTGCTCGACCGCTTCCACGAGATCGAAGCGCGGATGGGCGCGGCTAGCGACGGAGCCGAGATCGTCCGACTCTCGAAGGAGCACGCCGAGCTTCGCCCCGTGGCCGAGGCCGTGGAGACCCTGGTCAAGGCCCGGGCCGAGGCGCCGGAACTGGAGCAGATGGCCGCGGCCAGCGACCGGGAGATGGCCGGCCTCGCCCGCGAGGAACTGGCCGAACTCCAGGCCCGCCTGCCCGAACTTGAGCGTCAGGTGGCCCTGCTGCTGGCTCCCAAGGACAAGGATGAGAACGCCTCGGCCATCCTGGAGGTGCGGGCCGGCACCGGCGGCGACGAGGCCGCCCTGTTCGCCGGCGACCTTTTCCGCATGTACCAGCGCTACGCCCAGACCCAGGGCTGGCGGGTGGAGATCGACTCCGTCTCCGAGGGCGAGGTGGGCGGCTACAAGGAAATCATCGCCTCGATCACCGGCGACGGCGTGTTTGGCCGGCTGAAGTACGAGAGCGGCGTCCATCGGGTGCAGCGGGTCCCTGAGACCGAAGCCGGCGGACGCATCCACACCTCGGCCGCCACGGTCGCCGTCCTGCCGGAGGTCGAGGACGTAGAGATCGAGATCAACGACGCTGACCTGCGGATCGACACCTATCGCGCCTCAGGCTCCGGCGGCCAGCACGTGAACAAGACCGACTCCGCTGTGCGCATCACCCACCTGCCCACCGGCATCGTGGTGACCTCGTCGGAAAAATCCCAGCACCAGAACCGGGCCCGCGCCCTGAAGGTCCTGAAGGCCAGGCTCTATGACCAGCAGCGTGAGGCCCTGGACACCGCCCGGGCCGACGCCCGCAAGAGCCAGGTGGGCTCCGGCGACCGGTCCGAGCGCATCCGCACCTACAACTTCCCGCAGGGGCGGGTGACCGACCATCGGATCAACCTGACCCTCTACAACCTCGCCAAGGTGATCGAAGGGGAATCGCTGGATGACGTCATCGGCCCGCTGATCGCCGAGGACCAGGCCGCTCGCCTCTCGGCGCTCGAGGACGAGTTCGGCTGATCTAGCTTTCCGGCGTGTCAGGCCTGGCCCGGCGCAGACGAGCGGCCAGGCTGGCGCCACGGTTGCGCACCGCCCCCATGGCGTCGGCCAGGGTCGTGGTCAGGGCCAGACCCACCGTGTCGGCCATGGTCGCGCCCCGCTGGCCGAGCGGCAGTTCGGGGCCTGTGGTGGAGTCCAGGGCCGTCTGATGCTCGATCTCGGCGTTCAGCTCGGCGCCTAGCAGCACGACCATCACCGAAAACCAGATCCACATCATGAAGCCGATAATGGCCCCCAGGGAGCCGTAGGTGGCGTCGTACTTGGCGATGTTGTTGATATACCACGAAAAGCCCAGGGACCCGCCCATCCAGACCACGGAGGCGAAAACCCCGCCGGGCAGCACCCAGCGCCACCGCGCCCGCGAGCGGCAGGGGCCGTAGCGGTAGAGAACCGTGAACGCCAGCGCCCCGATGGCCAGTAGAATCACCCAGCGCAGCGGCCCCCAGAACACTTCAAGACTCCCCAGGCCCAGGAGCTTGAGCGCGATCGGCGCGGCCACCAGAAGGCCGGTGACCAGGATGAGGAAGGCCAGGGCGGCGAAGGTGGCCGCATAGGTGAGCGCCATCAGCTGGACGATGTTGCGCTTCTCGTCCTCGTCATAGGCGATGTTCACCCCCTCCACGAGGGCGCGCACGGCGTTGCTGGCGGTCCAGACCGACAGCAGGAGGCTGAAGGCGAAGGCGAGGCTGAGATTGGCCTTACGCTCCACCGCCAGGCGTTTCATCTGCTCGCCGATGATATCGACCACGTCCCCGGGAATGACCCGTGACATCTGGGCCAACTGATTCTGGACCTGGCCGATGTCGGCGAACAGCCCGTAAAGCGAGACAAAAACCGCAAGCGCAGGAACAATGGCCAGCAGAGTGTAGAAGGTGACGCCGGCCGCCACCCGCGGTAGCTGGTCGCGACCGATCTCGGCGAGCGTGCGCCAGGCGACGTCCTTCCAGCCATGCGGCGGGATGTCCCGGGGATCGCCGGCCAGCCGACCCCGGCCAGGCTCCTCCGTCTCGATTTGCAGGGGATCGGCCGCATCGGAGCGGCTCATCCCCGGCGGAGGGACGATCAGCCGCCGCTTCCAGAAGGCGAGCGCCGCCAGCGCCACCCAGGGCGCTGCGACCAGGCCTTTGCGGGCCAGATCAGCGCCGATGCGGCGGCGGGTGGAGGTTGAGCGGGGCGCGGTCATGTCTACGTTCGATCAAACCCTTCGCAGGCCACCCCGTTCCCCTTGTGAGGCCGCCCGCCTTGCTGCAACAGAAAGCCCATGACCGGACAAGTGGCAGCCCTCTACAGGCATCCCGTCAAGGGCTTCACCCCCGAACGGCTGGAGAGGGTCCAGCTGAACGCGGCCGCGCCCTTCCCTTACGATCGCCTGTTCGCCGTGGAGAACGGCCCTTCGGGCTTCGATGCGCAGGCGCCCGTCTTCATTCCCAAGCAGAAGTTCGCGGTCCTGGCGGCGATCCCGGCCGTGGCCCGGGCGCGCACCCGTTATGACGAGGCGACCGGCGTGCTGCACGTCGAGGCCCCGGGCCAGCCCGACCTTGCCGCCCCGCTTGGCGACGCCGCCGGCCGTGAGGCCTTCGCCCAATGGTTGACGCGGCTCCTGGGGGACGAGGTCCGTGGGCCGCTGCAGGTGGTCGAGGCGCCGGGCCACAGGTTCATGGATCATCCTCGGGGTGACGTCTCGATCGTCAACCTGGCCAGCGTCCGCGACCTGGAACAGAAGCTCGGCCAAGAGATCGATCCCCTGCGCTTCCGCGCCAACATCTATGTGGACGGCTGGCCCGCCTGGGCCGAAAATGACTGGGCCGGACGGGAGCTGATGGTGGGCTGGGCCCAGGCCAAGGTGTTCAAGCCGATCGTCCGCTGCGCCGCCCCCGACGTCGACCCCCACACCGCCGAGCGCGACATGGAGATCACCAAGGCCTTGTACGATCATTTCGGCCATATGTTCTGTGGCGTCTATATCCACGTCACCCGCGAGGGCGAGGTCGCTCCCGGCGACGCCTGCAGCCAGCCCCAGACTGAGACGACGGCGGCTACGCCGCAGGCTGGCGCCCTGTGAGCCTGACCCTGGTGCAGGCCTGGGCCAAGGCCAAGGCGCAGCTCGAGGCCGTGGGCCTCTCAGGCCCCGTCATCGACGCCCGCCTGCTGGTGGAGGCCGCAGCCGACGCCACGCGGCTGGATATCGTCACCGATCCCTATCGGACCCTGACGGCTGAACAGGAAGCCACCCTGGAGGACTACCTCGCCCGCCGGGGACGGCGGGAACCGGTGAGCCACATCCTGGGCCGCAAAGGCTTTTGGAAGATCATGCTCCAGGTCACGCCGGACGTGCTGACCCCGCGGCCGGACACAGAATGCGTCGTCGACGCGGTGCTCAAGGCTGGAACCGAGGACGAGCGGGTCTCGATCCTCGACCTCGGCGTCGGCTCGGGCGCCATCCTGCTGGCCATCCTGGCCGAGCGCCCCAACGCCCGCGGTCTGGGCGTCGATGTATCGGAGGACGCCCTGGCGGTGGCGCGGGACAATGCGGCCCATCTGGGCCTGGCCGGTCGCTGCGCCCTGCTGCGGGGCGACTGGGCCGATGGCCTGTCGGACGCCAGCTTCGACATCGTCACCGCCAACCCGCCCTATATCGCCTCGGAGGTGATCGAGACGCTGGAGCCCGAGGTTAGGGTGCATGAGCCGCGCCTGGCCCTGGACGGCGGGCCGGACGGCCTGGACGCCTACCGTCGCCTGGCGCCGGAGATTCTGCGGGTCCTCAAGCCCGGCGGGCGCTTCGCCGTGGAGATCGGCTATGACCAGAAGGCCGCCGTCGAGGCGCTCTTCCGAGAGGCCGGCGCCCAGGGCGTCAGGACCAACCAGGACCTGGCCGGCCTGGACCGGGTGGTGCTCGGTGAAAAAAGAGCCTTGGAAAATCCGGCCTGAATCGCTACATCCCTAATTGTCTCCACCCAAATCGCCGGTGAAACAGGCTGGACCCGGAAATCGGGACAGCGGCCACTCCGGCAGGCGCCGCGTTGCAGACGGGCGCTCGCAGGTCGGGCGGATGACGGGGATTATTTACGTCTTCAACACGGAACATTGGGCGCTACGCCCACTCCCGAGATGAGGCTAACGCAGCCGCACGCCCTGAAGGGTACGCCCTGGGCGCGGCGCAAGACGGTTACCGCATATGAGAGATTTCAAGGGCATGAAGCGTCAGCGCGGACGCAATCGCGGAGGCGGCGGGAACAAGCCCCAGCAGCACAACGCGAACCGCGCCTTCGATTCGAACGGCCCCGACGGCGTCAAGGTGCGGGGCAACGCCCAGCACGTTTTCGAGAAGTACCAGCAGCTCGCCCGCGACGCGACGTCGTCCAGCGACCGGGTCCTGGCGGAGAACTATCTCCAGCACGCCGAACACTATTTCCGCCTGCTGCGCGCCATGCAGCCCCAGCGCTCGCCCAGCGAGATTCTGGGCCGCGACCAGGTGAGCTCAGGCCTCGACATCGACTTCGAGGACGAGAGCGGCCAGCAGCAGGTGTCCGACGCCCCCGAGGGCGACAACAACGAGTCTGACAACGACAGCGACCGCAACGGTCGCGATCGTGATCAGAACCGCGACCAGAACCGCCGGGACGACAGCCGCCGCGATGACCGTTCGCGAGACGATCGTCCTCGGGATGATCGCGCCCGCGATGATCGTCCCAGGGACGACCGGGCCAGAGACGACCGCCCACGGGACGAGCAGCCGCGGGATGACCGGCCCCGTGACGAGAACCGTCCGCCCCGCCGCGAACGCTGGCGTGACCGCGATGAGAACCGCCGCGAGCGGAGCGACCGCAGCGAGCGCCCCGAACGCGATCCGATGGCTGTGGTCGAGCCTCAGGCCTCGCCCCTGGTGGCCGAGACGCCGGCCCCTGACGGCCCCATGCTGCGCGACGCCGAAGGCGGCGCCAGCGAGGCCCCGGCCTTCCTGCAGGCCCCCCGGGCCACCGAAGCCAAGGCCGAAGGCGGCGAAGAGCCCGTCCGCAAGCCCCGTCGTCGCCGCGCCCCGCGCAGCTTTGAAGGCGGCGAAGGCGCCCCCCCGTCAAACGAGACCGAGGAAGCCTGAGGGCGTCCCCGGCGTCCCGCCGCAATAACGAGACCCCCGGAAGCCAGGCTTCCGGGGGTCTTTTCGTTAAGCCAGCTGGGCGGCGAGATCAGAAGCTGTAGCCCAGCCCCAGGCGGAAGCTTCGGCCCGGCAACGGGGCGAGGTCCTTCAGGAAGGATGCGTGTTCTCGGGCCTCGGCGTCGTTCAGGTTGCGGCCCTCGACGAAGATCTTGAACCCGTCGGTGGGACGAACCACCAGCGAGGCGTTGATCATCCGATAACCGTCCGTGGGCAGTTCGCCCGTGGCGACCCGCTCCTGCTCGCCCACCTGGCGCAGCTCGAGCTTGCCCGTCCACCAGTCCGTCTCGAACACGCCGCGGGCGGTGGCCGACCAGGGCGGGATGCGGGCCGGCGCGCCCAGATCGGTGTCGCCGCGCACATAGTCGGCCACGCCCTCCAGGGTGAAGCTGCGGTCGCCCGCCTCCCACAGGCGGTAGGAGACCTCAGCCTCGCCGCCCCAGAACTCCGCGTCGGTCTGCTGGTAGGCGAAGATCGGCAGCTCGCTCTCGGCGTCTTCCGCGCCGGTCGGGCGCAGATCGATGAAGCCCTCATAGCGCACGGCGAAGGCGTGCAGGTCGGCGTCCCAGGGGCCGCCATCGTAGTGCAGGGTGGCGTCCACGGCGTAGGAGACTTCGGAGTCCAGGCCCACGTCGCCGACCTCGAAGGCGCGGGTGGCGATGTGGGGACCGGCGGCGAACAGCTCGGCCTCGGTGGGCGCGCGCCCGGCCCGTGACAGGCTGACGCCGGCGAACCAGCCCTCGGCCGGCCGCAGGAAGGCGCCGAGGCTGGCCGAGACATTGTCGAACTCGGCCTTGACGGCGGCGGTCTCCAGGGTGCGGCGGTCGAAGCGCAGGCCGCCCTCAAGGCCCCAGGTGTCCCGGTCCAGGCGTTGCAGGGTGAAGAGGCCGGCCTCATTGATCTCCACGGCCGGCACATAGGCCTCCTCGCCCAGGGCGTCGAAATCCCGCGTCAGGGCCTGGACGCCCACCGCGCCCTGCCAGCCCTCGCGCTCGGCCTGGACCAACTCCAGCCGACCTTCCCAGCCCTCGGAGAGGAAGCGGGTGGCCGGGGCGCCATCCTCGATCTCAACATGTTCGTAGTCCGCATAGCCGCCGGAAAAGCGGACCTTCTCAAAGGGACCAAGCGCCACGTCGAGGCCCCCGCGCAGGTCATAGCGGGTTTGCTTCAGGTCGATCTGCACGCCCTCTTCGACGCCGGCCTCGTCGTCATGATCCTCGTCCTCGTGGTCCTCGTCCTCGTGGTCCTCGTCATGATCATGATCTTCGTCGGCGTGCTCGTGGGCATGGCCAGGCACGCCATAGCGGGTGTCGGTCTGCTTGACCGCCACGCCGAGGAAGCCCCGGTCGCCCGCATAGGAGACGCCGGCGCCGTAGGAATCGAGGGCGACGGCGGTGTTCTCCACCACGCTGTCCTGCTTGCCGGGATAGTCCTCCCCTTCGGCCGCCACCTGGAGGCGGGATTCCGGCAGGGTCGGCACGTCATAGTCATCGCTCTGGCGGCGCAGGGCGTCGAGGCTGAACACCCAGGGGCCGACCCCGGCCTTGATCGCGCCGGAGGCCGTCTCACCGCTGTCGCCGCTGGAGATGGCGCCCATGATGCGCCCCTCGATCCCCTCCACCGGGGCCTCGGCGATGCGGTCGTCGATCACATTGACCACCCCGCCGATCGCCGAGCCGCCATAGGCCAGCGCCGCCGAGCCTCGCAGCACCTCGATCCGCTTGGCCTCCTGGGGATCGACCGCCACCTGGTGATCCGGCGACAGGGCGCTGGCGTCGACCATGCCGACGCCGTTGGTCAGCACCAGGACCCGGGGGCCGGCAAGGCCACGGATCACCGGGCGGCTGGCGCCGGGGCCAAAGAAGCTGGAGCGCACGCCAGGCATGTTGCTGAGCACCTCGCCAAGGCCAGCCGCCGGCGCAATGTCGAGGTCATCGCGGTCGAGCACATCGACGCTGGTGGTGACCGAATCGAGAGACACCACATAGGGGGCCGCCGTGACCACGACCTCCGACACGCTGGTCGGTCGCCCGGCGGTCTGCCCCAGGGCCGGGCCGGCCGCCGCCAGCAGGGCGGCGGAAGCGAGAAGGATGGATTTACGCATGGCGGCGCCCCGTTCTTGAAACTGAACCGCAGCGTTATGAAATAACATAACGAGACGTCAAGCCTGTTGCGCCGAAAAAGAGAGATGTTTAGCTGGTCTGCATGGGAGCCGAGTGTCACCACGCCGAAAGTGCGCAGCCGGGCCTCGAAGGCGCCGCCCTGGCGAACGCCGTCGCCGCCGCCCAGGCGCAGTGTGAACGCACGCGCGAGCGGCTGACCCCGCCCCGTCGCCGGGTTCTGGAGCTGCTTCTGGAGTCGGACGGGCCGATGAAGGCCTATGACCTGATCGCCGTCTATGGTCAGGACGGCGAGCCAGCCAAGCCACCCACCGTTTATCGCGCCCTGGAGTTTCTCGAACGGCTGGGCTTCGCCCACCGCATCGAGAGCCTGAACGCCTATGTGCCCTGCCGGATGGAGGGCGCCGGCCACCGGGCGGCCTTCCTGATCTGCGAATGCTGCGGGGCCGCCCAGGAGTTCGAACCCGACTTCTCAGCCCAGTTCGCCGCCGCCGAAACCGCCGGCTACGCCGTGCGCACCGTGACGCTCGAAGCCCGAGGCCTCTGCCCGGCCTGTCGTTAGCGTCAGGACAGTCGCTCACCCGTTAGGGCGCGATCCTCGGCCTTGGGCGCCGACTTCCATCAGAGACTCCAACTTTCCGTTGATCCGTACTCGGATTCGATCTGAGGTTGTGATTCTTGTTGATAGAACGAACGCCGTTCTTTAAGATCGCTGCACGGTCGGCGAGGGAGGCGTGCATGTGGTTTTTCCGCAAGTATCTCGTTCTGTTCTTGCTTTTCTCCGCTCCGATGACGGCGATGGCCGAGCCCTGCGGGGACTTCGGCGAGAGCCGCCCGCTCTCCATCCCCGTCAACTATGCGTCCGGGCCCGGGGAGCGAGAGCTCTATGCCGAAAGCCACGCGCTGATCCTGGCGGCGAGCGCCTATGAGCATTGGGACAAGCTGGGTTCGGTGCCCGCCGAGACCCAGGATCTGGTGGACGCCCTGGTCGGCCAGGGCTTTCACGTGCGGGTGATCTGCGATCCTCGGGGCGGCGAGAACGGCGGACTGGGTGAGGTCGCGGGATTCCTCAGGGCGTTCGGCAAGGACGATGCGCGGCTGATCATCTTCATGACCGGCCATGGCTGGGTCGAGCCCCGTCAGACGATCGGTTACTATGCTGGCGTTGACAGTCCCCAGGCGGGCCAGGACGCGACGGCCTTGAGCCTCTCGTCCGAACGGATCATCGCCCTGGCCCGGAGCGCCAGTCCCCTCCACCTGCTGTTCGTGGTGGACGCCTGCTATTCGGCGGCGATCTTCACCACCAAGGGCGGCGACCGGCCCCTGCGCGCCATCAGCCTGATCGACTATGAGGCGCTCGCCAAGCCGACGCGCAGCTTCATCACCGCCGGCTCGACAGATCAGGAAACCCCCAGTCCCAGCATCTTCACCCCGGCCTTCGTCATGGGCGTCTCCGGATTCGCCGACCTCAATGGCGATGGCCTGGTGCGGGGCGCCGAGCTGTCAGCCTGGCTGCGGGACAAGGTCGCCAACAGCACGGGTCGGGCGACGACCCCGATTTCCGGCCATGTGCCGCTGACGCGGGGAGAGATTGTCAGCGGCGGCGGCGACATCGTCTTCAAGTACGACCCTGCCCAGCGGCCGACCGTGCCGGACCGCCTTCGCAGTCCAGGCGCCGCCTGGGTCCAGGCCCCGGCGGCGGCGATCGAAACGCCGCCTGAGGCCGCCTGGCCAGACGCCCGATACGAGGTGACCTACTTCCAGAAGGCTAGCGACGGCGACAGGGTCATCGCCGCCCTCGACACCGCGGGCACCCCGTACGCGACCACCAAGCCAATCCTGGCCGGCAGCCAGAGGGTGACCAATGGCCTGGCCTGCCACCCCGACGCGCCGGTCGAAGTCGTGCGGGCCGCCGCCCGGGCGCTCATCGAGGGCGGGGTGCCGCTGAAGATCATCGATCAGGCCACCCTTCACCTACAAGCGCGGCGCTTCATGCTGCAGGCCCTGAGCTTTGGGCGCGTCGAAAGCGCCGACTATCGCCCCCTCACGCTCCAGGATCTGGACCGGCTTGAGGGTTGTCCAAACGAGTTCGTCTTCCGGTCGACCAGCTAGGGCCGGCGGACCCAAGCCCCCATTGCGAGACATGCCATGGCCAGGAATACCCTGCCGATAGCGCGCCGGACCCTGTTCGCCCTCGGCGCTCTGACAGCGACGGCCCTTTGTGGACCGACGCCTGCCGGCGCACAGCCGGACCCGACGACGGATGGCAATGGCGAAGAGGGGCCGGACCCCGCTGATGGCCTGGTCACCGAGCAGCAATCCGGCGACGCTAGCCTGGCCAGCGAAAGCCTGACCTTCGACCCGATCATCCTGATCCGCGACATTCAGGGGGCGAGCAAGGCGGCCTACGAACCCCGCATCGCTACCTTCTCCCCGACCCTTCTAACGACCCTGGGAACCGACTTCGTCGGCAAGAGCCGTGCGAAAGACCGAGCTGAGATCACAGCCTATCTTGGGCTGTTCGACCTGCCCTTCGCGACGGACCAGGGGCCGGTCCCCTTCTGCGCAGCAGGACTGTCCTACGCCTCGGCCTGCGTCTATGCGAAGGCCAAGGGGGTCGCTGTAACCCGATCATCGCTGCGAAGCCTGCTGGGCGATATCGACCACCACCATTTCTACCCGACCCCTTCGGTCATCGACATGATGTACGTCGCCATGGGCAAGCGCCGCTGGGTCCGACGCCAGGACGCGGTGCGCAGCCTGGCCCCCCGGGCCGGCTGGATCGTAATCTTCAACTGGAACCAGGACGGCAAGCCCGACCATGTCGGGATCGTTGAGCGGGTCGCCGGCACGAACCTCCACACCATCGAGTTCAACACCTCCGACACCGACAACTCGAACGGCGGCTCCGTCGCCAGACGGGTTCGCCCGCTGAACGCCCAGGTTCAGGGATTCATCCGGCCGGAGGTGGTGCGGGCGGTGTAGGCTCCAGTCCCCATCGACAGATTCGCCCTGCCGCACGCCATCCCGTCTGGCATGAAACCGGGAGAGCCTGATTCCAAATCTGGAGTGCATCTTCTCCGATAGCCGGTTCCCACTTATCGGAATGCGCTCCGAGGCCCTAGACTGGCGCGGCGGCCGCCCCCTGGTCGCGCTCTGCTGTTTTCAGGCCCATGCTCCTCATCGCCATCGCCGCCGTCCTGCTCCTGCTGGTGCTCAACGGCCTCTTCGCCATGTCCGAACTGGCGGTCGTCTCAGCGCGCAAGGGCAAGCTGCAGGTTCGCGCCGATCGCGGCGACAAGGGCGCGGCCGCGGCCCTGCGTCTGGCCGAACAGCCGACCCGGTTCCTGTCGTCGGTGCAGGTGGGCATCACCCTGATCGGCATCCTGGCCGGCGCGTTTGGCCAGGCCACCATCGCCGGCGAGCTCGACCTGCTGCTGGAGGGGGCCGGGCCGTTGGCGCCCTATTCCGAAGCCATCTCCACCGGCGTGGTCGTGGTCTGTCTGACCTATCTGTCGCTGATTGTCGGCGAGCTGGTCCCCAAGCGTCTGGCGCTGATCTTTCCCGAGGCCATGGCCGCCATGGCCGCCCGCCCCCTCACCTGGCTGGCGGTGGCGATGGGACCGTTCATCACCCTGCTGACCGCGTCCACCGCCGGCGTCCTGCGCCTGATGGGCGTGCGCGACGCCCACGGCTCGCCGATGAGCCAGGAGGATGTGGAGATGGCCCTGGCCGAAGGGGCGCGGGCGGGGCTGATCGAACCCGCCGAGCAGCAGATCATGACCGAGGTCATGCGTCTGGGCGACCGGCCTGTGCGGGTGGCCATGACGCCCCGGCGGGACGTCTACTGGATCTCGCTGTCGGACACGCACGACAAGATCCGCGAGGAAATCCGCAACTGCCCCTATTCACGCATCGTCGTCGCCCGCGGCCAGGATGTCGACGACCCCATGGGCGTGCTGCACAAGAAGGACGTGGCCGATCTGCTGATGGACGACGCCCCCTTCGACCTGGAGCCCCTGGTTCACACCCCGCTGTTCATCCCCGACACCACCTCGATCCTGCGCGCCCTGGAGCACTTCAAGAAAACCACCACTCACATGGCCTTCATCGTCGATGAGTTCGGCAATCTGGAAGGCGTGGTCACCCCCATCGATCTTCTGGAGATGATCGCCGGGGACTTCCCCGAAGAGCATGATGGGGCTCAGGCGCCGCTGATCGTCCGCCGCGCCGACGGCTCGTTCCTGGTGGACGGCCGGGCTGACCTGATGGACCTGGGCGACCGCCTGGGGGAGACCTTCGAGGAGAATGAGGGCTTCCACACCGCCGCGGGCCTGGTGCTCCACCGCATGGGCCGCATCCCCCGGGAGGGCGACACCGCCACCGTCCGTCGCTACCGGGTCGAGGTGGTGGATATGGACGAGCGCCGGATCGACAAGCTGCTCTTCACCCGGCTGGAGCCCGATGCTGAAGATCACTGACGCCGTCGCCATCGAGGACGACGAGTTTACCGAGCGGATGGTCAAGGCCAGCGGGCCGGGCGGCCAGCACGTCAACAAGACGTCCAACGCCGTGGAGCTCCGCTTTGACGTGGGCAGGTCCAGCCTGGCCGACGACGTCAAGGCGCGGCTGAGGCGCCTGTCCGGCAGCCGCCTGTCGAACGACGACGTACTGATCCTGTTTTCCCAGGGCTCGCGGTCGCTGGAGATGAACCGGCAGGAGGCCCGCGAGCGGCTGGCCGAGCTGATCCGTCAGGCGCTGCACCGCCCCAAGGCGCGCAGGCCGACCAAGCCCACCAGGGCGTCCAAGCTGCGCCGGCTGGACAGCAAGACCCGCCGCAGCGGGATTAAATCCATGCGGGGAAGACCGACCAAGGACGACTAGGCAGGGCTCGTGCGGGCCCGCTCAGTCCATCGCCCCGACATAAGGCAGTCCGCGGAGCTGGCCAGCTGCATCCATGCCATAGCCGACCAGGAAACGCGGCGGGGCCGTCCAGGCGACGAAGTCGGGCTCGATGGCCCGCGGCGTCGGCCAGGGCTTGGTGGCGAAGACGCAGGTCAGCACCTCGGACGCGCCGGAGTCCCGCACCAGGCGGGCCGCCTCGCTGAGCGACAGGCCGGTGTCGATCACATCGTCGACGATCAGGGCGCGGCGGCCCTCCAGGGGGCGCTGCAGGTCGGCGCGCACCTCGCAACGGCCCAGGCTGGCCCGGGCGTCGCCATAGGAGGCCAGCCACAGGGCGTCGAAACGCACATTGCGTCCGGCCCGGGCCAGGGCCCGGGTCAGGTCGGCGCAGAACCAGAGGCCGCCGGTGAGCAGGCAGATGACCACGGTGTCGTCGTCGATCCGCGGGGCGATCTCGCCGGCCAGGGCCTCGACCCGGCGGGCCACCTCGGCCTCGTCCAGCAGGACTTCGGTGGGGCGCTCAGCCGCCATGATGATCCTCAGCCTCGGGATCGTCGGCGGCCAGGGGCTTGGCGTCCAGCACCTCGCGCGCCTCGATGTCCGGGGCGGCGGCCTCGGCCGCGCCGCGCAGGTCCAGGGCCGCGGGCTCGGCCGG
>Ga0208316_1001607_pt1 | contig 13010 bp, 13 predicted proteins | sample MalvireepMed_231_FD_184240 | JGI IMG/M metagenome (GOLD analysis project Ga0208316, IMG submission 184240) | Marine viral communities from the Global Malaspina Expedition - Malaspina viral metaG DeepMed_231 (SPAdes) (version 2) | ecosystem: Environmental > Aquatic > Marine > Oceanic | place... | reverse complement strand
TTGCCGTCGGCGATCATGTGATTCCTTTGTATACCCCCGAATGTGGCGAGTGCAAATTCTGCCTGTCCGGCAAAACCAACCTGTGCGGGAAAATCCGCGAAACCCAGGGCAAGGGGCTGATGCCCGACGGCACCAGCCGCTTCTACAAGGACGGACAGCCAATCTATCACTACATGGGCTGCTCCACCTTTTCCGAATACACCGTACTGCCAGAAATATCCCTGGCCAAGGTCAACAAAGACGCACCCTTGGAAGAAGTCTGCCTGCTGGGCTGCGGAGTGACCACGGGTATGGGTGCGGTCATGAACACCGCCAAGGTTGAAGAAGGCGCTACGGTTGCGATCTTTGGGCTCGGCGGTATCGGTCTCTCTGCCATCATCGGCGCCACGATGGCCAAGGCCAGCCGCATCATTGCCATCGACATTAACGAGAGCAAGTTCGACCTGGCTCGTCAGTTGGGCGCGACAGATTGCATCAATCCCAAAGACTACGAAAAGCCCATTCAGGAAGTGATCGTCGAGCTGACTGATGGCGGTGTAGATTATTCCTTCGAATGTATCGGCAACGTCGACGTCATGCGATCTGCCCTGGAATGCTGCCACAAAGGCTGGGGTGAGTCAGTGGTCATTGGTGTTGCCGGGGCTGGCCAGGAAATCTCCACCCGTCCATTCCAGCTCGTCACCGGCCGAGTCTGGAAAGGTTCCGCTTTCGGTGGCGTCAAGGGTCGCTCTGAGCTACCCGGTATTGTCGAGCGCTACTTGCAGGGCGAGTTCAAGCTCAATGATTTCATCACCCACACCATGGGCCTGGATGATATCAATGAAGCCTTCGAGCTGATGCATGAAGGCAAGAGCATCCGCAGTGTCATCCATTTCGACAAGTAACCCTGCCGGCCGCCGGTCCAACCGGACCGGTGGCCCATTAACCGATGGAGCTTCCTGTGACAATTGAAAACCTGAGCAGCAACAAAAGTTTTGATGGTTGGCATAAACAGTACCGTCACCAGTCCGACAGTCTCGGCTGCGCCATGCGTTTCGCAATTTACCTGCCACCTCAGGTCTCGAACGGGCAAAGAGTACCGGTACTTTATTGGCTGTCCGGCCTAACGTGTACCGATGAGAACTTCATGAATAAAGCCGGAGCCCATCGCGTGGCTGCAGAGCTAGGCATTGCCATTGTGGCACCGGACACTAGCCCACGTGGCGAAGACATTCCTGACGATGACAGTTACGATCTTGGCCAGGGTGCAGGCTTCTATGTCAATGCCTCGGAAAGTCCTTGGAACCAGCATTACCACATGTACGATTATGTATTGAATGAGTTGCCAGCGTTGATTGAGTCTGTCTTTCCCGTCACTGACCAGCGCTCGATCGCCGGACATTCAATGGGTGGTCACGGAGCTTTGGTCCTGGCTCTGCGTAATTCCGACCGATACCAGTCGGTGTCAGCCTTCAGCCCGATCAGCAACCCGGTCAACTGCCCGTGGGGGAAGAAAGCCTTTACCGCCTATTTGGGTAAAGACACCTCTCGCTGGGCCGATTACGATGCCAGTATGCTACTACGGGAGTCCCGTCGGTTCGTGCCAGCCCTAGTCGACCAGGGGGACGCAGATAATTTCCTTACGGAACAACTTCATCCTGAGGCCCTAATGAATGCGGCCGAGATCACCAATTACCCTCTTGAGTTGAATTTTCGCCAGGGTTACGACCATAGCTACTATTTCATCAGTAGCTTCATTGAGTCGCATCTCCGTTTTCACCAAAAACACCTGTTCAAAGAGTAACGGCAATCAAGACAGCCGCCGCTCCATGTCCCGGCGTCTTCATATCAGGCAGGCTTTCCCAGGCGTCTGCAGACGGATCATAAACCCAACCGTTGGCAAACACCTCTTTCGTAGGCGTCCACTGCTCGCCACCGAAAACGTATAGTTTGCCGTCGAGTGCTGTTGCGGCGATGCCACCAGCAGCCTTAGGCATCGGTCCCTTTCGCGACCACAGTCCGGTCTTCGTATTGAATACTTCGAGAGATGCGACGTTCACATTTGCTGCGTCGCCGTTTGGCTGTTCGAGATACTGCCGACCGCCCACAACATAAATCTTGTCACCGATTACCACGCCAGCCGCACTGTTTCGAGCGGTTGGCGCGGCGTTCCGCGTTTCACCGACCCGCCCGCCGATCACGTAGATCTTTCCGGCTGCAGTCACCGAGACATGCTCACCGCGCGCGACAGGTAAAGCTGGAAGTGTGCTCCACTACCCGCCTCAAGGTCATAGGCATAGGCCGACGTTTCTGGCTTCCAGTTGGGGAACCCGCCGGAAAACCCGCCCACCGCATAAATTGCACCGTCAAGAGCTGACAGAGTTATGTGATGGCGCGGGGCGGGCAAATCAGAAAGCTCAAGCCAGAGGATTCCTCGTTATCACGTTGTTTTGCATGCTTATGCCCATCTTCCGTCTGGCCAATCTTCCAATAGCTGGACACATAGAATTGGGCTTTCGGCACATCAAAAACCTGGCGAAAATACTGCCTTTAGGCACGCATAGAGCCGAATTCGCAGGCTGCCCATACCGAAGGTGTGCCCGAAAGAACAGCCAAAGACTGCACTTTCTCCAATAGAGGGCGCCCCTCAGGGCATGGTTTTGGATTGATGACCCAGTGGATTTTCAGTCCAGGCGGATGTTTCAAGGACTGAATGTCGGCTTCCTCGCGAACTTCGATTACGGCGTAACCTCGGGCATCGTCGGGAAGTTGTTCCAGATTGACGCTAAGGGCCGGAAGTGCCGTCATGTCGGCTGCCAACAGGAACCATTTCCCTTCCTGACTGATCAGCTTCCGGGCGCCGGGGCCTGCAACCAGAATCTTGAGGACCTCGACGAAGTGGAATCTGATATTTCCGCCCAGCGGCAAGAAGCGAAGGGGCGTTTGCGGGTGAATGTTCCACTCTCCTTCGGGCTTCGGTTCATTGCTCCACTGATCCCCGGGTTTACCGAGCGATATCCGATGGTAGACGTTGAACTGGGACTGAGTGATTCAACACAGAATCTATTTGATGGCAGCTGGGACCTGATTTTCCGCGTCGGCTATATTGCGGACAGCGATCTCAGAGCGCGGCGCCTGGGAGATAGCCCCATGAAAGTCTGTGCCTCGCCGGATTACCTCGCGAAGCACGGTACACCTCGGCGCGTGTATGACCTGTCCAGCCACAACTGCCTGAGCTATACCCTGTCTCCGTTTCAGAGCAAGGGTTTCTGGGCGTTCGGTCGCCATGGTGAACTTGAGATTCCGGTAAAGGGCAACCTCAGAGCCGACAATGGCGATGCCTTGATGGCGGCCGCCATTCGGGGCCAAGGCATTATCTATCAACCCGAGTTCATCATGGCGGAGGCTCTGGCCAACGGCGAACTGATATCCCTGAGCCTGGATCACCCACCACTGGAGCCAGGCGGGCTGTACGTGCTGTTCTCGCCTGATCGGCGGCTATCCCTAAAAGTCCGGGCAATGATTGATTATTTGGTTGAGGTGTTTTCAGCCGAAATTCAGGAATGACCAACGTGACCAAAAGGGATGGTTTTAGCCATCCCTTTCGGGAATTTCAAAGGCTTCACTTCTCAAAACCTTCCAAAACAATTTTGCCAACCGCTTTGCCGGCCTCCAGCTCGGTGTGTGCAGCACGCAGGTTTTCGGCGTTAATCAGACCAAGGTTTTTTCCAGCCGTGGTTCGAATAACCCCCTGATCCACGAGACTCGCTACCGTCTCAAGAAGGTCGTGCTGCACCTGCATGTCATCGGCGCCATGCATAGAACGCGCAAACATAAATTCAATGTGCAGTGACAGGCTCTTGGGTTTGATTTTCATCACATCCAGCTCAGCAGGATCGTCAATCATGGCGATCTTGCCAAATGGCTGGAGCAGAGCCACATAATCATCAAAATACTGATCGGTGGCATTCAGGCTGGCGACATGTGTGATCGGGGCAATTTTGCCCTCTGACACCAATTGTTCAACCTGCCGCTGCAGTGATTCCCGGTGGTTTACAACGAAATCGGCCCCCAATGATTCGACCCATTCGCGGGACTCTGGGCGGGAGGCTGATGCCACAACGGTGGCACCCGTCAATTTCTTCGCCAGCTGGATCAGAATGGAACCAACGCCGCCCGCAGCGCCAGTCACAAGGATCACCTGGTCAGTCGGATGCACATTTCCCGGCTGCTGCTGTTCAAGCCCGAGGTGATCAAACAGCATTTCCCAAGCCGTGATGGTAGTCAGGGGCAGTGCTGCGGCTTCCGCATCACTCAGGCTGGCGGGTTTGCGGCCAACGATGCGTTCGTCAACGATCTGGTATTCCGCATTGCTGCCCTGTCGAGTTACATCGCCTGCGTAGTACACCTGATCGCCGGGCTTGAACAATGAGACGCCCTCACCTGTCGCAACAACTTCTCCAACAGCGTCCCAGCCCAGAACTTTAAACTGGCCCGGCTCCGCCGCTGCACGCTGACGCACCTTGAAATCTACCGGATTGACGCCAATCGCCCTGACCCGGACCAAAAGGTCCCTTCCGTTCGCCATTGGTTTCGGTAATTCAACATCCTGCCGGGATTTCGGATCGTTAATGGGTAAAGATTCAGTGTATCCAACAGCTTTCATGTTTTTCTCCACAGTAAGCGGGTCGTGTTTGATCGTGGTAAGCAGTGTGATCTCTCTTTACACTATGAAAAACAGGCAGGGGCTGTTCTTCATTACCGTGGGCGCGGGAATCAATTTCGGCGTTCTGGCGGAGTCCTGGGATATCGTCCTGCTTCTCGCCCTGGCGGTGATCATCGGCAAGGCCCTGATTCTGGTTGGTCTGGCCCTCGCCTTCCGCATCCGCAGCAGTGATGGCTGGCTGTTCACCCTCGGACTCGCCCAGGCCGGTGAATTCGGGTTTGTGCTGCTGACCTACAGCACCCAGAACCGTGTGATCCCGGCGGACACCGCGCAAATGCTGTCACTGGTCGTGGCCCTGTCCATGTTCCTGACGCCGCTGTTGTTCATTGTCTATGACCGGGTGGTGCTGCCGCGCTATCAGAAAGCCTCCAATGAAGAAGCGGAGCCGGATGAGATAGAAGAGCAGGCGCCGGTGATCGTGGCAGGGGTCGGCCGCTTCGGGCAGATCGTCTGCCGGTTGCTTCGCGCCAACAACATTCCGAGCGTTGCCCTGGACCAATCCCTGGAGCAGATCGAAAACCTGCGCCGAATCCAACTGAAAAGTTACTTTGGCGACGCCACCCGCATCCAGCTACTGGAAACGGCCGGCATTGCCGAGGCACGCCTGCTCGTTGTGGCCATTGATGACCGCAACCGGGCTGTTAATCTGGTGCGTCATGTCAAACAGCTTTACCCGGAGGTCTGGGTACTGGCCCGCGCCTTCGACCGCGGCCACAGCTACGAACTGCGCGAAGCCGGCGCCGACGACGTGGTAAGCGAAACCTACTACTCCGCCCTGGCACTCGGCGGCGATGCCCTCACCGCCATGGGCGTCCACCCAGAACGCGCTCGCCGGATGACCCAGTCCTTCGTTGCCAGCGAAAAAGCCAACGAAGACCAACTGTTCGAAACCTGGCGCAACATCGAGGAAGGCATCCACTTCGGCCTCGGCCGGCGCTACGGGGAGTTGTTCGTGAAGCTCGAAGAGTCACTGGGGCACGCCATGCGGGAGGACGCACGGCGAACTGAGGACGAAGCGCCGGCGTGGACAGCGCCAACGGACAATCACTGATCACGAAAACAAAAAGGCCGGCTTGATGAATGCTTCCGAAAAGAATGTGGTTCTACGGCTTAATGAGCATAAGAAGAACGCATCAAATCCCTGACGGCTATCTGTCAAATTGCATGGGCGTAGCCATGTTCCATCACAGCATTTTATCAGACCGGCGCGCATCTCTTAGCGCCAGAAAAATCGGCACACCAATCTGCGAGAACAGCGCCAGGACCCAAAGCCCGTTGCTGACAATCGACGGTACGAGGGGATGAACGGCTAGCACAACCAGCGCCATGACAATGCCGAACAGCCTCAGACCGGCGCTATGGTAGTTGTCGGTGGCATCAGCCACGGTTCGACGCAGCGCCCATAGCGAAGCTAAAAAAACCGCAAGGCCGACCGAGCCAAGCGCGGCGTAGCCGGGCGGATAAGGCTCCCACAGGCCGACGTAGACTTCTCCGGCCAGCGCAACGCCAATCGTCACCGCACTCCACAAAATCGCGATGTGAGCAAACCAGTATCTCAGCAGCACGGCACTGGTGCGGCTCTTCGGTTTTGCATTGCCGGCGCAGTCGAAATAAGCCCAGGCCAGCGCGAAGAGGGACAAGCCGCCCATGGTCACATTGAACAGCGTACCCGCGCTGACTATGTAGACGCCCTTGTCGGCCAGCGTGACCACCAGCTTAAAGAAGCCTTCACCCAGCAAGATCAACATCAGAAGGCCGAAGCGCTCCGAGATGTGTCCGAGTTGAGGCACAAAGCGTTCGAAGCGGAGCGTGCCCACGCGCGACAGCATGTACTGCAGCTGAATTGCTACCACGCCGGCGGCAAAGACCCAATAGGCGACCGGTGTGGGCAAAAAAGCCGACAGCGCGAACAACCCGGCCAACACGAAAAAATTCCGCCCCTGTTCCTGCGCCAGCCTATTGGCCGCGTTGTCGGTACAGCGCGCCCGCCAGTAAAGATAGGCCGTCAGCGCCCGATTCAACGCATAGCTCAGCGCGAAATACGTCCAGCCTTCACCGCCCACGTCGGGAATCGCCGCCGCGATGGTCATCATCGTGACAATCTTAAGTGCCATCGCCACGCGATGCGGCATGTCCGTGGAGATATACAGTGAGTTATAGACCGAACTGTCTGCCCAGGCATAGAAAATCGCCAGGAACAGTCCCGTAAACACCCAGAATCCTTGCCACCCCAGATGATGGGACAGGTAATTCCCCAGAATGAAAATTGTCACTACATGGACCAGATCGAAGAAAAGTTCCACCCAGTGCACGCGGTCGTGGGTTTCATCGACATCCATGTAATGGCGCGGTCGCCGCCAGAGAAGATCGCTAATTACCATACACTACCCCTTTTTCTTATTGTTCTGGCGGTGAATTATGCGCCGGCCAGAGACTAGCGGAAGCTACGAACTGTTAATCAAGTTCGACCACTATTTTACCAATCTGCTGATTGGACTCCAGATAGTGATGCGCTGCCACTATCTCTTCAAATTTAAAGCTTCGATCAATGACAGGCTTGAGTGTTCCCTCGGATAAACCCGAGTGGATAAATTGCTTTGCTCTGCGAAAACGCTCGATGTCTTTTATAACTTCAGTAAACACATACCCCCTAACTGTCAGACTTTTACGAAGTGCTATTTTTAAGGGAAAAGGAGTTGTTTCGGGACTTAATGCTCCGTGAACTATTATTGTTCCTTCAGGGCTCATTGCTTCAGCAATTTCAACTATCTGCGGCCCACCGACAGCATCAAATGCGATTTTTAAATTGTTTGCTCCCAAGATGCTTTTCAAGCTATCCAGTAGCGGTTCTTCTTGGGTTGCAATCACATGGGCCGCGCCAGTCTTGAGCACAGCAGCCTTTTTAGCTCCTGTTAGAGTTGTAGCGATAGCGGTACCCCCTAGAGAATTCACAATTTGAATCGCAGCCAATCCAACACTGCTCGATGCGGCGGTTATCAGTACTGCATCGCCTTTTTGCACGTTAGCAATTTCGACCAAAGCGCCATAAGCTGTCAGGTACTGCATCCAAGCTGCTGCGCCTTCAGCAAAGGTTAGCCCTGCTGGTTTGGGTGCCACATATTCACTTGGTATGACAATCTCTTCTGCGTAGCAGCCATTCTGAGAAAGCCCCATCTGAGGGACAATACAAACCTCGTCCCCGAGGCGAAAATGATTCACCTCTTCCCCGACTTCAATGACTATCCCGGATGCTTCATAGCCGATTCGCGAAGGGAAGTCAGCCTTTTCTATATAGCTGCCTCGCCTAAACATGGCATCAGCACGATTGAGCCCAACAGCTTTGACCGCAATACGAACATCAGTGGCCTGCAAACTTGGACTCGCCAGCGAGTCAATAGTTAACACCTCGGGACCACCTAATTCATGGAAACGAACAGTTCTAACTAGTTTTCTTGGGCTCATATGCATCCTCAACAATGACCTTTTAAGCAATTACATCAATAACTACTTTACCCATGGACCCCAACTCTACGGCATTATGTGCATCCATTGCCGTGTCGAGGGAGAAGCGTAACGGATCGAGTATTGGCTTAATTTGTCCAGCTTCAACGAGAGCCGTAATTTGCCGCAGAATGTCACCATGATGTTTGCGCCCCTCTCCGCTGAGCTGTGGGTGTAACACAAAAATCGCTGACAATGTTGCAGAGCGTAATGACGACGGTGCCAGGTTATGTGAGCCGAATGCAGCACAGCTTAAAATATGTCCATAATGTGCAATGATACCTAATGAGGCATCGAGTACAGAGCCACCGACAGTGTCGTAAATGATATCGAATCCTTTGCCTTGGGTGTATGCGTCCACGTACTCAGCAGGGCTTGTAGTGTGATAATCAATTGGCGTGGCACCAAGCGCCTTGAGCAGTTGTTGTTTTCCGGTCGATGCAGTTGCATAAACGTCGGCACCTAAGGCCTTAGCAATTTGCACAGCTACATGCCCAACTCCGCCAGCTCCACCCTGGATAAGGACTTTCTGGCCCGCTTTAACATTCGCCTTGTCAACCAAACCTTCCCAAGCGGTAAGTGCAACCAGAGGTAAAGCCGCAGCTTCACGCATGGACAAATTTTTCGGTTTGGGAGCAAGTAACTCAGCATCTACGTTGGCATATTCAGCCAAAGAGCCTTGTAATCCCCGCACTCCGCCAGTCAGACCATAAACTGCATCGCCTACTGCAAAGTCGGTGACGCCGTCGCCGATAGCAACAATTTCTCCAGCCAAATCGGTGCCAAGTACTGCGGGTAATTCCGGCATGGCATAAGGAGCGATACCCCGGCGGATCTTGTAATCAATAGGATTGACGCCACTCGCAAATATTTTTACTTGCACCTGACCTGCTGATGGAGAAGGTAAGTTAATCAGGGCATCCCGGAATACTGTACCTTCTTCATAGCTATCTAATATCAAAGCACGCATTTGTCCGTTTAACGCAGTCATCAACAACCTCACAATCTGAATATCCAGCGGGTGGTTAAATCACCCGCTGGTTAATAGGTCTTTTATTAAACAAATTAAAATTCTTGAACAGTTGGGCGCAGAACAATCTCGTTGATATCCACATCCGCAGGCTGCTCAATTGCGTATGCGATAGCACGAGCAACAGATTCAGATGGAATTTCATTTTGCTGATAAAAATCTTTTACAAAGGCTGCACCCTGAGTATCTGAACTTCCATGTTTTAATTCAGATTCGACTGCACCTGGTGAAATGATTGTTGAACGAATTTTACCCCCAACTTCATGGCGCAAGCCTTCGGCAATAGCGCGAACAGCGAATTTGGTTCCGCTATAAACCGTGCCGCCGGGACTGAATACTTTGATACCCGCTACGGACGAAATATTGATAAAGTGGCCGGATCCCTGTTCCTGAAAGATCGGAAGCGCTGCGGCTACTCCATACAGCAGACCTTTAACGTTGATGTCAATCATGCGATCCCATTCGTCAACTCGAGTCTCAGCTAACGGTGCAATAGCCATTAACCCTGCATTATTGATAACCACATCAACTTTACCGAAGCGCTCTTGTGCAAGATTTACAAGGGCCTTCACTTCGTCCTGGCTAGTCACATCTGTCGCTTGAACCGCAACTTTTCCGCCCGCTGTACGTATGTCAGCAGCAATAGCTTCAAGCTTGTCGATGCGTCGGGCACCTAAAACAACAGATGCGCCAAGACTGGCTAAATGCCTTGCCGTGGTCTCGCCTAAACCGCTGCTACCACCAGTGATCACAACGACCTTACCGCTGATGTTGTTTGCTAAAACACTACTCATAGTTAATATCCTCAAATCAGTTGAATGAATGAGTATGTCTAACTGACAAGCAAATTATCCCTCACCTTCAAAAACCAATAAATGGAAACGTTTTGATTTGACAATTCCAGAATTTGGAATAATATTTGTGTATTCATACCAAACCTGAGTGTGACTGTGATGCTTAACCGATTGGAAATGCTCCGGATATTTTGTACTGCTGCAGAGTCTCGCACCTTTAAAGAAGCGGCTAACCGTCTGGGAATTTCTCCTCAGGCAGTGACGCGAGCAGTGAAGGAGTTAGAGCGATTGCAAGGGGAGCTTTTATTTCATCGAAATACGCGACACATACAAGTGACCCTAGTTGGAGAAAAACTTGCTGTGATCGCAAAAGAACGCCTGCGCGCTGTAGATGAACTGTTTCAAACAAGTGCCCCTGACTCGGGTAATGAATTACAAGGGCGGGTTCGTATCGCAGCGCCTGTTGGTTTTGGTCATAAATGCTTGATGCCAGCATTAATGGAACTCTCAACAGTACATCCTCAACTTGATATAGACCTGACACTCAGTGACGAGCGCGTGGATGTAGTTGACGAAAAAATAGATATTGGGATTCGTATCGGCTTCATGAGGGATAGTCGATTTATTGCCCGCCAGCTCGCCAAAATTAATCTGTATGTCGTGGCTTCGCCTGACTTAATAGATAGAGTGGGAAGGCCTGCGTCTATTGAAGATCTAAACCACTTGCCTGTTACAGGGTTAGTAGATCGCAATACGGGAAAGCTTTGGCCATGGGTTTTTTCCATGGACAGACAGTGGACGCCATCCATAACACGTTTTCGATGTGCCGACGCCGAAGCTGAATTAATGGGTGTACAAAATGGACTGGGGTTTGCTCAAATTCCTGACTTTTTGGCCCAAGACTTATTACGTCAAGAGAAACTTGTGAGAGTGTTAGAAGAGGCCGAACCTGTGCCTTGGGATTTATATATTTATCGCCCCCAACGTGGTCCAGTACCACAACGTATTCGATTAGTTTTTGATCACATGGTGTCAAGATTGAGTGTCCACTAATGGCACATAAGTAATATTCATAAAGTGCGAATACTACATTAGCTCACTTTACTGCAAAAACCGTAACCAATGTCTTCGTTGAGTCACCAGGAATCATAACAAAGTGCATTTTGCTACCAACATGCTGCCAAAACTCTGCCTCCTGTGCATATTTTTTTGCTTTTTGGATAGTGTAGTAGCCCCCATTTAAACCGGACACGCTTCGATGGAATAAATACTTCGTCCATAAGTGAATGGAAATAGTTCAGGACCTCAACACCCGTCGCTAATTCGAAAAAGCCGTTGTTAAACCCTGTTTCATCCAGTCGATGGCGCCCTAATGGTCGCGAAGCAACGCCATAAAAGCCTGAAGGCTGGTGTAATCGCACAAAAGGATATGCGTCGTTCCAGTGCCCGCCCACTTTTGAACGACGGTCGACCATCAAAAAGGTGGCGTCGGTTTCTGTGAGCATCTTGTCGACAAAAGCCAACGCTGTGGCATTGTAACCATCCCCTAAAATCGGTGCATGCGTAATTAGAGTTCTCCGGCCTACAATGAGGCAAACGGAGAACGACATGAAGAAATCACGGTACAGCGAGTCACAGATCGTCAAGATCCTGAAGGAGGTCGAGGGCGGCCGCCTGGTCAAGGAAGTCTGCCGGGAATACGGCATCTCCGATGCGACCTACTACAACTGGAAATCCAAGTACGGGGGCATGGAGGCCTCTGATGTGAAGCGCCTCAAAGAGTTGGAAGAGGAAAACCGCCGGCTGAAGCAGATGTATGCCGAGCTGAGCCTGGATCACAAACTGCTGAAGGATGTGATCGAAAAAAGCTGTAAAGCCAGCCGTTCGACGAGGACGGGTGGATTACCTTAAGCAGGCTCACGGCGTCAGCATTCGCAGAGCCTGCCGAATCGCTGGCATCAGTGACTCTGTGTACCGGTATCGGCCGGACACCTCCCGGGATGAACCGGTGATTGCAGCGCTTCAAAGCGCGACTGAGCGCTATCCTGCCTACGGTTTCAGCAAACTGTTCAAAGTGCTGCGACGCTGGGGGCACGGATGGAATCACAAGCGGGTACACCGGCTGTATTGCGCACTCAACCTGAACAAACGACGACGGGGCAAGAAACAACTCCCGACACGAAACCCGGAGCCATTGAGCGCGCCAGTCACCGTTAATCGATGCTGGTCCATGGACTTCATGAGCGACAGTCTGTTCTGTGGTCGCCGGTTCCGCACCTTCAACGTGGTGGACGATTTTAACCGGGAGGTACTGGCTATCGAGATTGACCTGAACCTGCCAGCACCGAGGGTCATATGGGTTCTGGAACGCATCATTGCTTGGCGAGGTTACCCGGCAAAACTACGCATGGATAACGGTCCTGAATTCATCTCGATTGCCTTGGCAGATTGGGCTGAGCAACACGGTATCGAGCTGGAGTTTATCAAGCTGGGCACCCCCATTCAGAATTCGTATGTTGAGCGCTTCAATCGGACTTATCGGGACGAGATCCTGAACATGTATGTCTTCCGGAACCTAACCGAAGTCCGAGAACTGACCGAATCCTGGATGACGGAATACAACGATGAGCGTCCCGACGATTCACTGGAAGACCTGCCGCCATGGGAATACCTGGCAAAACACCAACGGGCGGACAACTCTAATCAGCGGTGCAACTAAAACAGGGATGTTTACACACCACTGCCGATCACTAAATTGTCCGTTTCATAATCCATCAGTTTTCCCTTCATTTTTCTATTGATGATGGTTCTAGGGTTGTTGGCAGAGAGGCCGTGTTCGTTTTAGGAAAGGTTTGTAGTGGTTCAATGATTCCGGACACCAACGTAGGTGGTAATATCGCCACCATAAACGAGGTGTCTGATGACCAGAAAGCGACGTTCTTTTTCTCCTGAGTTCAAACAGGAAGCAGCCAGCTTGGTG
>Ga0208316_1001603_pt1 | contig 13034 bp, 9 predicted proteins | sample MalvireepMed_231_FD_184240 | JGI IMG/M metagenome (GOLD analysis project Ga0208316, IMG submission 184240) | Marine viral communities from the Global Malaspina Expedition - Malaspina viral metaG DeepMed_231 (SPAdes) (version 2) | ecosystem: Environmental > Aquatic > Marine > Oceanic | place... | reverse complement strand
CGAAGCGTTTCACCGTGCGATCGAAAGCCTTGTGCGCCTCATCGCGGGTCTCGGCCATCCAGATCTCATGGAGGTCGGCCTTGACCTTGGGCTGCACGGATTTCGGCAGTTTATTCAATACGTTGGCCGTCTTGTGGACCCAGCAGCGCTGATGGCCGGTTTCCAGGTAAATCTTGCTCAGCGCCGCCCAGAACCCCATGGCATCGTCACCCACTGCCAGCTTGGGAGCCTGGGCCAGGCCACGCTCTCGTAGCCCTGTCAGCAAGGTCTCGCAACTGGCCGCCGACTCGCAAAAGCCGTCCTCGACGGCCACCAGCTCCTTGCGGCCCTGCTCGGTGACGCCGATGATCACCAGCAGGCACAGGCGGTCACCCATCCGGACGTTGCTATACACACCGTCGGCCCACCAGTAGACGTAGTGACGGTCGGCGAGGTCCCGCTTCCGCCACTCGGTATGCTCGTCTTCCCACTGCTTCTTGAGCCGTGACACTGTGTTGGCCAACAGACCCTTGGCCTGGTCACCGAGCAGCGCCGCCAAAGCTTCCTGGTAGTCGCCGGTGGAGCCCCCTTCAGGTAGAGCCAGGGCATCAGCTCCTCGATGCTGCGGGCCCGCTTCAGGTAGAGCGGCAGCAGGCTGCTGTTGAAGCGAGCGCCACCACCGCTACGGTCGCGCACCTTGGGCACCTGCACGCTGACATCTCCGACCCCGGTCTGGATGGTGCGCTCGGGCAGGTAGCCGTTGCAGACCACGGCTTGGCGCCCATCATCGAGCCGCTGGCCTGCGTACTGTGCCAGGTAAAGTGGCCAGTTCAGCCTCGACGGCCTTGGCGATCAGGTCACGGGCACCTTGACGCAGCAACTCGTGCAGCGGGCCAGTGACCTGGGGGTCTGGTTGTGAAAGAGCCCGGAGGGTAAAATCGGTCATGGCGTATCCACTCGTGTTGATTGAGATCTTGGTCGTGATCAATCAACAGGATACGCCACCCTTCCTACCTCCTCCCGTATACCAGAAATCACCATAGCTCTTGAGCAGGTCAATGTTGCCTTCTAGGGCAGCAAGACTGTCAGCGGTCACATAAGCCATAATGTCGATGCTCTATCACACGGCCTATTCTCTCGATGTCTACGCTTCGCAGCGGCGGCTGCCCGACGCCACGCAGGGCTCGCTACCTGCTGGTGGCTAGCCTTGGACGGGAGAGACTCCCATCTACTGGGTTTCAATTCACCCTTTCCACCACGCCGGAGCAGTAGTTTCCCGGGTAACCAGGCTTCGCTTGTCGCACTACTGCGGTTATTTTATGAATCCAAGAAACGAATAGGCTGGACGATATAATCCAATAAGATCAATTCGCTACACCAACAAACTGATCAAAGAGAGCCGCTACTAGATTCATAGGCGGCCCCCCTCCGTGTTGAGCTCGATGTCCAACGCAACACCAGCGCAAACGGCATGCTGCTGTCGCTGGGCAAGATCAATATTCAGCAACACCAGGGCGAGGAGGCCGGGGTGGTGCTGGAGGGCGAGATCGAGATCACCATCGGCGCCGAGAGCCGGGTGCTCAAGGCGGGGGAGGCCTACTACTTCGAGACCAACGTCCCCCACCGCTTTCGCAACCCGGGCAGCGAGCCCTGCCGCCTGGTGAGCTGCGCGACCCCCGCCCGGGCCTTCTGAGCCCACTAGCTGCAATAAAAGCGGTATCGTTTATCGCTACCCCTCGGTGCAGGTTATGGAAAATTAACAGCCTAACACAGCTATGTAGCATGCCCGGCGTAAGGATCGAGGCTACAGCACCTGACAGTTGCACTTACAAAACAAGCACTGAATTCGATGCCCTTAGGCTGATGGGGCCAAAACTCTAGTCTTCCCCCCTGATCTTAACCCGCCTTCAGTGGAACAAAGATGTAGCACGCGCCACTCATCAGCCTAAAGTCTTACATCAGTATACTAACCCCCAACCTAGACTAGAAAAGTGCAAATCCACGATGGATAGCCATGCTTATCCCGATGAAAACAATGGGAAACACAAAACCAACAGCCCAAAACCCAAAATCACTTAGTGCAACTTAACACCCCACCCTCCAAGAAAAAAATATTGGCAAAAAGGAGGATACAAGAATAATGAGCAAGCTAATAACACCTGAAGAGCTACCTATGTGGGTCCCGGGAGAGGTCATTACAGCCAGCGATGGTCTAGGGTGGAAAGATGTAGGGCAGCGCTCTTACCGTTATACCGGATTAGATGTGCCGATACCACCGATGAAGCACTATATGATAGTCCGATACTTTGAGGGCCAGACTCCGATGGACCGGCGCGTGGAAAGTCGCTGGAAGCGAACTACCTGTGTGCCTGGCCACATCTCCCTGCTGAGCCGGGCCAGGCCATCACATTGGCACTGGACGCAAGATATTGACGTCTCCCACGTTTACCTATCCAATGACTTAATGTCTCGAGTAGCCCAGGATGTTTTAGGACGACCTATTTCCGAGGTCTGCCTACATGATGTTCTGAATGCAGAGGACCCGGTTATCACCACCATCTCTGACGCCATTGTGGGGGAAACCAAGAGCTCTTCGATTGGCGGTCAAATCTACGCTGAAGCCCTAGGAATTCAGCTTAGCGTCCACCTATTACGCAACTACGCAAATATAAAATATCGGGAAAGCACTAATCAAGCCCGCCTATCAAAACGACAACATGGAAAACTGATCGAATTCATGAAGGAAAATCTGCAACACCAGGTGAGCATTGAAAATCTCGCAGAGGTGACGGGCGTCGGAGTATGGACCTTTTGCCGTCGATTCAAGGAAACCTACGGCACCACTCCAAGTGCCTATCTGATGGAAAAACGCATTGAGCGGGCGAAAGAGATGCTAAGAAAAAGTGAATTGCCCATTAAGGCAGTTGCCGCTGAATGTGGGTTCTCTGATCAGTCCCACATGACGCGGGTATTCCGCCGAAAATTAGGCCTTACACCGGGGCAGATCAGGCAGTCCAGAGACTAGTCCACCCCCTAGCCTCGTCAAGATAAGCAAAAGAGAGCGCCGACTTTCCAGCCGGCACTCTTATAAGCGGACCGAATCAGCCTAGGTTGTTATAGACCGTGGCCTCGAACTCATAGAAGCCCGGGTACGAAGCACTGTCGTAGAACGGCAGAACTTGGCTAGCCCAATACCCTCCAATCCCCCTGGATTTATCGATCCAGAAGTAACAGTTGGCCAAACCGGCCCACGCCAGAGCACCAGGAGAGCGCCCGGTAGGTGCCTGCCCCCGGTTGATCATGAAAGCATGCGACCACCCCTTATCGACCCCCGGCAGGAACTCACCGCTATTGCTGAGGCTGGGGTCGGCGGTTTCCCAGAACCCAACCGGGATGCCTGTTCCCGCGTAACCATCTTTAGCCAGCAACTGCACAGTATCTGGGTTCAAAACCCTACTATTCCCACCTTTGCCATCGTTCAGCACCATCCGAATAAACTTCATGTAGTCCCTGATCGTGCCGTGGAGTCCATGCCCCCCCATGTCCATATCAGGTTGTCGCGGCAGAGCCAGTTCTGGCTCGGGGGTGAGCTGACCGTCTTCGAATCGCGTGTGGATCGTAGCCCGGCGGGCATGCATGTTATCATCCACGGCGAACGAGGTATCGTTCATCCCCAAGGGCTGAAAGACATGCTCACGCATGACATCACCGAGGCGCTCACCACGCAACTCCTCGACAATTAGACCGAGCCAATCGGTGTTCACGCCGTAGGTCCACGCCACGCCCGGGTCATGGAGCAAGACTGATCGGATCGAGTCCTTCGTGCAGGTGATGATGGATGGGATATCCTTCAGCTCCCTGTACTGCTTATCCTCCGGGCTGAAAAAATCGTAGCTGAGACCAGAGGTGTGCAGGAGGAGGTCACTTACCGTCACCCTCCGTTTCGGGGGACGCAACCGGGGCTGGCCATCCCCCCCGAATCCCTCGAGCACCTGCAGGTTATCCAGCTCAGGGAGATATGCACCCGCCGGATCGTCCAGCTTTAGTCGCCCTTCTTCGACGAGCTGCAGTGCACAGACACTGGTGATCGCCTTGGTCGTGGAGAAGATCGCAAACACGGTGTCGATATCCATGGGGGCATCCTTGCCCAGCTCCCGTACACCCGCCGCACCCTCAAAGATATTTCGGTTGTGATCGGTGACCATGGCCACGACGCCGGGGACCCCTCCGTGCCGCTCGGTCGCTTGCGCCAACACGCTGTCCAGGGCGACCGTCATTTTCTCGCTCTTCATTAGCAACTACCCCTTTCTGAAATCGGAAATAGTCCGGACCGGTTTGGTTTACGCAAAGGCAAACCCAGGGTATTTTTTCTCGGCGAGCTCAGCACAGCGCCGGTTGTAGTCGTTCACCCCGCCGCAGTAGGAGAGGAGCCGTCGGGGTTTACCCGGTACGTTTGTGCCCATATACCAGCCATCCACGCGAGGAAACAGCGTCTGATTCGTCACTTGGTCATGATGTTCCACCCAAGCATCCTGAAACTCCTTCGTCGGCTCCACCACGCTCTTGTGTTGATCCCGTGCAAACTGAATGATGTCAGCAATCCACCCAACCTGCTGCTGCAGGCAGGTGGTCATATTGCACAGAGCCGCCGACGGGGCAAGCGGGGCGCCAGTAGTAAACAGGTTGGGGTAGCCGTGGACCTGCAGCCCCATCGCGGTGCGAATCTCCTGGCTCCACTCCTCCTTAAGCGCCCGCCCTTCCTTACCGCGGATATCGATCCGCGTCAGGGCACCAGAGCCCGCGTCGAAACCGGTCGCCAGGATGATGACATCCACCTCGTGGACCTTGCCATCCTCGGTCTGCACGCCTTCCGGGACAATGCGAGAGATTGGCGTCTTCTGGCAGTTTATGGTCTGAACGTTAGGTCTCAGGTAGGTCTCCAGGTAGCCAGTGTCCAGCGGTACCCGACGAATACCAAAACCGTAGTCCGCCGGAATCAGCAGATCGCAGAGGTCAGGGTCATGGTTCAGTCGCTCGCGCATCTTGCCACGGACGAATTCAGACACCTCCTCGCTGACCAACTCGTCGGTGAACATCTCGGGATAGGAAGAGAGCCAAAGGGCCAGCGAGCCATCGTTATACAATGCCTCCAAAGTGCGCTGGCGTTGCTCTGGGGTATCCTTGTACCAGGAGCGACCCTCGAAATCATAGTCAAACCCTGCGAAGGTGTTACGGACCCGCTCTTTGAGATAGTCAAACTGCTTGGTCCAGGCCCCCCACTCCTCTTCGCTATATTTCGGGTTGCGCATCGGCAGGGTGTACTGTGGTGTCCGCACAAACACTTTTAGGGCGCCCACCTCCGGCGCAATGGTCTGGATGACCTGTATCCCAGTAGCACCAGTACCGATCACAGCGACACGCTTACCCTTGATACCGACATCCTCTTTCGGCCAACGGGACGTGTGGCAAATCTTCCCCTTAAAGCTAGACTGCCCCTCAAAGACCTCTTCAAGCGGCGCAGATAACATGCCAGTGCAGGCAATTAGGAACTGCGCGTCGATTTGATCATTTTGGCTGGTCCTGATCTTCCACCGTCCGGTGGCCTCATCCCAATGCGCCGCATCGATCCGGGTGTTGAACTGGATGTCCTTACGTAGATCCAACTTGTCGGCCACGTAGTTCAACCACCGCTCGCTCTCCGGCTGGCTGGGGAAACGCTCCGACGGCTTCCACTCCTCGTAAAGCTCCTTGGAGAACCAATACTGGTAAATCTCAGCCTGGGAGTCATACCGGGCCCCCGGGTAGCGATTCCAGTACCAAGTGCCACCGACACCTGATGCGGCTTCTATACCCCGCACGTTCAAACCAAGCTCTCTTAGTCTGTGCAACTGGTATAATCCTGCCACACCTGCGCCTATCACAACTGCATCACAAAAATCGGCTGAATTATTGTTAACTTTCATTTTTTATTTCTCCATCCAGAAGATTACGAGCATCACACCCAGATATCACTTGGGCGCTCATTTCCTAACCTAAGAAAAATCTCACAGGAGGTATTGTAAAATGCTGGCAAATGGTTGTATGTTTTTGGCAAACAGCCCGTGTGCAGCGAATACTTGTAGGGTACCGGATGGGAATTATCGGTCGGGTAGACCGGACGATTGCTCGTTCCGGCCCCCCACAGATCCGAGCGTGCGCGATTGACGCACTCGGCTCCTCAACCGTCAGGTTCACACGAAGGACGCTCGGTGCACGATTCTCGCTCGCGGTAACGGGAGTGTCAGCAACAGTTGCCTTGCCTTCTCCCACGGGAACCATCCTCTCTGCGATCGCCTCCTGAGCCACTTGATCCAGGTTGTCTGAACCCTGTATTGGAAGCGTTGCAGAGACTCGATGTTGTAGGTTATCCCGTAGTACGCATAGTGCCCCATAACCTTTCGACAGAGTTGGCGGTGCTGATCACGCAGGGGCAGGTGGCGGTTGGCTCGGCACCACAGCGAAATTCGCTTCAGGCCTCGCTTGAACCGGTCCTTGGCCGTTTTCTGCTTGATGATCCAGCGTCCACGCAGGGACTTCCCCCAGTAATAGGTAAAGCCCAGGAAGTCGAAGGTCTCGGCCCGTAGCTCGCGATGTGGCCGAAACCGTACCAGCCGAGTCTTGGTCGGGTGCAGGGTAAGGCCGAAGCGCGCAAAGCGCTTGGCCAGTACCTCCAGCACCTTGCGGGCATCAGCTTCGTTGCTGAAGGCGAGCACGGCATCATCGGCGAAGCGCACCGAGAATGCTCGTCCGCGCAGGCGTGGTTTGACGTCTTTCTCAAACCACTCATCCAGCACGTAGTGGAGGTAGACAATCGCCAGCAAGGGGGAAATCACACCCCCTTGTGGGCTGCCTATCTCGCCCTTCTGCCATTGCCCGGCGTCCAATACCCCGGCCTTGAGCCACTTGCCGATCAGGCGGAGGATCACGCCGTCCTTCACTCGTTGCTGCAGAAACGCACGCAGGTGCTGGTGGTCGATCGTGTCGAAGAAGGCTTTGATGTCCAGATCAATGACCCAGCCTCCGCCCATCGACATCAGGCCATTCCTCACCGTTCCGATGGCCTGATGCGCCGAGCGCCCCGGCCGGAAACCATACGAGCACTCGTGAAAATCATGCTCATAGAGCGGCTCCAGCAGGGCCACCACGGCACGTTGCAGGACCTTGTCTTCGAAGGTAGGAATGCCAATCGGCCGTGTGGAGCGCCCGTCTCCCTTGGGAATATTGACGCGCCGCACCGGCGGCGCCCGGTAGCGACCGCTCTTGGCCGCTTCCAGCAGACGCTGGACGTTAGCCTCGAAGTCGCGCGCGAAGTCGTCCGCCGTCTGGCCGTCGATCCCGACGGCGCCGTCACGGCGCGTCATCAGGTAGGCCGTCCTCAGCCACTGGGCGTCGATATGATGCGCCAGTGACGTGAAGGCACGCTGCGGGAAGCGCTCTGCCAGCGCTGCTATCCGCACTTGTTTCGTGGACATGACCTCAGGTTCCTGTGCACCTGTCATGTTGCCCTCGTGCAGTTCTGATGATTGGCCGCCCCTTCCCTCCAGCGGGTCCCGTCGAGTAGGTTCCCCGCCTTCTTCGGTACTATGAGCGACTCCGACTCCCGCCCTTCCATCCGGCTGGCTCCTTATGGTCGCCTGGCCGTACCCCCTGAGTGCCTGTTGTTTGCTTCCGGTACCGTCAGGCACGACAGCACCGGACCGGGAGCTTTCGCCACAGGCAGCCCCATGCCTGTACCTTTGTCGTTCAGAGGAGAAGGACGGGCCTCCCAGGTTCCTGGGAAACCCCTGTATGGACATGCCCTGCTCTTCGACCCCGGCGGCCCTTCCCTGCCAAGCCATACGGCAGGGTCGTGTTGCCTTCCAGCATTTGAAAACTGTCGGCGACTGCCACTACCACAATTTCGGGGCTCTATCACACGGCCTATCCACTCGCTGTGTACGCTTCGCAGCGGCGGTTACCCGACACCACGCAACACTCGCTGCCGGCTGGTGGCTAGCCTTGGCCGGGTGGGACTTTCACCCACTGGGTTTCACGACATCCTTTCCACCTTCTCGGTTTCCCGGATGTCCAGGCTTTGCCTGGCGCACTCAAATCTGGTGGATGGCGGTCAGGCGACAGTCCTGTCTGACTGATCGGTTATCTGCTCTCCATCCTGGAACCGGACGTTGTTCACGACCAGTTCCAGCTTGCTGAACCCCTTGATGCGCTTCCAGCGCTTCTCGGCGCTCTGGAGCAGCTTGAAGACCATCGCCAGGGTCGTCGCTCGGGAGCCGCAGTTCCGGCTCCGCTTGGTCCTCAGGCGGACCGTGGCGAAGGTCGACTCGATCGGGTTGGTGGTGCGGATATGCACCCAGTGCTCTGCCGGGTAGTCGTAGAACGCCAGCAGCTCGTCCCGATCCTTAGCCAGGCACGCCATCGCCTTGGGGTACTTGGCCTCGAAGCGCTTCAGCGTGCGATCAAAGGCCTTGTGCGCATCAAAGCGGGTCTCGGCCATCCAGATGTCATGCAGGTCGGCCTTGACCTTGGGCTGTACTGACTTTGGCAGCTTGTTCAGCACGTTAGCCGTCTTGTGAACCCAGCAGCGCTGATGGTCGGTCTCCGGGTAAATCTTGCTCAGGGCCGCCCAGAACCCCATGGCGCCGTCGCCCACCGCCAGCTTGGGAGCCTGGGTCAGGCCGCGTTCTCGCAGGCCTGTCAGCAGGGTCTTCCAGCTGTCCGCCGACTCGCGGAAGCCGTCCTCGACGGCCACCAACTCCTTGCGGCCCTGCTCGGTGACCCCGATGATCACCAGCAGGCACAGGCGGTCATCCATGCGCACGTTGCTGTACACCCCGTCGGCCCACCAGTAGACGTAGCGACGGTCTGACAGGTCCCGCTTTCGCCACTCGGTATGCTCGCCCTCCCACTGCTTCTTGAGCCGTGACACAGTGTTGGCCGACAGCCCCTTGGCCTGGTCGCCCAGCAGCGCCGCCAGGGCTTCCTGGTAGTCGCCGGTGGAGATTCCCTTCAGGTAGAGCCAGGGGATCAGCTCCTCGATGCTGCGGGCCCGCTTCAGGTAGGGGGGCAGCAGGCTGCTATTAAAGCGAGCGCCTCCACCGCTTCGGTCTCGCACCTTGGGCACCTGCACGCTGACATCCCCGATGCCAGTCTGGACCGTACGCTCGGGCAGGTACCCGTTGCGGACCACGGCCTGGCGGCCATCGTCGAGCCGATGATCGGCATACTGCGCCAAGAAGGTAGCCAGTTCGGCCTCGACAGCCTTGGCAATCAAGTCACGGGCGCCTTGGCGCAGCAGCTCGTGCAGCGGGTCAGCGACCTGGGGTTCTGGTTGTGAAAGAGCCCGGAGGGTAGAATCGGTCATGGCGTATCCACTCTGTTGGTTGAGATCTTGGTCGTGATCAATCAACAGGATACGCCACCCTTCCTATCTCCTCCCATACACCAGACTTGAGCTTAACTCGCGTCAGATGCACACGGTTTTGAATGTAGGCGTAAACATCCGGTACCGGCACGTTTTGGTAACTGGCGTTGCTTTCATCAATACCGGTTTCCACACCCTGAATACCTTCCTCATTCATGTGCAGCTTGGCTTTGCGAGAGCGCACCTTGGGAGCCTGAACTTTAGGATACTGGTTAGTATCCGTTAAAACTTCCACGCATTTTTCAATCAGCTCAGGCGTATCCAGTGTCACGCTGTAGCGGGTCTGGTAATTGATGCGCTGCCAGATCGCCTTGAAAAGCGCTTCGTCACCAGCACTTAACGTCTTGCGCTGTACCCGCGCCTTGGCGCGGGCATTTTTCACCCGGCCTTTGAAGCTGACATCGGTTTCGTCTTCAATTTCCTGCTGCAGAGTGCGGGCAAACACCTCGTAGCTTTCATTGGGAATCACCGTGAGCACATTGATGCTTTTGTCGTGTATCCGCTCACCCTGTTGGTTCACCGCAAGGCGCAAGCCACGGCCAATTTCCTGGCGCTTTTTCAACTGGCTCTGAGTTTCGTTCAGGGTGCATATCTGGAAAACGTTGGGGTTATCCCAGCCTTCCCGCAGGGCCGAATGGCTAAAAATAAACTGCAGCGGCTCTGCCATATCTAACAACCGCTCTTTGTCCTGCATGATCAAGGTATACGTATCATCATCCTTTTTAGAACCGCGCTCGGTGCTATCCACCCATATTTTTTTGGCGGCGGCCCCTTTGCCTTTTTTATCGCCTGAGAAGTAGCCGTTATGTACCTCGCTGGCAGAGTAAGGAATCAAATCTTTATAGTGCGCCTTGGCGGCGTACTTTTCGAAAGCCTCTTCAAACCACTGGGCAAACTTGCCGGGTACGGCATTGCCTTCATCATCATAAGCGCGGTAATTGGCGACCTTGTCAATAAAGAACAGGCTGAGCACTTTAATGCCGCTTTCCTTGACTTTTTTCAGCTTGGCAAAGTGTGCAGCGACGGTGCGCTCGATTTGAAAACGCATCACATCGTCGCTTAGGCCGCCCTGCTGTTCGTTTAGCTTGAGCACTCGCCCACCAGAAAATTCGATTTCCCCTTCATCAGCGCGTATCTCATTAAGAATAAATCCATCGGCATATATCTCTCGCTGCTTGGACTTAGCGTATAAATCTTCTCCTAGCTTTAGCGTAATTGATTTACGCTTAACTTCGTTTATTTCGTTAACATCAATCGTTACCTTGGCGGTGACGCCTTTAGGCTTGGCGTCGATACGATCAAGCTGCACAAAGGCTTGGTTGTAGCTGACATCGGGCTCGACACCATCCACTTCAATCTGCTTAACCAGCCCCAGGTCATAGGCCTGCACCGGGTCTAGTTTATACAGTAGGTTATAGGGGTTTTTATGAGTGGCCGAATAGCGCAAAGTGCATAACGGGTTGAGGTCGCGCAGTGCCTTACGACGGATCTCCGTTTCAAAATTTTGCGGCTCATCCACAATCACAATCGGCTTCACCGCTTTGATATATTCAATCGGCGCGAAAGCTCTTTCACCCTGCTGATTGATCTTGTTGTTGTCCTTGGTGAAACTGTCGATATTGATCACCAGCACGCTCAGCGCATCGCTTTGGGCGAAGTGGCGCAGGTCGTTTAAGCGACCGCTATCGTAGAGCATCGGTAAGCAGGGCACGTTGGCGTAGTCCGCGGCAAAGTGGCTGCGGGTGACTTCCAGGTTTTTCATGGTGCCTTCACGGATTGCTACGCTGGGCACTACCACAACAAACTTCTTGAAGCCGTACACCTTATTCAATTCATACATGGTGCGAATAAAGGTGTAGGTTTTGCCGGTACCGGTTTCCATCTCGATGGTTAAGTGTGGGCAAAACTCGTCGCTTACCTGCCCCTCATCGCTCTTGACGGTCCAGCGGTCGGCCTGCAGTGCACCAATGGCTTCAATGCCGTTGCTTGCCTGCACCATATGTACATTTTCCAGCACCTGTTGCTCTGTCAGCACCAGTGAGTTACCAATACTACCATCCCCGGCGTAGTTCACGCTGGCAGTGGAACTGACCAGTTCAAACTCCCCGGTGGCCAGCGGCTGGCCGTCAAACACCTGCACGACCGACTGCACCGCACGCTCCTGGTAGGCCTGATGAGTAAACTGCAGCGTCATCTTGTGTGACATATCAAGCTCCTTAAATTACCAGCAGGCTGATATCCTGCGCGGCCAGTTCAAGCTGCAGGTTGCTGAGCTGTTCATCGCCTTGGGTTCCCGTAAAGCAGGAATTAAGCATAATCACTTGGGCAGGGTTGGCGTTAAGAATCTCGTCACGCACGGCATCAACATAGGGTTCAAAGCATAGCCACAGGTAGCGGTCGTCTTCGCGTAACACCCGGTGAACGGTAACGCCGCAAGCCAACTTGCGCGGCTTGCTGATTGCATGAACACCCAAGGCCCCCAGGCCATTTTTAAGCAGTAGCTCGGTGAGCATAGCGATCTGTTCATCATGGGCTTTTTCAGTATTCTGCAAAGCATCGAGCTGTTGGCGAATAGCGCCGGGGTCGCTAATATCGCTGTTCCACACCTTGAAGTTGCTGGGTGCAAGGGTGAAATTCGCACAGGCCAGCCCTTCCGTTTTTTCCGGGTGTTCGGCTTTTAGCTTGGCGATGACTTTTTCGATACGGGCACGGGTAATATCCGCAATGGTGCGGTAACCGGCTTTGTAAGCCTCACTGTTCTCTTCAAGTTTTTCGGGTAGCTGAACGCTAATGGATTGGCGATTGCCGCCGTCTTTTAAATTAATTTCCATTACAGAATGGGCTACGGTTCCAGAACCAGCAAAAAAATCTAAGATAATATCGTCCTGAGAAAGATTAGTTGCCATTTCAAGAAATCGACTTATCATTTCTACTGGCTTTGGATAGTCAAAAAACTTACCCTCTAAAAGCTCTTTGACTACCAATGTTCCTTTTTCAGTATTTGTTTCTTTATCCCACCAAACTGAACGGGCCATAGCGCGGGACTCGCGATATTTCTCTACAATCATATAACCGCCATCACGCATCGGCTTAGCCTTTATATTTATATTTATATTTATATTATTCTTAGACTTTTCCTTACCCCACCTCCAAACAACATCTACTCCTTGAGATGGCTTAGGAAAAAGCTCAAAAAAACCTTCTTTTTTATCAAGTGAAATATCATAAAGCCCATTCTCATCTTCAGAACTCAAGTCAATATAAAAGGGGTAGTACAAATTACTTCTGTTATCTTTATTAAACTTAACATTCCTATTCCTTAACTCGCGAAGCTCGAACCCTCCGAACTCATCAAACAGCTTGAACTGCCCCTCTAAATCCTCTATTAGATTCAACTCAGAATCATCTGACTTCTTATATACTAAAGCATAGTCATGCATCCTACCTGAATCCGTGAGACCGCCCCCCGGAAGCACTTCTAACCCACTGACCTGCATGGCAATATAGCCATTATCGCCATTCACCCAGACAGTGCCATGCCCAACATAAAGTTCCGCGCCAGTCGCCGCACCCTCACCAGCCACGCCGGGCTGTC
>Ga0208316_1001599_pt1 | contig 13054 bp, 7 predicted proteins | sample MalvireepMed_231_FD_184240 | JGI IMG/M metagenome (GOLD analysis project Ga0208316, IMG submission 184240) | Marine viral communities from the Global Malaspina Expedition - Malaspina viral metaG DeepMed_231 (SPAdes) (version 2) | ecosystem: Environmental > Aquatic > Marine > Oceanic | place... | reverse complement strand
GCCCTGTTCGCCGCCGACCCCGAGAGGTTCAGTCCCTATGCCCCGTCCAGCCGCCTGTTCCTGAACGGCCTCTATGCCGATCCGGCCGCCGTGTTGGGCGACGAGCTTGGCGATCTGGGCCATGAGCCGGCCGACGGGGATCTGGTGGCCTGGTCTACGGCCATCCCCCAGCGCATGGCGGCCCTGCGTCGACTCTATGCGCGGTTCCTGGCCTCGGCCCGGGCGGACCTGAAGGCTGATCTGCAGACCTTCGAAGCCGAGGGCGGCGAGGATTTGCGCGGTCACGCCCGGTTCGAAGCGATCCACGGGACCTTCTTCGCCCGCGACGGCGCCCGGGGCTGGCCGGAATGGCCGGAGGACCTCCACGATCCCGCCAGTCCTGCGGTGGCGGCCTTCGCCGCCGAACATCAGGACGAGGTCGCCTTCCACATCTTTGTCCAATGGCTCGCCGACCGGAGCCTGGCGCGCGCCCACGAGGCCGCCCAGGCCGCAGGCATGCCGGTGGGTCTGATCACCGATGTGGCGGTCGGCATGGATCCCGGCGGCAGCCACGCCTGGTCGCGGCCGCAGGACCTGCTGGCCGGCCTCAATATCGGCGCGCCGCCGGACGCCTTCCAGGCCAAGGGCCAGGACTGGGGGGTCACCACCTTCTCGCCCCGCGCGCTCGCCGCCAGCGGCTATGAGGGATTCCTGGCCACCCTGCGCTCGGCCATGCGCCATGCCGGCGGGGTGCGGATCGACCACATTCTAGGGCTGCGCCGGCTCTGGGTGGTGCCCCATGGGGCGGGGCCGACCGAGGGCGCCTACCTCACCTATCCGATGCAGGACCTCATGCGGCTGATCGCCCTGGAGTCCCACCGCCAGGGGGTCCTGGTGATCGGCGAAGACCTGGGGACGGTCCCGGCCGGACTGCGTGACACCTTGGCCGAGGGCGGTGTGCGCGGCATGCAGGTCCTGCTGTTCGAGCAGGACGAGGCGGGCGCGTTCAAGGCGCCTGCGCAGTGGTCGCGCCGGGCCTGCGCCATGACCACCACCCACGACCTGCCGCCCATCGCCGGCTGGTGGCGCGGGACCGATATCGACTGGCGGGTCCGGCTTCAGCCCGACGCCGATGAAGACCAGGCGCTGGCCCTGCAGTCCGAACGCGAAACCCAGCGGACCGCCCTGTGGGCCGCCTTCTGCGCGGCGGGCTGCGCCGAGGGCGACCGCCCATCGGCCGACCAGACCGGTCCGGTCGTCGACGCCGCCATCGGCTTCCTGGCCAAGACCCCCTCCGAACTGGCGATCCTGCCCATCGAGGATCTGCTGGGTCTGGAGGCTCAGCCCAACCTGCCCGGCACCACCACCGAACACCCCAATTGGCGCAGACGCCTGGCAGGGCCAGCCGAGGCGCTGTTCGACGCGCCCGGCCCGGCCGGCCGGATCGCCAGCCTGAACAAAGCGCGGCCCCTATGACCCCCACGGCGACCTACCGGCTGCAGTTCCATGCCGGCTTCACCTTCGCCGACGGGGCGGCGCTCGCGGGCTATCTCCGCGACTTCGGCGTCAGCCATGTCTACGCCTCGCCCATCGCCGTGGCGCGGGCCGGGTCCACCCATGGCTATGACGTGGTCGATCCCACCGCCATCAACCCGGCGCTCGGCGGCGAAGACGGCTTCCGCCAGATGGCGGCGGCGCTGAAGGCCGAGGGCCTGGGGATCATTCTCGACATCGTGCCGAACCATCTCGCCGTCGGCGGGTCAGACAACGCCTGGTGGCTGGACGTGCTGGAGAAGGGCGAGGCCAGCGCCTTCGCCAAGCTGTTCGACATTGACTGGCGGCCCCGCGACCCTGCCCTGCAGGGCAAGGTCCTGGCCCCGTTCCTCGGCGCGCCCTATGGCGAGGCCCTGGCGGGCGGCGACATCCAGCTCGAAGCTGGCCCAGATGGATCGCTATGGGCCACAGCCTACGGGCATCACCGGTTTCCGATCCGCGCGACCGATCGGGCCGAGGTCTTCAAGCTCGGCCTTGAGGCCTACGACCCCGCCAAGGAGCCGGGCCGCGCGCGCCTTCACGATTTGCTGGAGCAACAGGCCTATCGCCTGGCCTGGTGGCAGAGCGCGGGCGACGAGATCAATTGGCGGCGCTTCTTCGACATTACCGAACTGGCCGGCGTCCGCGTGGAGATCCCCGAGGTCTTCGACCGCATCCACGCCCTGCCGCTTCGCCTCTATGCCGAGGGCCTGATCGATGGCCTGCGCATCGACCATATCGACGGCCTGGCCGACCCGGCCGGCTACCTAACCCGTTTGCGAGGCGAACTGGCGGAACTCGAAGCCGCCAGACCTACGGGCTCGGCGCCCGGTCCAGCCTATCTGGTGGTGGAGAAAATCCTGGCCGAGGGCGAAGCCCTGAGCCGCGACTGGGCCTGCGACGGGACCACCGGCTATGAGTTCATGGACGGCGTCTCGGCCCTGCTCCATGAGCCGGACGGCGCCGCCCCCCTCGCCGCGCTCTGGGGTGAGATCAGCCGGCGCGAGGGCGACTATGCCGACGAAGAACATGCTGCCCGGCTGGAAATCCTCACCCACGGCTTCGCCGGTCAGGTCGACGCCGTCGCCGGCGCCTTCCACGATCTGGCCCGCAGTGATCTGCGAACCCGCGACCTGACCCAGGGCGCCCTGCGCCGCGCCATCACCCAGCTGCTCACGGGCTTTTCCGCCTACAGGCTCTATGGCGAGGGCGAGGCGCTTTCTCAGGGCGAGGGCGACATCCTGGCGCAGGCCATGGCCAAGGCGCAGGCGGCCATCGCGCCCGCCGACCGGCCGGCCCTCGACCAGGTCGAAGCCTGGCTGAGCGGCGGTGAGCCGGGCGCGCCTGACGCCCGGCGCAGGGCCCTGCAGCGGTTCCATCAGCTCAGCGCGCCGGTGGCGGCCAAGTCGGCGGAGGACACCGCCTTCTACCGCTATCTGCGGCTGATCTCGCGTAACGAGGTGGGCTCCTATCCCGGCCGCCTGGCCAGCGACGCCGGCGAATTCCACACCGCCAATCTGGCCCGGGCCGAAACCTGGCCCGCCAGCCTGCTCACCACCGCCACCCACGATCACAAGCGCGGCGAAGACGTGCGCGCCCGGCTGGCTGTGCTCAGCGAACGCCCGGAGGCCTGGGCGACCTGGGTGCGTCCCTGGCTCGCCGGCGCGCCGCCGCAGATCGATCAGGCCGACGCCTATCAGATGCACCAGACCCTGGCGGGCGCCCTGCCCCTCGACCTGGACATGGACGATGCGGCGGCGCTGAAGGTGTTTGGCGAGCGGGTGGCCGGCTGGTTCACCAAGGCGCTGCGGGAGGGCAAGCTGCGATCCTCGTGGGCGGTCCCGAACGCCGATTATGAGCGCGCCTGTCTCGCCTATCTCGACCACTGCCTCGGCGATCCCGCCTATCGCGCAGCCCTTTCTGATCTGGTGGAAGAGATCGCGCCGGCCGGAGCCATCAAGGGCCTCGCCCAGGCCCTCCTGCGCTGCTCAAGCCCGGGCGTGCCCGACACCTATCAGGGAACCGAGCTCTGGGACTTCAGCCTGGTGGATCCCGACAATCGCCGCCCGGTGGACTTCGCCCTGCGCCAGCAGATGCTGAGCCTGACCTCTCCTGAAAACCCCCTGGCCGACTGGCGCGCCGGGGCGGTGAAGCAGTGGGTCGTGAGCCGCACGCTCAATCTCCGCAAGGCCAGGCCCGATGTGTTCGCCCAAGCGAGCTACGCGCCGCTGCAGGTGGAGGGGCGTCGGAAGGACGCCATCATCGCCTTCGCCCGCCGGACGGCTACGGAGACGGTGATCGCCGCGGCGGTGATCGGTTCGCCCGCCGAGCTCGCGCGCGGGCTTCCCCTGCCCGACCAGGCCTGGTGGGACGACACGGTCGTGATGATCGACGCGCGCCAGGGCGAGGCCCTCCATGACCATCTGAGCGGCCAGGCCCACCCTGCGGGCGCCGTGCCCGCCGCCAAGCTGTTCGCACGTCTGCCGGTCGCTCTGCTGGCCCTCGAACCCGGGAACTAGGGGGTTTCGGCGCCGTCTTCGGCGCTGTTGGCCGCCCCGCCGGGGCGAGGCGTCAGGATCATGGTCCGGCCCTCGACCCGCCAGCTGGCCAGCCGGGTGAGGAAGTTCATGCCCAGGACATCCACGGGTCCAAGCGCGCCCGAGATGGCCACCTGCAGGTCGGACGCCGCAATGCCGCCGAGCTGGAATTCATCCACCGAGGCCGGTCGCGCCTGGACGACGCCGTTGGCGGTCCGCGCCAGGATCGGCGTCAGCCCAGGCTCCGGGCGGACGCCCGCCCGGGCGGCGGTTTCCGCCGAGATGGCGGTCAGGGTGGCGCCGCTGTCGACCAACATACGGACCTCCTGGCCATTCAGCATGGCCTTGGCCCAGAAGTGTCCGTCGGCCGACATGGGGATACGGACCTCCTCGCCCACCACCTCCTGCCGATCCAGGCCGGTGCGCTCGACGATCTGGGCGAGCCAGGGCTGATAGGGCGCATGCTGCATCAGAATGAACAGGCAAAGCGCCAGGGCGCCGAACGACACGGCTGTACGCAGCGCCGGACCCACATGGGGAATCCGGAACAACAGGGTCATGATGGCGGCGCCCGCCAGCGCATAGAGCGCCAGCTGCTGCCAGTAGGGGAGCGTGCTGAGCATATCCCTCCTCAACCCCAGGGCCAGGCTTTCGATCCATCCTAGCGCTACAATAGGGATGAGACCTGATCGTCCTAGGCTTCGGCCTGCCCGTATTCCGGCGGCGCGATCAGGTCAAACCTTCGGACCAGAGCGCTGACGTCCTGGCGATCCTTCTCCCGCGGCCGATAGCCCCGATGGCTCTCCAGCTGGTACTCAGGCGACAGGCATAAGACCGGCAGCCCGCCCACGCGGCCGCGGCCGGCCAATGCCGCGGCCGGATAGAACTGGCCATTCTCGGCTGGCCCATAGATGCCGTCGCCGCGCAGATCGATACAGATGACATGGACGTCGATCAGCTCCTGGCGGGCGTTCGCCAGCACATAGTTCCAGGCCCGGGTGTCGTCCCGCGGATAGGGCGCAAAGCCTTGGGCGGCCAGGAAGGCGCTCATCGCCGGTAGGTCCGTTTCCTGCACGACGATATCAAGATCGGAATGCGCCCGCGTCTGCTCGCCCAGCAGCGCATCGACGCCCCAGCCACCATCCAGCCAGACCTGAACGCCAACCGTCAGCAGGCCGGAGTAGAGGGCGATCACGGTTTCTATGTGCAAAGCCAGGCCTCCGTGTTCTGGACCAAACGCCCACAGGTTTGGGGCCGGCTCTCGGCGAGCTCAGATGTCCCGCTGGTCATCCTTGATCAACCTCAGGAGCGATCCATTCGGGTCGATGAGCGCGCCGACGAGTGGGCCTGTGTCGTCTGCGGCGCGGGGGACGAGCCTGGGAATCCCGGCGCGGGCCTCAGGGACGCCAGCCGCCCGGCAAGCTTCATAGAACCGGGCGGGGTCTGAAAGCCGCAGACAGGCGCTGAACCAGCTCGCGCTCGGATCGAGGTCGGGGTGGGGGAAGAACTCCAGCTGGAGAGACCCCCTGGTCAGGATCATCCAGGATCGGTCACGCCAGGTCTGCGAGAAGCCGAGGGCCTCGTAGAACTGGGCGGTCTCGACAAAGTCACGGGCCGGCAGGTTGGGCGTCGCGCGGTCAGTCATGCGCCATGGCTAGCGGGCTGTTGTGACACCTGTGCAGGGCCGGCGCGCGCCGGCTCACCAGACCCAGCGGAGGCCGACAGAGGCCTGACGGCCCACCGATCCGAGTTGGAGAAGGCGGTCCTTGGAGCCTTCATAGGCGAGTTCGCGGGTGTCGGTGAGGTTGGTCGCCGAGAGGACCAGTTCGGCCTGCGCGGGCAGCTCATAGACCGCCTGGGCGTCGAGATAGCCCGCCGCGCCGACGGTGAAGTCCGAAACCCCGCCGCCCTGCATGTCGGCCTCGGACCGGAAGGGGGAACGCCAGGACCAGGACAGGTTCACGCTCAGGGGGCCGCGCTCCAGATAGGGGCTGAGCGACCAGGTCCAGTCCGAGACGCCCGTCAGCCGGCCGCCGCCGTCCAGCCGCGAATGGGTCCAGGTGGCGCTGGCCCAGAGACCGAGGCCATGGGCCAGACGCTGATGCAGGCCCAGCTCCACGCCGTCGATGATGGCGCGTCCCACATTGTGCGGCCGACTCATCAGGACCTCGGCCTCGACCAGGGGACCGGCCTGGGTTTCGAAGGTCAGCACCTCCGGCGCCGCCACCGTCTCGATGAAGTCGTCGATGGTCTTGTGGAAATAGGCGATGGACAGGCTGGTGCGCCGGCCGGTGACCTCATAGGAGACGTCGAAATTGGTCGAGACATAGGGCGTCAGGGCGGGATTGCCGCCGACCCCGCTGAAGATGAGGCCGTCTTCCGGGTCGGTGACCGCCGCCTCGCCATTCTCGTAGATCGCTGACACCAGGACGCTCGCCGGGACGGTGGAGGCGCGCAGATCGGCCAGGGACGGACGGGTGATCGAACGGGACGCCGCCACCCGCAGGATCGTCGCCTCATTCAGCTCAGCCGCCAGATTCAGGCTCGGCAGGACCGCCTGATGGTCGCCGTCGAAGGTCACGGATCGAACCTGGGCCGCATCCCCCACCCGCTCCAGGCGCGCGCCCTCCACATGGGTGCGGGTCTCGATGGCCCGGACCCCGAAATTGCCTGACACACGGCGCGCCATCACCTGGCCTTCGAAGTCCAGGCGCAGATAGGCCGCCGCCACCTGCTCGCCAACCTCGTAGGAGTTCTGCTGGTCGGCGCCGGTCGGCGCGACATCGCCCGGCCGGAAGACGATGCCGGCGGCCGGATCTGCAATACGAAAGGCTGGGCCTAGCCGCGCAAAGTCCGCCGTGGCCCAGGGGGTTGAGCGGACGGCGACGAGGTCGCTGAACACGTCGGAGGGGGTGGCGCCCGTGTAGAATCCGACCACGACACCGTCGTCGGTCAGGGGAATGGCGCGCCGATCGCGGCGGTCGTAGTCCCGGCTCCGGTCGCTGACCTGGACGCCCCATCGAAGCGCCGTGAAACCGACGCCCGCCCGGTGGGAGGCGAGACGGCGCTCGGCGTCGAACATCGCCGTCACGTCGGCATCCCGGGACTCCACGGCGCGAATGCTCAACTGGCCCAGGGTCAGGCTGGCCGGGTTGAGGAGGTCGTAGTCGGTGGTCAGGCTGGCGGCCCGGCGGGACTGGGCCGCATCGCCCAGGTCGAAGCTGTAGGCGACCCCCTCAGGCGACTCCGTCGAAAAGCGCTCCAGGGGCGTATCCAGCACCGAATAGGCGTGGGAGGCGCTGAGGCGCGGGGTCAGGCGCCAGTCGCCCAGGGCGATGTCGACCCCGACCGAGACGAGCACGTTCAGATGCGACTGGTCGGAGAACTCGGTATTGTTGTCGATCTGGCCGTCGATGAGGCTGGCGGCGGTGACCACGCCGTTTTTCGCACGCACTGTCGCGCCAGGCTCGGCCAGCGCCGCGCCCAGGCCAAACACCAGCCGGTCCTCGCGAATGGCGTTGTCGAAGGTCGAGACCAGGGCGTCGAAATCGAGCCGGACATCGGCTGATGGCCGCCAGTCGGCGCCGATGAACAGGCTGCGCCGTCGGCGCCCCTCCTGCTCCACCGTGGTGCGGACATCGTTCGGGGTGACCAGCAGGTCGCCATCGATGAGCGTCTGGCCGTAGCGCATGATCTGGAAGCGGTCATAGCGGATGCTCCGCGTCTCCTGGGACACCCCGCCGACCAACCCCATCTCGCCATCGGCCGATACGATCCTTCCGGCCATGGAAAGATCGGCGCCGAGCTTGTCGGAGCGGGCGCTCGCCTGGCCGCCAAGCCCCAGGGACAGGAAGGGATCGCCATCGAGCCCGCCGGCGGTTTCGATGTCGATATTGGAGCCGATGCCGCCGTCGATCAGGTCCGGCGTCGAGGACTTGGTCAGGCGCGCCCCGGCCAGCAGGTCCACCGACAGGGCGCGGAAGCGGAACTGGCGGCCGCTCTGGGTGGAGTTGCGGATGTTCTCGTTGAAGGCCACCGGCGCGCCGTTCAGCGTCACCGACTGGAACAGCGGCCCCAGGCCCCGCACGCTGACGAACTGCCCCTCGCCCACCTCGCGCTCGATGGCCACGCCGGGCACCCGCTGCAGGGCCTCGGCCAGGTTGGCGGCGGGAAGATCTCCGATCCGGTCTGATGCGACGACGTCGGATATGACATCGGCGGCGCGTTTGCGGCTCAGCCCCACATCGATCTGGTCCGAGAGACGCCCGACGACTTCCACGGCCTTCACCTCCACCGGTGGAGCCTGCTGGGGTGGCGGCGGCGATGGCGCTGACGTGGCGACCCAGACCCGCACGCCCCGGGAACCCACGAAGCGATAGCGCAGGTCGGTTCCGTCCAGCATCTGGGCCATGGCCGCCCGCCAGCCCATCCTTCCGCGCACGGCCCTGGTGCGCACGCTGTGGCCAGGGCTGGAGGTGAAGGCCAGCTCGCAATCGGCCGCCAGACAGAGCTGAAGGAGCGCCGATGAGGCGTCCTGGGCGGGGATGTCGAACCAGATCGACCGGCCGGGCTGGGCCTGCGCCGGCTGTGCGATAGCCAGCGTCAGCAGCGTGGCGAGGATCACGAGACCAGACACAGCCGATCGCAGGCTCCCACCTGGCGAGGCGGCGAACAGGTTCAGGGAGCTGAGCCGTGGACAGACCATGTCCAGCCGCCCTACCGCACGGGCGTGACAGCTCTGCGATGGCCGCCTATTCGGCGCGGATCAGCACGCGGCCATCGGCGGCGTGCTCGGCCCGTATGGGCAGCAGCGCGGCCATGCGATCGGCCAGGGCGCCGTCGCCCTCCAGGGGTAGGACTGTGGTGATGAATATGCGCTTCAGGGTCGGGTCGGCGACGACCAGAGGCGCATCGGAATAGCGCGCCGCGGCCGTGATCACCTCGGACAGGGGCGCATTGCGGAAAACCAGGCGACGCTGGCGCCAAGCGGTCGCCGCGTCCACATCGGCGCGCGTCTTGACGATCTGGGGCGCGCCGGACTGGAAGATCGCGCGCTCGCCGGCCGTGACGCCCAGCGCCCCCTCCAGCGCATTGGCCCGGGCCGCATCCCGACGCCCGATCGCCACCCGCCCGTGAAGGACCGAGATCTGCGCGCTGTCGCCGGCGATGGCCGTGACGAAACGCGTGCCGGTGACGATCACCCGCCGGTCGGCCACCGCCACCTGGAAGGGGTGGGCGGCGTCGTGCTCCACCTCGAAATAGGCCGAGCCCCGCTCCAGGGTCAGGCGGCGCACATCCTTGGCGAAGGCCACGCGGATGGCGGAATCGGCGTCCAGGGTCACTAGCGAGCCGTCGGCCAGGGTCACGTCGATGATCTGGCCTGGCGCGCTTTCGAACAGCTGGCCCTCGGGCGAGCCGCGCAGCAGGGGCAGCAGGGCGATCGTAGCCACCACTGCGGCTATCGCGGCGAGGCCGCCGCCAAAGACCAGGCCCGTCGGCGCCCCGGCTGAGCGCCGCGCCGGCCCGCGGCGCAGGCGGGCGAGATCGCCTTCGAAGACATGGCGCAGGTCCGCCAGTTCGGCGTTCGCCGCCTTCAATCCCTCGTACTGGCGCAGATGTTCAGGGTCGGCGTCGAGCCAGGCTTCGAGCGCCGCCTGGTCGCACGCGCTCACGCCCGGCCGGCCCATGCGGGCGAGCCAGGCCTCGGCCGTCGATGGCCGGGCGGCGAACTGGGCGGCGAGACGAGTGAGCATCAACGCGGGCACTTCCTCTGGACGGGGCGGCCAGCGTCGCCGCGGGCGTCACCAAACACAACGATCGAAGCGACGGACACCTCAATCTCCCCGCGATATCTTCAACTGGCGCAGCGCCTCGGCGATGTGCTTTTCGACCATGCTCACCGAGATTCCCAACCGCGCGGCGATCTGCCGGTAGGTCAGGCTTTCGAACCGATGCAGCAGAAAAGCGTCCCGCGTCTTGGGCGGCAGGGCGCGGATCGCCGCGGCGGCGGCGGCCAGGTTCTGGCGATCGATCAGTTGCTGATCGGCCCGCGGCGCGGCGCTGGCCAGGGCGTAGGGACCGGAGTCCAGATCATACACGTCGTCCGGCAGGCTCCGGCGGCTCTCGCGCGCGGCAGCCTTCCAGCGGTCGAGCTGGATATTCCTGGCGATGACGAACAGGAGCGGCCGCGCATCAGCCGCGGTCAGCTCGTGGCCGGCGCGGTGAAAACGGGCGAAGGCCTCCTGCGCCACGTCCTCGGCCTCCTCCCCGCCCCGATCCTTGCGGCGGAGATAGGCGACCAGATCGGCGCGCAGGCCGTTGAGGTCGAACTCAGCCCCCATGCGCCGCCTGCCCTGCGCCCATGCAGGCGCAAAGACGCCCCCTCCGTCGGAGGGGGCGCGTCGCACGGTGGAGCGCTGGGGGACTGTGCGCTCCACCGGCCGTCTCGGGGGCTGTCGCGATCAACGCGGGCTCACCACTCCATGCGCACGCCGAGGCTGAAGCGGCGCCCCGAAAGCTCGTACATGGTCGGGAAGGAGGGATGCATGGTGTAGCCCTTGGTCTCTTCGTCGGTGATGTTGATCCCCTCCAGGCTGAGCTGGATGCGGTCGTTCACATCATAGCTGACCGAGATGTCGGTCTGACCGTAGGCGTCGCGCCAGATCGGATACATCTCGTAGCCGATGCCTTCGACGTACTTGTCCTTGTAGTTGTAGGACGCCCGGGCCTGGAAGCGGTCGTTCTCGTAATAGAGGGTGACGTTGTAGGTCTTGTCGGCCAGGCCCACCGGCGGCGTCGGGATGCCGAGATCGGATTCGCCGGTCAGCGAGCTGTCCAGCAGGGTGTAGTTGGCGTTGACGCCGAAGCCTTCCAGCGGCGCATAGAAGAGGCTCAGCGGCACCACGGCCACCAGCTCCACGCCGCTGACCTCATAGGAGCCCTCGGCGTTGACCGGCTGATAGACGTCGAAGTCGTAGACGCCGTCGATCGTGCCGTTGGCGTTGTACTTGGTGACGTTCGGCACGGTCCCGGTCAGCTCGCTGCGGACGACGCCCTCGATCTCCTTCCAGAAGTAGGAGACCGACAGCAGGCCGCCCTGCGCCAGATACTTTTCGAGACCCACTTCCCACTGCTTGGCGTAGGTCGGCTGCAGATTGGGGTTGCCGTCGGTGAAGCGGAACGAGTTCCAGCTGGCGGTGCGCTTATAGGCCAGGTCGGTCAGGGCCGGCCGGATCAGGGTCTTCGAGGCCGCCCCGCGCAGGATGATGCTGTCGGTCAGTTCGGCGTTGATGTTCAGGCTGGGCAGGATCTTGTCATAGCCGCCCTCGCTCGACACCGGCTCGGGCGTGTAGCCCGTGGTGCCGTTCGGGTTCTGGACCTGGTGGAAGCCCGAGGACTCCACCGTGGTGTCCACATAACGGGCGCCGCCGTTCACGAACACCGGGACGCGGGCGATCTCGAAATCGAAATCGGCCATGGCGTAGAGGCTGAGGGTCTCTTCGGTGACCTCGTAATACTGGCCGTCGTCAAAGGGGGTGACGAAGCCGGCATAGCGGAAGGTGTCGCGGGCATAGGCGTTGGAGATCTGGCTCCAGGTCAGGTCGCGGACACTGTAGTCGCCGCCGGGCACGAGGTCGCCGATGGGCGTCAGAACGCTGTCGGCCAGGGTGCGCTTGTTGGCCCAGGACGAGTCGCCCGGGCCGGGACCCTGGATGTTCAGGGAGCCGTACTGGCGCTCCTTGGACTTGTCGGTATAGCGGGCGCCGACCTGGATGCTGCTGAGCGCCGGGAAGGCTGCGAAGTCGAAGTGGCGAGTGAAGTCGGCCTGGGCGGCGTACTTGTCGTCGGTGATCGCCTCGAGATTGGTCTCATAGGCCTCGAACAGGTAGCGCGTCGGCGAGTTGTACATGTCGATCGAGGCCGGGTTGGCGCTCAGGATCGTCTCGCCGCGATCGGCCGTCCAGCGGGTGCGCGAGGGCGCATAGGCCACATGCTTCAGATTGGCGAAGTCGATGGTCTTTTCCGCGCCGGAATAGCCGGCCAGGGCGTTGAAGTCCCAGTTGTCGCCGTTCCAGTTCAGCTCAGCCCCGAACTGCGAATAGTCGGTCTTGCTGATCCGCTCCTTGCTCAGGAACTCGTGCTGGGTGGCGGTGTAGGAGACGTCGCGCAGGACCACCATGCCGTAGTCGGCGAGCGTGGTGTCGTCATATTCGTGGATGGTTTCGAAGGTGCTGCGGCTGGAGGCCGAATAGGCCGCGGCGTCGTATTCGTCCTCGGTGGAGTCATAGCCGCCGATCATGCCGTCGAAGGCCAGGCTGAAGTTTGAAGACGGCCGGTACTGCAGCGACAGGGTCGCGCCCCACTGGTCCTGCTCGTTCAGATAGACCCGGTCGCCGACCTTGTCCTGGAAGATGATGCGGCTCGTCTGGTCGCGGTCCGAGCGGTTGGTGACGACCACGCCGGCGTCCCGGGCCAGCACGCTCTGGGCCTGGGTCCCCCGCGTGCCCGAGGCTTCCAGGAAGCGGAAGGCCGGACGGAAGTTGATGCCGGAATTGGAGTCGGTGCGGTTGGTCCGCTTGGCCGTGGAGACCGAGACCAGCGCGCCGAAATCGCCCCAGGTGTTGCTCGCCAGGAAGGACAGCTTGGGGTCGATCTCTTCGGAGATGGAGTTGTAGGCGCCTTCCACCGAGCCCACCTGGCGCGGGCCGTCATAGTCGAACGGGCGGGCCGTGGAGATGTTGATCGAGCCGGCGATGCCGCCTTCCTCATCGGCCGCGGTGGGCGACTTCTGGACGGTGACCTGCTGGATGATTTCCGAGGCGAAGATGTCGAACTCGACGTCGCGGCCGCCGCTGCCCGAGGCCGTCGCCAGGTCGTTGATGGTGACGAAGGTGAATTCGCTGGGCAGGCCGCGCACCATGACGCGGGTGCCCAGGCCCTTGTTCCGCTCGATCGTCACGCCGGGCATGCGCTGCAGCGCTTCGGCCAGGTTCTGTTCGGGGAAG
>Ga0208316_1001597_pt1 | contig 13073 bp, 17 predicted proteins | sample MalvireepMed_231_FD_184240 | JGI IMG/M metagenome (GOLD analysis project Ga0208316, IMG submission 184240) | Marine viral communities from the Global Malaspina Expedition - Malaspina viral metaG DeepMed_231 (SPAdes) (version 2) | ecosystem: Environmental > Aquatic > Marine > Oceanic | place... | reverse complement strand
CTAGCACCTGTTGAAGTATCTTCTAAAGCCATAAAACCAACAGCCGTGTTGTTACTGGCTGTGGTACTCACTTCCAACGCTTCAGAGCCTATAGCTACGTTTTCTGACCCTGTAGTTAACGCACCCCCAGCATTATCCCCTACTGCTGTGTTATCTGAACCAGTAGTAACCGCATCCAATGACGCTTCCCCTATCGCTACGTTGTCCGTACCTGTGGTTAAGGCTGTGCCTAAATTACCGCTACCGAGTCCTACGTTGCCTGTTCCCCCTGTTAAATCTAATACATCAGTAACGGCTGCTCCACTACCAGCACCATCAGCCACGACCATCTTAATACCGCCATTCGGTATTACGACATTCGAGCCTGTGCCTTGGGTTAAAGTAACTGCGTAGCCAGCAGAGTTCTGGATTATCCAGACTTTATTAACTGTGTTGGGTGCTAAAGTAACTGTGTTCAATGCGGTAATAGACCCTGTTAAGGTCATTACCATGGTTCTCGCTGCGTCTGAAGTTCCATCCGCTACCGTTATAGTATGCGTAGTTCCAGTGATTCCTTCTGAACCACTACCAAACGCTTCTCCAATAAGTTCTAAATTCGTGTTAGTCGTTGTACCCCACGTTCCACTACCGTCACCAGTAGCCATCTCGTTGAGTCTTAGATTATTTACATATGTGCTCGCCATAATTTTTCTCCGCTATGATTATACTATGATTTCCATAATTATTAAGCAACTTCTTTCCAATCAGGAGTTTGTGAATCCGAAACCTCGCTCCAACTTGGACTCTGTGAGTCAGTGACTCCTGTCCAATTCGGTGTTTGTCCTGGTTGTATTTCTCCCCAAACGGTGAGTCCACTAATTTCTCCTGTTCCATAAAGCCCTGTAACTGCAATAGTTACATGGGTTGTGGCTGTTATTGTACCTAACGCACTGGTTCCTGCTAATCCCGTTAACGAGATAATATTAGTGGTGTATATCGTTAGGCTACCTAACGCTGATGTTCCAGCCAATCCCGTAGGGTAAACATTAGCGTCTGCCGTAACCGTTTCATCGCCTTGCGATATAGTAGAAGCCGTTCCACTAACACTCGTTAAGGCTACTCCGTTAGCAACAACCGTACCAAGTGCACCTGTTCCTGCTACTCCAGTTTCTGTTACTGTAGCTCCTCCTGTTGCAGTTACGCTACTAACTGCACCTGTTCCAGCAACTCCTGTTTCTGAAACATTGGCTGCACCTGTTACTGTAAGGGAGTTAACTGCACCAGTGCCAGCAACCCCTGTTTCTGAAACATTGGCTGCACCAGTAACAGTGAGACTGCCTAATGCTGAAGTACCTGCAAGACCTGTGAGTTCAACAGGGACTGGTTCGCCCCATGTACTCGAACCCCAGGTACTCCGACCCCAGCCAGTTATATTAGCCATAGGCTAATTTTATGCGATTCTAATTACAGCGTTACTTGCATCCGCAGTAGGGAAGGAAATCGTAAAACTTCCTGCCGTAGAGGTTTTATCGCCTCCAAAATCAAAGACTGCAACCGCAGGATCACCTGAAGCCGTGTCATTGAAAATCATGCACCCTCTAGCCGTAATCGTACAAGTACCAAAAGTTAAATCAGCAAAGTCCGTGAACGCTGTCGTTCCAGATGTTGTAGGAGCTACTTTAGTTAAAGTACCGCCTTTTGCCGTGTAATTAGTGCCTGTCGCTTCTTGGTTAGTGCTATAAGCTGTAGTAGAAGCACTCATAGTAGCTGAACTGGTATATAGAGCCAGTTTAAACGTATTACCGTTTGTCGCAAAATTATGTGTAGCTGTCATCAATTGACTTTTAAAGCTAGTACACATTGCTTGAGTTATTGCCATTATAGTCTCCTAATAATATTAGCTAGGTCTTTACGACCTTGTTTTTCTAACAAATTACATATTGTACACATGTGGTTATTAACCGCTTCTTGCATATAATACGCAATTACCTTTTTGCACACTTTTTCAAAAGCATGAGCTTGTTCCCTAATGGGTGCAGGGGCTTGGTCACTGATAGAGATTATTTTCTTGGTGGCCATATCTGCCACTTCCTCTACCGTGTGCCCTCTGTTATCCGTTGTGGTAACGCCGAGACTTCCAATTTGTGTATCTGACTCAAATGAAAACATCAGTATTTTTCAGGCTCCACAATTCCTTCTTGTACTTGTCCGTCGTGCCTTCCCACTAATCCTATAGGAATAGCTTGTTGCTTTTCAACCTCTGACCACCTACAAATCTTTATTTCATTATTAATCGTGTAAGTAACAAAAGGATCTTCTAATCGATGATACCCATACAATTTTTCTTGAACAGGTACGTCAGCATCTAAAAGACCAGACGTCAAAGCCACTTGAACAATGATACCTTTATCCATACATTTCGCCAACCAAAATTCACAACAACCACGTCCTTGTTCCGCAAAATAGAGGTTCCCCTTATAAGTAAAATCCGCTCCAAACATACTAATACCACCGACGTTATTCCATAGTGCAAAAGCTATAGCGTAGGCAATCGTATTATTGAAATACCCACAGTCTAAATCTGTGGCCACTTCTTCAATGGGGTACTCAATTAAAGCGGGGGCTCGTTGATCTAATTCACAGGTATAAATAGGATAATCAGCTACAGGAAGGGTTTCTCTCATCATTACCGTCATGTTCCCCGCATCGCCCGTATCAAAAAAACGACTAACTGGATCCATCACAAAAGCTCTATCAACTCTTTTTAAAACACCTATCATGGCATTAATGGCCCACACCTCGTCAAACGTCTTACTGTGTGTAATCATTTTGTGGTAGTCCAACTGGCTATTACCCATGGCAATAATGGCTATATTCTTACCTTCTAGTTCTGGTATTGGTTTCATGTGGTGGGAATGCGAACTTGGTCGTATCTGTATTGACTTTGTGTTCCTGCTCCCTCAGAAGTATTCTTTAATCTGCCAATGGCATCTTGGAAGCGTTGTTCAAAATTGGCCATTTCATTTGGATCTAATTTTAAAAATGTCGCTGCTTCTACCAGGGAACCGTAAAGTAAAGAATTAGTTGCATTATTTGATAACCACGTAGTTCCACTATCTCCAGCAGCCGTCAATGAAGCAGGTCTATAGAAATAATGTAGTTCAAAAGTATAAGTAGTATCTGGCGTCGGCGCCAAGATAAAGCTATCACTATCAAATTCTGCATAGTATTTAGGTCGTCCTGTAACTGAACCAGATGTTGTTGGTTTATAAGAACGCATAAAACTAACTTGTTTTAACAGCAAGTAATAATAGGTATTACTGGATATAACAGCCAAACTAAAAGGCGCTAAGAAATCCGTTGGCATTCCCAAATAGGGAGTGTCCGCAGAAGCGGTCCCTGTTACATTCTTTCTAAAATTATCCAACCAAACATTTTTAAGAATCCTTTCTTCTGCCTGCTTGATTATGACATCAAGATTGTTAACAAAAGTAGTTTCAGAACTATCTACATAATCCTGTATTGCTGTTTTTAATCCACTGTATGTAAAACTCACGATACTGGTCCTGCTGTTGCTGTACTCCCACCACCGGTTACATCCCCTGTGGTTGCAGTGCCGGTTGAAGTAAAGCTATATTCATTTGTATCCACAACCGTTATTGTATACCCACTTGCACTTTCAAGCACGGCTGTTGTAACTCCATCAAAAGCTTTAGTTGATCTAAAACGCACGGTATCTCCTGTGGTTCTATTGTGTTTAAATTCAGTAACAGAGATTACTGTATTTGCACCGGCATCGCCACTCCTAAATGGATTTAAAGGTAATAAAGCTTGTGCAGGTCCGACCGCGACAAAAGGACCACCTCCTCTAGCTCCCACTGTTCCTGTTCCTGAAACAGCAGTAAAAGTGTAAGTATCATCGTCTACTTTAGTTATTGAATAGCCATCAGGATCCTGTAGCGTTCCTGTAGTAAATCCATCAAAATCTTCTGTATTCCTAAAACGCACTTTATCCCCTGTCGATTTACCGTGATCGTCTTGAAACACTTTAATGACTGCACTGCCTTGGGTAGACAAAAGAGGGTCATTGGTCAGCATAGATACTGGTGCTGGTTCCGTACGATCTGGTCTTGGATTCCTTACCGCTTGAGGATCCTCCCCAATTGGAGGAGGGTCTAGTTGAGGCTGTTTAAGATCAAAGCACTCTGGACACGCCATAAAACCGTCCCATTGTTCTTTTAATTGCTTTAAGCGATAGCGTTGTCCACACGTATCACAAATGGCCCATGTGAGTTTCCCCGCTGCAAAGGCCATGTTAGATTACCAATCTTGGCGGTATAAACTTAGAGCTTACAGAATCAATATCTTCAAAAGCTGCTCTATCAAACTCTTCATCATATACCTGTTTTAATAGTTGCACTCTATCTGGCGCTCTTTTCATAGCCAAATAATAGGCAAGACCTGCTGTCATACACGGAAGGAATCTGAATACAGTCTCCATATTATTAGTGTAATCCCCAGCATCTTGCATTCTCGTCAACGCATAGTAATAAATTACATCCGTTGAATTCTCTGGCGTAGGGTATAAATAAAGTCTAGGTGTTATATGCCTTTCTAAAAAGAACTGACTTGGCTTACTTTCAGTAGATTTATTGGGGGTATACAAAAAATCAGATCGACTGATTCTTGTTAACTGATAGTCAACGCTATCACGTTGAATAACAGCAGACGTTATATCAATAATATCCGTACCTAAATCTTGGTAATTAGTACCTTCGGTAACTGTAAAATTACTTTTGGTAATTAACCATTGGTTTAAACCACGATTTCCCCATTCCGCTATTAAAAGATTTAATGAACGACGTGCAGTCTCTAAATCGTACCCAGTACGAAGTTCAAGACCGCACCGTTCATAAGCCTCTTCAATAAGCTCGTCTACACTAAGATCAAATGAAGTTGTTCCTGATGTGGCCATATTTTAATAACCGCCATAAGTTTTAGGTTTTTTCTTCCCTTTTTTAACTACACCGCCCTTCTTATAACTGTCGCTTTTACTCCAGTCATAACCTTCTCGTATAGCGTTTCTTCTGCGTGTTAATCCAGGCATTGTTTTCTCCTAAAAATATTTAGTTACTTTTCTACGGCTTTCCATAACCTTTCCACATCCCACAGCAATTTTAGCTTTCACCGGTTTCTTTGAAGAAACCTTTGCTGTTTTCTTGGTCATATCTCCTAGTTATGAGGTGCTTCGTAATATTTTAAAAACTCGGCCCAAACCGTGTATTCATTACCAGCATCTGCTGTAGAAGGTATAACTAATAGGACATCGCCAGTATAGCCAGAAGCCTCTGTGTTTATTAAACCACCTATATCACTGAAATCGAACGCATTGTCGTACGATAAAGTTAAAAAAGTAACGTCTGTCGTTGCGTCCCAATCTAGGGAAGCCGGGGCATCAGGGGCTCCGCTTACGGTGTACCAAATTTTATTTAGTGCAACGTGCGTGCATGAATTACCGTTTGTAGTCGATGTATTAAGGGCAGAAACATCAACCAATGTTGTGCTACTGCCACTTCCATCCGAGTATACAGAACAATACGTAACTAATTTCTTATCGAAATCATATTGAATAGTTGGTCCTGTGACTGCATCAGCCATGTCTACCTCCTATTAAGCGTCAGCAAATGGTGTTACTAAAGTTCCTGATCCTAACAACTGAGCTGCAACATGATACTTAGCACTTGCTATAGCAGTTACAACAACAATACTACCTGCTAGTCCACCTTTCGTTGAACCATTTTGAGTAATAACATCATTAGATGAACCAGAAATAAAGGTCTTACCAGCTGCACTATCATCAATACCAGTATACGCACCACCAACAAACTTATCTGTACCATCGGTTACTATATCCATATCTGTAGCAGCAGTTACTACTATAAAAGTGAATTGGGCACCTAAGTTAGCTAATTGGTTTGGATCTGTTTTATCAGAAGGCTCTGTAACTACGATACTAGGAAGTGTAAACACTCCATCTGCATCATTACATAAAAGCGGTCTACCTGCGTGCGAAGCTACTGTAATTGTAGTATTAGCAGTTAAGCTGACAACAGAGTTATAACCTGCATTGATAAACCCAGCAAGGGATCTTACTGGACCTGAAAAAGTTGATTTAGCCATTTTATTCTCCTAACTAAAACTGTTATACCATCTTGGAGTAAGTCTGCCGAGTCAGTTGATATAACAAATTATCTCGGAATCATTTGAGTATAGCAGAAAAAGTTTTAAAGGGAATAGAAATAAAGTGCCGGGTTGAGTAAGAAACCCCCGGCGGGGTTCCATAATTACGTATTAGCCTTATGCTCCAGGACTACCAAATACTGCACGGGGGTCAGACCACCCGAACGAGTATCTTTCGCGAGCTTTGTACCTAACATTACCAGTGTCAAAATCAGCTTCCATCGAAGTTCTGATTGGTGAACGATCAAACATTTTGAATCCGTTCGGACAATCAGTCTTAATGAACCAAGCATCAGTGTCTGTTAGATAATGGTTAACTGTGTACCCTTCAGGGACCATGCCCATATTACGTACAGCGTTAATATCATTATCAGCAGTAGCTGTTCTACCTGGTGATTCTAACAATCTATCAGCAACGAATTGTAGCTCTTTAGGGATAATTAACTTAGTCCCTTGAAGTGCTACTTTTAAACCACGTTCATCAGTAAAGGCTGCTATATCAATTAGTGCTTGTTCCAATGAAGTTTCGCTCAGGTCAGCAGATGTTGAAAGCTCGTTACGCAAGTTAGGACCGCCCACAGTTGGGTGGTCAGTTGCGCAAAGTTCTTTCGTATCACCGCCAGGGTAACTTGAATTGAATGCTCTATTTAATACAGAAGCTCCTTTTACTTGCTTGGTATTAGCCATACTTCTTGCAAGCGCTCTGGTATATCTTGCTGATAATCTATCATACAAGTTATCTTCGACCGCCTCTTCTGTAATGCTAAATGCCAACGCGACAGTTTCGTGTGTGTAGCGTGACGTGAAAGCCTCTTGGGCTTGGTCAAACGCTACGCCTGCTCCTTCTGACTTAACCGGTGCGGTATCAAAGCCTGTTAACATTACCTCTTCCTCGAAAGCACGATCACTTGACTCAGTATCAAAAATTTCTTCTGATTCTTTATCATATCTATCGTACTCAAGGCCGAATAATGCGTTCAAACCTGGAAGTAATTCTTTGACTAATTGCGCTCTAGTAATTGCCATTTATATTACCTCTTATGTACCAGCGACTGCACCGCGCATGTAATGCTCATTAATTAAAACAACTAAGTTTGCATTATCTGCGGTAAGGTCACCGTTTACGTCATCTTGGACCACACCCACAATTTTAAGCTGTAATGCTGCTGTAGTGTTAATGGTACTAGAGTCTAGTTCGCGAGTAGCAACACCAGTTGTTGTACTACCACCTATCCCTTCAGTATCAGCATTTCTGCCTATACATGTCTGGGCCGAAGCACCGTCCGCCTGAACAACAAACAATTGGTTAGGATCGTCATAGATATAAGCTTCTATTGCTCCACTTCCAAGTGCCGTTGTGCTGGCTGGATAGTAATTCTTAAAGGTAGGAGTTCCGTCAGTAGCAACATAATAACAGTGTGAAAATGCACCAACTATATTGGGCGAACTAACTGCTGCCGTGTTGATGTATCCACCACTAAATATAGTTAAGTCACCTTGAAAGATGCTTGTACCATATCCTGTGGTTACAATATTATACTTGTTAACTATTTGAACGGAAGAACCGGCGCTGTTCCCCTTATAGGGGTTTAAGCCAAAGGCTTTGTCTACATTTGCCATTTCTTGTCTCTAATTTCCAAGAATTAAAATCAAGAACCCTTATTCGGATGAACCTTGGGTTCCACCAATTGTTACGCGAGATTGTCTCTCAGGTCTACTGATAGACATTGAAGGATGTGTTCCATCTCTCATCATATCGTTATCTACAGCGTCCATCTGATTTTGCGTTTTATTCGCAAAAAAAGCATCTCGTTCCTGTACAGTCTCGATAGGAATCCTACATAGAATCAACCCACCAACTCCAATTACCCCTTCAAATTTACCTTCTTCCACTATCGGAGATTCAAAGTCTGGATATTCATCTGCTCTCACAGGTACCCAACCTTCTCTGAGTCTAGCCATGACATTCTTACGATCATCTTGGCCTCTGATCTCTAATCTCACCCAGCGGTGAACATGTCCTTCAGGGGGATTTGGTGCATCCAATGCGGATGGTGGCGCCCATGGTTTTCTCGCTACTTTCTTTTCGCGAGTTTGGGCTTCGCGTGGTTCACGACTTTCGTCGATTTTATTATTTTTCGTTGTCATTGTTGCTCCACGTTATTCAACATATTTCGCGTACTCTTCTAAAGGCACACCCAATTTCTTTGCTATAGTTACCTGTGATGGTGTGAGTCTCACAGTCTTGCGCCCAGCTTTTGCACTGCGCTTTGCAGGAGCAACCGCTTGAGCGGGACGATTCGCTTGAGGTGTTTCATCAAATTTATGAGGAAACTCCACACGAATTCGTTTATTAACTTCATCATAATACTCATTACTAGTTGCGTCAAACCCTTCATTGAGTAAATCTTGATGAATTACGAAAGAAGTCATGGTCATAGCCCTATCATTTCCGAACCAAGGGTTATCGTCAGCCCAAGATTGGGCCTTCGGATCTGGGTCTGGATAAGTTTCTTGTTGGGGCTGTGGCACAGTTTCTTGCGTAAATTGTTCTGGTGCCTGTACTTGTCCTTGTTGGACATTACGCTCTTGATTTAAAGCCTGTACACGTTGAGCTTCCACTGCAAGAGCAGCCAGTTTTTGTTGTGCGTTTACTTGTGCTTCGGTATCTGCCTCTTCGTTTGCTTTTCTTAATATATTTTTCGCTGCTTCAGTCTCGGCTGTTATTCTATTGGCTTCTGAAATAATGTAGTTACCATCTAGATTTTGCTTTTGTTGCTGTAAAGTTTGATTTTCAGTATGCACATTCTTTGCATACTCAGTGGCAGCTTGTTCTCTTCGTTCTGATTCTCTTAATTTTGCGGTTAATTTATCAATTCGTTTTTTTACATTTTTACTATATTCTTCGTGTTCGTCGGTTTGTGCTACTACTTCTTCTTTCTCGATTTCCACTTCTGGTACTGCTTCCGCACCACCTTCATCCCCTAATATAGGTTTGTCAGGCTGTTGCGGTTCAATAGGAAGTGAAGGATCTTCGTCAACATCAACATCTACTTCAGGACCTGTATTATCAATGGGTACAGGCTCCGTTGCAGCGTTGAGATTTAATTTATGCTTTGGCATGGTTCTTCTCCATGATTAAAATTGATGCAGAATTGCTTCTGGGTCTGGTACTGTAGCAATGATTTCATCATCGTTCAGTAGTTTTATTTCTCCGCCTTCTATGTGTATGCGAGAGCCTGCGTATCTTCCAATCAACACCCAGTCCCCCGGTTTACACCAAGGTCCGCTAGAAAATCTTTCTCCGTCGTAGGCCTGTGGACCTACTTTTAATACATAGCCAAGAATACTTCCGACTTGTTGTCTTTCTACGGTTTCATTCGTTAAGACAATACCACCCTCCGTTTTTCCTTGACCTCTGTAAGGTAAAATCATTATGCGCCAACCCGTTGGATCAGGTAATTTATCCAATAGTTTGGAGTCCAGTTTATCTGGATTTAATGTACCAGCATCACCTTTCTTTTTGCCGCTATCATAAACTTTTTCTAAAGCAGATTTCTCTGCCTCCGCTTTTTTCCATTCTTCTTCCATTGCTAATAAATTTGGATTAGGCATCGATTACTCCCTGATTTTTTAAAATTATCCGTATTTCTTCGCGAATGTAATTCAGCGCTTCGATGTTACCAGTAAGATTCCGATAATGTTCCCAATTTTTGACTTCTCCATTGGTCATCATTTCCTGGATTTGCTGTTCTTTTTTATCTATGGCGCGCGTTACAGCCGTCGCGAATTGTATTTCGTCTATGTCATTGTCTCCACGTATCTGAGGTTTGTGCTTCTTGTGCCATTGGTTCTAGCCATGAAGCTAAAGCTTGTGCGGGTGGTGCGGGTGCTTGCCATGGTTGTAAAGTAGGGGGTTGCCAAGGCGCTGGGACTGGAATAGTAGTTATACCACCAAAGTCCGGAACTCCGGCAGCGCCGTAAGGATCTGACTGATATTGTCCGCTCACATAAGGATTATAACCTATTGAAGGACCTGTCAACGTATAGTTCTGTGCCATCTCTGCTTCTTGAGCAGCGCGTTGTTGTGCTGCTGCTTGTTGTGCCGTTTGCTGTTCCGCTTGTTGAGCCTGCAATTGGGCGATTAATTCTCTTAATTTGTCTATTTCCGAAGGCCCTTGGTCCACGGGCGTTTCTTCTGTGACCACTTCTTCTTCGACCACGGGCGATGTTCCTCCGCCAACTGCTGCGTCCACGGCTTCCTGCACTGGGTCGGTTTGCGGAATACCTCCTTCTGGTACGGGAATAAACCCTTCTGGAGGTGTCTCTGCTGTATTACCTGTCCATGTAGTTTCACCTGTTGCAGGATTATAATATGGAGTCATCACAGCAGCACCAATAGGCATATCATCAATTCCTCCGCCAACTGCTGCGTCCACGGCATCTTGCACTGGGTCGGCAGTGGGAAATTTAGGAAGATAGGTTTTTCCTTTTGGACCGACAGTGTACCATCCACCCTCATCCTTACCAGAATAACTTATATAGCCCTCCATATCAGAATCACCAACTGCTGCGTCCACGGATTCCTGCACGGGATCCACTGGAACTGCCGGTTCTGCTATGTTTTGTGTTAAATCAGCAGCGGGAGGGGCTGTTGTTACTGGAGGTGTAACAGGTGCCGTCTGCACCGGTTGCATAATGCCTGTGTTGTAATCCACACCTGTTGTCGGCTCCGTTTCCGTAGGTAACATAGTTGGAAGCGGAGGAGGTGCAGGGGGCTTAACTACTTCTCTTATTTCAGGTTCCACGGGTCTAGGCATTGTAGTGGCTTGTACCGGTTGTGTAACGGGAGCCATAATACCTGTATTTGGAGTCGTCATTCCCGGTTCAGTTTCCACTGGAAAAGTGGGTTGAGGAGTTACTTTACTAATTGATTCCGGTACAACTTGTGCAGCCGGCATAGGAAGAGATACTCCCGTAGCTTTGTTCACGGCTTCTTGAATTGGATCAATAGTAGTACCAGGAGGGCCAACTGTTGTGTCCATACCCGGTTCTGCCCCAGTCATTGTCGGCATTACCGGTGCGACAGTTGGTGGGGTAACAGGGGGTAAATCAGGTGTAGGTTGCGGTGTGGGTAATACGGGTTGCGGTGTGGGTGCTATTCCCACGGCTTTGTTCACGGCTTCTTGAACTGGATCCATGCCCGGTTCTGTTTCCGTTATCTGTGCAATTATTTCCTCAACGGTTTTAGGAGCTTCTGGCATCACTGGTGCAACAGGAGTAGGCCTAGTTGCAGCAGTCCTTATAGCCTCTGTTTTTAGTCTATCTTCCTCCTCCCTAGCATCTCGTTCTTTTTGTATTTGATCTGAGCGTTGCTGTGCTTGTGCCGCTTCACTTTCTTTAGCAAATTTATTTATTCTATCTATTTCTTTTTTCTTTTCTGGCTCAGCAGTCCAGCCTCTCTGAACTCTCAGAGCTGCATTATAATAAGGTTCATTAGGATTAGCTTCGATATAGGCTCGAATGTTATCACTTACTGCTTTTGTAATAGGATTTCCTTTTTTAGCAAATTCTCCGAGCGCCTTACTATATTTAATAGGATTCATTCCTCCTAATCCAACAATACCTCCCATCTGAAACTCTAACGGTCTATCAAACCTAGGTGGATTTAATAAATCTCTGGGACCCGTTACTTTTCCTATGTCTTGAGGATCCCCTGGTTTTTGAAGCTCAAGCTGTCCTCTTCTTTCTTTATAGGGGTCTTTTCTTAGTCTTGTTCTTCCAACTTTTGCATCTTCTCTAGCCATTTTACCTATACTTTGCGCTCGGTCTTTAACATATTGTTTAACTTTAGGATTCTTCAAAGCTGCTTGTACGGTCTTTGGTCCATATTTTTGAAAAGTTGCCCGTGCCCCATGGGCTAATAAGTATCTACCTACTGTTAAGGCAAAAGGATAAGCTAATGCTGCTAGTGGTAATGGCATCAGTCCTTACTCCCTGATTTCTTTTCTTGTCTAATGCGTTCTCTTTCCACGTTGGCCTTTAATGCTGCAATATCTTCCTGCGATTTTATCTTTTCCTCTTCGGATTGGTCCTTTTGTTTTAACTTGGCTTTATCCAATTGGATCTTCTTCTCAGCAATTACATTATCGTCTTCATTTTCCCTTGCACGAATTTCTAATTCCTGTTGCTTCAATGCTACCACACCATCATCAGGTGGGGCTATAACTTCTTCCAGTCTCGGCATAATAGGTTCAAGGATCTCGGCTTCTATTTGTGCCTTTAGTATCTCTTTTTGAGGATTAGGTGGGGGTGGTTGCATCATACCTCCTGCTTGCATCTGCGGAGGCATTTGTTGTGGCGGCTCCGGCATTTGCTGATCCGCTATGTTCTGTGCTTCCAACGACACGTGTTCAAAAATATGCGCTACCAACATGGATAATGCCATGGGGTTAGCCATGGGAATTCCAGTTTCCAAGAAAGACAGATGCACCTCAATGTGTACCATGTGTGGTTGTTCGGGAAAAGCAGTGAGAGGCGCACCCATCAAAGCCGCCCCATTCTCTTGGGCGGGATCCACAGGAGCGGGTGGTGGTGGATCGGGAACAAATAATGCGTCTATGTTTTCGGAGCCAAGGGCTTGATACATTCTGCGGTAAGACTCCTTAATATTGTGAATCTCAGGATTGCTTTGTACCAATTGTAATTCTTGTTGCGCTAAGGTAATTCGCTGACTCATGGAAAAGAAGTTGGGATCGCTAACGGGAACCACATCCACGCGATCGTCAAAGTCCGTTTGTTTTATGGCTTGGTCCCCACCAATTACTTGATAGGGATACACGGGGGGTAGGTAC
>Ga0208316_1001592_pt1 | contig 13095 bp, 12 predicted proteins | sample MalvireepMed_231_FD_184240 | JGI IMG/M metagenome (GOLD analysis project Ga0208316, IMG submission 184240) | Marine viral communities from the Global Malaspina Expedition - Malaspina viral metaG DeepMed_231 (SPAdes) (version 2) | ecosystem: Environmental > Aquatic > Marine > Oceanic | place... | reverse complement strand
ATGTACGTGGATTCCATGACCCTTACTGGCGTTGCCATGCCGTCTTTCGATATGGCGAATGCTGAGATAGCTAACCTTACATTCGGGGCCACCGTTGACGGGCGAACAAACTCCGCAACGCTGGACAGTACGATAGCGGAGCAGATAATTACGAGCAGTCGGGGCAGCGGTAAGTTCACCTCGGAAGGTTCCGCTGTTGACCGAATCATCATTGAACTGGCTGGTGATGCTACTATCGGCGTCCTCAACATCGAGGGGGTGAAATGCTCGGTAGGCAACTTTGACTTGGATTACATCAAGGCAGGTAGCTTCACTATGGACTCCACGTCCAGAGTAGGTACCGGTGACGGCATAGACGAGGCCGACCTGGTAATCAATAGTACTGTCAAGACTAGAGTATCAACAGATACAATGATTGAAATACCTTTGAAGGTACAGTAATCTAAATAAACTCTTTAGGAAGCGTGTATAGCAAATGAAAGAGATACCTAATATTCCAATACTGAGTATCAGTAATCAACCCCTCAGAATCCCTGATGTGGATGAAGATGGTAATCCCCTTACAGCTAGTGACGGTCGACCCCTGACTCGCAAAGCTGTGACTGCAGACCTATTAAGAATTACCGCACTTAGTCGTCCTCGTCCAATTTGGACAATGCGTGACCCTGATAGAGTGATGGTACTACTGCGTATCTTAGACCACGGCTCAGAAGAAGTTATTAGTCTACATGACCCGCTCTACGATTGGATACAGCGTATGTTCAAATGTACTATTGAGCAGCCTGAGAAGAGTAATCTTCCTGAGCTGTCTTACGGTCAAGAGCTATGGGGTGATAATGCTTATAAGTTCCTCCGTTATATGAGTACCGAAGAGGACGGGCGTAAAATGGATAAAATACTTCTTGATGACTCGCTTGAGGATGATTAGTTGCGTACCCTCCACGCTAATCTAACAACGGCGCAACAAGATGCGTCCAAAACTCCGTACATTGAGCTTGTCTTTAGGTCACGTACCCGTTTAACAACTCGCACTTACAAAACTACGGATGCTACGAATCGTATTATGTACGTACAGCAGGGTGATGGGCGAGATGGAACTACTCAAGGAGGGGGCTATATTGCCGTAGAGGGTTTTCCCTTTAATGTTTCCGCAATTATACATCTACGAGATGTAGATAATTCGCTCATACTACTAGACTGGAAAGGGTATAGAGTCGATATAGGCTGGGGCTTTAATACATCTTCTGGTGATAGGTCTTCTAGCGGTCCTGCGGTCTTTGTTGTTTCTGAGAGGTCTATAACTATTGAGGGACAGCTTATTCTTGAACTCTACTGTGTGTCACTATGGGGACTCTTACAGGCTAGGTGGGCAGCAGATTCAAATGTTGGGATAATAGCATCCGGTAAGTTTAACTGGCAGGGGGACCAGTCAGTAAAACATATCTTAATGGAGCTGATGGCTGGTCTTGCTCACCCACTACTAAGTGCCAGCTTCACAGAAGTAGATGCTAATGAGACTGGAGATATAACTAATGTAACCACGAATGCCATTAACACGACAGCGAGTTTCTATCCCCTTGAAGCCTCTCCCCCTGGAGGGGAAGCTGCCGTTGATAATACCTTCTATATAGGGTTCGTAAGACAGTTTGACCGCATAACTGTAGACGTTACAACTGTTGGGGTCTGGGTAGGAACACTTGCATATGAGTATTGGAACGGTTCTGCGTGGGCTAATCTTGCTAATGTAACTGATGGAACTGCTCAGTGGACTGTAGGCGCATTAAAGGTTATAGACTTTGACCGTCCTACTAACTGGGCAGCTAAGAATATTCACAGTCTAGGGTCGTTTTACTGGATGCGTTTTAGGGTTACCGCCTTCACTTCACTCGATACTAGGCCAGCAGTTACTCGTGTCTTTGTTGACCAGGACTTTGGGCTATCTCTCGATTCCGCTACTTCGGGACAGGGAGATGACTATCAGCCAGATTATGTTGTGCAAAGGTCAACTGCTATAGCAGATATAATTTCGGATATACTACAGAATACTCTATTAGGTATTGTTCTTCAGAATGACTATTTCCATATAAGGTATGTTGACCCTGCACTGTCTGAAACCACTAACTATACGTATAATAGCGACCATAGTTTTCGTACTGGTCTACTTGAAGACTCCCTTGTGGTTCCCAATAAAATAATTGTTGTTAAAGATTTGCCGGAGGGTGAAGGGTTAGGAACTGCTTACTCAGGGACTGCTACTGACTCTACTTCAGATACCGCCATTGGAAGCATTACGACTATTTCGATTGAGGACTCTGTGACCTCAGATAGTGTAGCAGCCACACTCGCTGACCGCCAAATGAAACAGCTACAGCGTGACCGTACTCAGGGGCAATTACTAGTGCCTATGAATGTGGGGCAGGAGGTGTGGGACAAAGTAACAGTGGCAGATACCCGCTCAGGTCAAACTTGGAATGGACGAGTAAGCCATCTGATGCGTACATTTCGACCTGGTCTATATGCACTAGAGATTACTATGGGGGGAGTGGACCTAAGAAGTCAGTACAGTGCTCCTAGAGATATGGTTACGATTCCTACTGAAGTGGATACTCCTGTTGGTGCATCAAGAGCTTATTCAGGCGTACTTATTAACCAAAGTGGTATGGTGGCCAATGCAAATGCACTATCAGGACCTGGAGGAACTGGCCCTCGTCTGGAGGAGGACCCTTTTGTCGCAAGGATGCAAGTAGCCAGACATTGGTCGTTACAAAGACAGCTAATGTACCAAAAGGCGCAGAGGCGTCAAAGGTCTGAGGAATGGATGCGTATGAGAGAGCAGGACAGAGCAAGACATCTAGAAGCTCGACAGAGACAGGTATATGGTGCTTCTGGCACATCGACCCGAACATTCCAATACGGAGGAATACCTCAGAGTGTAGAACGTACTTTATCTCAGAGGGCGCAGGCTGCAGAGATCGCCGAAGAGAACCTTTTACTGCATGAGAGTCTTAGGGGACGCTTTCCCCGTGGGAGTAGGAGATAGTCTAATGCCACCACCACGTAGATTATCACTAGGTGAACGTAACGCCCTGAGTGTCGGCCTTCTGGGTTCAGGAAGTAACTCTATGCGTCGTGTTCAGGTCTTTTCTGGGGACGAGCAGGTTATACTCCTTAATGAAAGTGGCCTGTTATTAAACTCGGATAGGGGCAGTATTCCTGAGCTACTTAAACTTGGGTTCGATGCGGACCATGCTGCTATCTTTGCTAAGGCTAATGGAGATTTAATACTGGAGCCAGGACACTCAGGCTCAGGTGTATCAGTTCAAGCCGACTCGGATGATTCATCTGACTTAGGAGCAGCGGGTATTTCATGGCGTAATATCTACGCATACTCACTGCACGGTAATGGTGGCATACGCTTTGTTGCACAAGCTACTGGCACCGATGCTGCCAAGATACAAGAAGCTATAGACGCTTCTGAACTGGCAGGTGGTGGTATCATAGTAATCCCCGAAGGCACGTATGATATAAATACACCGCTTATACTTGATGCAGATGTACCTATACTAATGTTAGGCTACGGTGCAGTGCTACGAGCAACAGCAGCGAATATGGAAGCTGTAATTAAGATAGATAGGCTCAACGGTGATGCTGCATCATTCCTCGCTATACAAGGCATAAGTATCAATGGGAATAAAGCAAGCTACGCTAACAACCGTGGCATTCGTATTATTGATACTGACAAGGTACGCCTTACTGATATTAAGATAGAAAACTGTGGTAAGGAAGGACTTGATTTATATATAGGAACCTCTGCAGGAGCAGGTACTAGTTGGGTGGAGTTCTGTCAGTTTGAACGTCTCCAGATACAAGCTTGTGGTACTGGGGTACACTTCAATCGAGGTGCAGAGGACACTTATACCTCCTGCTTTGGGAATACTTTTCAGACTGTTGGTGTAGGAAACTGTACTATCGGGTGGGACATAGACCGGTATGCTAACCTCACTCGTTGCGTCTTTAAGAATACAGTTACGTGGCTTGAGGACAGTCAGACTGGATGGAATATTAACGGCGATATGAAGGAGGTGCAAGCTGACCTTCATGTTGAGTCTCAAGGCACTCCTACTAGCATTAAAGGGATTGTTATAGGGTCTACCGCTGTTAATATGACTCGGTGGAGTCCTCACTATTCATTCGTAGGAAACTTTAATACTAAGATTGAGGACGGTAGTAACCTACTTTATCAGTCTTGGCAGCCACTACCAATTATGAGCTGGGTTCCTGTAAAGGGGTCTGATGGTGCTACCTATACAGCAGGGGATGCTTATCAGTCAGGAAATACTGTGACTGGAGTTGGTACTACATGGACCGATGATGACCCTAGAATGGTCGGACGGACATTTACATTTGGTGTAGGTGGAGGCGGAGGCACTATTACTGCCAGAGCTTCCAACACCTCAATTACAGTGTCGAATAGTGCGACGGTTGGTGGCAGTGGCGATAGGAAATCGTATACGATAAGTGCTCCTGCAGCAGCTCCAATGCTCTTCAGCTCAGGCGGTTCTAGTAATTCGGGGAATGACTACTCAGGATGGTTCTTTGATGATGGGGGCTTTGGGATACTTAGAGAGATAGTTAGAGTCCCAGATGATTATGTGGGAGATGACCTCACCTTCGCCATTGAAATGCTCTGGACAACTCCTGATGCAGCACCTGTAGGTACAGTTAGATGGGCCATACACGTAGGAGCAATACAGCCAGATGGTTCAACTTACACGCTTAACCACACTACGGGCGATTATTCCGTAACACCTGCAGTTACATCCACGTTTGCAAGTACTTACTCAACTGGTAGTGCATCTCAATCAAGTAGTACTGTTACTGGGAGTGGTACGACATGGACTAGCGATATGATAGGATCCTATTTTGTCTTTGATGGCGGTGGGGGTGGAGGACTGATCTCTGCTCGGGCCTCGAATACTTCAATTACAGTTGGTACGAGTGCGACCGTAAGCAGTGGTACATATGTTATAGGTGACGCTCCCCATATAATGAGGAAAATTGTATGGTACTTTACAGACCCTCTTACAGTGAGACGAGGTGATTGCCTCCGAATAGCTGTTCTAAGAGATGGTAACCATGATACACTAGATTCTACGGTTAATGATATAGTTCTTGTTTCTCTTGCCCTTGCGTATAAGAGGTATAACTAATGGAGGCTCTAAAATGAATCGTGACTCTCTGCGAGACGCTGCCCGAAATGAATTATCAACAGGTTCATCTGACACTACGACTTTCTCTAATGACGAATTGAACCGTGCTGTTGATGAAGTTACGGGTGACTTCTCCCGTCTGATACCACAAGAACTTGTTAAAGAGTTTACACTAGTGCCAGATGTATCTAGTGAGGCTTTTACTTCACATGGTTCTCATGGAACTTTTAAAGCACTGGCGAATAAGCCCATCGAACCAGGTTCAGAGGCTGTTAAGAATAGTGCAGAAACTACTACCTACACTAGAGACACTGATTACGAGATAGACTACGCCAACGGTGAAATATCTACCTTATCAGGAGGGTCTATAAGTACAGGTGCTTCTCTAAAGGTCACCTATGTAAAGTCTAAAGTGCAACTAGACATAAGTGGATTGACCAACTTAGTTACTCCCCATAGGGTACTACTTCCTGCCTCAGCAGCGGTTCCTTGGAGTGAAGCTTCTTTCTTTGTGTGGGGCCAGACACTCCATATTACCAGTGTTGAAAAAATGACACAGAGTAAGTGGTCTGATAAAGACCATCTCCAATTATTCTACTACGCAACACATACTGCACCTACGGATAGTGCCGATGGAACTTTCCCCCGTTTCTTAGATGAGGTAATGATAAAGGGTATGGTAGCCTACGCCCTCTTCATCAAGCATAGGGAGCAGGTCTTGCAGGGCATTACGGATGCAGCATCGGCTAGAGCACACCTTTCACCAGTTATTGACCCTGTAATGGTTGACTTTGATGCTGCCATTACTGCACTTAAAGCTACGACTTCAGGACCATATGACCGTATAAATACCGCCCTTGCAGACTTACGTTCCGCTTCAAATGGGGGAATTTATCAGGAGGCAACCGCTGCTTTAGACGCAATGACTGCATCTTCTACGGGACCCCATGTTAAGCTAGCGGAGGCTCTAGATGCTATATCATTTACTGAGATAAATACAGCACTTGGACGTATTGCAGCCAGACATACCGCTGTTGAGAGTGCTCTAGTGGATGGAATTGCTGAGACTGCGGACTCCAATTCGGCTCTTGACATCGTAAATGATAGAGGTGCTGAAGCAAATACTGCTTTGAATAAAGTAGCTGGTATTCTTGAACGGGTCTGGAAAGATGCCTCACCCGATACAGGCATACTACAAGAGTCAGAAGACCTTTGGGCCTCACAGTATTCGTATGTCAACCAAGCTAAGGTGGCTGATTCCTCTATCGACTCTGGCGCAGAGGAGTACCTCCGTTCAGGCGATAACTTCATCAATGCTGTTAACCTCGGAGAGAATGCTGCTGAACTGTCCCGTCGTTATGCTGAAACATCTCTACTGATAGCTTCCCAGTTTTCAGACCGCAGGAAAGACTTCTTCCTTGAAGCCCGTGAGCTACTTAATACAGCGGGAACCTACGTAGCCGAATCCGAGCAGAGACTTGCAAGGGCGTCTTCTCACTTAGGTGAATCAGCAGGACGTAATGACCTCTCTCGAGTCCACTTTGAAGAGGCTTCAATCGAACTTGAACAGATACGTTTAAATGTACAAGAAGCTGCTGAGTGGGCTAATAAGGGGAGGATATCTCTAGAAGAGGCAGGTCTGTGGAATAGTAAAGGACAGCTCTACGCAGAAGAAGCTGGAGGATGGCTAGCTAAGGGCCGTACCGTTATTGAAGAGACTAACTCTTGGGTAGCTAAGGCGAATGTCTACCTCAGTGAATGTCAACGTCATTTGGAGAAGGCCCGAACTTTTGAAGAGGAAGCAAACGTCTATCTAATTACAGTGGAGAGAGTACTCTCAGTATCCACAAGACTCTTAGATGATGCGAGGGAGAGACACGCTGACTACTGGAGCCTGTTAATGGATAGAGTACAGACAGCGCGGACACATAATTTATCCAGCGTACACCAGTATGAGAGGTCACCGAAGGGATTGAGGGTCGACCAAAGATTACCGACTAGCTAGTGCTGTCCCAGGAGTTACGTATCTCCACATCGAATGGAATATGTATTGGGCTGAGTTCTTCTAGTCCTTTGGGGAGTTCAACTTTCCCATCGAATATTAACTCGTCATGTACTTGAAGTCTCATATCATTAAGAAGAGACTTGCACTCTAACATAACCCTTTTAAATATTTCACCAGCAGTACATTGTATAGGATAATTGATGGAGCAGTTATCAGCGTGTTTACGTCCTTGCTCAAAAGGGATAGGAATTCTACGTCCATACATAGACTGTACCCAGCCTCGTTCCCATCCTTGGTACATCTGTTCCTGCGCCCAAGCATCGGCATTGGGGTAACGCTCGACCCAGAGCTTTGAGAGCTTTTCAATACTTGCAACATCTTTAGTGCCGATGTTATCTGCTATAACGTCAGCCGACGCACCGTAGAGCCTAGCGAAGTTAAAGCGTTTAGCGTCTATACGGTCGATGTTTAATGCCTTAGCCGTATCAGCGTGAATGTCGCCTCCTGCTGCAAAGATGTCAAGCATCACGGGGTCCTGTGATAAGTAGGCTAACACCCTAAGCTCTATCTGAGAGGCGTCTAATATTGTAAACACATCCCCATCTGGAACGAACATACTCCTAATCTTGATGGGCCGTTTAGCATCCTTCTGCTTAGTTATATTCTGCAGATTGACATGGTACTTAAGCCCACCACCTGTGGAATTTAAGCGTCCTGTTATTGTCTCCAGAGCTAGTATAGTGAACACACGTTCTGCGTCCTCTAAGGGTTTAATGTAAGTTGACAGTTGCTTGGCAGCACCTCTAAAGAGTAGTACCATATGTGCGAGAGGGTCTGTAAGCTTGAATAGAACTTTCTCGTCTGTAGATAATTGTTTATTACTCCGAGTCAGGGGCATAAAGGAACCACGTTTCCCCAGCATATAAGCTACTTGTTGTGGGCTAGCCGGATTAAAGCCTAAAGTCTCACAGACATTACGATAGTAGGTAACATCACGAGTATACATTACATCAAGTTCAGCTCGACGCTTCTGGTCTATGCGTATCCCTGTACCAGACATATGGTCTAGTATAGGGAGTAAGTCTCTATCTACACGGTAGTAGCTCCAGTCAATCTTATCCTTTAAGAAGTCAAAGATTTGATAGGTGATACGGGTATCAGTGTAGCACTTCTCAGCAACTATCTCCACAGGTAGATTAGTCATACGACCTTTGGCACCGTGCTTGTTCATCACTTCTCCTGCACCATAGGCTTCTATGCCTACCCAGTATGCCATGTCAACTAGAGTACCTGTTGGGAAATTAACATACTGCTTAGGTGGCATGAGACGTCCCATCATAGCAGTATCTTCTAGATTAGCTGTACTTATACCATACTCCCGAAGGACGTGTAAATCATAGGGAGCATTGTGGTATATCTTTTGTGTACTATCATCCCGTAAGAAACGTAAAGCCTCATGGAATTGTTCTGTATCTGGAGTAAAGTAAAACCCCTCGGATGGAGCTGTAGCTATACCTAGTCCTATGAGGGAGCGGTCTTTGAGGCTGACTGTCTCAGTATCAATAGCCACCCGTTTAGGTGGGTCAGATAGCACCTGACGCCACGCCTCTCTCGCATCAGTTTTCTTACCGAAATAAAATCCTGCTGGCATTATGAAGTTGCTCCTGTATATGCTAATGAATCCGCTATACGATTATTTACGTCGTTACCATGCCCTCTTACCAACTTAAAAGATACAGGCCCACTCCGTTTTCTCATAGCACATCTAATCGCCCGAACTAAATCTAGATGAGTCCTTACCTTAAAAGCTCCTAGTACTACATTAACTGCCCACCGAGAGTCAGAATGTATCTGAAGTTCTACATCATTAGGTAGTAGCATAAGAGCTTGGTGTATCGCTTTTAACTCTGCACGGTGGCTAGTTGCCTCTTCTTCTAACTTACCCCAGTAGTACTTAGGTGGTGTATGCTTGAAGGGGTAATCATCTTGGGGTTCTTTTAGAGATAAATGTGAAGGTATAAACACGCCCCAACCACCTGTCTTTGTAGCGTTAATGCAGCTTCCATCTACCCAAACTTTAATTATCATGGTTTCTCCATAATTATAATGTGTTCATCATCTACTACCTCTTCACCTCTCGACCTTCTAATCTTGGTGAAGATATTACCACTGGGCTTCCACCTCTGCCAATCAAAAGTTCTGAAGCCTACCCTCTCCATAGTACGGATAGCTGCTAGACCGAGGTGTGCACGTTTGCCCTTGTTCATACGGTCCTTGATGATGAGAGTTAATTTACCACTAGAACTTAGACTATCTAAACACTTGGCGTATACCTTCTCCATCTCTTGATTGTATATAAAGTTATTCATTAGTCCAAGATTCTTAGGGTCAGTAGCAGAGTAGTTAAGTATCATCTCCTGCTCAACGGCGATACCTGCGCCAAAGCCTAATGCTTGAGCGTATGGTGGAGAGAAGATAATAGAGTCTACCGGTATGGGCAACAAGTTCTGACAAGCACCCTTTAGTAGCAGTACCTGTTGAGGAACTTGGAGTCCCATCATCTCTATAGATTTATTTATCCATTCAATGTAAGTATCATTAAGCTCGATAAGTACAACTCTTCTAGTCTTTGCTGCTATCATTAGACTCCCTGTACCTGCAGTAATGTCCATAATCACTTGACCAGGTTCAGTAGTATAATTAACAATAGCCTCCACAAGAAAGAGATTTGCTTTAGCTGGATGTTTAAAGCTCTCTTCAGTAAAGACCTCCCTTCGCCAGTCTCGGTCATTTATTGGGAAGAGTACAAGCCCCTGCTCATCCCGTTCACGGTCAGGTGCAAATGTTTTAGATGTCGATTCACAGTCATGTTCTTCCCTAACCATAAGCACACACCCCACACTTCATACCACCTTCTAATCTAGCATCTTCATATCTGTACTCTTCGCATTCCCCACATTGTAACCATCCGTATTCCTCATCACACTGGTCACAACTGTCTAACACCCTCTGCTGGTGGGTTCTGCAATACCCAACGTGTTCGCCGTGGTCTTCTGCCCATTGTTCCGATTCAGTTAAAAACATTTCTATCCTCCTAAGTAAAAGCTTTCGGTAATGTGATTCCCTTTTGGTTCTGATAACGCCCCTTATAGAGAGGTATATTAGTATTAGGTGTAATCAAGAAACTCCATATCTTATCAGTAGGACGTAGTAGTATCTTGTTATGAGAGGCGTTAAAGATTGAAAGAGTTAATGTGCCTTTAAATCCTGGGTCGACGTATGTTGGCGAAGACATTAACCCTAGTCGTGCCCAAGTATTTCGTAATTGTATTAAACCCACGGTCTTAGGTAGTACCTCCACCTCATCTCTAGTACTTAGTAGCACTCTCTGAAAAGGTGGAATGTGTACCGGAAGTTTAAACTTCGTGGAGAAAATATTATCTATTGTATCTTTATCCCAAGGGTCAACGAGTGTTGGAGAGTATGGGGGACTACTCGTTGTATCAAGGTCGAATATAATAAAATCATCAACTTGCAGGTCCATCGTAAAACACTCCTAATTTATTTGCTTCCCACTCTGTCCATATTGTCCACCCGTATTTACTTAATCGTTTACTAAAAGACTTAAAGCCTTTGGTTATCTTAAACGAGCAGCTATCACATTTAGCAATACGCTTAAGTTGCTTAAGGGAACCACCGCAACTACACTTCAAGTTCACGACCCACCGCCTCTAAAAGTTTACGTGCTCTCGCTCTTCCTATATGACCTGTTAATGCTCGTTGATTCGCGGATAACATTTCCCATAGAGTACCATATATTTCTACAAGCTTATGTGCAGTAGTAGGTCCAATACTTGTTGGGGAGTTACCCTTACCACGTAGCATCAGAAGATTCTGTATATGGTTATTAGGGGTAAAAGGCTGTACGTGTGGAGTAACGTAACGCCTAAAGGTTGTATGTTCAGTCTTCATACTCGCCTTGTAAGCGTAAGCTATCTCCCATATACTTGTCTCTGCACTTGGTGTCTCTATAACAAGGACACCCTGGTGGCGAAGGCCCCACTTGAGACCTTGCCACCGAGCGTATAGGTTGGGCTGTTTAGTGAAAGCAAAATCCTTACGTAAGGAAGTTCCTTGTCCAGAGGTCTTATAGAACTGCATACCATTAAACGTAGGTAACCCTACATTCTCGACGATTAACATTAACTCGTCACAAGTAGCAAGCTCTCGATTAAGCTGTTCCTCTAGACTCTCGAGATCTCCTAATGCTTCACTAAACTGTTTTCGTTCTACCTGACGGACAAGTCCTTCTATATCCGTCCAGTAATAGTCGGCCTTACCATGAGCATTGAGAGGTGCCCTAACTACACTAGCTATGGTATTCCTTAGACCGACTTCATGACTGACTGGTTCATTGGAGTCTACGAACAGAGTGTTCATTTCTGAGGTCCTAACTTTATTAGGGTCTCTAGGCTCTTAAACGTAAAGCTCCCTATCTCCTCTCCAAGTAGATGTAATCCCCGAGCTGACTTCTCTATCATCGCAAAGACCTTAGCTTCGGGCTTCTGACCGTTCTGCATACTCTTACGGTCGAACTGCAGACGGGAGTGCAGTACCCAATCAGCTAGTCCTAGAGAGTATCTGAACCCATCAGGAGTCTTCTCCCCAGTGGGTATCCTCTTCGGGTCATTATTAGAATCAAGTTGTACTTGTCCTCCAATGGTGAGTATATCATACATATCAGTCTCATGATGTACCCACACAAGGTGCTTGCCATAACTCTTAGCTGCTGCAACAGCAATCTTCTGTCGGGAGTTAGGCTCACCGTACTCTCTCTGAAGTAGCTGCTTGCGATTTGGATTCTGCTCCTGCAGTTCCTCAAGATAAGCATCACGATTAAGACTCCACTCCATTGTACAAGTATCTACAACAATGGAACCTACCTCCTCATCTTCACAAGCTTCAACAAATTTAGTAGTGAAGTCTATCCAAGCAGCTTTGTACCCGACCAGTTTTTCGTATCGAGTAGTAAATGAACGTGCTGGTATTTCTATCTTATGGTAGACAACATTACCACTTGCCAGTAATTCATCACTCTTATGTGCACGGTCAAAGCCGAGGTCGAAGTCAAAGAACACTACCTTTGGAGGCCAAGTGATGGCCATGCTACTCTTCCCTGATCCTGGGGGTCCGTATAGTACTGTGAGTCCTGGGGCCACATCTGTTTTAAGCATTATTAAGTTCTCCTTTATTGGCTTGGTGACAACGTAGTTGATAACGACAGTTCTTACACTCCCAAGGTTGATTAAACACAAAGGGTGGGGGACGTACTTGCTTCTCAAGGTGTGCCATGTAGAAAGTGCGTCTCATCTGTATCCATTCCCAGTTCTCAAGTACATCACTCCAGAGGAATGTAAAGGTACCTCCAACTAGGGCAGGTTTACCTATGTAAACTACAGCTATGGAGTACAGCACGGTCTCAGGTTCACCGTTAGCGTCCCTTGTTTGTACCTGTGGGAGTAAGTATGAGTAGCCCATGAACTGTCGCATCCATGAGTCGGGCCACCCATGACTAGGTTTATAGCCATCTGCTTTATCAGGCCACATCCTAGTTGTCTTAAGGTCAGCACCACCATCAAAAAGAGAGATGTAGTCTGGTGTCATAAAGACGCCATCTATTTCTTTCTCTTCTATCATTTGAGATTCGGCTGTCCTTAGTAGAACTTCTTCTAATCCAAAGCCTACAGAGAAGTATAGAAGCTCCAATTCCGTAGGCTCAATGCGGTGGAATCTATCATCGTAGCTACGAGTGAGACAGTAGATAAGTTCACTGAGGTGGGGCACTGTCTCCCTAGATGTAATGTACTTATCTCGTAGCCG
>Ga0208316_1001589_pt1 | contig 13097 bp, 8 predicted proteins | sample MalvireepMed_231_FD_184240 | JGI IMG/M metagenome (GOLD analysis project Ga0208316, IMG submission 184240) | Marine viral communities from the Global Malaspina Expedition - Malaspina viral metaG DeepMed_231 (SPAdes) (version 2) | ecosystem: Environmental > Aquatic > Marine > Oceanic | place... | reverse complement strand
CAAAGAAGCCGGCCCCAAAATGAGCCAAGCTTACTGCCCCAAAGGCAATTCCGCATAAGATCATATAGTCTGTTAAGCTGGCCTTTCGCTCTACTTTTTTTGCGAAAGTCGAGACCTTTTCTTTTAGTGTTTCTATGGCAGAAGTATCGGCTTTTAACCAACGATCTATGCGGGCAGATTTACCGATCCCAATTAGAATTAAGGCCATCCAAATATTGGCCACCACAATGTCTACAAAAACCATGGTTCCATAAGAATCCTGATTATAACCGTAAATCTCTAACATGGCCGCTTGGTTGGCGCCGCCGCCAATCCAACTACCTGCTAGGGTAGAGAGCCCACGCCATACGGCATCTGCTCCTTCGCCACCAACTGTTTCTGGCGAAATGGTTCCAACGATAAGAACAGCTATGGGGCCACCTAAAACGATTCCAGCCGTCCCGGTAAGGAACATGATGAGGGCCTTAGGGCCCAGATTAAATACGGCTTTTAGGTCTAGGCTTAAAGTCATCAATACCAAGGCTGCGGGCAATAAATACCTGCTGGCCATATAGTACAAAGAGGAGCTGCCTTCTACCGCTACTCCCGCATCGTTTACGCTTACCCAATCTGGAGCAATAAGACCTATGGAGGTGAAAATGGCAGGTACAAAATAGGCCATAAACAAGGCCGGGACTACTTTATAGAACTTTGCCCAGAAGCCACTTTTCTTACTAGAAGTATAAAAGATAAGCCCCAAGGAGAGCATCAGAATTCCAAATACAACAGTGTCGTCGGTAATAAGAGGCGTGGTATCATCGACCTCTTTGATTATGTTGGAGAGCATAGATTGTGGATTAGCTCCCGCAAAATACAATTTATTCTGTTTCTAAATTTTGAATAAATGTTGCGATAGCATCGATCAACGCGGGCATTACAGGCAAAGTAGAGTCGTCGTAGGTTTTGGCATTTTCGTAGTCGTCTCCGTCCACCTTTCTTAACACATGATTCATCCCTTCGATGAGTTTGAGCTCTGCCTTTGGCTGGGCTGTTTGAAGCATTTCCGCCTGGTCGATGTTTACATTTAGGTCGTTATCTCCTGCGACGATTAAAATGGGTAGATCTAAACCTGCGATGATCTGAGAGGGATCTGGTTGCATCCAACTTAGCATAAAGGGCTGAATTTGAGGTCTAAACAAGGACTCTAAACCCGGATTGTAACCGCTTACATTTCCGTTTGTACGAAGGGTTTCGAAAGCTGTGGCAGCATCATTTACTAGGCCGGGGGCTTGCGACTGAAGTTGTTCCAGAATCACTGCATCTATGGGTTGCCCAGCGCCGGCTAGCGAGACGTAAGCAGTAGCCCCCGCTTGGCAGGCTAACATACTTACTAAAGCGCCTTGGCTATGTCCGATCAGGGTAATAGAACTAAAGGCATCAGCTCTGGCGAAATAAACAACCACGCCACTGGCATCTTCCACAAACTGCGAAAAGCGAATACTCGATTCGTCTAAGGTTCTGTTTTTGATTTGCTTTAAGATACGTTTGTCGTATCGAAAAACCGCTATCCCCTGTGCGGCCAAGCCTTCTGCCAGTAATTTTAAACTGTTGTTTCTGGCCATCTGGGAGTTGCCATTGCGATCTGTAGGGCCCGAACCAGCGACCAATATGGCCAAGGGTGGCTTTTCGATTCCATCGGGTAGTAGCAAGGTGCCATCTACAAAAGCCGAAGTGCTTAAATCTTTACTTGAAAATTGGGCCGTAGCCGATAAAAAGCAAAACAGGCAAAATAGTAGGAAGATACGGTTCATCATAAGTTTGTTAGAGGGTTAACCCGCTAATTTTATCTAAAAATAAGAAGAAATATAGCATGGTTGGATATCTTTGTGGGACAAGCATTATCTATGAAAACTTCCGTTTTAATCCTTTTATTGTTTCTAAGTCCAATGGCAGCTGTGCATGCTGCAGATGCCTGGGGTGCGACAGGGCACAGAGCGACCGGCGAAATCGCAGAAAGAATGTTGACCAAAAAGGCCAAACGCGCTATAGAAAAGCTATTGGATGGGGAGTCCTTGGCCATCGCATCTACCTATGGAGATGATATTAAGAGCGATGAACGCTACCGCTCTTACAGCCCTTGGCATTATGTTAATTTTCCCTTCGGAAGCACTTACGATGAATCCGAGAAAAGTGAAAAGGGTGATCTGGTGCAAGGGATTAAAAAGTGTTTAGAAGTATTGAAAAGCGAAGCTACTACTAAAAGCGATCGACAGTTCCACCTAAAATTATTGATCCATTTTATTGGAGACCTCCATCAACCATTGCATGTGGGTATTCAGGAGGATAGGGGAGGTAACCGACGTCAAGTGCGTTGGTTCGACGATGGCACCAATCTACATCGTGTATGGGATTCTCATATGATTGATTTTTATGATATGTCTTATACAGAGCTGGCAGACAATGCCGCCAAGCTTTCTAAAGCACAGGTCGAACAGCTTCAGGCTGGGAGTATCACAGATTGGGTGATGGAAAGCCGTGCGCTGTGTATGGATGTGTACGAACATACAGAACCTGGCCAGAAACTCAGTTTCGATTATATGTACCGATATTTTGGGAGTGTACGCGAGCAGCTACAAAAGGGGGGCGTCCGCTTGGCTTTTCTCCTTAATGAGATCTACGGCTAGGCTTAATCCAATATTTTACGAAAAGTACAATTGACCCTAGGACCAATAGCTTTTTTGGTTTTGGGGAGCTGGTGTTTCCAATAGATTTGTGAGCCATCACCCATCAATATCAAGCTACCGGGTTGTAGGCTTAATTTATAGGTTTCCTTTTTATGTTTAAGCTGAAAAACTCTTGTCGCACCCAAACTTAGGGAGGCAATGCTAGGATCTGGGCCGAGTTCTTCCTCGTCATCGCTATGCCAACCATTGCTGTCGGTTCCGTCTCTATATAAATTGAGGAGAACTGAGTTGAAACGGGTCTCGACTTTCTCCTCAATGGCATTCTTTAAGTCGATTAAGATTGGGCTCATTTTTATCGAATCGAGCTCCAAACCCGAATAAGCATACGTTCTCTTTTCTGTGGCATACCAAGCGGTAAGCCTGGGTTGGTCGTGCCATTTACCAAATACCCTTACTTTGTCTGCTCGCCAAGGCGTTTCGGTATAAAGGGCTTGGAATATGGAACTAGCTGTTTCGGGAGTCAAAAATGTTGGGAAGTATACAAACTTGGCCAAAGCCAAAGGCAGTTCTATTGCTTCTTGCCTTTGTTGCCTTATCCAAGGGTCTAGATCATGCATATTGGTAGGCCCAAAAAATTAGGGCAATTTGCAAAGGCAGACGAAGCCAGAGAATCCAAGTAGGAATGCCTAAGCTAGCTTCCTTATGGGTTGCCATATGATAGTGAATACTTAAAAACAAAATTAAAGCGCCGATCATTCCCCAGGCTCCGATGCTCTGAGTTTCTGGATTGAGCAAGATAAAACCCAGACACATCTCTAAGATTCCACTAAGCATCACCAGACTTTTATGAGCAGGTATATAAGCAGGCATGATGCGCTCGTACAAATGACTATGGGTAAAATGCGTTACTCCTGCGATGAGGAAAATCAGGCCAAGAAGGTATTGATGCCAGTCTAACATAAATTAAAAGTACTATAAACCACCGAATGCAAAAAAAATTATTCCGCTAAATGAGGGTTGTTAAAAAGTGCGAATCATCACAAAAAAAAACGCGCCCACATTTGTGGGCGCGCCTTCATCATCTATTATTAATAATTACTCCTTGACAAACCTAAGTGCTGTTCGACCTTCTGGTCCTTGTAATACAACGGTATAAGTTGCACTAGCCAAGAATTGAAGATCTAGCGGGATGTCGTTATTAGACACATTAGGATGTTGTGTAGATACGAGTCTTCCGGCCACATCAAAGATCATGGCTGTATCGATCTGCAGGTACTGCGGATTGTGTATATACAACACCTCTCCTGCAGGTACAGGGTAGATCTTTAAGGTAGAGAAGTCAACATTGTCTCCAACGCCTAATACACTTTCTACAGTAAGCTCGAAGCTACAGTCTGCTACGTTTCCGTACGCGTCTTCGGCAGTTAGTACCACGGTATATACCCCATCTGCTAGGAAGGTACCTGCAGCCGGATCCTGAGTCGTAATGGTTACAGGATCGGTACAGTTGTCTATGGCCGTGGCCAAGCCTTCTGCCCAGTAGTCTGGCACTTCGTACAACTGGTTGTCGTCACCAGGATCTACCGTCTGATCCTCCGGACAAGTAATCACCGGAGCCAAGTCGTCTATCACAGTTACAAAGGCCGTACAACTAGACAGGTTGCCATTTACATCGGCTGTAAATACCTCTACCATAATTGGGTCTCCGATATCATCACAAGTGAAGTCCGAGATGTCTACGGCCGAGGTTTCGATTCCACAAGCATCGGTGTTAGAGGCGATCACATCATCTGCAGTGATCGAGGCCATACCATTTTCGTCTAACGAGATGGTTATGTCCTGACACACTAGCTCTGGAGCGATATTATCTTCTACCGTTACTATGGCAGTACAAGTAGCTACATTACCGTTTACATCGGTAACGGTTAGTACCACTATGTTGTCGCCTACATCAGAACAATCGAAACTATCGATGTCTACTTCGTAGGTCGCAATTCCACAGGCATCGGTAGAGCCTCCATCTACATCAATTCCGGTAATGGTTGCTTCTCCATTGACATCCAACTCTACTGTGATGTCCTGACAAACTACATCGGGCGCTACGTTGTCTTCTACCGTAACTACAGCGATACAAGTAGAGACATTTCCGTGTATATCTGTTACCGTAAGGGTCACATCGTTGTCTCCTACATGGCTACAATCGAAGTCTAGCTGAGAGGCATCGATGGAAGCAATTCCACAGTTGTCCGTAGAACCACCGTCGATATCGGCTGCTGTAATGCTTGCATTACCAGCTGCATCCAGTTGAATGGTTATATCCTGACAGACTGCCACGGCAGGTTCGTCGTCGTTTATAGTAATGGTAAAGCTACAATCCGTCGTGTTTCCATTCACATCAGTTGCCGTAAAGGTAACTGTAGAGACACCAACAGGGAAGATACTTCCGGATGGCAGCCCTGCTGTTTGTACTACAGAGGCTATTCCACAATTATCTAAGGCGATGGCGTCTGGGAAGAACACTTCGGCTCCACATAAACCAGGATCGTTAGACGCGACTACATCTGCAGGACAAACAATAGTTGGCGCGATATTGTCTTCTACCGTAACAACAGCTATACAGGTAGAGACATTGCCATTTACATCGGTTACGGTTAGGGTTACGTTGTTATCACCAACATGGCTACAATCAAAGTCCGATTGGTCGATGCTTAAGCTCGCAATTCCACAGGCATCGGTCGAGCCTCCATCTACATCTGCTGGAGTTATAGAAGCCTCCCCATTTACATCCAAGTCGATGGTGATGTTCTGACAAACCGCTACTGGCGGTACGTTATCTTCTACAGTAACTGTCGCAGTACAAGTAGCGACATTTCCATGAATATCCGTTACCGTAAGGGTCACGGTGTTGGCTCCTACATCGCTACAATCGAATGTGCTTGGTGAAACAGCCAAGGAAGCAATACCGCAATTATCCGTAGAACCACCGTCTACATCGGCTGCGGTAATACTACCGTTTCCGTTGGCGTCGAGTTGTACCGTGATATCCTGACAAACAGCCACTGGAGGTTCGTTGTCTATAACCGTCACCACGAAGCTACAAATGGTAGAATTGCCACATTCGTCTTCGATTAAGAAGGTGTTAGTAGTAGCTCCTACTGGGAAAACAGAACCAGTAGCCAAACCAGCGGTTTGAGTAGTAGTTGTACTTCCACAATCGTCGTTAGTTGGAATACTATAGGTAACTACAGCTCCACACACTCCAGGATCGTTATTTACCGTAATATCTGCCGGACAAGTTACTGTCGGTGGAGTCGTGTCTACCACAGTAATAATCTGGTCGCAGGTACTGGTATTTCCACATTCGTCGGTGGCTGTCCATGTACGGGTAATGGTTTCGGTATTACCACATCCAGGTACGACCACATCTGTAAAGGATACCGTTGCCGTACCACAACCGTCCGTTGCTGTTGCGGTTCCGGTTACTGCAGGCGAAGTATCGGTTGTTCCAGGTCCACTGTCACTCCAATCTACCGTCACAGAGAAGGCGTGGATGCATCCTGCATCGCCGCCAGCATCATCGACAACCTCTAAGGTCCAAGTACCCAATGCCAGTCCACCGTCTAAGCCAGATAGTGGGTTATCCGGATCGAATGTACCATCGATGGCCGCACTAATCAAGTACTCTTGTGGGCAATCATCCGGATTTGGAGCTCCTCCCGTATCGACACCGCTGGTACAGTTTGCAGATACAGAACCTACACCAGATTCATCATCTAGGGTAGCGTTCACATTATCGGAGTTTCCACTTCCACCACAGGTAGGATCTTCCAGTACAAGTACGGTTCCACCATCTGGGCTAATCAAGGTAATCTCTAGATCGCCTACCCAGCTATGATCGATTTCGAAGGAAACATTCACGTCATCTATAGTAGCTGTCGCCGGAATTCCCGTAACGTCGGCTGTTAGTGTTGCCACCAAGCCTGTTTGGGTTGTCGACCAGCTTTGAGTTCCGCCGGTATAGTTTGCTGTCTCGGTTCCTGACGAAGAACCACCTCCGCCGGTACCACATTCAATGGTAACATCGGCCGGACAAGCAATTACCGGTGGGGTAGTATCTACCACAGTAATTATTTGGGTACAAGTACTGGAATTACCACATTCGTCGGTGGCTGTCCAAGTTCTTGTTATTATCTCTGTATTTCCACATCCAGGAACGGCTACATCGGCCTCTGTTATGGTGACAGTTCCACAACCATCAGTTCCGGTCGCAACGCCTGTACTGGCAGAGCTGGTGTCATCACCACATTCTACCGTAACGTCGGCTGGACAAGCAACTACTGGAGGTGTCGTGTCGACTACAGTGATGGTTTGTGTACAAGAACTGCTATTGCCGCATTCGTCTGTTGCTGTCCAGGTCCGTGTAATGATTTCAGTTAGGCCACAAGTGGCTACAGAAGTATCAGATTCTGTTATAGTAACAGTACCACACCCATCCGTACCAGTGGCCACACCCGTACTGGCAGAGCTGGTATCATCGCCACACTCTACAGTAACATCAGCAGGACATGCAACTACAGGAGGAGTGGTATCTACCACAGTAATAATCTGGTCGCAGGTACTGGTATTTCCACATTCGTCTGTGGCTGTCCATGTACGAGTAATGGTTTCGGTATTACCACATCCAGGTACGACCACATCTGTAAAGGATACCGTTGGTGTACCACAAACGTCTGTTGCAGTAGCTGTTCCTGTGTTAGCAGGTGAGGTATCAACTGGGCCACCGCCACCGGCATCACTCCAATCTACGGTCACAGAGAAGGCGTGGATGCATCCTGCATCGCCGCCAGCATCATCGACAACCTCTAAGGTCCAAGTACCCAATGCCAGTCCGCCGTCTAAGGCAGATAGTGCGTTATCCGGATCGAAGGTTCCGTCTATAGCTGCACTGATTAAGTACTCTTGTGGACAAGCATCCGGAGTTGGAGCTCCTCCCGTATCGACACCGCCGGTACAGTTTGCAGATACCGATCCTAGACCAGATTCATCATCTAGAGTAGCGTTCACATTATCAGAGTTTCCACTTCCACCACAGGTAGGATCTTCCAGTACAAGTACGGTTCCACCATCTGGGCTAATCAAGGTAATCTCTAGATCGCCTACCCAGCTATGATCGATTTCGAAGGAAACATTTACATCATCTATAGTAGCTGTCGGCGGAATTCCCGTAACGTCGGCTGTTAGTGTTGCCACCAAGCCTGTTTGGGTTGTCGACCAGCTTTGAGTTCCGCCGGTATAGCTTGCTGTTTCGGTTCCTGAAGAACCACCTCCGCCGGTACCACATTCAAGGGTAACATCGGCCGGACAAGCAATTACCGGTGGGGTAGTATCTACCACAGTGATTATCTGAACACAAGTCGCTGTATTTCCTGACGGATCTGTTGCCGTCCATGTTCTTGTAATTACTTCTGTCAATCCGCAACCCGCTGCAGAGCTATCCGAGAATGCTACAGTTGCCGAACAATTATCAGTTGCTGTAGCCGTTCCTGTGTTGGCCGGATCAGTTGGATCTCCACATTCTATCGTAACATCTGCGGGACAGCTAATGACAGGTAAAATACTATCTTCAACCGTGACAGTAGAAGTACAGGTAGATGTGTTTCCAAGCCCGTCGGTGACCGTCAATGTTACGGTATTATTCCCCACATCGGCACAGTTAAAGGTATTGGGCGAAACCGCTAATGAAAGAATTCCACAAGCGTCATTAGAGCCATTGTTAACATCTGCACCAGTAATTGATGCGTTTCCGGTAGCATCTAGTTGAACAGTTATGTCCTGACATAATGCTGTTGGCGGGATGTTGTCCTGAACAGTTACTGCCGAGGTACATGTGTCCGTATTTCCGGCCTGATCTGTGACTGTTAGGGTAACAGTTACAGGACCCGGAACGTCAGCGCAATTGAAGGAGTTAACATCTATAGATAATGTTACCGGTCCTTCCCCATCACTCGATCCATTATCCACATCCGCTGCTGTAATGGAAGCACTGCCAGTGGCGTCCAATTGCACCGTCAGATCCTGACAGACAGCCGTTGGAGGATTTACATCGGTTATTACATTATAGGCGCAGGTTGAACTTGCCGTTGGTATAAACTCTGTGGTGTCGTTGTTTACCCAATACGCCAAATTGTTTATTATGGCGGCAACCGCAGCAGCAGTTCCGGAGATAGGGGCTCCACCGGGTACTAAAGTACAATCGAATTGCCAGTTATCGATCTCGGTATTGGTGGCGTGAACCCTTATGGCATTTACACCATTGGTCAGCTGATCGGGTAGGGCAGATTCATCGTTATTTGCGGCAGTGCCATCCCAATCTGCATCCGTGGTTCCTGCTTCTACATTGGCATGTATCCCTGCAATGAAGGTAGGGCTTGCTGCTGTTCCTTGGAACGCAAGTATCTGATCCCCTATGTTAGAGACTGGGCTCGGGATGAAGGACCCTGGCAAGGTAACAACATCTCCGGCAGTATAGGCAGCGGGAGCGTACCAGGCTGCGGTTCCATCGCCTGCGGTACAAACAATGGTGTTTGGGTTATTCACTCCACAATCGGTAAAACTGATCTTGGTCCCGGCAATAATATCTACTAGTATTATAAATGCAAATGAGTCCGTTCCGTCCGAGTTATATCCTACAAAGGCGATGTCTCCGGCAGCAAGGGTGGTTCCCGGGGGTTCGTTTACGATTACCGGGATAGAACAGTTAGCCGAATTTCCGGCCTCGTCTGTTGCGGTGATGATCACATTTGTAACCCCAGTACTAACCATGGTTCCGGCAGCGGGGCTTTGTGTAATGACTATATTGGCCGGAGCCGAAACATCATCCGTGGCCGAACTACCTGTAACAAGGTCCGGGATGGCAGCCATCCCGTTTATTCCTGCCACAATTGGCGGAGGAGCAGGAGCACAGGTTACTACCGGCGGGGTGGTATCTGCCGGCATGGCTACAGTAATACTACAACCAGCCTCCAGGGCCGGGTTATAACCACTCGCGTTACTTACGTTCCAATTAGCGATATTGTGCACAATGGCTCTGATGGCAGCCGGAGTTCCGTTGATGGGATTGGCTCCTGCTAAAACACAGCTGAACTGAAAATTATCTTGTTCTATACCCCCGGGGCCAGTAAGGCGTACGGCTGTATCGCCGGTTACCAAAGTATTTGGAAGCATAGACTCATCGTTGTTTGCGTTGGTTCCGTCCCAATTAGCATCATTGGTTCCGGCTTCTACATTAAAGTGCAAACCGGCAATGAATGCCGGTGCTGCTATGCTTCCTTGTATGGCAAATAATTGATCTCCGATAATCGAGTATGTTGCACCGGCGCTCAGATTACCCAAAGAAAGGTCCAGTACTATCACATCTCCTGCTGTCCTTGCGATACCCGAAGTCCAGGTGAGTTCGCCATCACCGGCTCCTGCAGGGCCAAAGCCAGTGGCATCATTCCAACCTCTGTCGGTAAAGATGATCTGCGTAGCTGCGTCTATATCCTTTAAAAGAACAAAGGCGGCATAATCTGTAAAAGGGCCGCCTGTGTCTGTTCCACTACCAACAAAGGCAATGTCTCCTGCATTAAGAGTTGTCTGAGCTTGGGTCGAAATGACACCCAATCCAATTAATAAGAGTAGTATATATTTTTTCATGACATACTTATTGATTTAGTTCTGATTGGGGAAGGTCAAAACGAGCCTTATACTATTTGAATTACGATCTGCTTGGGAAAACCCCAACAAGTGCTATGCAGTAATACATGGATAAGAAAGGGTTCATGATATTGAAGCTTTGTCCCCCACCGGTATTGGCTACAGCATTGGGAGCCATCACCACAGTAGATGAGGCAGCAAAAGCCGGAGATCCTGTGGCAGAGATGAATGCTCCGCTGGGATCATCGGTAGTGGGCTCTTCGGCCGCATTGATGCTATGCCCGTGCGATGGAATGTTGTTAACCGTTAGGGTGGCTGTTTCTGCACCTCCTCTTTGTCCCCAAGGTCGGGGTGTGAGCCCTGGGCCATTGCCTTGGCCTATAGCCGATCTGCCTCTTAGATCGGGGACACCAAAAGTTGTTCGGCCATCTCCGCCATAAGTAGTTCCCATAAGGGAAAAAACTGCAGACCATTGCGAAATGGCGAGTAATTGTCCTTCACATGTGGTATAGCCTTGAGGGGCAAAATTCCCTCCAAATAGCATTATTTGAGCAATAAATGGATCCATAATGATTATTGTTTGTTAGTTAGTTGAAAAGTGATATTCTTTGAAAAAAGTGATTCTTTGAATTGCGGATGTAGCCGGTCATTTAAGCAATGATGTTGCTCCCAATGCCTATGGTCAAACAGCACCCGATCTTTGCCGATAACCAGCTCGGAGTAGTTTTTGTCGGAAACCGTACCCAGCTCTAGCCCCACTCGGGCACAGCGACCTGGGTTTTTCCTGGCCATGTCCGAGCGAACTTCAAAACGACCGTTCTCGTCGGTTTTGAGGTGAATGACCTCCGGTTTTGATTCTTCAAACTTACCGCCGATGTATAGGGTGATAGCCACGTTAGCGGCCCCTTTTAAACCAGGAATATCCCAAACCTGACCATTTAGTTTGAGATATTTTGTAAACGAAAGTGTACGGGTATCGATACGCGATGTACAAGTATTAGCTTTTTGTTCCGTGGCCAAAATGGAGGTAGGAATTAACGAAAGGCCAGAGGATGCCAAAAAGGCGTTTCTTACGAAACTCCTTCTGGAATGGTTGGATTTCATAATGGATCGAGTTAGTTATTTAGTACCTGAAGTTACTCAATTTTTTTTTTGCTAATGATATCCTAAACAGGATATTCGATGAAATTCATAGTATATCAGGATTTTTCACCTTCTTTGGGACATTATTTTAAGTTTTCAGTAGCTTCGTACTTTACCCAAACGGAATAACGCATGCCATCAAAACAAACGAACTACTTTGATCAGCTTAAGGAAATAGCAGATGTACTTTTTACACAGGAAGACGATTTTGTGGAATTAAAACAGGCCACCGATGCTTACTACAATATGCTCCTGGAGATTACTGCCCTCAATACAGAGGCTGAGGTAAACAGGGAGCACATATATGTGCCCAGAGGGAAGGCTATTGGCCCGACTTGGGCAGCCATGTGCTTACAGGATTTAGTCCGAACCAAGCGTTTTACCTCCGGTGTCTATCAAGCGGTTCAGGATTGCCTGGCCAAACCAGATAGATCAGGCCCTGTACATATTCTGTATGCCGGGACAGGACCTTTTGCTACCTTGGTACTTCCGCTACTTACCCGATTTAGCCCGGAAGAAATTCAGTTTCACTTATTGGAGATAAATGAGATTAGTATTATTTGCCTGAAAAAACTGATCAAGACCTTTGATGCTTTAGACTATATAGCCGAGTTCTATCACTGCGATGCAGCCAACTTTATCGTGCCCGATGCTTTAAAGAACGCAGAAATTTTACTGGTGGAGTGCTTACAGCATGCATTGCTTAAAGAACCTCAGGTCGGTATCTGCTATAACCTGCTGCCGCAAATGAAGGAAGACATCGTGCTTATTCCGGAGCGGATCGATCTTTCAACCGCGTTTTTCAGCTTAAATCATCTGCAGCCTAATGACGAGCAAACTTTAGAAAAGCCGGCTTATCATAATGTTGATACCATATTTAGCCTGCATAAAGATTGTGTCTCTGAGGTACAACCCACGGTTATGGAAGATGGCATAGAGCGCTTCCCGGAAGTTGCCTCCATATTTCCGGAAGATTTGCGGAAGGATTTTAATATGATGGGCATCAACACAGAGATACAGGTTTATAAGGATAAAAAGATCCTTTTTAATCAATCTGGCCTTACCATGCCCTATTATCAGATCAATATGGATACCCATCCGGATATCATTGGTCTGCGCACTTATTACGAGATGAGTGCTACTCCTGCACTTATTACCAAGGATATTTTGGCCTGAGGATGAAATAAGGCGTTCACCTTGCTTGCTTATTTCTTTAGTATAGGTTATCTATAAAAAAAGCCGCCCAAACGGGCGGCTTCTTTATTAGCTCTATCTGTTAAGGATTACTCCTTGATCAGTCGTTTGATAGCACTAGCTTCGTCACCGATGATATGTACCATGTACATTCCGGTTGCTAGTAGCGATACGTCAATTGTTTGCTCTGCGGCCATCTGAGACAAGTCTACAGAACGAATCAACTTACCATTAACATCGTAGATGTTTGCAACACTCAAGGCTACGCTCGAAGCGTTGTGGATGGTAAACTGGTTCTCGGCAGGGTTAGGATAAATCCCTACTGCCTGCTCTAAAGCACTGTCAGAGATACCAAGTACACTCTCTACTGTTAGTTCGAAAGTACACACTGATACGTTTCCG
>Ga0208316_1001584_pt1 | contig 13134 bp, 22 predicted proteins | sample MalvireepMed_231_FD_184240 | JGI IMG/M metagenome (GOLD analysis project Ga0208316, IMG submission 184240) | Marine viral communities from the Global Malaspina Expedition - Malaspina viral metaG DeepMed_231 (SPAdes) (version 2) | ecosystem: Environmental > Aquatic > Marine > Oceanic | place... | reverse complement strand
TAGTTTTTTGGTCAGCTTATAGTTGTTGTTCTCTTTTAAATGTTCTTCAAAGAAATCAAAGTATCTTGCGACTGTCTCTTGCCAAGTCTCTCGTCTTTGTAAGTCTTCGTTCCAACGAGCATACCTGCTCAGATGTATAAACTGTTGGTAGTTTGTTGGTAGTTTAATCTGTTCTTGTTTCATTTTTTATTCCTGTGTGTGTTCTAAATAAACAATAGCGTTTGTTAATAGTTTTGTATTATCTTTAAAGTGTCCTAGTCCTTTATTACAAGAAGGACATAGTATACCTCTTACTTTATTTGTTGTATGGCAATGGTCTAGTTGTTGTGAGTATTTATAGTCTACCTTAAATTCCAGATTAAAATTATCATTAAATTCAATTGAACATATTTTACATTTATTGTTTTGTTCTTCTAACATAGTATCGTATTCTTCAGTCGATATACCATATTTTCGTTCTCTTACGACAGCCATTTTGTGTTTTTTATTTTTGTAATAGTGTTCGCTTGCTTGAGCAGCTAGTTTTTCTTTATTCTTTTTACGATATTGTTTAATATAAATAGGTCTATTTTTTTTGTATGCTTCTGTTTGTTGATACGCTTTGTCTCGCTCAGCAATTTTTTCTGGATTCTTTTTACGATACTCTCTATGATAAGCAGCAATTTTTTCTTTATTCTTTTCATAATATTCTTTGTGACGAGCAGCTATCTTTTCTTTATTCTTTTTATTATATTCTTTATTTTTAATTGCTATCTGTTCTTTATTTTTTTTACGATACTCTTTTCTATAAGCATCTATCTGTTCTTTATTCTTTTCATAATATTCTTTTTTACGAGCAGCTATTTGTTCTTTACTCTGTGGCATTTTCTTTTATTGCTTCCTCTGTCCACAGATGTAATGCTATTATAGCATAATGAATAATTTTTAATAAGTCTCCTTCATCTTTTAACTCACCAGTAAAACGATCAGGTTTCTTGCCGTATCTCATAGCATACTTCATAATATTTCCTATACAAAAACCTTCTCCATGACCTGCATCTATAATCATATCAGTTGCTTGATACTTACCATTAGCATAATGCCTTTCATAAGTTCTATCTACATATCTTTTTATTTGTGCTATTGTATTTGCTTCGTTGAATTTATAATCAATCTTATTTTCTTTTGTCATCTTTTCTACTTCCTTTCCATTTGAATTTAAAACATCTCTCATTTCTTCTTCGTTATAGTAAATCATTTTTGCCATTATTTATCTCCATTCTTTAGGAAAACTATCTTCACTATACCACCTGAATCCATTCTTCTCTGCCCATTCTGCGTGGCTTCGTTTGGTTCCGTCTTTTCTTAGCTTTGCTTGTGGCATAGGAGAAGATGGATTAGAGAATATGAACACTAACTCACAGTCATCAGGAAGTATCTCTTTGATCCATTTGTATTTATTGTATTCGGCATAATCCCAAAACCTACCTTTAGCCTCAAGATATATTATCTTATCATCAATGACTCTTAAAAAATCAGGATGATACTTATGCGGAATAGAATATTCTATCAAGCCTTTGTGATGTTCCCAATTGTCTAATAGTTCCTTATGTAGATCATACTCCCATTTGGAATCGTATCCTTTAGGTAGTCCTTTTTCTATTGGTCGCTTTTTTCTAGGCTTTCTTTTCATAATTAATGTATTGATTCTCCTCTAGGTGCTGGAGATAAATTATTTTCACGAATAAGAACTTCTGCTTGTATTAAATTTTCTAAACGAGATAACAAAGGTGTATCTATCTCTTGTATTTCTGCACCTGCAAATAGAACTCCACCTATGGATATAAGTAATTCTTCCAAAAGTATAGTATTTAAATCAATTTCTATTTTAGTTTTACTGGTATCCTTTTTGTTCATTTTTTAAATCCTTTTCGAGTTGTTCAAAAGTTAGTTCAGGATTTCTCTTGACTCGTTTATAAATCCATTTCAAAGAGTAAGCACTAAGAAGAAACTTTCTGTTCAAATATAAATGCCTTTGCTCAGACATATAATCCTCAATATTTTTTACTGTTATTAAAGCCCTGTCTTCTGTGTCAGGTAATATTGAATGCAACCACTCAACTAAGATCTGTTTTCCTAGTTTTCGTTGTGCTTTAGCCTTTCTGCCATTCACTTGTTATCTCCTGAACTCTAGGCTCTTTCACGACTGTCGTTAAGAAAGATAGGTTTTTAGAATACTTAAATATCCGTAAGCCTGCTCCGTTATTGGAATCTTTGTGGCATTCTATCTTATGCCTGCAATACACACAACCTCTAGGAAGCTTCATGTTGCCAGATTTACCATCAGGTATAGGATTATAACACAAAGCAGGAGGAGTTGCAAGCTTTAACTCTCTTTTAAGTTTAGCTATCCTATGTTTTATATTAGGCTTATCTATTTCCTGTGGAATAAGTAAAGCAATCTCTCCATTTTCTTTGTTAATAGCTAAGAAGCCACCTTTGTTTGTGCCTTCTCCTGCTTCGTAGCCTGCAATCTGTGCCATATAACCAAAAGGATCATCTTCAGGAAGAGTTCCGTTCTTGAATTTCTTAAAAGAAAACCCTGAAGTTGATTTAATATCTACTACTTCTCCATCAATAATGCAGTCCATGTGTCCTGTTACTCCAGAAACAGTAACTTCTTTTTGTTCAGCAGTAACTTTGTGTCCTGATAAACGAGCCAACAATAACCCAACTACTTCCAAGATATGCCCATATAAAAAGACAAGTTGTGTTGCTGGTCTAATAGGAAGTGGTTCTGTCTTTGAATTAAAATCGTACCAAAGCTGTCTGTTAGGTTTACCTACATTAGACATCCGTAAAGTTTCTTCTTTTCTTTTTTCATATGGCTTAGACCAATTAAGAATAACATCTTTCATGGCATTACCAAACTCTTCTGCATCTTGTTCAGAAATATCTAATGCCTTGCCATTACTTAGGTTATCTAACTCTTGGTAGATGTCTTCTACAAGTGTATTTAGTTTTTTCATAGTGAATTTATTGCTTCTTTGGCATTATTCTTTGGAACTTTAAACCATTCTCCGCTTCGTTTTTCAGAAACTTTACTAACTATTTTATGTGCTTCTTGCTCTGCCTTTTTTCTATCTTCAAAAAATCTTTTATAACATAGTTTATAATCACGATAAGGACTGCTTGTTTGATAGCCTTTGCATCTATCTTCTGCATCAAGAGCCATTCCAATTTTTATCCATCCATCCCAAGCAGGATTAGTTAAAATATATACGTAACCCTCTTTAGTATCACTATAATTAGGCAATGAACTAAAAGCCAAATCTTCAAAAGTTTTAAACTTTCCTGCCTTATATAGTGGATGAGATCTTGAAATGTATTTTCCATTAATATACATATTTTGATCTAAGTAGATACTATAACATTCCTTACAGATATAATCCTTTCTGTTTAATCTATGTTGTTCATAATTAGTTCCTAATATTAAATCAACCCCACAATGATTACAATTTTTATTAATGTGTTTCATTTTTGATTAACTCCGTTGTTTTAAAACAATATTTTTTAAATAAATCTATCTTTATGAGACAAGCAATCTTAGGTTGTGTGTCTCCAAAACCAGTTAGTTTTCTTGATTGTATATTGTTAGTTAAAATACATTCTATAATTTTAATAGGAGTTATATATAAAAGCTCTTGTCCTGTAAAAATAATCCAGTAATCTGCTTTTGTTGTTAATAAAGCAGAAGGTTTATCATACATACTTAATTCAATTATAATATTACCTGTCTCGCAACTTCTGTAATCTCCTTTAATTTCTATTTTTTTGTTTGTTTCTGGTATGAAAAGATCATAGTCTTTAAATTTACCATCAATTAAAGTAGCACAAGGATATTTATTTTTTATTTTGTTTAACAAAAATTCTTCTATATCTCTGCCTCTCTTTAAATCTTTTATAAAATTATCTTGGCTAGTGTGTTTCACTCCAGTCATCTCCGTTTTGTGGTTTAATATGTTTCATATTATCTTCCTTCATCTAATTCAACACCCTCTTTTGAAATCCACGTGCCTTCTGTCCAATAAACACAAGGCTTACCATTTATAAGTCTATGACTATCATCTCCACAATCGTAAGTATCAAATAGTTCTTCCCAAAAGTTATCTGAGTCAACCTCATCCCTAAAATACCAACCGAAATGTTTGCCTTCAGGATTAGACAGTTCAATAAGTTTTAAAGGAACTACCTCATCTTCTCCAGTTAATGTTATTTTAGTGTATGAATATAAATACTGTGCGCGAACCATTACTTCTAACGGTCCTTTTCGGTCATCATTATATACTATATCTACAACTACCAAAGGTGTTCTACCTTTAGGTAATCTAAATAAAACAGTACCTTTTTGTAGCCGAACTCTATTGTAGCCAGTAATATCATTATTGCTCCATATTACGAGATCTTTTATTTTAACTGTTTCAGTGTGTTTCACTCCAGTCATCTCCTATTTTGTATTCGGCATCTAGAGGACACCGAAGATTATAATAATCACCTGCTTCTTTAATGGCTTCTATACCAAGTTTGCCTAAATATTCAGCGTGTGCCTTATGCACTTCTACTTGCCATTCATCATGTATGTTAGCAACAAACTTAAAATCTAGGTTTCTTTTGTTGGCTTTCTTGTTTAGTATAATTAACGCTCTCTTCATAGCTATTGCACCACCACCTTGTAGTAAACTATTCAAAGAGGCATGAGCATTCCTTATATATATTTTTCTTCCGTCAATTCCTTTGAGGTAGCCTTTCCTTGATGCTTTTGTAACTCTATCTCGAAGAGTCTTAAATGCTGGCTGATTAGCAAAGAAACGTTCTCTAAGTTTTCCACCATCAGCTTTGCTTCCGCCAACCACGCTTCCGATCTTTGAATCTCCTGCTCCGTACAAGAGTGCATATATGAAAGTCTTCGCCTGATTTCTTGATTGAAGTCCTGCAATTTTTTGATTTCGGGAGTGTATATCTCCATTAATGATTTCATTTGTAAAATCCTCGTCTTTCATGTAATGAGCAAGCATCCTTAATTCAAGGCTACTAGCATCAATACCTATTAATTTATATCCTTTTGGTGTAGTCCAACAAGCTCTGCATTCCACACCATAAGGACTCTTAACTGATGGAACCTGTGCCATATTAGGCGCTCTATGTGCCATGCGACCTGTAATTGTACCATTAGGTATTACAAAACCATGCACTCTTCCATCATCTGCAACGGCTTTTATCCAAGACTCAATCTGTGCAATCCTCTTCTGAAGTAGAAGATACTCTGCTATCAGTTGTGCTTCAGGTATGGCTGTAATCTTTATTAAAATCTTTTCATTAACTATAGGTTGACCTGTAGGAGTAAACTTCTTTGGCTTCCAACCGAAGTCTTGTAAATACTCGCCTATTTGTTTCCTTGATCCTAAATTAAATTCTTCTTCGTGTGTTCTAACAAAGCTAGGAGTTCCATTTTTAAGTAATGTATATTCTTCATCAGTCAAACGTACTTTTTTACTTGTTGTTTCATTAAATCCTAGTTTAGAAAGTGAACCATCCTTAATATACTGAGGTGTAATTTTCTCAAATATTTGTCTAGGTCTAAATGTTTCGTGTACTTCTTCTTCTACTTCATTCATTCTTTTATAGAGGTCTGATAAAAGTTTCTCAGCTTTTTGTCTATTAAATTCAAAACCATTTTGTTCTTGTTCTTTTAAAATAAGACTAACTTCTTGTTCAAGTTCCACACTTTCTTTTGAGAATCCTTTGGCTTCTTCTCGTAGTTTGTAATAAACCATAGTGTTCAGTTGAACATCTCTAGTACAGTATTTCAACATCTCTGGAGAATACCTAGCATAATCATCGAACTCTGTCTTTGTATAGTTAAGGCGATAACCCCACATCTCTAAGCTGTGTCCGCCCTCACGAACAGGATTAAGCAAACGAGACAGCACAAGAGTATCAACTAACTTCTTGGTGCTTAGATCAACTCCTAAAAGACTCTTTATTATAGGTATGTCAAACCCTATGATGTTATGTCCTACTAATCTGTCTGCCGACTGAAGCAACCCAAGCCCTGACTCTAATTGGTGAGGAGCAAACCGAAAGATTTTATTAGAATCAAGGTCTTGAGCCACGATACACCACACTTTTGTGGCTTTCAAATCATCTGTTTCTATATCAAATACTAAACTACGCATAGTCATCAAACTCTATATCATCGTTTCCATCGTCTTCATAATCCTCAATAGGCACTTCGTTTAAACGACCTGTTTCTTTATCGTAAAGTAAACGATCTGCTAAACCTACATCGCCTGTGTATCTGGATTTTAATACTCTCAAAATTGTTGTTCGTGATTCTTCAGGATCATCTGCTTGTTGGTTTCGTTCCAAAGCTATAACGCAATCAGATAACTGTGCTATGGATTGGCTACCACGCAAATGACTAAGGTTTACTTGTATTCCATTCTCGTGTCCTTTGTTGCCAACGACTCGTCTAAGGTGTGATACTAATATTAAACCTGCTCCTGTTTCTTCGACAATACTTCTGAGCCTAGTCATTATTGAATCTATGGCTCTGCGCTCATCTCCATCATGGACTGCGCTAACCAGCATGTGTAAGTGATCTATCACCACCCATTTGCAACCACAACCAACGATCATATATCTAAGTTTAGAAAAGATTTCTTCGATAGAGTTAGTGCCAAAGTGCGCATGAATCCATACTCTGTTTTTGTTTTCTCCACTATAAAGAACATCAAAGAATTTATCTATTTCTTCTTTGGAAAACTCTTCTAATACTTGGTCAATATATAACCTTGCATTAGCTTCAATAGATAAGATACCACTAATTGTTCTGCTTGGATCTTCTTCTAAAGAAATGATACCTACATTGTCATCTGTCTGTTTGATTAGCCAATGCTCTAATTCACGAGTTACACTAGACTTACCCAAGCCTGTTCCACCTGTGAGTGTGACTAATTCTCCTTGTCTTAATCCATATAGTTTCTTATTCAAGCCTGTAAACGGATAAGGAACACTCTTCTTCTTTTCTCTGTTGAAGAACTTTAATTTATATTCTGATACATTTATTACACCTGCTGGTGTATAAACCTTAGATGCCCACCAAGCTTGATTAAATAAGTTTCCTTTGTTTGCATAAAGCATATCATTAGGATCGTTGAACTGTTCAGGCAAAGTCATTATCTTTGCTTTGCTTGGAGTAAACAAACGAGCAACCTTGCGAGATGCTGCACGACCTGCCTTGTCATTGTCAAAGCAGATTACTACGTTATCAAAACTTTCTAAAAACTCTAGGCTCTCTTTGACATCTTTGACTGCGCCTGCTGCTCCTCTCTTAATAGAAACTACTGCCCACTTGGAGCCAAGCATTTCATAAGCAGACATAGCATCACATTCACCCTCGACAAGTGTAATATATTTTCCACCTGTGCTGAATAGTTGTTCACCGAATAGTCCACTATCAGAAAAAGAACCATTAACTGCAAATCGTTTTGCTACTCCGTCTTGGCTTTTATAGCGCACCTTTGTGGCTACTAGCTGATTGCCTGCATAATAAGGATAGATGTGTTCGCTTGTGCTTTCAACAACCTTGACACCATATTTAATGGCAGTTTGTTTTGAGATGCGCCTATCAGTTAGGTCTTTGAACACTCCGTTCTTAGGAACACTAAGTTTATTTTTGTGGTCTTTTATATTAGATACTTGTTGCTTGTTGCTGTTGTCAGAGTTAGTATCATCAGGCACAACTCCACCTGCTTTCTCGTAGTCAGAGAAGTGTGCATCGCAACTAAAGCAATGTGCTGATCCGTCTTTGTTTTTAGCTACTGGATCTGAGCCACCACATTTAGGACAAGGTAAATTGTATTGATCCCAATTTGATCCATCGTGATCTGTCATGTTCATTGATACTCCTCTTTTAAGTATTGGTTTGTTTTTGTGGTTAGTTTTTTTCTGCTCTCGGTATAGATAACTTATTTTTCATTTCATTATCCTTTTTAAAACTAACAAAACCTCAATTATAATACGGCTCTGTTTATAAGATCTGTTGTTTTAACTGCTTTGGCACAATATTTTATGCCCGACCTAACAGGAAATATTTAAGTGTCTTCCTCTTACTCGACACACCGCTTATGCTAAAACTTGACTGTCTGTATTTCAAGATCCTTGCCAAGTAATTAATCTTCTTCTTCAGGCGGAAACGCATCAGTTTCTTCGATGTCTGGAACATCTGATTCTTCTTCTGCTACGTCTGCACCTGCATCAGCATTGACAATACTAATAATACTGCTCGTAAAAGAAGTTAATCCTGCGTTGACTTCTTCTAAGTCTAGGACAAGATTTACTTTCTTTTGGTTCAAGCGTTGAATTCTACCAAAGATAGCTTGACCATCTTCAGGTAAGTCTTCAACATTTATTTGAACATCATCAATAGTGATGAAAGGCTTTGGGTTCTGTACTTCTTCGTTCATTTTTAATTACCTCTGCTATTATTATTAAAATTAAAATTCATCGTCTTCGTCAAACTCACTAGAACTTATGTATTCTACTAGGTCTAATACTTTTACTCTAATGAGATCAAGTCCTGTGAAATGTCCGAATTGATTCTCGACTTCCCACTCTCTGTATTTAACTAATACAGTTGATCCGTTTCCTACCATGTCTTCAGTAGGCTCTCCATTAGAGTCAAACAGTTTTGGTTTGAAGTTAGGTGTTCCATCTTTACGATTTACTTTCCTTTTAATTAGAACTGCTCTGCCGTCATAGTGATCCGATGTTTTCATAGATCCATCTCGTTTGACTGCCGTTCCATTAATAGTAGAAAAGCCTCTGGCTTCAAATTCATCAGCAGTTGCATCGTCTAACACTAACTCTAGTTGATAAACAGGTTCGAATGTAGTATTAGGAACTGTAATGCTTGCCCAATAAGCTGTGCCTTTTGCTTGTCTTACGTTCTGTTGTTGTTGTTGTTGTTGATTATCCATATAAATAAATCCTCTTATAGTTGTTGTTGTTATTATTAATTCAATAGTGCCGATTATATCACATTGCGATTATAATGTCAAGCACTATTTTTAATTTAGATAAGAGTGTGGAAAAAAATAAAAAGGCTTGTTGGTTTTTTTAGAGCCGTTAGAAAAACCAACTTGAAAAACTAACCCGACTGGCAGAAAGGACACTACAAATTTATAAAAAAGAAATTATAATTGATATTGTAGTAGTGTCCGATGGCTCTATATATATATTATTTATTTTTTTACAATTCTATATCTATATATTATTATAATACCTTATTAAGATCTTGTCAAGCTATTTATTTTTTTACATTTAATATTTTTGATATTTTACTTTGTGTTTTTTCTTTATTAAATTTTTTATATTCAACTGTATCTTTAATCCAGTTAATTCCGTCAGGATTTATAAAAGGAAGATATTTACTTCTATCGTAATAGAAAAATAAATAAAATTCTCTTGCTAAACTAGGGTTATGCCCTATTTGAGTTCTAATATAATCATATTCATATTTAGGATAACCATATTTTCTTATGCCTACTTCTTTAATATAAGGATACTCTTTTTCTTTATTTATTGCTGGTAAAAGAAATCTAGTGTAAAAATCTTTAATGTCTTTGGACATATAATATGTTTTTTTAGTTCTTCTTTTAATCCACTTATGGAGATTGTTTTGCGACCATCTTCCTGTGGTATAGTAGTAACGATATTTATGCACTCTGGTGTAAATAGCAATACTTTTATTTCTTCTAACACATCTTTAAGAGATTCATAAGTAGGTCTTTTAAACTTAGGCTTTCTGTCCTTGTCTAAACCATTAAACTCCCATACTGGTCTTGCTTCTGTGTTTTCTTTCATGCTATTTTCCTACGCAATTGCCCAAAAGAAAGTGTATAGATATACTTATCAGTAGTTACACTAAACCCATTGTAAGCAACGACTTGTTCTTCATCTGTCTTTTCAAAGTGTTTGATAAGCTGTTCTAAACTACCCCATCTTTTCTTTAAGAGAGGATCTTTTGTACTGCTTTCTTCCATAGGTCTAGCATTAAGCACAGACTCAATATAATCTTCTACGATCTTGTTAAGATCTTTTCTAGTTATTAATTTATTTCCTTTAGTATTATAATACTTCTGACCTAAGTTTAATCTTTGATCATCAGTTAATAATAATGATATATTAGTTTTCATATTTTAAACTTTATTCTTCTTTTTTTAAAAAACTTGACAAGGCGATTTTACCACGAATCAAAATCTAAGTCAATACCTTATAGTAAATTTAGTTGTTGTTTATTTACAACAGGTGTTGAGCAGTTTAGAATCATACTCAGGATTTTATTTAATAATTAATAATGATCAGGATCGTATTCTTCTAAGATTCTATATAGTAAGGTGCGAACACCCTCAAGATCTTCCAATACAGAATAATGTATATCTTCTTCGGATTCCATCTCCATATCCATACAAAAGAAGTAAGCATCTTCTACTGAGCCGAGAGAGTTATCTATTAGTTTAATTAATTTTTTATTTAACATAGGTTTTTTCCTCTATTTTATTTTAAATGCGAAAACATTATAACATACTTTTAAACGTTTGTCAAGTATTATTTTAAAATAAATAACTTGACAGCTATATTAATTTAGTATATAATATTAGGTCGTTATGATAAACAAGAATTTAATATTACCTTTGAGTTTTGAGGTGGCTTATGACACGTTGGAAGAAATAGCTATGGATAACAAAAAAGAAAAAAGAATAAGAAAGATTCTACAGATTTTAGAAAAGAATGGACTAGAAAACTCTAGGCTTTTCAAAGAGTTGCGTAAGGAAATTAAAGGAGTTTCTGAAGAACAGAAAAAAAGTAGCTTGTAAAAATAAGTGTAATATGTTATACTTGTTTTATATTAAATAGAGGAGAAAACCAAATGAGTAATAGAGGAACAGACGATAGAACACAACGCATAGTAGATGCAGTAACTGAGGTATGGAAATTGCCTTATCGAGATGATCTTTTAGATGACTGCTTAGATTTTGTAGAAGATAACTTTGATGACTATTATTATAGTAGCTTGGACATTGAGATTAAAGACTTAGTAATTGAGTATCTATCAATGAAATGTGCTGATGCTCTATCCACAGCAGACTTAGAAGATATGGCAAGAGCAGAAGAAGAAACTAAAATAAGCTCTTATCAAGAAGCAGATCAAGGAGTATGACAATGAGCGAACAGAAAAAGAAAAAACTAAAACCATACATCGTTAGAGTCAGAGTCTTAGGTGAATGGTGGGAAGAATACGAAGTTCAAGCAGAAAACTCTAGTGATGCTTGGGATAACTGGCATGATGGTGATAAGCTAGACGATGATCCTATCGGACTTGATGCTCTAGAATGGGAAGTCGAAGATGTTAAACCTGATTTTTATGAGGAGGATTATGAATAGATTTACTTTTCATAATGAGTATGCTATAATGTCGGTGTATTTTTAATATAAAACAAAATTATAAGAGGAGATAATAAAATGCCACAAATAAGAAAATTTGAACAAGATGCTATCGTTGATTCAACAATCTCAACTATTGTATCTGATAAGTCTGAAGTTATAGCTACACTAGAAGCTACTCCAGAATATACAGGGATTAAACAAAGATTTGATTCTATAAAAGATCTTAAAAAACAAAGCAAGGCTTTAGATGATAAAGCTAGTCTTGAAACAAAAGAACTTGAAAGTGCAGTTGAAGCATTTAACGAAGATGTGTTAAATTCAAATCCTATTTACAAATTAGAATATAGTAAATATTATAGAGGTGATGATGGATTAAGTTTTAATACGGACACTAGCTCTTATAGCGGTATAAGAACTACTATTCAAAATGAAATAGCGATAGCTTTACTGCCAAAAGATGCTGTCAACAATATCAATAGTATTATTGAGCGTATTGCTGACAAGTTTAAAATAGAATTGAATAGTGTTTAATTTGCTTTTGCTTAGTAAGTATGTTATAATGGCGGTTCATTTTAAATAAAATAAAAAGAGGAGTAAACTAAAAATGAATAGACTAGAAATTTTAAATAACTTAGGTGACTATGGTGAAGCTGAATTTAATGTAAGTAAAGTGCCATTGTTTAGACCTAATCAAATTGTTGATAAGTTTAATCAATATCCGAACATGACATATACACCTATTGATACTAATGTTGCTTTAGTTAGAACAGATACTAACGAAACTTTAAGTATTGTTGGTAGTAAATACAATCCTGTAACCCATCAAGAAGCATTTAAAACTGCAGAGGATGTTATCCTACGCTCAGACTTGAATCTTGAGGGCATCGAAAGGAATACAGCCGTATCACATGAAGGCGCTAGAGCATACAGCACTTGGACATTACCAGAACATAGAGTTACATTAAGAAAAGATGATGACGTAGCACTCCAAATATCAGCACGAAACAGCTACGATGGCTCGTGGTCATTCGTTGTTGAAGTGGGTGGCTTGCGTTTTATATGCTTAAACATGCAGGTATTTGCAAATAACTTTGCTATCCATAAATCAAAACATACTAAAGGCTTAAACCTAGATAGAATAGCTAGTCGTTTATCAGACTCCGTCATGTTTTACGATAAAGAGACTGAGTTATGGCGAGATATGGTAGACACTAAGGTTACTGATAGACAAGCTATGGAGATACTAGCAAGACTCTCAGGCTCTAAACCTGCAGAATCTTATAGTAAACAATACTCTGATTATGGCTCAGTTACTAACATCCTGTATGAACCTGACGTTATCAGAAATAAAACTCTATTAAGACTCTATGATTTCTGGCAAAATAATAGCCAAAAATTAGACAAGACTGCATGGGCTTTATATAACTCTATGACTGAATGGGCAACACATGGCGATATCACAAAAAAATCTGCCATTGGCAACATTGCAAGTATTAAAGTAGATAGACTTGAAAAGGTACGCAAAACTTTAAACAACAAAATGCTTCCAATGTTAGGGCTTGCGCAAGTGTAAATAACATTACAACATAACAACAAAAACAATAATAGGGCTTATCAAATTTGATGAGCCTTATTTTTTATAGC
>Ga0208316_1001581_pt1 | contig 13188 bp, 14 predicted proteins | sample MalvireepMed_231_FD_184240 | JGI IMG/M metagenome (GOLD analysis project Ga0208316, IMG submission 184240) | Marine viral communities from the Global Malaspina Expedition - Malaspina viral metaG DeepMed_231 (SPAdes) (version 2) | ecosystem: Environmental > Aquatic > Marine > Oceanic | place... | reverse complement strand
TGTGGATCGGGGCCGCGTGGCGGTTTCAGGCCGGGCGCTGCCCTTGGACGCCGAGCTCTTGGCGCCCTTGAGGCTGTCGGCCAGGGCGTCGAGGTCGAGGGCGTTGTCCTTCTTGGGCGGCGCGGCGGGCTTTGGGGCCGGCGCCTTGGGCGGCGCGGCCTTTGGCGCGGCAGGCTTTGGCGCGGGAGCGGGTTTAGGCGTCGGCGCGGGTCTTGGCGTTGGCGCGGGTCTTGGCGTCGGCTGCGGGCGGGGTTGCGGTTCAGGCTGCGGCTGCGGCTGCGGCTGCGGCTCGGCGGCCGCGGCAGGCGCCTCCAGCGGCGCGTCGGGTTCAGGCGCCTCGGTCTGAGCCGTCTGGTCCTCTGGGCCTTGAACGGCCGGGCGGGGATTGGCGGGGATCGAACTCACCACATTGATGGGAACGACGGCGCCGACCTTCAGTTCGCGATCCCACGGCCACGGGATCAGGGCCGCGCCGACCAGCGCGGCGTGCAGGATCGCCGAGACGATGAGGGCTGAGCTCAGATTCGGCCGCTCACCGCGCATGAGCTGTCCTCAGCGCGCCGTCTGATCCGCGCCCGAAGAGGGGCCGCCGGTCTCGGTGAGCAGGTTGATGGAGGTGAAGCCGGAGCTGGCCAGGGCGGCCATGACCTGGGCGACCGTGGCGTAGGAAGCCCGACCATCGGCCCGCACATAGATGGGGCGCTCGGTGGAGCCGTCGGCCATGGCGATCAGCCGGGGCGAGAGACTGTCGAAGGGCGTCTCCTGTTCATCGATGAAGACCGCCCCGTCGGCGCGCACCGAAACGGTCAGGGGCTCGGACTGGTCGGGGATGGCGCTGGCCTCGGTCTTGGGCAGCTCCAGGGGCACGCCCACGGTCAGCAGCGGGGCCGAGACCATGAAGACGATCAGCAGCACGAGCATCACGTCCACCAGGGGCGTGACGTTGATTTCCGACAGGGCGCCGCGGCGGCTGGACCGCCGCCTGCGCCGGCCGCCGCCGGCCGAGTAGGCGTCGTGGGAGGAGAGCGCCATGGGACGTCAGGCCCGATCGCTCAGCCGCCGCTGGATCGCGGTGGCCAGATCGTCGGCGAAGCCCTCAAGCCGTCCGGAATAGCGCGCGGCGTCCGAGGAGAACTTGTTGTAGGCGATATAGGCCGGGATGGCGGCGGCCAGGCCGATGGCGGTGGCGAACAGGGCCTCAGCGATGGCCGGCGCCACCACGGTCAGATTGGTGTTTTGCTGGATGGCGATGGCCTGGAAGGCGCCCATGATCCCCCAGACCGTGCCGAACAGGCCGACGAAGGGCGAGGCCGTCGCCACGATGGCCAGCAGGGGCAGGCCTTCCTCCACACGGGAGGCTTCCCGGGCGATGATGGCGTCCTGCACCCGGTCGATGCGCTGGATCAGGAAGCCGGCCTGGGTGTCGCTGGACAGGCCCTTGGTCCGGGCCTCGCGCCACTCGCGCAAGGCGGCCTGCAGCATGCGGGGCAGGGCGTGCCGGGGGCGTTCGCCGGCCTCGTTGGCGATCTCCTCCAGGGAGCGTCCGGAGGACACCTGATCCTCGAACCGGTCGGCGTGGCGGTTGAGCGCGCTGAACCGCAGCAGCTTGTCGATAATCACCGCCCAGGAGAACAGGGAGGCCAGGCCCAGGCCGATCATCACGGCCTTCACGACCCAGTCGGCGCGCATGAACAGCGCGATCAGGGAAAAGCTTTCGGCCGTCAATGTGCCGGTGGCGGCGGGGTCCATGCGGTCTGGGCTCCGTTGGCGAGGGCGAGATTGCGCCCAGGGGATGGCTTGGGACGTGGCGGTGGCGAACTTAAGGCGCCGATCGGTGACGATCACGCCCCTACGCGCGCCAGTGGAACTGCAATAACCTTACCGAAGCCTGCCTAGAGCGCGTTCCGATATGTTGGAACCGGTTATCGGATCAAAACGCGCTCAAGGCTCTAACGCCCAGAATGGCCGATGGCTTCGACTCGTTTCACCGACAAGATGAACCCGTCCGTCGGCCTCGTCGCCTATGCCGACGTTATGCGACGCCAGGACCCTCGTCGGCGGCGAAGTAGGGCGCCAAGGCGGCCGCCATGCCCGCCGGCGGCTTGCGGGGCCGGCCGTCCAGGCCGATGCAGGCGGCCAGCACCGCCGCCTGGGCGATCAGGGTCTCGCCGCGCACGATCCTCTGGCTGATGAACAGCCGCGGCCCCTTCACCCGGTCATAGGTGGTGCGCACCTGCAGGGCGTCGTCGATCCGGGCCGGCGCTTTGAAGTCCAGCTCCATGCGCACGATGGTGAAGGCCGTCGGCGTCTCCTGGTCCAGCAGCTCGCCGTGGCGCACGCCGGCCAGACGCAGGAAGTCCGATCGCCCGCGCTCGAAATAGCGCAGATAGTTCCCGTGATAGACGACGCCGGTGAAGTCGGTGTCCTCGTAATAGATCCGCACGGGCAGGACATGTTCGCGGCCTTCGATCCAGCCGGCGGAGGGGTCGCCAGGGGCAGGCGTCATCGCGTGGAGCCTTCCGTCTAGTCGTCGAACAGGGTCGCCTGGCCTGCGCCCGGCGGCTGGGGCGGCGGGGTCAGGCCCAGGTGACCATAGGCCTTGGCGCAGGCCACGCGACCCCGGGGCGTGCGCTGAATGAAGCCCTGCTGCATCAGATAGGGCTCAATGACGTCCTCGACGGCGTCGCGGGCCTCGGCGATGGCGTAGGCCAGGGTCTCCACCCCGGCCGGCCCGCCGCCATAGTTGTCGATCAGGGCGCGCAGATAGCGGCGGTCGAGGGAGTCCAGACCCACCTCATCCACCTCAAGCCTCGCCAGGCCCCGGCCCGCCGCGCCCCGGTCGATCTCCGCGGCGCCTTCGGCGGCGGCGAAGTCGCGCACCCGGCGCAGCAGCCGCCCGGCCACCCGCGGCGTGCCCCGGGCGCGGGCGGCGATCTCGGCGGCGCCATCCTTGGTCAGGGTCACCCCCATCTTGCCGGCCGCATGGGCCAGGACCTTGATGAGCTCGGCCGGGGTGTAGAATTCCAGGCGGACGGGGATGCCGAACCGGTCGCGCAGCGGCGTGGCCAGCAGGCCGGCCCGGGTGGTGGCCGCCACCAGGGTGAAGGGCGAAAGATCGATGCGGATCGACCGGGCCGAGGGCCCCTCGCCGATGATCAGGTCGAGCACGTGATCCTCCATGGCCGGATAGAGGATCTCCTCCACATTGGCCGCCAGGCGGTGGATCTCGTCGATGAAGAGGACGTCGCCGGCCTCCAGATTGGTCAGGATGGCGGCCAGGTCGCCGGCCTTGGCCAGGACGGGGCCGGAGGTGGCGCGGAAATTGACCCCCATCTCCCGGGCGATGATCTGGGCCAGAGTCGTCTTGCCAAGGCCCGGTGGGCCAAACAGCAGGACGTGGTCCAGGGTGTCGCCGCGGTCGCGGGCGGCCTGGATGAAGATGCGCAGATTGGCCTTGGACTGCTCCTGGCCGACGAACTCGGCCAGGGTCTGGGGCCGATAGGCCCGGTCGGTCCCTTCGGCCGGGGCGGCCTCGCCGCTGACCAGCCGGCTCATCGGCCCAGCTCCTGCAGGGCCGCCTTGATCAGGGCGGGCGCTTGCGCCTCCTCGCCCAGCCGCACGGCCGCGGCCTCCACCAGCCGCCTGGCCTGGGGCTCGGCGACGCCCAGGCCCATCAGGGCGGCGACGGCTTCGCCCGAGGCCGAGGGCGCGGGCGCAGCGTCAGCCGCCCCGGCGCCGGGCGCAAAGGCGCTGATCGGCAGGTCGGTGAGCGGCTTGTCCTTCAGTTCGGTGGCGATGCGCAGGGCGAGCTTGGGGCCCACCCCTTGCGCACGCGCGATGGCGGCCTTGTCCTGGCGCCCGGCCGCGGCGGCCAGCTCGGCCGGCGGCAGCACGTCCAGCACCGCCAGCGCGGCCTTGGGGCCGACCCCCTGGATCTCCTTGAGGATCAGGAAGGTGCGGCGTTCGTCCCGCGTCAGGAAGCCATAGAGGCGCATGCCCGCCTGCTCGCTCCACTGGGTCTCGATGTGCAGCACCGCCTCCTCGCCCACCGGCGGCAGCCTCGCCAGGGTGCGGGCGCCGCAGCGGACCACATAGCCGACGCCGAGGACGTCGATCAGGGCGTCCTCCTCGCCGATCTCGGCGACGGTTCCGCGCAGCCGGCCGATCATCACGCCACCTTCCTCGACGGCGTGCGGGCCGCCAGGCTGCGCGACGTGCGGGCATGGGCGTGGGCGATGGCCACGGCCAGGGCGTCGGCGGCGTCGGCGGTGACCCCGCCCGCGGCCGGCAGCAGCCGGGCGATCATGAAGGCCACCTGATCCTTGTCGGCGCCCCCGGTGCCCACCACCGCCTTCTTGACCACCGTGGCGGCGTATTCGGCTACAGGCAGGCCGGCGCGGGCCGGCGCCACCAGGGCCATGGCCCGGGCGTGGCCCAGCTTCAGGGCGGAGGCGGCGTTGTTGTTCATGAAGGTCTCCTCCACCGCCGCCTCATTGGGGCGGTGGTCGGCGACAATGGCGCTGATGGCCTCGAACAGGACCAGCAGGCGCTCGGCGAAGGGCAGGGAGTCCTTGGGCGCGATGACCCCGTGGGCCACGTGGGTCAGGCGCGCGCCCTCGATGGTGATCACCCCCCAGCCGGTGCGGCGGAGGCCGGGGTCCAGTCCAAGGATTCGCACAGCGGCCATGGGCTCTCTATAGGCGTGTTCGGGGATTGTTCCTACCAGCCGATAAGCCCGGCGCAGGGTTAAAGCGCCCTTAACCCGCCTTAGAGGCCGCGGACCTTGGTCAGGTTCGGGCGGGGGATGGGGTTCTTGAACGTCCCCTTGGTCTTGGCCTTGTCCCGGGCGAGCTCGGCCCAGGCCGCCGCGAAGCCGGCTGGGGTGCGGGCGTCGGCGGGCTGGGTGCGGACCAGGCTCAGCGTGCGTCCAGCCAGGGCCTGAGCGACCTCTTCCCAGCCGGCCGCGTCCGGATAGGGCGCGCCGGCCTCGCCCTGCCAGCCGGCCGCCCGCCGCGCCGACATGGTGCGTACGCCTTCGATCAGCAGGGGGTCGGAGAGGTGGAGGGCGACGCCTTCGTCGGCCGGGAGATCGATCAGCGCCGCCTGCAGAGCGCGGACGCAAAAGCCCTCGGCGTCCAGGTCCCGCTCGCCGCCGGCGGCGCCGGAAACGGCCTTGCCGGTCTGACGGAGCCAGGCCCAACCGCCGGTGCGGTAGGGGGCCTGATGGTTGGTTTCGATCCAGATTCGCAAGGTCATGAGGGCGCGGCTTCTAGCACCACACGCAGGGTCCTGTCGCCTGGCTCAGTCCTTTCGCGGCGCAAGCCTGTACTCCACCACCTGGGGATCGTCGCGCAGGCGCTTGGCCAGGCGCTCCACCTTCAACTGGCCGCTGCCGTGCAGGGTGGCGCTGTATTCCACCCGTCCCAGCCGATCCTCGGAGCCGGCCCAGAGCCGCTGACTGATAGCGCCGGCGTGCAGGTCGAACTCACCGATCAACGCGCGGAAGGCGCTCTCGTCCAGGGTGTCGGAGCGACGGTAGCAGACCCGGACATCCATGATGTTGAGCTGAGGCATGTGCCGGTCGGCCCACCTCAGGACGGCCAGGACCAGCACGGTCACCGCCGTGCCGCCGATCGCCAGGCCGTAGAAGCCGACGCCATAGAGGGTGCCGAGCGCCGAGGTGATCCAGAGCGAGGCCGCCGTGGTCAGGCCGTGCACGCTCAACCCATGGCGGAAGATCACGCCGCCGCAGAGAAAACCGATGCCGGTCAGGATGCCGTGGGCCATGCGCACCGGGTCGATGCGGATGACGTCGCTCGAGACCCCGCTCATCCATTCCATCTGGTGGACGGCGGCCAGCATGAGCAGGGCCGAGGCGAGGCTGACCAGGATATGGGTGCGAAAGCCGGCCGGCCGGCCGCGATATTCCCGCTCGAACCCGATCAGCCCGCCGGCGACGACAGCGCCCGTGACGGGCAGCACATAGGCGGCAAGCCATTCCATGAGGCTTCAACGCGCGAGGCGCGCTGAAGCTTCAAGAACTGTCAGCCGGCGTAGGTTTCCAGGTCTTCGTCGGAGACGTCGTAATTGCCATAGACGTTCTGGACGTCGTCATCGTCTTCCAGGGCGTCGATCAGTTTCATGAGCGTTGCGACGGGCTCGCCCTCGACCGGCGTCAGGGTCTTGGGCCGCCAGGCGATGGCTGTGGACTTGGGCTCGCCGAGGGCGGTTTCCAGGGTCTGGGCCACGTCGGAGAGGTCTTCGAAGGCGGTATAGATGGTGTGGGTGTCCTCGTCGGACTCCACGTCCTCGGCGCCGGCCTCGATGGCGGCTTCCATGACCTTGTCCTCGGAGCCGACGCTGGCCGGATAGACGATCTGGCCGACCCGGTCGAACATGAATGAGACGGCGCCCGTCTCCCCCAGATTGCCGCCGTTCTTGGAGAAGATCGCCCGCACATTGGCCGCCGCACGGTTGCGGTTGTCGGTCAGGGCCTCGACGATCAGACCCACCCCGCCCGGGCCGAAGCCTTCATAGCGGATTTCCTCATAGGCCTCGGCGTCGGCGCCTGAGGCCTTCTTGATGGCCCGGTCGATATTGTCCTTGGGCATGGACTCGGCCTTGGCGTTGGCCACGGCCAGACGCAGGCGGGAGTTCATCGCCGGGTCGGGCATGCCCGACTTGGCGGCCACGGTGATCTCGCGGCTGAGCTTGGAGAACAGCTTGGACCGCACCGCATCGGCGCGGCCCTTGCGGTGCATGATGTTCTTGAACTTTGAATGTCCGGCCATGGGTCCTGGAGGTCTTCGTCTGGTCTGCAGCGTTTGAGCGCCGCTTCTAGCGCTCGACGGGGCGCAAGGCAAAACCCTGCGCCCCTTTTGGGGGCGGGCCTATCTGGGGCCGCCGCGCTTGCCCACGGGGTGCGAGGAGGAGAGACCGCCGTCCACGGCGATGGCCTGACCGTTGACATAGGAGGCCTCATCGCTGGCCAGGAAGAGGGCCATGTGGGCGATCTCGTCGGGGACGCCGGCGCGCTTCAGCGGATTGAGCTGGCCGATCTTGTCCTCGCTGCCGCGGGACCGGGCATAGTCGAACACGCTCTGGGTCATGCCGGTCTCGATCAGGCCTGGGCAGACGGCGTTGACCCGCACGCCGGTGCCATAGAGCTCGTTGGCCGCGGTGGTCGCCAGGTTGATGACGCCGGCCTTCGAGGCCGAATAGGAGGCCGGGCCGGCGCCCGAGCGAATGCCGGCCACCGAGGCCGTGCAGACGATCGAGCCCTTGCCCTTGGGGATCATCACCTTGCTGGCGTGCTTGATGGCCAGGAACGGGCCGATCAGGTTGATGCGCAGCACCTCGGCCCAAATCTCCGGCGTCAGCTCAAAGAAGGGCGTGGGGCCGCCGGTGATCCCGGCATTGGCGTAGACGGCGTCCAGGCCGCCGAATTCGTCCACCGCCCGCTGGATGTAGGCCTGAACAAACGCCTCGTCGCCCGCGTCGCCGGTCATGGCCACGGCCTGGCCCCCATGGGCCTGGATGGAGGCGGCGGTTTCTTCGACCGCGTCAGCCCGGTCGACGCAGACCACCCGGGCGCCTTCCCTGGCGAACAGGGTGGCGCTGGCCCGGCCAATGCCGCTGGCTGCGCCGGTGACCACGGCCGAAAAGCCTTCGAGACGTCCCATATAGTTCTCCTGCAATAAGGGCTTCAGCGCGCCCGGTCGGCGGCGGCGACAATGGCGTCGATGATGGTGTCGTAGAGGGCTTCGGGCAGGTCGTGGCCCATGCCCGGAATGATGCGCAGCTCGGCGCCCGGAATGGCCTTGGCCGTGGCCTCGCCGCCGGCCTTGGGGATCAGCGGATCGGCCTCGCCGTGCAGGACGACGGTGGGCACGTCCAGCTTGCCGAGCTTCTCGCTGCGGTCGCCGCTGGCGCCGATGGCCCCGCGCTGGCGCTGCACGCCCTTGGGATTGAAGGCCCGGCGCATCTCCGACAGCACCCGCTCGCGCAAGGCCTCATCAGACCAGGGATAGGCGGGGCTGCCGATGGTCCGCGCATTCTTCATGCCGTGGGCGACGAAGGCGTCTTCGTCGACGGTCGGGTCCGGCGCGACCTGGGTCAGAACCGCGGCGGCCTCGGGCGTGGAGTCCATGGTCCCCGGCGCGCCGGTGGCCGACATGATCGAGGTGAGCGATAGCACACGGCCGGGATGCTCGATGGCCACGGTCTGGGCGATCATGCCGCCCATGGAGACCCCGGCCACATGGGCCTTGTCGATCTTCAGATGATCCAGCAGGGCCATGGCGTCGGCGGCAATGTCCGACAGGGTGTAGCGGTCGCCGGACTTGAACCAGGTGGAGCGGCCCACATCGCGGTTATCGAAGCGGATGGCGCGATAGCCCCGGGCGACCAGCTTCTCGCAGAAGGGGACGGGCCAGCGGGTCATCTGCGACCCCAGGCCATTGATCAGCAGGACGGCCGGCGCGTCGTCCGGGCCGAAGGTCTCGTACTCGATCTCGATGCCATTAACGGCGGCGCGGGGCATGGCGGCCTCCCGGTTTAGGAAAAGGACTGCGGACGGCGCAGGCCGGCGCCTGCGCCGTCCGATCATGGGGCGATCAGGGAACCAGGACCACCCGGCCGACAGCCTGGCGGCTCTCGATATAGGCGTGAGCGCCGGCGGCGTCCGACAGGGGGAACTCCTTGTCGATGATCACTTCCAGCTCGCCCTTGGCGGCGCCTCGATCAGCTGCTGGATGTTGTCATGCACCCGGTCTGTGCCGATCTCGGCGCCGAGGAAGACGCCGGACAGGGCGCGGTTGCCGCCCATCATCGTGCCGACATCGACCACCATGGGCTCACGGCCGGCCGCGCCGACCATGGAGACCCGGCCGCGATAGGCCAGGGAATTGATCGAGCCCTGCAGGGTCGAGCCGCCGACGGAATCGACCACCACATCGACGCCCTTGTTGTCGGTCAGGCGCTTGACCTCCTTCACCACGTCGTCGCGCGTGTAGTTGATGCCGTGGTCGAGGCCGAGGCGCTTGAGCTTCTCCAGGCGCTCGTCCGACGAGGCGGTGGCCAGGATCAGGCCAGCCCCGGCCCGCTTGGCCAGCTGGATGGCGGCCACGCCGACGCCAGACGCGCCGGCCTGGACCAGAACGGTCTCGCCCTTCTTCATGCGGCCGAACTCGAACAGGCAGTCATGGGCCGTGCCGAAGGTGACGGGGATGGCGGCGGCCTTGCGGACATCGAAGCCGTCGGGGATCGGCCAGCAGTTGCGCGCCGGGACCGAGCGCAGCTCGGCATGGCTGCCCCAGTTGTTCACCGTGGCGACCTTCTGGCCGACCTTCACATTGGTGACCTCAGCGCCGATCTCGATGATCTCGCCGGCGGCCTGATAGCCGACCACATGCGGATTGGTCATCAGCGGGCCGCGCCAGCGGTTCAGGGTGTCGCCGCCCTCGATGGCGATGGCTTCCACACGGATGATCACACCCTTGGGGTGGCAGGCCGGGTCCGGGATTTCCTCGTATTTCAGGACCTCGGGACCACCGTTCTCATAATATACTGCAGCCTTCATGGCGCTCTCCCTAATGACTTAAAACAAACGTTTGAGGCGCAAGGCTTCCCATGAGCCGCGGGCCTTCGCAAGCCAGTCGGCGCAGCGAGCGTGGGACTTTGGCGAGGGCCGCGACGGCGCATAGTCCATTTGGGTCATGCGACGCGCCGCCGCAGGGATGAAAACTGGCGAGCAATTACAGCCGCTTGACCCAGGGCCGCATCCCCCATGCGCCACCACCCATATCGTCTCGCCGCCGGCGCGTCCGTGCTGGCTCTGCTGGGCCTGTCAGGCCCCGCTTCGGGCCAGGCCGACCCGTTCGGCGCTCTTTACCAGCCGCCGCCGGGCAGTCCGGCGGCAAGGGAAGCCTCGTCCGGGCGGACAGGATCGACCTCGGTGAGCGGGGCGGTGGGGCGCTCCTATGCCGGCGCCCAGACCGGCGGCATGGTCAGCCTGGCCCAGCTCGACATGATGCCGGGCGATCTGCCGCCCATGGGCGTCGTCCTCGATGGGGGCTCCACCCGCTTCCTGAAGAACCGGCCCAGGATCGTCGTGCCGGGCTACTCGCTGGCCTTCGTCCAGGGCGCCAGCGCCAGCGCCCTGGCCGGCGGGGCGGGTCTCGACACCAACGCCCGGCGGACCAAGATCGCCACCCGCCTGGTGGGCCTCACCGACGAGATGGCCACGGCCCTGGCCGATGAGGCGCACGCCGATCTGGTGAGCCAGCTGCAGGCGGCCGGGTTCGAGGTGGTGGACCTTGCGACCCTGCAGGCCTCGGAGCGCATGCGGAGCCTGCCGCGCCACGGGGCTGCGGTCGGCGGTCAGGGGATCATCGACAGCCGCGCCACCAAGGCCTGGGTGGTCTATGGCCCCCGCGCCCTGCCACCCATCAAGGGCCACGCCTTTGAACAAGGCATGGGGGCGATCGCCGCCTCCGGCGCTCTGCTGGCCTTCGGCAAGGCGAGCCAGGAGCTGGACGCCATCGTCGTCGCCCCCCGGCTGATGATCGACTACATCGACATGGAGAGCAGCGGCCGGCGCGCCTATAGCGGTTCGGCCTCGGTGGACGCCGACCTGCGCTTCGCCATCAATCCGGTCAGCCGCGTGGACTTCGTCTGGGGCAATGAGCGCGGCGGCGCCATGCCTGGCTGGTTCACCACCAAGGGGGCGGCCTCGCCGCAGCCGTTCGGCATCCTGGCCCAGACGGCCGACCGTTCGGACTCCATCGCCACCCACAACGCCCTGGTCAGCATCGGCTTCGGCTCGGTCTATCGCCAGAGCCTGGTCTACGACGCCGAGGTCTCTCCGAAACGCTATGCGGCCCTGACCCGGTCCGCTGTCCAGGGGTTCAACGCCGCCCTGGTCGCCGAAATCCGTAAGGCGCGGACGTCGTGACGTCACGCCGATTTTCACCCGACCTCCAGCCACGGAGCGCCATCATGAAGCGCATTCTCTGCCTCACCGCCGCCGCCCTCGCCCTGAGCGGGACGGCCTTCGCCCAGGTTCCCGAAGGCGCGACGCCTATGCCCGCCGAGACGTCGGCCGTGGCCGTTCCCGCGGCGGCGCCTCCGGCCCAAGCGCCCTATGTCGATCCCAACGTCTACCAGGTGCTGCGGCCGGGCGACCGGGCCATGAGCTGCGAGCAGATCGGCGGCGAGGCCAACACCTTGAACGCCCAGCTGATGGCCGAGCAGGCGGAAGCCGCCAAGCAGGCCCAGCGGGCCAAGCAGGGCCGGGGCATGGCCGGCGGCTTGGCCAGCGGCGTCCTGGGCGGCGCAGCCCGTTACGGGCTGGCCCGCGGCATGGTGGGCGGGGCCTTCAGCCCGTTCGCCGCCCAGGCCCTGAGCGCGGTGGCCGATTCCAGCTCCCAGGCCGTCGGCCAGGCGGTGGCGGCCGGCGGCGAGGTGGCCGCGCCGACCGTCTCGCCCCAGCAGCAGCGCATGAACCACCTCCTGGGCCTCTACCGGGAAAAGGGCTGTTAGGAGCGTCGCATCCCTTGCTGTGACGTAGCCGGGCTTGGGGGAGTTCCGGCCTCATCCTGACGGAGAGAGCGCGGCCTCGGCTGCGCTCTCATTCGTTTTCGCAGGCGCCGTCATGGACTTGCCTGCCCAGGCGCCCGATCCTTCGCTGAACAACAAGAGCTTAGGGAGAGAGCGATGAGCAGGGCGTTGGTTCTGGGCGGCGGCGGCCCCGTGGGGATCGCCTGGGAGTCTGGCCTGATCGCGGGGTTGGCCCAGGGCGGCGTCGATCTGGGTGCGGCGGACTTCATCCTCGGGACATCGGCGGGCTCATTCGTCGGCGCTCGGCTGGCGCTGGGCGATCGCGCCAGCGACCTGGCCACGCCCATCCTGGCCGAGGCTGACCGTCCCCGTCAGCCGCCGGCCAAGGCCGGTGAGAAACCTCGCCCGGCGCCTGACCTCACGCCGCTGATGAGGATGATGCAGGAGGCCAGGTCCGGCGCCCGCCCGGCGCAGGAGGTGCGCGCCGACATCGGGGCCTTTGCGCTCGCCGCCGAGACGGTGGACGAGGCGGCCTTTATCGCCTCGTTCGGGCGCTCGTTCGCTGGCCTGGCCGAGGACGCCTGGCCCGCGCGGGGGTTCGCCTGCACGGCGGTGGACGCCCTGACCGGGGCGTTCCAGCTCTGGACCAAGGACTCCGGCGTCGGCGTCACACGGGCGGTGGCTTCTTCCTGTTCGGTGCCGGGCGTCTACCCGCCGGTGACGCTGAAAGGCCGACGCTATATCGACGGCGGCATGCGCTCGTCGCTCAACGCCGACATGGCCAAGGGGCATGACCTGGTGGTCCTGGTGCAGGTGCGTGGGGGCGAGAGCGCCGGACCCGCCGCCGAGGCCATGGCCAGGCAGCTGGAGGACGAGATCGCCGTCCTCACGTCGTCGGGGGCTGAGGTGGTGCTGATCGGTCCCGACGCCGGCAGTGCGGCGGCCATGGGGGTCAACCTGATGAACTTCGCCCGCCGTCCGGACGCCGCCCGGGCCGGGCTGGAACAGGGCCGCGCCGAGGCCGCCCGGATCGCCGCGGCCTGGAACGGGTGATCTAGCCTTCCCTTAGGGCGCCCTTCCTAGAAGCAGGTCTATTGATCGCGGCCTCCCCGCCGCGCCTGCATTCTTTCGAGGGATTTCCCATGGACGCCGCTGCGCCCGTGCGCCTGCACGATTTCGACGAAGCCCTGCCGCTCACCCCAGCCGGTCCGCGCCTGTGGGACTCCCGCATCGACAAGCGCTACTGGAACATGATCGGCCCCTGGGGCGGCTGGACCGCGGCCCTGCTGCTGAAGGCCGTGCTGGCCGAGAGCGATCATGGCGGCACGCCGGTCGGCCTGACCGTCAATCTGATGGGCGGCCTGGACGACAGCCCGCTGCAGCTGTCCACCCGTCCGGCCCGGCAGGGCAAGTCGGTGGAGTTCTGGACCTCCGAGCTCATCCAGAACGGCGCCCCGGTGGCCATGGCCATGGTGACGCTCGGCCAGCGGCGGGAGACCTTCTCCACCCACGAGGCGAGCTTTCCAGAGGGCGTGAAAGCCCCCGAGGCGATCGAGAGCATCCCCACCCGCCCCGGCTTCTTCACCGCCATGTTCGAGCAGCGGCCGGTGCAGGGCTCGGCGCCGCTGC
>Ga0208316_1001568_pt1 | contig 13264 bp, 8 predicted proteins | sample MalvireepMed_231_FD_184240 | JGI IMG/M metagenome (GOLD analysis project Ga0208316, IMG submission 184240) | Marine viral communities from the Global Malaspina Expedition - Malaspina viral metaG DeepMed_231 (SPAdes) (version 2) | ecosystem: Environmental > Aquatic > Marine > Oceanic | place... | reverse complement strand
TTTCACTAAAAGATGTATTTTTGTCTCCTAAAGACGGAGAAGAAAAGATTTTTGCCGGTGGGGACGCATTTTTTGGAGGAGGAGCGAGCGACGACATTTCTCATAATTTAAAGAAATATTTTTCTGCTGAAGACGATAGAGTGTATATCCGTCCTGTCAAAAAGGGAAAAATTAATGGTATATGGACCTCTACAGTAGACAATCGTAAAGATAAACAGAAATGGTCTATATATGCTCCATTTTGGAAATGGAAAGATATATCAGGTCTAGTACAGTTTGGGGCTCAAACTCCCGCTACGGACGACCTTGATATGGCTAAAGAAGCTAATGAAAATAATACCATTTTTAACCACATTACCAGCACTGCGTCGTTTGGTAATGTTTTATCTACTACAGCTTCTAGACCACTATTAGAGTCAGTAGTTGAATTATCTACTAGTAAGAAAGCTAGTGGAGGTCAATCTCTAAGACTTTACCATTTATGGGGGTCTATAAGTAACAGCATTGCGGTTGATGAGGATGACGACACACTTGGTAATAAAGCTTCGGCAGCAGACTGGGACTTTTATAAAAATATAGAAAGAAAAATGGGCGATTACATAGTTAATCCTCAGGTATCACGCTGTGCTATATATAATATACCGGAGCCAGCTCCTATAGATGTAGGGGCTTTTAATTATAGTTTTAATGAAGACGACACTGTATCAGACCAAAGCCCAGATGATGCTGGGCTGCTTAGTGGTGCTCATCTTACTGATAAAAGGGTATCCTTTCCAGAAATAGATATAAAGATGAACATTAGCCAATTATATCCTGCACCTCAATTAGCAACAGGGACGGCCAATTTTGGTACTACTCCACAAGTTTATTGTACTCTTTCAGGGAATGCTACGAGTACTACTTCTAAATGGTTAAAAGAAGAATTTACCAACACTGCTGGTATTTGGTCAGGTTCTAAAGGCGGCCTTAATACATTTTTAAGAAGTGTAGTGGTAACCTTTTCTAATTACAGACCTGAAGAATATGATACATTAGATGATTTTTTAGAGGCGTCTTTAAATGAGAGATATGGAGTTGACAGAACCACCAATCCACAAATCGGAGATGACCCTAGGAAAATTGCTTGCGGGGTGGTTTTTCAAAACTTTTATGGTAATTCTGAATATTCAGCTAAGAAAGGTGGTAACAATACTCAAAATGACGAGCCCGGTAATGTGGTAAAGGACCAAGACCTAAATCCTGCTCTTATATATGCTTCAGCACTTCCTATGGCTAGATATAACACAGCTCATGTTAGTGGAGCTGGTGGCCTATATGCTAGTGGTGCAATGGCTTTATTTGATGGAAGTAAGGTAGCTAATGGAGGGAAGCTACTGGTGAGGGACGCTCGTATTGGTATACAACAAATAGGAGAACAAATAGGAGGGGGAGTTTGTTCAATAGGACAAGGAGCCTCGGATTATGATACTCAGGCGCAGTGTGAAGCCGAAGGTGGTGTATGGAGACCTTATAAAAGCCCTCGTTATAAAGCTGATGGGACGGCTGGAACTCCATGGGGAGATAGTGGTTCTCTAGAGGAACCTTCCTATATTAAGATAAAGAAAGATGAATGGTTTAATTTGAAATTTGTATTTAATGCAGGGATTCCTTATGGAACATCTAAACCATGGGCCCTCAATGCAGGCCCCACCACTGCGTCAGGAGGCACTTATTGTCAATCTGTGGGAACTGGTACTATTGATAACTCCTCGACTGGTCTGGGTGCCTCTACCAACGACTTTAATGTAAGTACTTTGATTGGCGGCGGCGCCATAGATTATCTTAATGATTTTGGTGTTCCTCTTAGGTGTTATATTCAAGGTGCTGAAGTAGGTGGTGAGCATTCTGAGGGAGATGACACTGAGCAAATACCCTATTTAAATATACCTCTCCCACATAATAGTATGGCTAATAGTGGTACTAATTCTCTGAACGAAGAAGCAGTGGGTACAGGTCTGCTGATAAACAATAATTGGATTAAACATATGACTATATGGGTACAAAATTATAGATATACTCAATATAGTACTGATGATGATGACGGAGACTATACGTGGTGGAGAGGACAGTATTATGATGGAGCAACTGATAATAATGCTTTCTATAGAGGAGCAGACTCGAAAGTGTATCCTGATGGACTTGATGCTGAAGCTGAAGTCTTTGTAGACAATATTACATTTAAAAATTGGAATAATGAAATGGTTAATCATAGTATAAATGCAGGACAACTTCAAAGGTTTGTACAATTGGGTCACAGACAGGTTATGAGTCCTGTGGCAACCTTTTATGACAATGATACTACGATGACAGGAATGGTTAAAGGGTTTGACCCTTCAGGTAATTGGCAAGGACATAATCCGGGCCATTATGTGTCTTTCGGGTTTGATAGTCCTAAGGACCTTCCTTTAAGCGGAGCATATAACTCTACTAAAAGTGCTTCTGTAAAAGTTATAACTTCTTTAGGTGATGGAGGCGGAACTGTTGATGAGAACGCTTTTAGTCGAGCGGCTTATCAGCTATGGAATAATTTTTCTACGGGTGATTTAGGCACTCTTTTACAAACACAACCGGATTTAACATTTGTTACTACACTACCAGCGAGGAAAGCTAATTCGACTGGTGGGACAAATACAGGTATGGTTCCCTATACTGATGGTAGTTATCTGTGGAGGTTTGGTACTCAAGTAGAGGGTAGGAATTTGGCGATGTGGGACCCGTATATTACTGGTAATGCGGGATTCTTAAAATCACTATCTATGTCGAGCAATTCTAGTTTGCTATATGATGGCTGGCTAATTAATAATCATGGCTCCTCTCAAGCTTCTAATCAAGCGTCGTGGGCAGGTTGTGGATATACTTTCTCTCCCACAGGCGCTCATTTTCAATCTGGTGCGTCGGTTATAGCAACAGATGCTACAGTTTATCCGGGCTTTAACTTTGTGAATTCTACATTAGGTGTTATTACTTATCCTGTGACCGTTGGAGGGGCTGATAAGAAATGGAATTCTTTTGTTAATGGTTCTTATTTGATGTTTGGAACTGGTACATCTGCCGACTTCTTCTCCACAGACGGCCTTACTCAAAAGGGGTTTGTTAACGTGAATATTGATAATAGTAGCAACCTAGGTTCTTCTACAGCCGGCAACTGGGCGGCAGGAACTTATGCCCTATCCTATGATAAGTATAGTAAATGGGCTCCTCGTGAAAATATATTGGCTTCTGCTAAAATTTTAGGGATTGAAGGAAGCCCTGTACTGGGTGGGGGAGGTTTGGATGAATCTTTGGAGAATTCTAGCTTGATAGTAGTAGACAATCCTGAAATATTTAGCGCTGAAGCTGATGATAATTATGTCATTTTCAGGAGAAGAAGAGGGGCAGAAAATCAAGCACGGCATGTGATGGAGCCTAATAATGCAGATGGTACTGATAAATTCCCTGACAGTGACGCAGCTAATGACCATGATAGCCAATACGCTTTAGGGTTCCACTCTACACTTAAATTAGCTACTGTAAAACAACCTATTCAAGGAAATACTATAGCTTTAACGTGCTTTAGTTCAGGCTCGTCAACTGCCAGAGACAATGGTATTACCAAAGCGGATGATGGTACAACAGATTTATGCGTAGAATCTCATTTATCAGAATTATACATATCTCCTTATAAGTATTGGTTAACGATGTGTTTTGTAAATACCGATTCTGCTTCTAAGAGAAGTTACGAATCAATTTGTAATATTAATAGTAATCCAAATGAGGATGTTGATGCTACCTTCCCTCAATTAGGCTCAACTTATAATGAATTTATATACTCTTATAATGCTGCGGACCAAGCTACTAAGGGAGCTGCTGCATTGACAAATAACCCGTGGATTTTAGAAGCTGGTGGAGAAACTACTACTCTTGACCTTCAGGATTATGGACATGGTGCATTTGATTCAGACAAAGATACGGGAGGTGCGGCAGGAGTACTTCCTATATTGAATAACAGGTTGAATAGTATGAATATAGCCGGAGTTGTATCTGGGGGTGGTATGATGGGTGGAATGGGTGCTATGCCCGGTCAAGGAGCAGTCTCTGATAAACCCATAGTTTTAGTACTTGGCCTATCTAATTTAACTTCTCAGAAAAAGGTTGTCCTCTACGGGGACGATTTTGATTCTCAAATTGCGGACTTTAATTACGATAGTATTAATGCCATGAATCCACAGTATGTTTGGGAATATAAAGCTCCTCTTCCTACTGTGACCGATTTCGCTGTTAGTCCTGTTTTCAACGCTTTAGAAAAGGATGTGAATCTTTATGAACTTGAAAAAGAAAATCTAAATGCGGTTAATTTTACATGGGTCGAATCAGGAGACATGTGGTACAGGATGCTTATGATAGATGATGTTCCAATCCTTAATAAATATCATAAAGCCAAGCTGTGGATGCCGCTGAACGAATCTCCTGATGACATTACTCCTACCACCAAAACTACTTTGAATTGGTATAATAATGCTTCTGTTCCTATTACTAGTGGAACACTCACTGTAGGGTCTGAAGTATTACAAGATATTCAAGGTTTACAAGGTTATGCTCCTCGCATAGTAAGTGGAGCTGCGGCAGATGATGGTATAGTTGCTATAGCTAATGTTACTAATACTGCGATGACTGGTGAAGATGAGTGGACCTTTGTTTTACATACAATTCCCGATGACGCAACCAGTAATAGAGATGGGACTTATATATATTCTCAGGGTAGTGGTAGCACGGTTGGGTTTGATTTAAGTTTCTTGGCGCCTCAAGAAAAGTTACTGGTTCGTGTAGCTGGAGCGGAATTGACATCTACTTCTATATTACCTTCAGATGGAGAAACCCCTGTTTCTATTATAGTTACTTATAAGAAGGACTCGGCTTCAGATGGACTAGGGTCAGATTTGAAACTATATATTAATGGTAGGTTAGAAGATTATGTAACTACTGCTTCAGGAAATATTACATCAACAGATAATATAAGAATAGGCGCCGATGTAGATGAGGGAGTTGCTTCTCTATACAAAGGACTTGTAGAAGAAATAGTTTTATATACTAAGAGATGGGAAATACCACAAGATGCCAATTTATATCTTTATAATACCTCTCCATTAAGTGATGTAGATACTAGTGATAAATTTGTAACTCATAATGCTAAAATATTCTTATTTGACCACCATAATATAAGGGGTAAGAATAGGGATGAGGTGTGTGTTTCGGATACAATTTCTTGGAAGGTGACAGCATGATATTAGCTTGGACTCCATCAGCTAGCGAGACTGTCTTCACTGAGGTGACTGCTACTCTTACATTTAATGATGATGATGTACGTGCGGTGTATGTGGATTGGGATGATGGGACAACTAGTGCGGGAGTACAGTCCAATAAAAAAGAGAACGCTGTTTATCAGTGGTATCAAACAACAGAACCAAAAAAGCAAATAGAGCTCAAACACACATATACAGCTTCAGGGACTTTTAACCCTGTTGTGCAGACCGTGAATTCTAAAGGGTTCTTTTCGCGTTATACTAGCTCTGGTGCAGCAGCGAGTGATAGTCCTAAACCTTATACGGATGCTACTGTAGCGGGAACGTGGCCTACGATGGCTATGGCTGATGGCGCAGCTACGGGTATAATGAAAATCGAAAATAGGACAGTTAAGAGCGGCATAGATAATAGTATATTTAATGTTGAAGGTCCTAAAGATTTGTTCGTCCAAGTAGCTCCTACATTAAGTGCTGCTGAATTAGCATATTTATGTGAAACTGGAGCAGCGGCTACAGGTAAAGTAGAGATAGATGTCAAGTGTGAATTAACATATGGTATCAGGGATGGAGATGGTGGAGCAGGCACCCAAACTGATACAGGAGGAGAAAAAATTGTTAAGACCCTTCCTTTGGTTTTAAGTGGTGCTAATCTAACTGGGAACGTTACAGGTATTAGAAATGTTTTAGCGAGCGGGGCTCATAATTTAGGAGCTTTGGAATCTGGAGCTCAGGTATCTAACATCTTGGAAGTTAAATATAAAAATCCCAAATACATGGGCACGAACACAGAGGCCTATACGGAGAATGAAGTATTTAATAGATTTAAAGTATTTTTTGTAGCTTCTTCCAGTGCTTTGGCTAAATATATCCCTGTAACTTATATAAGTGCGGGAGACCCTATAAAGAAAGCTAGTGAGCCTATAAGCAATTTTACGATGGATTTTTCTCAGAGTAGAGCTAAAGCTTCTAATATATCTATATCTAGTTATCGTTATGATATAGGAAAATCATGGTTCCAATCAGCTAATGCGTGGGGGACGGGTTCTGCTACTACCTTTTCAGATGCTACTTCAGGAACTAGTGCGACAAAGGTAGGTGCATATACTTATATGACACGACCAGATGGTTTATATGCTGCCACTGCTGCTTATAATGTTTTTAGCACTGCGGCTACGAGTATATGGGATACTACAGCTTCAGATTCAATACAAGACCAAATAGTATTAGATGATTATGGTAGATTTTATCCTCAGTATCACCAGACTAGGATGTCAGCTATGCCTTCTTCTGACGTAACTAATGTAAGCACTATTACAGATAATAAACCCGACGTATTTAGGATAACTCCTGCTATTTCGTGGTCAACTACAAGTGATGGAGCTACAGCTGCCAGTGCTAATAATGCTAAAATATTTCCTACAAAAATTCAAGATTCTGGAACTAACGCATCACGGTCTAAACTGTATACAGCTGAGGCATTTAATAATACTAGTGGTGCTTCTGGTCTTGTGGATTTGGCTGCGATGAATGATATGACCTTTTATGACGTATCTAATACAGCTCGGGCTAATGCACGCGAATACCTACTTTTAATGTTTGATGAAAAAACCAACAAAATATTTTTTAATATGAGTCCTTATGCAGATAATATAATGTCGTCTTTAGGAACCGACCCCGTCTGGGGCATTGCGGGCGTTTCATATTTGGCTGTAGAAAACAAGGACTCTCCTTTACAAAATGCATATTGGAAGCCTTTGGAATTTGATGATAGTACAGCAGTTCATAAGGAATATAGGGATGTATCGAATGAGAAGTATACTAATATAAAAGCTTCTCTCTCTAAGTCTGGTTATCTATCTTTTGATATGCCTCTAGATTGGCAGAATATAAGTTTAACTAATGCTTGTGGCGGAGTATTTAATGAAACTACCATTCCTACAGCTACAGGTGCGTTTGATTTAGGTGCGGCGTTGGCTATTGGTACTGTTGGTTCAGCAGTCGCTGGAACGGTTATAGGAGACTATATACCTTTTACTATGACTACTAACCCTATACCTTCTACTGTAGGTGATTCGGATGTAGGTTCTTTTAAGTATATGTTTATTCGTGTTGATGATGGAACTCCTGCGGTTTCAGGAGCATACTGGGTTACTAAAGATGGCGCAGATGGTTATGATTCAGCAAGTGATATTCTTTATTTGCATCTTGGAAAGAAAGAAAAGACCACAGGTGCAAATATTACTAAAGGATATATTAGACGTGTGAACTCTTATGATGTATTAGATGGCTTCAGTAAAGTATTTATGGCTTCAGGAGGTAGTGCGACAGAGTTACCCGGAGTAGGGGACAGTACTCTCGGTGGGCAAGGTTGGAGTGTGCCGTGGACCAACACTTATCAGATAATTTCTGGTTCTACCGTAGGAGATGCACTAGAAGATGCTTGGGACACAACGGAAAAATATCTTTTAAAAGTGGTTCTCTCTGGCACGGACGCCCCATCAACTAACATATTTCCTGAAATATGGAATATTTTTGATGCTACTAGGGGCTATGGAGATATAGTGCGTGAAATAGATAATAGCGCATATAATCTCAATTCTTTATCTCTCGTTAGTGATGTAGGCGTAAGTCGAGCAGGTAATTTTTATCAAGCTATCACAAGGAAGGGTAAGGTATTCATTGCACGAGTAGGAACTCCTATCCAAACTATATCCTTTGGTAGTGTTGCTATGGGAGATACTACTTCTACTACTCCCTTTACTACTTGGGGTGCACGGAATACCCTCTATGGGCACTTGCATATGGTGAGAAAGATTCAAGCAGATGGTGTTCGGGTGTATTGGGATGAACCCCAAAAGGATGGAACCTATGTTCGTTTCTGGGGTGTAGTAACTGATGTTTCTGAAACTCATCCAGCAGGTGGTCCTAGGGTAATTATCTCTTATACTTTTAATCTGGTAGTAGAAGAAATAGCTTTGATAGATGCTAACTTTAAACTTATGACGGATGTATTTCCATTAGGGAGTGTGGAGCATGATAGAAGTTACACCTAGAGTTTGTATAGAAGGAAAGGACGTAGATTATTTAGAAGGCTCCTATAAGATTGATGGTGGGTTGACTGCTGCAACATTGACTTTTAAATTACCTTTGACTTATGGTGGTATGAAAAGATTATGGAATCAGGAAGTGACTTTCTATTTAAATGAATTCGATTCAACGCCTATGTTTCGCGGTTGGATAAAGAGAACCAATCCTACATTTAACGATATAGAGATATATGCAGAAGACGCTATAGGGTATATGCTTAAAGGAGGAGAACAGAGCGTAGCTAAAGTTGCTTTAACAGATAAGATTAATATAGATGGTCTATCTTTGGGAGCTGCTATTGTTAAATTGATTTCTCTTGCGAAACTAGACACTAAGCTAAAGACAGATATAATGGGAAACACTACTCCTGTAATAGGAGTAAATCAATCTGACCCTATAAGAGGCACTATAGTGGTACTAGACGTAATAAAGGAATTACTTAGTAAAGCTATTGATAAATCAGGCACTTTACCTAGACCTAATATAGCACGCATAACAGATGATGGTACTAATAGTCAATTCGTAATAGAGCTTGAAAGCTTAATAGATGATACTGCTACTATTCAGCATGTCTTTACAGAGTATGATAACATAATAGAGCTTAGTATTATTAATAGAAAAGTGCCTACTATTATAATAGTAAATGCGAAGTATGACCAAAAAGGTACGTTTACCCATACTTCTGCCATGAGTGCATATGATAGAAGTTATTTAGAAGTAGATAATAAAGATTTAAAGTCGGGCGCAGAAGCTCAAGATTTTGCAGCTAAACTTTTTGAAGCAAATTTAAAAGTACAATATGAATATGGACTTACTACGTTTGAAGGTGCATATCTTCATGAAAATGATGTAATAAGAATACAGACAGATGAACCTGAATTTTCAGGTAACTATAGAATTTTAGGTAAAGCTGTATCTTTTAGTCCTTCTGGTTTTGGAGTTACGTTAACTATAAATAGGAAACTACCTACTCTAGCTGAATACATTAGTAGTAGTGATAATTAAGTACGTGGATATGAAGCGTCCCAAATTTGTGGGCTGCCTGAACCAGATACATTATTAATTCGATTAACTCCCCAATAATTACCGTAAATACCAGCACCACCAGCAGATTCTCCGTTGGCTGGATTCATAGTTCTAGCTGAAATAGACCCGCTGGGCATCCACCCTTCAATGTCATCTCGGGTTTCTATAGTCCCTAGAAAATGTACACCATCCATTCTACCTTCTGGTAGTATACCGGCGTCGCGGCCCATCTTGCGGCCATATCCAGTTATATCTGTTTCAAATTGTGTCATATTTAAGCTGCATCCACAACTAAAGCATAAGACCATACACTTGCGCCTATTTGCTGAACTGAAATTAAACGTATAGTTTTAGTATCTACTATTGTTTCTAATTTAGTTTCTAATTTAGCTAAGACTGCTGCCAAGGTGGCTGCTTCTTCTGTGTGGTCATCTACTGCGTAATTTGCCATATTTCAATCCTCTAAATTTCACACTTGTCGCCGTTACAAGCATACTCGGCTTTACCCTGAGTATTGTCTTCCAGCTCGTATTTAGACAACTGCTTATAATCTATTCGGGGCAGCTTCTTTATAAGCCTTTCGTAGGTTCTGTGGTCTATTTCCTCGTAAGGAGCTAATTTATAATGGCCCCCGTCATAAGGTAAAAAGGATACTCCGTTAATGATATCCCAGTTTTGATAAACCCAATTGCCTACCTCGAACCATTCATCTTCTCTAACATACACTGTCATGCTAGCGTTATGTTCACACCAGTTATGTTGTAGGTTTTTATAATGGTGGAGTTGTTCTAGGGCCGTTACATCTTTACGAGTAATACAATCCTCTGGTGCCTTAATAGGAAACTCTACTACCCATGTAGAAGCGCTCTTCTTTTTCTGTCCTACTTCTGGATGAGCTGGTATGCCCACATCTTTCATCATTCTAAATAATGGGTCGCGGGCCGCTATCCTATATCTCCTGATATAATACTGAGAGAACCTTGGGTGCACTCCTGATGATGAATCTACGAGCTGTGAAACGGTGCCTGAAGGCTTAACACAAGTGGTTGCCACGGGTGTATTGACACCGAGTAACTTAGAAGCCTTGCGAGAAATCCTCAGAACACGGCTTTTAAGGGCTTTTAAGGCCTCAGAGTTCATTAGGGAAGGGTTATCCATCTGACCGGTCAAACTGACGCCTAGAAGCCGCTCTACGTCACAATTCTTTTTCCACTCTTTTCTAAGGTATGGAAAATAAGTGAATGTGCTCTGTATAACACCGAGCCATGCAGCAGTCTCTACCTTATCTAAAAGGGTATCTAAATCGTCCTCTGCTCTAACAACCACTTCACTAAGATTGCAGAACTCCATATCCCTAAGCATTATTTCCCCACAAGGGTTAGTGCCTTGGATTAATGGAGCATATCTGCGAGATGGAGCTTTCTTCTGTGCTGCATTTAGATTGAATATACCTCTCTCCCCTGTGCCTGATAGAGCTAATGAGCCCCATTCTTTGAGAAATTCAGCAGCGGACGGTCTCTTTCTATATATGGCGCTATTGTTAGCCATAGCTCTCTTAATAGGATAAGGCCACTCCTTTGCATGGCGCATGCCTTCGTCACTCAGGTCGCTCAGAGATATCTGTGAGCTGCGTCTTACTCCACCCACTACAACTATCTCAGCAATCTGATTACATATATCATGGGCTTCGAGAGTGGTGAGTTTTCTACCTTGAGCATTATGCATGGTTTCACGAATGAAATCATGTAACTTAATTAGGGGTTGAGGTCCAGAGGCCCTTCCTCCCATTGTTCTCAGGCGCGCGCCTTCTGGCCTGATTTGAGAATAATCAAAATATATATTCTGGCCTTCGTAAAGATTGTCCATCAACATCTTAACTGAATCAGCCCAACCAGCTTTGGAATCGAAAATTGTAATTTTATCTATGCCTTGCCCCGAACTAATTACCGGTATCTTCGGTAACTTACCCACTTCTTCTTCTTCAACCGAGAATCCAAAACCTGTGCCGCACATTAAGATATACAAGCATTCAGAGAACGCCGTTGTAGAGTTTATCTTTGCGAAAGCGCAGTTGTATATGCATGTATTATCAAACTCAGCAGCAGGACCAGATGCCCATAAGAAACGCATGGAAGGCATAACCGCAAATTCTTCCATATATTTCCTTATCTTCCTTACAGTTTTCTCAGGTATATCCTTTCTTTTTGAAATTAAAAAACCAATAAATCTTTCTATCGTTTCGGGCCAATCTTCCCTTCTCTTTTCTTCTTCAATCCATCGAGAATATGTTCTCTTATATATAAATTCTGCTACTTCGTTCTTAAACATTTTGCCACTCCTTTTGCGGTTCATTACTCTAATACGACAGTCTACTTAAAGGTTGCGCGTAAGTTTAATATATAGGACAGTTTTATGTTGGTCTAAAACATCGTCATCTATAAAGATAGTTCCTATGTCAAATAATCTATCTTTAATATTTTCTTCAATTCTATTCATATCAATATTAGACCAATCCTCTCCTATGAATTCTTTATCCTTAAGACCAATACCATCACTCCCAATATTCTCCCAATCATCAATCACAATGACACATTCGTTATTAAACATATTATATATGTGCATGATTTCCTCTTCTAAAGGATTTTGTTCCTCGGCTGTTGGTTCGGTATTATTTCCTCTATGAGCTGTATTTTTTCCTCTATCCCAACTCCGTGCTCCTTTCCATTTTGAATTTTCCCAATCAACTGTATCATCCCCACTCCAATGTGCATCTAAAAAGAAAAATACCTTGTCACCTTTATGGTTTAATTTATCTATTAATTCACTACTTAGTATAAATGAACTGTCTCCCAAATAAGAAGACACGTTTGATACACCATGCAAACCTCTAAGAGATTGTAGATATAGACCTTTATCTAATTCGATAGTATGAACTTCTTTAAAATATCTTGCGAGCTGCTTAGCAGTATCACCTATAAAGGTACCTGTCTCTACAGCTATTGGATACTTCTCAGCAAAGTCTGTTAGTTTCATTCGTTCACAGGTTGCTTTCTACCCAAGCCTTTGCATCATATAAAAGTGACAAAGATAACGTATAAGTTGTTAGTTTGTCGGAGTCTTCGGGGCTAGCTATATCCCCCGTGGACATGATAGCACCTAACTTAGTTGTATTAGCACTTATATCCAATTCAATAGACTCTAGTAGTTCAGCTTTGGTTATACTCATTTATAATCTATGAGAACTCGGCAACCACAAGTGCAGTCCTCATCCTCATCACATTTACAAACTTGGTTGGAAGTTTCAAACCCTGCTGCTAAATTAGCGCTAAGCTCAACCATAGTTAACAGTTGCAATCTGACTTGCGCCGTGCACAGTAATCACAGTCTACTTCGTCAGGCATTAGTCGTCCTGAGCGCCATACTTCCGGTCTCCCGGTTTTTGTGTAGCGCCTACTGCCTCTAGGTATCTTACGTTAGGCATATAGTCTATTGAATCCATACAGGGCTTATCTTTATCTTTATCTGGTAAGCTGTAATAACTTAACGTTAGGTCTTTCACATCACCTATAGGGTCATCCTGAACCTTCTTATATAGTTCTTCTGTGGGCATTATTTCTCCGCGCAAGCCTTGCAACCAGTTTTATCTCTAGGTTTGCAAGTATGCATCAGTTCCTTTTTAGGCGCAGCCTTTGGTTTTGCTTTAGTTGCTTTCTTTTTTCCGAATACCATGTTATCACCTTATAGGTACAAAATTTCCATCTATCCATCGTCCTAGCTGTCCAGAGTCATGAAGAACTAGGTCATCCCCAGTGGTATCTTCCTTTGGCAGCGTC